>Ga0307510_10002962_pt1 | contig 19539 bp, 14 predicted proteins | sample 12_EM_MG_FD_207224 | JGI IMG/M metagenome (GOLD analysis project Ga0307510, IMG submission 207224) | Populus trichocarpa ectomycorrhiza microbial communities from riparian zone in the Pacific Northwest, United States - 12_EM | ecosystem: Host-associated > Plants > Roots > Unclassified | place...
AGATTTTACGGTATTATAGTTCCAAGACGCCAAGGCGGGGGAGGGGGGGGGGGGCAGACATGACAGCATGGGCTTGCATGTAGAATTTCAAGTCACACCTTTATCTGCAGTAGTAAATCAGGGAAACCCTCATTACCCTATGATACCGGCTGCTCGGGGCCGAGACATTTGGTAGAACTGAGTTGCTGAAACAATTCACCGTAAAAACCGGAACAACCGGGAACCCCGTTAGGGCGCCGGCGTTTTCCTCCCTAGTAGGGCCATTGTACTTTTCTTCCTATGATATGATATCTATCTTAACTGAGGGCTAAAAGAGTCTTTTTGCCGCGTTTTCTACTATTAATCCAAAGGGGGAAGGTCTGGGCGTCCTGGCGTCATTCTCGATTATCCCAATTCTGACTTGTACTCACGTCGCCGGGTTGCTCTGTCACTTCCTATTATGGAATCGCTCATCCTCGGGTATTTTGGCCAATATAATTTGTTGGGAAGCAATAGTTACGTCCTAGCTCAGATGGCTCAGAACCCCAAGAACCAAGACTACAGTACCTTGGTTCAGACTCTGGCAGACCACCTGAGTGAGAGGCCAACCGCCTGACCAACCAGCCAAAAATCATCAGTGCAAGAGAGTTCACGATGCCACAGGGTCCTAGGTCTGCCAATCGTATTCCAATTCTAAAGAGAGCTGTGGTTTTACCCCTAAATTGGCATGCGGAACTTAGTTTTGCGATAGGTATTAGGGTTCACGTTAATGGTAGGACCTTGGTTGATACAGCATTGCCACAACTTTCACAAGAAATTTAATAAATGTACCATTCATGGTGGTAATAATAACTTTGATAGATAGTATTTAAAATTTACTCATAAGCTTCCTCAGATTCTCGAGCACTATAATACATGTAACTAGAGTCATGGTCTTGTTTTAAGGTGCCTTTTCCCATTTCACCATTGGTGCAATAGTGATTGTTTTGTGGATTTTATTGGCTAAAATATCCGAGGATTGAGCGATTCCATAATTGGAAGTGATAAAGCAATCCGGCGACGTGAGTATGGGGTCTAATATCATACTAGCGGGGACTTATCCATAAGAGCATGGTATTAGGGCACTAGGTTCCAATACCGTAAAAATTGAGAAGACACAGAATACGCTAGCAAGGGTAAACAAAGTGTGGCAAATCGTGATATGATACCTTTTAGAGGAAATTAAACTGCCAAAAGAGACGAAATTCTGGGGCTTGGGGTGGTGATCACGAAAAGTATTATTACCCCTTGAAGCAATTTCTCTTCCGCCGGCCCTTTCTTACCCTTGCTAGCATACAGTATTCTGTGTTTTCCCAATTTTTATGGTACCGTATAGCGCAAGCACACACTAGTAGGATTTGCGAGATCCAGTGAGGAGGGCAGCCGAGATCCGGTGCTTCCTCAGTAGACTACCGAGGGCCGAAGTGGATTAATTTAGTTGGCGTAGAAAACCCAACTACGGCTAGAACCAGCTTCCCCGACAATAGCCTAAGCCACTTCAATATCGTAAAAATTCGTTGAGTCCACTAACGCCTGAAGGCTTCCGACCTCCGTGATCAGAGACAAAACGCCCCGGGAAGGAATAGTGCCTTCCTTCTACATGCGGTATAGCTTGGGCGATCTGGGCTTGCTGGATCTTATCAGCCGGCATTCTGTATTCTTTTAACCAAGCCTATTGTGGTTTAGTACGGTGATTTCTCTTGCGTAATCCCGTGGTGAATTTAACGAGTTATCACTAGAACGGTAACAAAGTCTATTGGTTACCCGTGATGTCACTCGTAAGGCCTCCACAGGCGGGTCGGGTTGAATCATTGAGGGGTATCACAAGAGCGGAGGGTGGGGTGGACGGTGGTTAGGCTAAGGTTTGGATGTTTGCTATTGGTCAGAGAAAGGAAAGGGAAACAAGGAAAGAGGTAGAAAGGGGAAGGAAGCGATGCCTATCATACAAATGGGTTTATGCACATGAAGGGTGAGGCATCCAGTCACGGAGAATCACTCATGACCACTGGATCGAAGCTAGGAACACAAACCCCAACATGAATTATAGAATTTCCCCCGATGACATGGCGATAATACTAATCAAGAAAGAACTCTCTGGGACAGACTTCACGAAGGGGGTATCATCGCTGCCGGAAGGGCCCCTAAATATCGGGGCTGTAGTGCAACTTAGAGCATCGCAGTGTTGTCACATCCTACTGTCCCGTATAAACCTCGCGAATTCTGAAACTCTTTTTATACAAGAAGCTGACCTGTTTTACTAGATCGCCTGCTGTTGTGGACATATCCTTTGAGTTTTTTTCTACAGTTCGGGATAGTGGGGCTCAAGTTCGACCCCCCTCCCTCGGCAAACACGCCTGCAGCCATTCTTCGGACTCTACCCTTTTCATGTAAACTACAAGGTAACCGTCCCCACTTCCTCTATATACCGCTAATCGCACCGAAGCCAACTAAGCACCTTCTAAAACCTGCTAGGAAGGTTTCAGAACATCTTCGAGAAAGGAGTCCTAAAGAAATCTCGACTCAGGGGAGTCGACCGAGGAGGAGCACGAATCCTGGATCCGAAATGGCCGTGCTGACTCGCATGGCAATCTACCATGAACTCAGAAACCGCTGTCCCTACTTTTCCTTCATGGATCCTGTTCGCTGGCCAAAATGTTCCTGACTGGCGATGTCTAAAGAGAGCAACGGTTCACTGGGGGGGTTTTTTTTGATCTTTTTTTTTGATCTTTTTTTTTTGAAAGTCCACTAACGCTCGGCCATCAGTTGTTGCCCTCCTGCCTTCACTCTTTGGTGATTACCATGATAGTCGAAGATTTGTTTTGCCAATATGCAATTTCTCTCAGCCATCCTCGCCCTATCACTCGACCCAAGCACAGACTAGGCTACACCAGCGGCTGCTTCCGTCCATCGCCGGTCCAACGGGTGTCTCGGAGTTGATTACTGTAAGAGGAAGCTAAACGTGGCACTACCGCCGCTATGGTAAGTTCTTCCCGTTTCTCCCACCCATGGCCGCCTACTCCCGCTAAAAACGTCCGCCAGGCGGCGCCTGCGATGCGATGACCACGCAGTGGGGGGAGATTCAGCCGCGATCTTCCCCACCAAGTGCCGTCATTGTCGCAGATTTGAATAATAATGCGCACTGCCCACAGTTCGTGTACCGCCCGGGATTTGTAGTGGGGCCTTTGCTACCATGCCTGGGCCATGATGCGGACCCCGGAATGGCCTATGTCATCGGCGGCCTGCCTCGGAATGCCTACAGCAAGAACCCCCAGTGCAATGGTGGTGGTGGGGCCTTCAGTATGATTGATTTCCAAGCGTGCAGCTTCGGGGAACTTCATAGAAGTTGGCGGGATTAGCATGGGATGCATGCGAGACATGTGATTCCCAACAGACTGGCTGTCCAGGAGTGGTAGATGAGGTTTTCGTGCTTGTGGGGATTGACCCCAGCTATGAAAGTTGGCTGTGCCCTAATTAGCTCCTAGTTTGGCGTAGCGGGTGGGTAACGGCGGACATACTGGCTCCCGCTACTATCACGGATGCCTGCGCTGACGAAGTCAATGGTATCAGAGCAAGGCACTAAGTTAAGGTAATGACGAGGTAATGATTCAGAGAAGATGGAATGGGAAATTGAGGGCGCGGTAAGTCTTGCTGCTCTTGCGACTCTAGAATTAAAGGCTGAGAGTGATCTGAAGCCTGCCTCTATGAGGAATTAGACGTTACCTGCTCCTTAACGAGAAATGACGACCCCGAGTGAGACGTAGTGTATCTAATTTTTCGCCCCGTTGTCCTTTCAGTGATTAATCTTGCTCTCAGGCCAGGGCCCCTGTTTAGCAAGACATTATTGCGGCATATCCGCTATTTGGTTCCCCCATATCCACCTATTCCAGATGAATGAGCTCGGGTGGTGAAATAATCATGAGACATCACTCCGACACAGTATGACATAAGCCAAGTCCACGACCGGGATAAGTACCGTACTCGAGTACTCGAGCACAAGCGTTAAGAGCCTCAAGTCCTACGCGTGGACTCTCATACCTCGAGAGAGATACAAGGGTAGGAGAGCAGACAGGGGTACTAGTACTACAACCCCATCCGCGAAAATTCCGATAAAAACAACAATCTAACCAGTACCTTCAACGACCTCCTGCAGCGAAAGCACAAACTTCACCGCGTCTCCCCCCCTCCTTCCGGCCAGCGGCCGCCCGGGGCACAACCAGCCACCCCGCCTGCAGGATCAAAAACACACACAATCAATTAAACCACCACCGCAAGGCTCTCAGAACATTCCACGAACAACTCTCCCTGCAGTGCAATTTCAAACCCCCCCCTCCCCCACACCCACACCCATCCACACACACCACCCTTCCTGTCAAAAAAAACCCCCCGGGCATAACCTTCCAAAGCCTTCAACCTTCCCCCGATCACATTTCCTCCACCACCTCCTCCACCTCCATCTCCACCATCACCCATACTCGAGTAGTACTCCACCTCCGATCCCTTTTTATTTCATTTTTCAATAATCAAAAAAAAATCAAAAAAGGGCGCGAAGGAAAAATAAAATACTATACATGACAGGATACAGCATGCACGTATGTACAGTACGAGTACCTTCCGGGGGATGCTGATGGGTGACTCTACAAGCACCAACAGCAACAACAACAACAACGAACAAACCCTACCCTACACCCACGCCAAGCTATCCGTGCATCACACGAAGAAGAAGAAAACAAAATAAATAAAAAAACAGAAGAGAACAGTTTTCCAAATCCTATTAGCACACACACACACTTTACGCTTCACGAATTCTCACTCGTGGTTACTTTCTCCAGAGCAATTATGTACCACGTTTCACAAGGGGGGATCACAGTACAGCCCGAGCGGGGTACAGAACCGCACCCTACACATTACATACATACACACATACATACATATACATATACATATACATATACATAGAAGGCTGTGCCGACAACGCCGCAAAAAAAAAAAAAAGAGAGGAACAGAGAGGAGAGAGGAGAGGAGAGGGAGGAGGAAGGAAGGGGAAAGAGAAGGAAAAAAAAGGGAATGCCTGAATATTGGCGCAAGCTATACAATAATAATAATATAATAGCTACCTACCGTCCGGTAGCTATCTATCTATCTATCTATCCATCTAGCTATATCTAGCTAGCTAGCTAGGCGCGCATACAACCTTTTCCCCTTTCCACCACCACCACCACCATCTCACATCACAAAAACTTGTTCCCATTCCATTCCATTCATATATATATATGTAGCACGGTTACCATACATAAACCCATACCATACCATAACCATACACAGCCAAAACCTTGTTCCGACAGGTTGCGACTCGGACTGCGGACCCTGGGGCTTTTGTGTGCCTTTCGGTGCCTCAGGCCTATCGCGGGATTATCTACCGTATGTCGGTCTCTCAATCTGTTCGTTCGTTCGTTCCTCCCTTCCTTCCTTCCTTCAGGGTCCTTTCTTTTTTTCTTTTATTTTATTTTATTTTATTTTACATCGCCACTGTGGGGGGCGCCTTCTTGGAGGAGGGGGCTGCTAACCGGAGTGGGGTGGACGGCTGCAAGGCCCCTGGATGCTTGCTTGCTTGCTTTGGTATTTTATGTATCGTTGGGGGCTTGGGCATGAGACATGGAAGGAGGCTCTTCTGCCCAGTTTCGGGTTTGACCTGTGCTTACCAATGGATGGGCTTCCGGGGAGGTGGGGGTAGATAATGTACGAGTACTGGTATCATACAGAGCTCAAGTATTGTTGACATAAACTAACCCTCACTGCCACACTACCTTGCCCCGCTCGCATCCGGATCAATGTGTTGGTTGTGGAGTTGGCGTATTGAGACAAGGGGTCGGTAAACTCCCGATTACCGTGTCTCGCTTTCCTCACGGTTGCATGCGAAAGCGCGGCGAGTGACACAGGATGAGCGATTGACCTCACAAACTATCATACTAGTACAAAGTAGAGCGGACAGTACTTGTAGGAATCACGCTATGGTGGCGGGGAGTTTTTTTTTTTTATAAAAAAAATAAAACAAAAATTTTAACCTCTTTAGACCCGGTTTGACTTCAAGTAAACCTATCCAGAGGTCTGTAGTGAGGTAGAAATGAGTAAATAAATAAAAAGGTCTCGAAAATCAAAAAAATCCTTTCCCATTTCTCCAGACACCCTGCACCCTTTTTTTTTCTCTGTCTCCCAGAGCTAGCAAAAAAAAAAAAAAAAAAAAAGAGAAGAAAAAGAAAGAAAGAGAAAAACCAGACCCCAAAACCAGACCCAAACAACCGACCTGACCCAGCCCAACCTAAACAAGCCCCGCCCTTCTTTGTGGGCCAGGGGGAAATGAAGTGAGGAACCCGAAAAAAACATCCGTCTATAACCAAGGAACCATATATACCGGAGAAGAATGACGGAAATAAGAAATAGAGAAAATCTGAAATCGGCCGTCAAAAAAGCAGAAAGCAAAGATGGGAGATGAAAGAAGCGAGAGGGCAAGGAAGAAAGGAAGAGGGTGAGCCAATTTGGGAGACCAGGCAAGATATTTTTCAGCAATTCCTTCTCAATACGTGATTCGAAGAACTTTTATGAGGGGATAACAGGGATACTTGTTCAAATATGCGTGTTGTAATCTTCATCATCGCCCTCAGCATCATAATCAAGTTCATCATCGTCACCACCATCCGTATATCCAACCCTCGCCAGCTTTTTCTGCTCAACCCCGGCCTTCACGATAGCGTCCTTTCCCGTGGAAACAATGGTATAAACCCCATTACCGGTATGATCGATAATTCCATGTTTCGAAGCCCACGCGATAAGACCCTCATCTGGGACCCAGCGGTCGCGTGAGATATCCTTGTAGTTGTTCTTTTCGTAGTGCTGGCCGACATGTTCCATCCTCTGTTCCCAGCCTTGGTCCCCCGAAAACTGGTGCTTGCAGTAGCCGCACCTGCTCTCCTGTGGCGGCGCTCGACGCTCGATGCGGCAGCGATCGATCACTTCTTCCATGTAGCTTGTCATGGAAGATTTGTTGCCCTCTGGAGCCGGGTGCATACGTTTGAGGTGCTGACCGAAAAGGTCTTTTCGGTTGAAGATGGCCTTCCTGTCGGCGCACAAAGCATCGTCGCAATGCCAGTAGGATAATTGGAGATGTTGGCTGTTTACGTGACGCTTCCACTCGTTTTTGCTGCCGAATGTTTGCTCGCAGCCCGCGAAGTAGAATACACAGAGGAATGGTCGAAGGTGCTGCTGGTTCATGTGTTTTCTGGTGGTCAAGTGAGCTGTGGTTAGCCCGTTGCCGGATAGTGAAAGAAGGCTGTAGGGGGGGGGGGTTCATACTTAAAGTCGGAGGCGTGATTAAACACTTTTCCGGGGTGCTCCCGGCACACTTTTCTCTCCTTGGGCTTTTTACCGGCGCCCCGGCCCCGGGGCTTCTCCCCACCCCGGGCTTTCCGGGGTTTCTCGCCCTCGCCGGGGCTTGCGGCAAACGGTTTCATCATACCTGGGGGGCATTTATTCCGGCGGTTCTTGCTTGTCTTCAGCTTCAACGCCCTGGTAGGCGAATTCTGTCTGGAGCCCTGCCCTGAGGAGCAGGAATGATCGTGCTTCGGCGAATGGTCGTGTTGCTGTGTATACGGCTCCATTGGAGGAGGGGGCTGGTCATAATAGTATGGTCGATCGCAGTAGGAATGAAACATCATGGGCATGGTTTGCTGGCATCCGTAATCATTCTCCTCTTCGTCCATGAAGTCGGTATGCCCCTCTTGGCTCTGGACGTCCCCGTTCGAAATATGAACTAACTTCGGACACACATAACCGCTCGGTGGTGCCAGGCTTGGGTCCACTCGCCCATCCAAATCGCTAGCTCGCGACATAAAGAATTCCGGACTAGGGGAAAGGGAGCTCTGGCGACGATGTCCGTCTTCCTCAAGAGATCCGCTCGAAGACTCGGTCGGCGATTGGAAAGGATAGTAGGAACCGTTGTTCCCACTACTCAAGGACTCTGGCAGGGAGTGTTGGTACTTGCTTCCCTGGTTGCTGTAGGCGATATCGCCTTGCAACCCTAGTGGCCGGTGAGTGCCCAGGTTCCGGGTGTCGTGAGTAACTATAGCACCCGTGGATATAGCGTCACCCACGTAGCGCTCGATTGAGTTCGATGGGGCGGACGAGCTATTATCTGGGGGTAGCTGCAGTCCTGCTAATATCTCGACATTTCGAACTAGGTCTGGTTGAACCAGAGAAGAATACGACGGCCATTGGGAATAGGGAGACATGTTCGCCTTGAGTTATGAAGAGGGCTGTTTTTATTTACTCTCTTGCTTGAGTCGCCCTAGAAAGGCAGAGACGAATGATAAAACAGCACCGATGAGGCGGTGCTATTTGTAGTGTTTCAGTAAACTCCTATCAGGCCATCCGTCAGCTTCTACGACAATTCTAAGGCCAACCAAACAGACGATAGTTCCATTGCTCGCCTCGTCCCTCAATGCAGAGAAGCATAAAGAAACGATAACCTTGTGCAACAGATCAAAGCAGGGGAAGGAAAATGGAGTAAGGCTAAAAAAAAAAGAAGAAGGCGAACGGACCGAGCTCGCGGAGTATTATACCGCAGGAACAAAAAAATATTATACACACCTTTCAAAAGGGTTTAGTCGAAACTTAAGGTGAAGAAATGTTAAAGTGTAATTGAAAGGTTCTGTCCGAAAAAAACGATAGCCCTGAAGCTTATATGGTGCCCCGGATTTGCTATAGGCGGAAACCTTACTATAGCGGGCAAATGCGACAGCAGCAAAATGTATTCGACAGTCTGATTTCCAAGCCAGGAGGAAATCCAGGAGATGATAGGAAATCTAGGCAGCAGTCCTATATATACTAAGACAGGACGGTTCTTCTGGCAATTGCGCAGCAGGAGCCTCTGGCTGAGCAGAGGATGTGGTGGAAGATGTCAAGTATATGGTGGGAGAGTGGAGGGGTGGCCGAGTGAGAGGAGCGGAGGGCGCGGAGAGAAGGGCAACGTGGGGGTAGGGAGTAAAAAGTGATCCGTGAGAAGGAAACAGGAAGGGGGCCCGACAGCCTTTTTTGTACCTGTCAGTTCTACCCACCTAGTACCGCACCGGCGGGTGGGTGGATGTGCACAAAATGCGAGTAAGGGATCCTAACAACATGCTCTGCCGGCTTGAAGGGGGGGGGATGAGATTGGCGCACAATAATCCCGTCTTCCTTCTTGCTTGTTGACACCGCCCCAAATGCTTGTTGGCCGATAGCTTCTGGTCCTGTGGAACAACTTGCAGATGGATAGGTGGGGGGGGGGGGGTGGAGAAGGGATAACCTTGGTTGAGCCTCCTTCCAATGTACTGAGTATTATCGATAGTAGCACAGTACATACTGCTTAGCTCTAGTGAGTGTCCTTCTTCACCCGAAGCAGACTCGCAGAGGTCATTGCCAGGGTTTCCATGCAGGATGATTCGCTCGGGAGCTCGCCGTCAAAATGCAATACGGCACCTAAAAGTCTTTCCCCAGAGAAGAACATTTGCACCGCAAGCCCTTTTGCAAGTTTTCCTTTTTTCCTCTTGGTGGAATTCGTGCGCAATGAAACACCACTTCTTTAGGTGCGGTGCTGTGTGTACATTTATTTGCTTTTTCTTCCCCCGACTGCGTCGAAAGCATTGTCCAGGACACACCTTCACCCATCACGATGTCATTGCGTGTCTGCCAGCCGGCAACTGGAAGTAGATGTGTTCGTGAGATCTTTTGCGGTCAGCACAACACAACAGTCATGTCGATTCCTTTCTTTCCTTTTAATTTCTTCTCCAGCACAACTCATTGCTATAGGATGGAGATTATTGATCACGTATCACTGTGAAAGAAAAAAAAAGTTCCCCATACTCATCGTCATCACCATCATCACAACCATCCAAATCCTGATCACGGTGTTGAGTCGACCCCATATTGAAACATAGGGCAACATGAAGGGGGCAGTAAAATTTACCCCAAAATCCAATTCAATCTCATCTGGAATCCCAGGGGATCTCCCGTTTCTATGAATACCGCACAAACAGATTAGCCCTTTTCGTAAACGATATATTATTGTGTCGAAGAAAAACGAGAATTGGAAGGGATTTTGTTTGGGAGGCGGCCCCGCCTCCACCGAATGCCGCCCCGCCATAGGAGGAAGAAACTGCCCCTTCACCAGAGCCCAACACAAAGAAATAAAATAGGTTCACAACCAGAAGAAGAAGAAAAGAAAAAACAGCCCCATCTTCAACGTAATTATTGCAAGAGGGAGAACCAGACCCAAAAGGAAGTTCAAAAAACATCTAGAACCCCACGAATTAGCAGGCCTAAAGGTCCGCCTCCCATGCGCCTCTGATTCGTGCGATACCTTCCCTCTACTACCGGTAGTATCTCCCATGGTATCCCACTTCAGCCATGACATTGAGTAGTATCGCGCCGCACTCACCCCTACCTAACCATAGCTACCCGCAGACACCACCACCACCACCACCACTCTCCAACTCCCAATCAGATGGAACAAAAAAAAAAAGTTCAGGCACATCAAAAGTAGCCTAGGCAACAGCAGGCGGATCTCGCTCCTCCTCCTCCCCTCTGTCTCTGTCCCATCCATCCATCCACCCACCCACGAGGAAAAGGAACCCTTGGACAAAAGATCACCCACAACAAAGCGCGCACACAGGAACTTCCCTGAGGAACAGGATAGAGAAAGAGACAGGACAGACGCACCTTCGATTGCTGCACGGCATCGGAACAAGATCGAGCTCAGACGTTTCACTGGCCAACCGCTTGGATGGGATCACTTTAGGCGCTCGGTTAGCACCGCGGTATTTGGGAAAAAAAAAGGGAAATAATAATAATAACAAAAATAATATGAAAGAGCCTCAACCATATACCACTGAATCCCACAATACCCCGTATTTTCATTATTTCACTTTTCCTGATTGGAAAGGAGGCGGGGGGATTAGGTAGGAATGGTACGGTAGATGACGATATTATGATATGCTGCGCTAGCGAATCTCTCTCCCCAAGATAGGACTTTTTCGTCTGATTAACATGCTTGTTTGGCTTTTTCTCATCGCTCGCCTGTTTGGAAAAATGGTGGGTTCACAAGTTCTCACCCGGTACTTCTACCTATCACCTCGCCTCACTTGGTCTTGCACTTTGTCTTTTTTTCTTTCTTTTTTTTCCTTTTCATTTTACTTTCTATCGATAAGCCACCTACCGATCCCGCATAAGCCTCCTTCCACCCCGCTCCAGCCAAAGAACGGGGCGGGGCCAAGACTCGGCCTGTCCTTCCCTGCCCTGCCCTTCCCTTCCCTGCCCTTCCCTTCCCTTCCCTTTCCTTACGTGCCTCTCACTTTCATCCACTCACTCACTTATTTACTTACTCACCCCCCTCCTCCTCCTCCTCCCCTCCCCCAGGCTTCTCCCCCTTTCTCCACAGTTAGAATCGAAATAGAAAGACGGGCATGAAAGCGAAGCAAAGCAAGCAAGAGAAAAACGTTTACGTGGCTATGCCCTGTCTACCTACCTGCCCGCCTACCTTACCTACCTACCTACCTACCTTACCCTACCCTACCCTACCCTACCCACTACCTACCTATCTATCTACCGGTATGATATCTTAGCTATCTATCTAACCTATCTACCTGTCTGTCTGTCTGTGTGTGTGTGTGCGCAATGCCCCCCTACATACAGTGCACCCCTTCCTACTGTTTATATATATATATATATATATATTTTGATTTGTATGATCATCCAAAACGTAATGCGTCAGATGGGAGGGTGGGAAAGCCCCCCCTTCTCGGCGTGAGCGTGAGTGATGGATGGCTCTATTTCCCTTTCCCTAACCTAACAAGGGGAAATGGGAGAGAGGGAGAGGGAAAAGAAAAGAAAGGTAAATGTGCGAAGTACAGGAAGTGAGTGAGTGAGTGAGTTGAGTGAGTGAGTGAGTGAGTGTGCGAAGGGGAACAGTACAACGCACACGTTGCGCGAGCCACAGGGTTGGGTTGGGCGTGTTGATGATGGTGATGATGATGATGATGATGGGGAAGGGGGGCTAGTTACCGCAGTTAGTTAATTAGGTGTGATGGTGGGTGGGAGAAAAGCTAGGGTGCGCAGCTACGCACCTGGAAATGATGGGACGATGGGAGGTGAGTGAGTGAGCGAGTGAGTGCAGTGAGGTACAGTTACGGTTACTCTTCCTTCCTTCCTGCACCACACCGTTAAACCCGCGAAACTTGTGCGATATCGTTACGAGTTATAGTTATTATCGGATTATATGAAATTTCAATTCTCACCGTTTTTTTTTTTTTTTACCCTAAAATTTTTATTTTATTTTTCCAACAAACAAATAAGGTACATATCCATTCGTTCCATCCTCCCCCATCCATCCATCCATCAATCCATCAATCCATCAATCCATCAATCCACCACCCCATCCTGCAGATAGCTTTACCGTGATCTAGTTTGGCAACCGAGAAAGAAAGAAGGAAAAAAAAAAATCGGCAAAAAAGAAAAGGAAAAAAGAAGGGGGGAGAAGAAAAATAAAAACGGATGTGAAACACTCCAAAAAACTCAAAAAAAATAATAAAAAGTTATCGAACCTCTCTCTCCATCTAACTTGACTTGACTTGAACGGAATTCACTAATTCACTTCACTGCACTCGAAAGTATCGTATCGTTACCGTACCGTGCCGGTTCGGTCAGTCGGTCGGTCGTCCAAGGAATCTCCAAGAAATAAAAAAAGACCCGCAGTTTTTTTCCTTCTTTCTTTCTTTCTTTCGAAACTCTTGGGTGATTTTGTTTTTCCAATTAAGGAAATGGATACTCCGTCCAAACCACGCGCGTCCGTTGCTTTCTCAACTCCAAAGGAAAAAAAAAAAAGGAAAAAAAAGAGAGGAAACCCTTTTTGGGCGCTTTCTCGCGGACGAAAGGGATTATTACGATTTTATTTATTTATATTTTTTCTACTGGTTATGATAATAATGATGATGATGATGATAATAATAATAATAACGATAACAATAACAATACGCCGATGAAAAATGGGGTAGTGTATAAAAAAATAAAATAAAAACCATTTTTTCCCGTACGCTATGATATGCGCACGCTTCTGCACCTTTCGATCCTTATCGTTGAGGAGGAGCACGTTCGTCCACGGGTACGACGTGTTTTGGGAATTAAAATAGAGACGGATTGGGGCTTGGGGAGAGGGTTAGCATCAAGGAAAGCCCCCCTTCTTCCTCTCTTCGTTCTTTTTTTCAGGGCTGTCCTTGCATCTATCAGGAGCTTTTCTTTCTTTTTTTTTCTCACACTCAACCCCCCATCTTCCCCCAATCGCTAGCCGTTAGCCCTACTGACTAGGAGGGAGTATGTATGTGGTCAGGTAGGTAGGGATTATAAGGACGCATGAGTGAGTGGGTGGGTAGGGAATAAAAGTGAGCGAGGATACGTGGTGTTAGTATGCTAGTTAGTGAGTGAGAGAGCGAGCTTGTGTGCATTTTTCTGAACACTAACGTCCGAGTGATGTTATGTGATTATCCAGTTCTCCTCCCCCTCCTCCTCCACTCCCCTTATCATACCATTCTCCTCTTCCCCCTGTTTTCATCTTCCCACTTGCCCCCGCTTGCCCCCCTCTTCCTTGCTTCGCGTCACTTTCTCAGGAATAAAAAACTCCAATCGAATGACCTCTCTCTAACCTGTCGCCACTACAAAAAAGAGAAAAAGGAGAAAGAAAGAAAATCTAACTGTACAACAACCGTTGCTTCGAATTACCCCCCTTCCTCGCCTAAGCGAAAAGGTCATAGGGAGGAAAAAGTAAACGGGTGGAAAAAAAAAAAAGAAGGCTGGGGCAGATAAGAATGGTAATGATGGCAACTACAGGAAAAATGATATGAGAATAAAAACATGAAACCCCATTAAAATGAATCGAGTGATAGATGATCGCCGGGCTCCTTCACCCCCTCTCTTCAATCGAGCATGCCGAACATCGTTCGTGGCAGCACTGAATACACGAATCCGTTAGGCCCACGGTATACGGGCCAGGGTCAGAACACCGCCCACTGTTACACTATAGTAATCAAGGCAAAACGTTAGAAGTTTGCAGAAGTGAGTGAGTTGTATGTGATCTTTTTTCTCTGTAACTTACGCAATACCATCTTTTGTCCTTCTTGTTGCCCTTCTCGTCTTTTTGTGTGGTGGTGAGTTGGGAAGGCTGTAACTTCTCTGTCTTTTCCTCTTCAGGCGGCGCCGTGGATTCGATGATGGGTCGTTCGCCCATGTCATCGTCTTCCTCCTCTCTGATATCCTCTGCCTCCTCCTCCTCCTCCTCCTCCTCCTCCTCTGTAGAATGCAGATCCCCAAACACATCGTCTTCATGAAACATGTAATCCTTGATATGGTTCCCCTCCTCAAAATGCTTCCCCAGGTGATCGAACCGTTCGTCCCAGCCATCCAATCCCTTTTTCTTTAACTGCACAACACAGCCCTTTATTATAATCCCGCCCCTCTCCTTAGGGCAGAATCCGCACCAGAATGTCTTGAAGTTGTTGCGGCCAATGTGTGCTTCGTTGGTCCATTTTTGAATTTCTTGCTTATCAATAATGTTGTGCGCGTTCTTCAAGTGCGTGATATGAGACTCCCTCCGAAACGAAAGTTTACCACAGAGACCGGTAGACTTGGGAGCGATGACCCCGCATTTCCACAACTCGAGTTGAAAGTGTTGACTGTTCTCGTGACGCTTCCAGTCGTTTTTCGAACCGAATGATTTCCCACATCCCCGGAAGGTACAGGCAAACGGGCGTGAGTGGCGTTTCATATGTTTCCTGGGAAAACGTCAGCATTGCCTTACTGCGCCGGGGCGGTCCCCCGGATGGCCCGGCAGGGTCACCCAGGCATGATTTCTATATATGCACAGACTATAATCCTCCCCTCATTACTGTTAGCTATTATGGTAGTGCTCTTACTTTAACTCGGACGGCCTGTGAAATGTCTTTGCACAGACTAGACAGGTCGCAGGGCCTTTTTGCAATCCCGAACTGGGTCCAGGTCCAAGCCTCAGCTGAGCGGCATTCTCGGCATACTTGGTGCCTGCCTGCTTATTGGGTATCGCACCACGCTGGGCTCGTAATCCCATGGCCAAGGGCGGCGAGAGCCGAAGGCGACCCTCAGCTGGATGTGGCTGCTGTGATACCTCCGTGGCTGCGGTGGTCCCCGTTGGGGAAGAAACTGTCATGGTCCCCTGGGGGGATAGTGCGCTGGCGCGGTCTTTATCTGCTGCATCTGGGCTGTGGAGGTCAGTGTTGTGATTGAGCCACCTTCCTGCTGGCCATGGATCCTGAGTAGTTGCCTGCTGGATATAGCCACGAAGTGCGTGACTGGCGCTTGACCTCTCAGAATTGGGCAGAACACCCGGTTCGTTGCCTCCGCGCATGTCATGGTCTGGGTCGCTTTCCTCAATCCTTCCTAAGGCAATCCTCTTAGAGATGGGCCCGTTAGGTCCTGAAACAACGGCCTGGGGGTCCTGGGGCGCCCTCTGGGATTGGGTGGGATAGCTGCCTCTATCGGATTCGACCCGTTCCTCGTATACCAGCTTATCCTTCTCCGAGGTTAGTCTTTCAATCATTCTATCGATATCACTTATCCTCCGTTTCCTTTCCATTGATCTAATAGTGCCTCCAGGCTCCCGGTCCTTTGCTCCCGGATTGGCAGTAGAATTACCACTTGGCCCTTCACTTGGCTTGATACCGTTCAGTTTGTAAACTCGGGTGATGGGCTCCTCAAAATCCAAGTCCATGCGATCGTCACCTCCGGCATCCAAAGCTTCGGGTACAAGGTTCTTGGGAGCAAGCGGAACCAGCTTTCCATGTCCGAAACCAGACTCCGATATAGAGGGGAAACCCGGGACCGGGGGTTGCGTAGCAGTCTGGAAAGTTTCACGCGGGGCCCTCCGGAAAGTGGGGGAGATAGGGGGAAGACCGGGACTGTCCGTGGCTATCGGGGTGCTTGGTACATCAGAAAGCCCAGGTTCTGAGCGTGTATCCATAAATTGATTCGACAGAGGGGAATGAGGGGCTATTAAATCCGCGGATTGTGTCCTTCGGCATTCGGTTTCCGCTCTTTATTGTGAAAGGGAAAAGAGAAAAAGCCGCTCCCCACAGACGTTACTTCCTGCTCTCTCTTGATTTGTTTGTTTGTTTGGGGAATGACGAGAGGAAGGAAAAGGGAAGGGAATTATTGAAATCCCTCCCCGAGTGACGATATCCCCAGCGGGGTGTCAAGGTATTTGTACCAAAGTGCAAAAAAAATTCATACAAAAATGCAGAAAAGTAAAATAAAATAAGAAGAGAGGGGGGGGGGGCAAAAGACACACCTCTTCAAAAATTCTTCCAATCCCTCCTGTGATCCCTTGGGTCCATGTTTTTTCTTTAGGTGGTTCCTAAAGTTATCCAATCTGAAGAAGATCTTCCCGTTGTCCCGGCAGTGATCGTATTGACAGTCATATCCCACGGCAGGGCCTGATATATGCCTCCTATGAACGGAGTTCATGTGGCGATTCATGTCATTAATGGAGCTAAATCCTGCAGTCCTCTTACAACCTAAAACTAGACATTTAAAGGGCTTCGTGTGTTTCATCTCGTGCTTCCTAGAAACTATCAGTCACGAAAAACAGGAGACAAACAAGAACCCGAAGCATTTCGACCAGTAAAAAACGAGAAGGGCGAAAGAAAAAAAAAAGTCTCTTCACTCATAACATCGCACATTGCCCAAGCCTCTATCCTTTCTTTCTTTCTTTCTTTCTTTCTTTCTTTTCCTTTCGTCTCATGATTTTTTTCCTCCCCTTACCCGGCTGACTGCAGCTGCCACGTTGGGGGGTGGGGAGAATGGGGATGGGGGGCAGATGATATTGATCGTTGGCACATTCGAATGAAATGCGTTAATTCTTACCTACGAAGTGAGTCGCATTTGAAAATTGCTTTGCATTTTGCGCAAGAAAATTGCCTTACATAGGGCGGCCCAATGCTCCCAGTATGACTATAGGAGTCCCCATGAACACTATTGGTGAGGTCCGACTGCGAATCGCCATTTTCGGAATATCCCCCATTCCCAGTGTCCGAGTCATTAACGTTATATTCCTGCGAATATCCATCTGTGATGGTAGGACTCAATTGCGGCGACCCAGAAGGTTCTGGCCTATTACTGTTGGCCCAGGAACTGATGGGTGACAGTATAGGTGGTGGAGGTGGAGGCGGTAGTGGTTGTTGTCGCCGTTGACGTTGCGGTTCTTCAAGTTGTTGCTGTACGTGTCCTGACGTAGGTGCACTAGGCAGGCCCGGACTTGAGACGGATGTTGTTGGTCGGTCAGCTCCCCATGAATACTCTGGCTCACGGGCGCTGCCACGGTCAATGGGCTTAGGCGAGTAGAGGTGTTGCGAGGAGACCTCTGATCCCCCGCTTCTTCTGCTAATTTTACCCACTCCACTACTTAGTGGTAAATGTTGTGAATGACCACGAGAATTCTCGGGCTGTTGAAAGTAGGGGTGATTGTGATGTCGGCTGTAACTATGTAGTTGGGTATGCTGCTGTTTAGAGGCGTTGTTGTAATGCCGCCGATCAGAGTCGGAAGGGCCCCATTTTTTCGGCGGAAGCGCCCCGGGAACCCTTGGCTCTGACTCCGAGCCAGTGACGAAGAATCCCGGGACGGAGTTATTGTTGAGTAAAGGAAGATCCTTAAACACGGCTCCGATGGAGGGCAGATTTTCGAAGCGACGAGAGCTGTTCGTCGAAGCTGGGTGTGGAAACTGGTCTATCTCCATGCCGTTGGAGGTATGTGATGCCATCATTGTTTTTCTTTTTCAATAAGGAAAAAAGGGATTGGGGGAGAGTTGTTTGGTGGTAGTAGATGTTGGGTACGGCTTGGGCCCTCGTGAGGAAGTATGGGGGAGAAAGACCCAGAGAGACTGCCTTTTAGCATGAGTAATTATCTTCACTATCAAATCTGAACCAAAGAGAGCAGGAGGAAGGCTATCATGAGAACTCCATAATGCAGAAAAATAAATAGAAGTAGCGAATCATAAATGGTACATAAAACACGGGAAGGGACAATTACCTTAGTGATTTTTATACATATACAAAAGCGGTAACTGGGGCAGCAGTAATATCTGTGATTGATTTAAGTGGTTTTGTGTTGCTCACGAGGGTCCTTCTATTCAATGTGTTTTTTCTTTTCTTTTCTTTGCTTTGGGGTCTTTTTCTCAATAATTCCTAGCCTTCTTCATATATGCCCCCCCCCCCTCAAGCATTGGTTAGCAGAGAGGACTTTGAAAGTTAAAAACTCCCAGTGACAAAAGACAGCCGGGTAAGGAAGGATAATTCGTCACCCACAAACTATAGCGGGGACCGGGGCAAAATGAGGCGGAGGTGGCGAACTATCGTGGGACGAAAGGGTTATGCCCGAGCAGCAGCAGTAGCGACAGCAGCGGAGGAGGAAAGTGGGGCCACAGGACGGGAGAGGGGGGGGGGCGGGGTGGGTATCAATGATGGCGGGGGGGTAGCAGGATCGAGAGAATGGGGGGAGGGGGGGGCGGGGTCTTAGGATGAAGTTAGGGTACAGCTCGCGGAGATACTTGAAAGATCTGCTCCGGCACCATCAGGTGGATTCCCTGGAGAGGAAGAGACTGCCACGAGGGCGATATTGGGGGCAGCAGTATCTAGTCGCCGCCGCAGCAAGGCCGAGCATTTCTAGGCCGGAGCCGCAATCGATTGAATTCCGGTTCACAGAGCGCGGCAGGAGCGGCAACAGCGGGGGTGGATAGGAACCAGAAGAACAGCCTTTCTTTTTCTCTCTTCCCCCTTTCCCCTTATGGCGACTAGAGCAAAGCAAAGCGGAAGAAGGCTCTATGCTGACGTCTTGGGTGAAGTGGGTTTGTGTTGGATGTGTAAAGACAGTGCAGTAGCAGTAGCAGCAGGGCAGTAGCTGTTGAGTCGAAGGGATGTATGTTGTGGGGTGGTTAGGATGGGTGTGGCAGTGGTATGGTGGAGGAGGGTTGGTTGGTCTAGTTTTGCGAAGGGCTGATTTGCGAACCACCACTCGGAAGGAGGATGCGCATAAAACAACGACAGTAGGATATTTTTTTTGGCTACCGCACCGCACCACCATCACCACCACCACCACCACACAGGAGCCATAAGACCGCAATGGAGATTGTGCGAGATGTTCTGGTATGATGCGGCACGATACTTGCACAGTCACGGTATCGTACAGCAATATAAAGCATACGGTATAAGCCGAGTGAAATCTCTCATGTAAATTGTGTACCAAATCCTAAGCAGTTTCCCCCCTTCCCTGCTCCCCTTCATACTCATTCATAAACCCATAAATTTCCAGTTGTTTCAATTCTCTGTTTCCCCCTGCCTTCCCTTGGCCGCGCAGTAGCCATGTCCCTCCCTCCCTCCCCACGCAAAAAACAAAAAAAGAGAGAGAGAAATGGATTTCCAAAA
>Ga0307510_10002963_pt1 | contig 19526 bp, 16 predicted proteins | sample 12_EM_MG_FD_207224 | JGI IMG/M metagenome (GOLD analysis project Ga0307510, IMG submission 207224) | Populus trichocarpa ectomycorrhiza microbial communities from riparian zone in the Pacific Northwest, United States - 12_EM | ecosystem: Host-associated > Plants > Roots > Unclassified | place...
GCGGACAACTTGTATGTTTATCTTGATGAAATTATCTAGTTCTTAAAGCTGTCATTAAATTGAATCATTAGTGCAGACACTTTGATTGTTTGTTGGTTATGATTAATTATACGGCGGATCCGTTAATTAATCAACATTAAGAAAAGATAAAATTTCAGAACATAAACTGCAATTTTCGTTTCAAGGATCGGTTCTAATTTCCGTTGGTGGATGTGTGCTTGCGACCAAGGTTTGTTTTCTTGATAAATTTCTATTAGTTTAATTGCTGCCATAGTTTAGATAATCACAAACCAAATCCCCCCAATTACATAACGTACAACATAAAAATCTAACTTGAAACTTCCTCGTGGGATCGACCCCTTGCTTGGTCTATACTATCTTGTGTGTTCTAAGCTAGGGTAATTAATTTGTGCGACCGCGACATTGCAATAAATTTTATTTGCATAATACTAACAACTTTGACTAGGACCTATCATTTGTGTAAGAAGAACATGTACAACTTCCCTTCTTAACTTATTTCATGAGGTTGCAAGTTGATGTTGCCATGTTTTAGTTTACTAGATGAATATACCATTTTTGGTTTTATCTAGGCGGTGCATTGTTTTGGTTAATAGATAATGAAGATATGAGATGCAAAACAAAGGTTCATTTATGGTTAAAAGATGGTTAAAAGATGACAATTCATTTTCATGGAAAGAAAACAGGAAAGGTGGTATTCTTTTTTTAAGACAGTAACATGGTATTCTTATTCTTAAAAAAAAGAGAAGTATTTTTTTTACATTGTATTTTGGAAAGGAAGGGTGGAGCATGCTTTGTTTTAAACTGTATGAGACTTTCTGGGATTAATAAGAAATGAAATATCACTTTTCTAACACTGAGCAGTAGGAAATAATGTAGGTGCTGGGTAAAGTTCATTAAATCTATCGTGCTTGTTTTCTACGTGTACATGGTTTCTAGGCATAAGTTATATGTAAGTCCATTAATTCAGTTGTTTCAATCTTTTAAAAAAAATCATTTAACTTTGTTTCTGTCTTTCAATTGCTAGACCTAGAGGGCAAAAAACTATTTTTGGCCTTTTGATTTTAAGAGAGGTTATAAAGCCATTGATAAGAACTTTTTGAGAAGCTCTAAGTGTGAACACACGAAAAAAATAGGTGGTTTTTGAAAAATGGATGTCACAATTAAGGCTGATTAGGTTGATTACTACTGAGGCTTCATTGGAGCAACTCTAATGTAAATGTCATCGAAAACCACCAGAAGTTGGTAGAGGAGGTGCATACCTTTTGTTTGGATCAAACCCTACTCAATTTGGAGGTCTATAGCTTCACATTCATTCATCTAAAAGTGTCAACTCAATTAGCTTCAAATTTAAAAATACAAGGAAAGCTGATCATGTACAAGATGTTGAAGATTTTTATGGAAGAATTTGGGTGTAAACGTCCAATTTAATGGGCATAGGGATGTAAAGGAGGTCTTTCTTAGTTAAATAATGGTGGTTACAACCCTTGAGGTAGTAAAAAATACCTCATTCATTCACTTGAAGATGCCTACTCAACCAACTAAGACCGTTATGGAAGAAGATGAACATATGATGAACAACATGTCATCTAGGTTAAACCCTAGACATTTGGGTTTTGGTAAAGTTCAATTTAGTCCATCCTCTTCCAATTTCTTTTAATTGCACTCAAAATTGTCTCCCAACTTTTAATTGCATGCAATTACACCCATGTCAAGATCAAATATTAGCCCCAAAGTTCAACGCCTTTTACAAACGAGTCTTTGTTTTTCAATTTGTTCAATCTCATCCTTAATTGACTACCAAAATTTCACTTCCTTTCAATTTAGCCTCTGAATTCACCAATTTCTACCCTCGAAATTGCACGCCACTTACAAGTTGGTTATTGGTCTTGGAAATCTACAATTAAATCTTTAATTGGTCTCTAAATTTTGATTTTTTCATAATTAAGCATTTGATTTGACCAATTAAATTTTTCAAAGTCCAATTTCAATCTCTATATTTTAATTTCTTTCAATTAACACCTAAATTGAATCCAAAAACGAATTTCCCTTGCAATTAAGTCCTTACTAAAATTAATTGAGCCTTCCAAAATTCTCATTGAGTCCTTGACCCTCCAAATTTGCATTTCTTTACCCCAAATAAAAATATTTTCACCAATGAGGCCTTTTGTCAGCCAGAATTGAGTTGCTAATTTTGCCAATCTTATACATTTTATTCCTTTAACTTTTCTACATGTCATCTTGCTCCTCCACCACCAACCTTGGCAATCTTCCAGGATTTCTTCATGCATGTCCATTATTTTTTGTGTGATTAAAAATAGGTAACAATAACGCATATAATTTTTACTATATTTTTGTTATATATAAGCATCAAATTTTTTATTCATGGTTATATTCTTTACTCGATGTCAAAAAACACACTAATAACACCTACACATTAATTATTTTGCATTAGGAAAAACAATTATTCGACCTGCAACAAGGCAAGTTGAATAGACTCACTCACACTTTGTTTTTTGCATTTAATTGCACAAATGATTCTCGATGTATTTAATTAAATGCATGCATAAGCCTTTTGATTTATAACTAGAATAAAAAAAACACATTTAAAAACCTTGCATATTTTGTTTTGCCAAAAAAACATATCCGACCCACGGCAAAGCACAAGTCAAGATAACTAGTATTTAATATTTGGGATTGTGAATTTACATGTATGGTGTTTTTCTGGTATTAAATAAACTACATTTTTAAAAATAGAAAAATAAAAAAAAGTCCTTAAAAAAACATATTTATGATTTACATTACATATGACCAAGTTTCTCAAAAAATAATAATCATGTTTGCATTTTTCATAAAAAAGAAAAATACAAAAATACTTGCTTGATTTAGCGTAAAAAAAATAAAGAAAAATAGTTTTTATGTTTTGCATGTATTATAAATTTAATAACAAGTTTATTAAAGACACGAGGACTTGGCCTAAATTTTAAAAACATTAAAAAATTAATTTTGTTTATTTTTACTACCAAGGATTATGAACTTACACACAAAATGTATTCCTAGTTTTAAAAGAAAAAATGCAAAAATATGTTTGACTTTAGAATGGCTAGGCTTGATCTGTAAAATTATTGTCCACTCTACTAGGGTGGATCTCCTTCAACCAATAGATAAAACAACGGTTATAAAAACACAACAGTGCCTTAATAATAGTCAGACAAATAAACAATGCAACTTATCTTAGGTAGAGTGTACCAGGGATGATATTGTCATTCCTATACACAACCATTTTCCTTATCTAGACTCTGAAGATCAGTTAGGATTCTTAGTGATCAAAATACTAGGTGGTGACTTGAAACCTTTTTAACCATAAAAAGGATAAGAATTTCATCTTTCCACACCACTCAGAATCCTGATCTAGGAGAATGATTGTTGCGACGCGGCACACGTGTGACAGGATGTTGACTCCACTAGGGAGTTTGCTATGGACTAAGCTTTGTTGTTTGTCTGGTTGTTGTGTTTTATTCTTGTTGGTTTGTGCACTTATTTTCAACATGCTTTATATACGCATTAATTTTTGTACATATTGCTCACACATTGTATATTGGATATGGATTATTGCCTCATGTATTACATGCTTTAATTTTTTTGAGAACACATACAAACTTCTAGGTTAGTTGGGGATTAACAGTCTACCCTATGACTATTAATCATGTTCAGACCCGTGAAACATCAAACTCAGATGTGAGTGCCTGCTTGGTAATGATGAACATACGTGTCTTAGCCATTTCTTGCAATGCCCCTATACTGTCCTTACGAGGACCATCACTAGACAAATCTGAGATCCTTTTGAGACTAGGTAAAAAACCTACCCATACTCACCTAATGAATTGAACATATTCTTACGATGTATGTGCCATTTATCAATTCATTAAGGGAAGCCCTATATGTAACATCCTGAATTCCAGGATTTTTGGGTGAAAAATTGTCATCACATAGATTCTATAAGAGTCTGAGCTATTACAAATCCATTGAGATGAATGTGGATTCTATTGTTGGTGTAATAATGACATCAGATGAAGACCATTGTCAACCCCAAAGGGTAAACCTGTATTTAATTTACCTTTCCTTTCTGTAAGCATATCATATTTATTTGGCAAACTAGCATGTTTTTCATTTGAAGGAGAAATATAGGTCTACCCCTAAAAAACGCCGCCCTCTTTTAAGAAGCAAATGGGAGACAAAGAGGATGTTCAACCTAGGCAGAAATGTGATAACTTCTAAGAATGGAGATGACTCTGTTAACTAATCTGATAGGACAAATCATTCACTCTGAACGGTTATCATGCTAGGACCCCCACACATGGAAGCCAATAGTGAGAAGTTCACCATGAGCATGCCCCTTGTCCCTCTGCACACTCATTAGAAGAGAAGTTTTGGATGCTTATCTAATTAATTAAAGTTTGTGAAATCTTGCTTCTAACACCCAAAGTTCACTAAAGATTCATGTTGTCTTGCCTCATACTTCACTGCATATTGCTACAAACCAGATACACCAAATACATTTGCCTTTGTTTCAACCTGGATTTCATAACCATAAAAAACAATTTCGAGAGTGATTTTCTCCCCTCCCAATTCTCATTAATGATATCTATTAAAGGCTAAAAAATGCCCATCAAATAATGCCTCAATTATTTAAACCTATCCAACCACCTTTTCCTAAATGGTACGACGAGAATGCCAAATGCAAGTACTATGTATGAGCAGTGGGTCATTTTATTGATTGTTGTCAAGGCTTCATAAGAAAGATTCACCAACTGATTTAATATGAATGGCTACCATTCCAGGAGAAAAATGGTGTATTCAATATAGTAACTCATGATCCGCTTCCAACTAGGGAAATATGCTGTAAGCCAGATGTTGAGATTCCTAGAAAACTCAAAGCCTTTAAAATTGTCAAGTATATAGGAGCATAATGTCCAGAGACTCACCTTATGGTGTATTATAGTAAAATGGCTAAAGTAATTTATGATGAAGAGCTTTTGATTTGTCACTTTTATGAGAGCTTGACTGGATTGACTCTTAACTGGTATACAAGTTTGAATGGCTTTGAAATGAAGAAGTGGGAGTATATGGTCGATGCCTTTTTAAAGAGATTTATGTATGGCTTAAAAAAGGCTCCAACTAGATTTGACCTTCAAGGAATAATGATGCGAAATGATGAGTCAATTAGAAAATACGCTCTAAGGTTGCGTAAAATGGCAACACAAACTTACCTCTTCTGTGCCTGAAAATGAGCTCATTGTCACCTTTATTAATCCTTTAAAAGTCATGTATTATAATTAATTGATCGGTAATTCATTAGCTTATTTTATGGATGAAGTGACTATCATAGAAAAAGTTGAGCAAGGCTTGAATTTGGGAAGGATTAGAAATCCAGGGGTAATGTTAGATGTTATGTCAGAGGACGAATAAAAAAGAGGATCCTATATGGGGAATATATGTTAAAACCATTCCGTAACGCAACATCCCATTCAGCCATCTAGGACACCGTCTATTTTCACATCACCAGCTACTTTGACACCTTTATTAAAGATTGATATATCTTTACCAGATGAGAAATGTGAATATCATGATGAGATCCTCAGCCACTCGATTGAAAGTTACAAAAATTTCAAGTATTAAGTTTGAACGTTGGAAAACAAGGGACAAGTTGAGTTTTTGAAGGATAATAATACCAACTACATTGTCACTAGACCATCTTAAGTATAGCAAGCGAACAATAAAAATACAGATGAGTGCTAGGAAAACACAAATGTTGCTGGGAAAGCTAACCTAAAAAAAGGGTGTTGCATTGTTAATCCTATTATTATGGAACTTTGTTACTCTTGCTTTAAGTATGTTTCCCATATGTGTTGGGATCATATCACATGTTTTTAATGAAATATGTATTTTATTTATCTTTTTGTTGTCTTGAAATAAAGAGATGTTTTGTGAAAGTAATACTTAGTATTTTTTTTGTTGTTCATGATTGGATAATATAATGGTAAAATTAGTTGAACTTCAAGGTGTGCTAGACAAAACACTAAGAGGCAATTCCCACCATTTTAAAACTTATTGATTCTTAAAATTGATCCCATGGCTCTGTTCAAAACACCGTGACCAAATAAATTTTGTAAAAATTGTTTTTTCCAATATAATCCTGAAAAATTGGATTGGCTTTTTTATTTTGAAAATAATTCGATGTTTGGTAAAAATAGCATTTCAGCATCTTGCTCAAAAGATGACAAATGGATTAATCTGGCAACCCATTCCTGAGGTGACCAAACAAACTTGAACCCAAGCAATGAAAAATGAGAAAATATGCAAAAACTCACATCTTATGTCTCTCCAACCATATTTTAACTTTATGCATAATCACAGATAGTTGGATTCACTAGTCATTGATTCATAAGAACATAGTCTCATGAAAAAGTCTCAAACCATTATACTGGACAAGAATAAAATTTGTCAGTTTTAGTTGCTTGAAATAATGAAAGACCATCTTTTTTATCCTTTCATGCTCTAGAATATACCCCATTGTGGTTCTTATTTGAGCCTGATTGAGCCTTTCATAAATTAAACTTGACTAGGATCACACTCTATACTTAGGGAAAATAGAAATTCTAAAAAATCAAAGGTTGATCCTGACTATAATCATACCACACACTAAGTGGCAAATATAAATTCAAAGATCAAAAAGCAAGAAAGACCAAAAAACTCAAATACTGGGGGCATGCCTGAATTAGGAATAAAAAAGAAAGAAAATCAAATCAAGTAAGGATGCCCCGCCAAAAACAATAAAAAAAAGGAAAATAAAAGAAATAAATGAAAGAAGACTGGAAGACAGAATGAGTCAAGTAAATGGTAGTGACCCTAAGTTTTTAGAACTATAAAACACTCTTTAAGCCTACAAATCCTTTATTTTATAGCCAAGAGCCATAATCTACATTATATGCCTTTAAAATTCCTTTATGATCAAGCAAGCAAACAACCTAAACTGATAAATAGTGCTTTCAAAATACAAAAAACTTTTCATAAGAATGATGACATCATGAATAAGTTACTCGTTATTATTCATGCTGATAAAATAAATGCTAAAAAATGAGACAAATTTTTTCTCAACAAAACCTTGAGCTAAGATTTGGACTGTAGGACAAATTCTGACTTTTCCATTGTTGCTAAGATTTGGACTTCCAAATAGCATAATTGAGTCTTGGACTCCCATGAATGTTTTAGGCCTATGTCTTAGCTTTCTAGCCATATAAACAAAATTGAAATCCAAGATCTACAGCTCTAGATATGACCTAATGACTGAAAGTGTTCCAGTTTGGACTGAACCAATATCTCTTTTCTAAACTTAACCCTCTCTTTGTCTTCTCAATTTCAGTAGTTGAACTCATCAATCAATCCTTTGATTTATGTGATAGGCCTGCATTTAAGATGAACATTTACCATAAATTACAGGTATCTTATATTATTAGACATGTTATTATAAAACATGCTCTAGTTAAGGAGTTATTGATACTTCAAATGCAAAATGATGATATAAAACCTTGATAAAAATACACTTTTAAGTACTAATCATTACCTTACTACGTACCTTCATCGATTCCGATCTTGCTTGCATGACAGATCAAATTATCTTTTTTCTAAATATAAACCCTTAGGGAGTTGAAAAAAAAGAAGCTCGTATCGAATAAATTCCTGAAATAAAAAAAACACAAGTGTTAAAATTTTAGGATTTTTATTTGAGTCATGGATAGGCAAATTTTAAGATGACATTTCCTTCTTACCTTGTCAATTGTCAACCAAATACACACGAAAATTGTATCTTAGTGATGAATGACGTCACGATCGAAGAAACACTTTTAAAATTACATACCCATGATTTCTTTGCAACAATGAGACTTGAATGTATAGGATCTTTAAAATTTGTGATTTGATTCCAAAACAAAAAAATTATTTTCAAACAAAAAGGGTCATCGACCGAGTTTGCAAAGTCCTTGACGAAGATGATGTTGTCACATTTGATGAGTCGTCATTAGAAAGTTGAGTAACCAGGGGGCAATGTTGTAGACCTTATGAGGGGTAATGAATAATATCCAAATAAGTTGAGGGCAATATTGCTCAAAGACAATCTATAATAGGGGATTACTTGATGAACTCCATCAGTAATTAAGAGTAGCGCTACACTTGAGGAACATTTTCATGGCTAAGAGGTGGTTTACCCTTTGGAAGATGACTATAAAGATTTTATTGCATGAGTGTATTTTGATGAATGTTGAAGAGATGCATATAACCAGATCAACTGGGGGCAATTTGAAATATATAGTCAAACACATTAATCACACAAACAAAACCTGAGTGGGTTGAAGAATCAAGCAACCAAGAAAACTCCTTTCATAAATTATAAACTTCATCCATCAAGCAATAAAGAGATGACAAAGAAAGGGGGGCCTATATTTCAATACAAGTAAAATGCACGCATAAACATCATAAGAGATCTTTCAAGAATTTTTAAGGAATATTCCTCGAAAGCAACTAGAAATGATTAAAGACCCAGCATTTAAAGTCAAATTTTCTTTGACCTCATCACTCTCTAAAATGACTAAATCTTTGAGATGACCGCTCTATAAAAAGATCAAAATTACAAATTTTCTTCCAGCTCAACACTCTAAAATGACTAAATCTTTGAGTTGACCGCTCTATAAAAAAGGACAAAATTATAAATTTCTTTAAGCTCGTCACTCTTTAAAATGACTAAATCTTTGAGATGACCGCTCTATTTACAAATTTTCTTCCAGCTCACCACTCTCTAAAATGACTAAATATTTGAGATGACCATTCTATAAAAGGTCAAAATTACAAATTTTCTTTGAGCTCCTCAATCTCTAAAATGACTAGATCTCGAGATAATCGTTATATAAAAAGTTAAAATATCAATTTTTTCTTCGAGCTAATCTCTCTTTCAAAGAAATTTTCTTCAAGTCTGTCACTCTTTAAAAATGACTAAATATTTGAGATGACCATTCTATAAAAGATCAAAATTACAAATTTTCTTTGAGCTCGTCAATCTCTAAAATGACTAGATCTCGAGATGATCGTTATAACTAAATATTTGAGATGACCATTCTATAAAAGGTCAAAATTACAAATTTTCTCTAAGCTCGTCAATCTCTAAAATGACTAGATCTCGAGATGATCGTTATATAAAAAGTTAAAATATCAATTTTTTTTTCGAGCTAATCTCTCTTTCAAAGAAATTTTCTTCAAGTCTGTCACTCTTTAAAAATGACTAGATCTTCAAGATGATCACTCTATAAGAAGTTAAAAATTCAAAATCTTCTTTGAGTTTATCACTCTTTCCAAGAAATTTTCTTCAAGCTCATCACTCTCAGAAATGTCTAGATCTTTGAGATGATTGCTCTATAAAAAAGCCAAAATTGCAAAATCTTATTTGAGTTGATCTTTCTTTTAAAAAAAATTTCTTCAAGCTCGTCACTCTATAAAATAATCAAGTTGAAAAAATCTTATTTTCCACACCACAAGAAGGTCACCCGAACATAAATCATTCATGAAAAATCCTAGGTATTTTTCACAGCATGAGCAAGTCACCTGAACACAGATTATTCGTGAAAATCCTAGATATGTTTCACATAAATGGCATGTTACCCGATCATAAACAATAAGCAAGTCACCCGATCACAGGCTATTTGTGATAAATTCTAGATATTTTTCACATATTAGGCATGTTATCCGATCACAATCTATTTGTGAAAAATCTTAGATATTTTTCACATTATAGGTAGGTTATCTGATTATAAACCACGAGTAGGTCACCTGATCACAAACTATTTATGAAAAATTCTAGATATTTTTCACATCACGGGTAGGTCACCCGAACAACAAAACCATTTTTTTTTAGACAAAGAAAACCCTTAATTTTCCAAAATAATTGAATTTTGAAACATATAATATTCATCAAATATTTGATGAATGAATCTAATATTTGATCAACGAACCTAAAGTAAACATAAAGTCCTTAGGGTAAAAATGCTTTGCAAAGGAAATTATGAAGTTGTTATAATTATGAGATTCTTATTGTATTAAAACATTGTTCCTAAATGTTCTTGGTCAATGTTCTATTAATACTAAATATTAATTAGAGCTATTGAAACCGATACATATTATATTCTTTCCTTTATGGAAGGAAACAATTGTTCTCATAAACTAAGATATGAGGGATACCTAGAACTAATATGTAGGTGCTTGTCAGATCACATGTACACTGAACTAACCTATATGAGAATTTCATATGGAGATATCACCTGTGTTTATGGAAAGACTCACGTGATGGTTTTGTAGGTGATCCTTAAACTTGAAATCACTAAGTTATCATATTTAAGGAGTGTTATATTTTGATCATGCTACATGTTGTGCTAATTAAGGGTAACAAATGAGTAGATATTAGATATAATATGAATTATATGAAGATATTTAAGTAATCAAGAGATGATTTATCACCCTTGATGAATTAGAAAAAATATTTCATCTATTCTCAAATAATATTGATTGTAAATTCTTATGTGAGGTTGAATGAAATTTGAAAATAGTTTTAAATTTTATTCAAAGAATCAATGACTATGGTATTGAGAACAAACATCATTTGCAATGTAGACACTTCATGCTATAATGTCTAAATCAGAACATTGTTGATGAAGGGATAATAATTACAATGAGAAACTGGTCGTTGAAAGGTTAAGTCAAACCATTTATGACTTTTCTAATATTTAGGGGGTCATGACAAGTTACTAGACATTGTACTTAATCTTTAAATATAAATTAAACAATTGTTGAATTGATAATAAATTAATTTATTTAATCTTATTTTATTTAGAATTGTGATTTATATTTGGATCAACTTATTGGAGAATCTAATGTGTCACACATAAAAACCATTGATTATAAATTAAAATGAGATAATTAATCATGTGTGACTTGATTATAAATAAATTTTAGAAATTAAGGACTATAATGTAATTAATACAAGTGATTGCAATTCTAGATTCAGAAACAATCAAGTAAGGACTTGATTGAATAAATTTCTAAAATTAGCCTAAAATAATATATGAGATATTATTTAAGGGGCAAATTGATATTTTACCAATTATAGGGTTTTTAGGTTCCCTATAAATAGAATGATATGCCTCCTATTTCATGTGAATGATGATGTAAAATATGAGCAGAGCACAATACTTAAACACTTAAAATATATAAGAAAAGAGCTAACACTTTAAAGTATAATAATCTCTCTCTCCTAAAAGGATTTAGGATATTTCTCACTAATGGTTCATGTGGATAATTGTTAGAGGCCAAGCACTTGGATAATTTGTGGTTTGCAACACTTAGCCTTGAAGCAAATATTCAAAGTCGAAAAGAATATTTGATCTTTAGATAATCTTCATATAAACCCTAAACAACTCTAGATCTGTCTAACGAAATCCTTGAGACTCCTAATTTTTTAAAAAAATTATCGTTTTTGTTGTGTATATGTGTTTCAGGAAACCTAATAAAACAAACATGAGAAAGTTTGGAATGTAATTTTTAGAAAACCACTTTCTATAAAACGAATGAGTCCTCAAATATTTCTATTTCTTCTGTCTTAAAATCTAGCACCGTCTTGAAATGAAGCATGACATGAACCACGTGTTGGGCTCAAATTAAAGGAATCTCTTTAGTAATCACAAGGTTCATGTGTTAAGAATTCTCTCAACAAGCAGTGTAATGTAAGAAAGAAGAAGAAGAAACTATATTGCTACAGAAACAATAAATTCTTATTACTTGTTTTTCACGTTTCTAATACAATGCCATTTATGCAATGACTATTAACTAACCAAGTAATAGTCTGTTAACTTCCAAGTACCAACTATCAATAGATCAAAACTATATTAACTAACTTTAACTATTGTTTTTGTAATGCAATTGTTACTGCTACCATTTCTGCTATTTTACTTGTTGTTGCCGCCACCGCCTTCTTCATTCTTCTACTAAAAACTCTCTTCTAGTTTCTTCCAATGCTATTCAATTGGTTCACACAATGTTACACCCTAAGCTGCGTCATCATGCAAAGCATTACTATTAGGATGCAATAAGGGGGGAGATAGAGACAAAGACTTGAGGAACACACAATTTATTATTAGTTAGTTAGTTGGAGATCAGTTAAAAGAATTTGTTAGTTAGTTAGCTAGCGGAAGAATCTATTAGTTAGTTGGTAATGCTCAATATAAAGCTCATTATATTGACGGTAAAGGATAAGAAGAAAATATACAGAAGACTAATCCATTCTCTGCTTCCTTTCTCTGCTCTCTCTCTCTTACCTCTGTTCTTTCTTAATTTCTATCATTCTTCCTTCTATTCTCTCAACTTGTTAAGTTGAGCTTAAAAATTGATATCAGAGCCTTAAGATCCAACAACATGGTGAAAAATCATAAACTGAAAAACATTGAAGATCACTACAAGAAGTTGGAGGAGCAGATGCAGAACCTTCAACAAGAATTTCAGGAGTCTTTGGTCGATCAACAAAATAAATGGCAAGAACAACTTGGTGAACAAAACAGGAGAAATGATCAAATTTGTTCACAAATTGAAACACCATCAAATCAATTCCAAACATTCCTTGCTAATCAGGTGACGAGGAAGGACTTGGGAAGCAACTCCAAGGGAATATTACATACACCAACAAAGGGCAGTCCATTTGGAATGCTATTAGGAGGAAAAGGTCACGCTCGGGGAGATCAAACCAATGAACAGTAAAAATGATGAATAATCCTTCTCTTCCAAGGATGGATCTTATGTCATTTTAGGGAGATAATCTGAGAGGCTGGTTTAGAAAGTGCAGGAAGTTTTTTAAACTCAACTCAACTCTTTTTCAACAATGGGTAAAAGTAGCATCTCTTTACCTGGAAGGGAAGGCAGAGATCTGGTTTGAAGGCTACATGTGTGGTGTGGAATATTCAATTGATTGGGAAGAATTCTTAGGAGCTATATGCACCAGGTTTGGCAATAAAGCTAACATAGTAGAGGAGTTCAACAAATTAACACAGGAAGGTGGTATTGAGAAATATATAGAGAGGTTTGAGGAGCTTACATTCACTAAATCTCTTACTTCCTAATCCTACTATAGCTCTAGTTTCATTAGTGGATTAAAGGAAGATATCAAACCTATGTTGAAGATACTAAAGCCAGTGACATTGATGACAACTTTTGATCAATCTAAATGGCAGGAGGAATCGAACAGTGTCTTGGCAAGAAAAAACAAATTCGTATCCAGGCCTACAACTGCTGTACAATCTGGTAGGCCAACAGGTAATTTTCAAAGTAAGTACACCAATCTATATATGAATTATAACCAATAGAAACAAAAAGTTTCGGAGACTATGTATGAATAAAGGCGTAGGTTGGGGCAATGTTTCAAGTATGGAGATAAGTTCATGCTAGGGTACAAGTGCGGTGTTAAAGGATTACACATGATTGATGGTAATAAGGAGGAAGACTTTCTGGATGTAGAAGCAGAAAACATCATTGAAAAGTTGATGAAAAATAAGAAGATTAAAGAATATAGTCTATCATTAAATGCATTGGCAGATAATTATGCACATAACACCATTAGGATTAGGGGCAATTATCATGGGAGGGAGTTGGTAATCCTCATTGACAGTGGAAGCACACACAACTTCATTGATGAGCACATTGCGGGAGAATTGCAAATCTCTATAGAAAGATCATTAGTCTTAACAGTAACAATAGCAAATGGCAGTACCATATTATGTGATTCCTATACAACGGAGTTTAAATGGTTTATGCAAAACTATGAATTTGTAGTAGATTTAAAGATTTTGAAACTAGGAAGGTGTGATGTAGTATTGGGAATGGATTGGCTAAATTCACAACTTCTATTTGATTTCATCAAAATAAAAATATCCTTTAGGAAGGAGGGAAGAATGATCGAGCTTAGAGGCATTGTGGAAGGAGCCAATCTTCAGTGCATTACAGTAGAGAAGGTCCAGAAGAATTTAAGGGCAGCTATAATAGGGTTTGTAGGGTAATTTTTTGTATAGAAGCAAAAGCAGAACCACACCATGTACTTACTAACACATAGATAAAAAGATTGTTGATAGACTAGGCAACTGTATTTGCAAAACCAACAGAGCTTCCACCTACCAAGAAACATGATCACAAGATTCCACTAAAACCAGGAGCTTAACCTGTCAATTGCAGACCCTATAAAAGCTCATTCTTTCAGAAGGGAGAGATCGAAAGGATGGTTAATGAGATGCTCCAACATAGCATTATACAACCAAGTGTAAGTCCTTTTACTTCTCTTGTTCTACTGGTAAAGAAGAAGAACAAAACATGGCGTTTCTATGTGGACTTTAGACAGCTAAATGCAGTCACAATTAAGAACAAGTTTCCCATTCCTCTGATAGATGACCTATTGGATGAGTTACAAGGATCTAGCTTCTCCTCAATATTGGATCTAAGGTCGGGCTATCATCAGGTCCTCATGCATGAAGGAGATATGGAAAAAACAACATTTCACACTTACCAAAGGCATTATGAATTCAAGGTAATGCCCTTTGGTCTCACGAATGCTCCCGCCATTTTTTGAGCATTGATAAATGATATCTTAGAACCACTATTGAGGAAATTTGTCTTAGTATTCTTTGACAATATCCTCGTTTATAGTTCTTCTTATGAAGCACATATCAATCACTTGGAAAAAGTCTTAGAAACTCTTAAGATTAACCAATTGTTTCCAAAAAAATCTAAATGCACATTTGGTGAGCCACAAGTGGAGTATTTGGGACATATAATCTTAGTGGATGGAGTGGCAACTGATCCTAAGAAGATGGAGGCAGTGCAAAAGTGGCTAGTCTTAAGATCCATTAAGGAGTTAAGGGGATTCCTAGGCCTAGTTTGTTACTATAAAAAATTCATTAGAAGATTTAGTGTTATCAGTAAACCCCTAACATATATGCTCAAGTAGAATAACTTTCTTTGGCATGAGGGTGCATTAAAGGCTTTCCACATTCTAAAAAGAGCCTTGTGTGAGGCTTCAGTCCTTACCCTGCTAGACTTCACCAAACCATTTGTATAGGAAACAAATGCTTGCAATTCTAGAATATGATCGGTGTTTAGCCAAAAAGGAAGACCTTTGGCATTTCTGAGCAACGCTCTAGGGGTTAAACACCTGGGATTATTCATCTATAAGGAGTACCTTGTTATTTTGATAGCAGTTGATAAATGAAGGCATTACTTGGATTTGTCATTCAAACTGATCACGAAAGCCTCAAGCATATGTTGGACCAGAAGATTCACACTTTTATTCAGAAGAAAGGTCTAACTAAATTGTTGGGATTGAATTATCAGATCATTTACCGAAGGGGAAAGGAGAACAAAGCTGCAAATGCATTATCTAGAAGGGATACTTGTGGGATAGGCAAACTACAAGAGGACAAGCTAGAAGGTGGTGGTTTCACAACCATAACAAAGATAATTTAATCCTGGTATGAATAGATATATGCCTCCTATAAGGAGGATACCATTATACAGGACATGATCACTAGTAAGATGGTGGGGATGCCACACAGTTTCCCAACTTTGTATACGAAGATGGCATGATCAAGTATAAGGGAAGAATTGTCATAGGGTCTACCGGATTGTTGAGGGAAGACCTCATCAAGTCTATACATGATTCCTATATTGGTGGTCATGTGGGAATTCAGAATACCTATAGAAGACTTAAGGCTCACTTCTATTGGCCCTCTATGAAGAAACTAATACAAAGGATAGTTCTACAGTGTGATATTTGTAAACAAGCTAAGGCAGAAAGGGTTGTTTATCCTGGATTGTTGCAACCCCTACCAATTCCAAGGGGTACCTGGCAAGACGTTATAATGGATTTCGTGGAAGGGCTTCCAAGATCAGAAGGAAGGGATACAATTATGGTCATTGTGGATAGATTTACTAAGTATGAGCATTTTATTGCGTTGGCACACCCCTTCACGGCTCAAGACGTTGCTAAACTCTTCTTGGATCATATTTATAAGTTTCATGGGTTGCCTGTAAGGATACTAACAAATAGGGATAAGATCTTCACAAGTCTTTTCTGGAGAGAATTGTTTAAGCACTTAGGACTGAAGCTATTACTCAACACCTTATACCATCCTCAAACTGATGGAAAAACCGAAAGGGTGAATCAATGCCTAGAAACATATCTTCATTGCATCACCATGCACTACCCCAAGAAGTGGAATTAATGGATATCTACAACATAGTGGTGGTACAACAATAGCTTTCATTCTACTATCAAAATGACACCATTATAAGCATTATATGGCTATGAACCTCCAGCAAGGAATATGGTACTCATGGAGGTTACTCAAGTTGCGGCTATAGAAGAATGGATACAGAGAAGAATTACTATGGATCAACTCATAAAAGGACTGTTAGAAGGGGAGAGGAATAAGATGAAACAAATAGCATATAAGAAGCGTTCTGAAAGGAAATTCTTAGTGGAGGGATTGGGTTTTCTTAAAACTACAACCATACAGGCGGGGTAGTGTCATGTATAGGAAGAACTTCAAGCTAAATCCTAGGTATTATGGCCCTTATAAAGTGATGGAACAAATTGGAGTTGTAGCTTATAAGCTCAAGCTACCAGAGGGTGGTACAGTGCATCCTGTGTTCCATGTCTCGTTACTAAAACAAAAGGTGGGCGATGTAGCCATAGTTTCACAAACACTGCCAATAGCGGACGTAGAAGGAAGAATCAAGGTCTGTCCAATAGCCATTTTAGACATGAAACTTATGAAAAAAGACAATAAGGCTGTAGTGACAGGCTTAATCTAATGGTCTAATTCTTTCCCTGAAGACACAACTTGGGAGGAATTGGTAGAGATTCAATTGCAGTTTCTAGAGTTTAACACCGACCCTTAAACTCTTGTTGAGGTCTACTGATTCTTAAGGTCAAGAATCTTTTTTAGGATGGAGTATTGTTACACCTTAAATTGCATCAACATGAGAATCATTACTATTAGGATGCAACAAGGGGGGAACTAGAGATGAAGATTTGAGGAACACACAATCTATTGTTAGTTAGTAAGTTGGAGATCAGTTAGAAGAGTTTGTTAGTTGGTTAGCAGAAGAATCTAATAGTTGGTTGGCAATGCTCAATATCAAGCTAATTGTATTGATGGTAAAGGATAAGAAGAAAATATACAGAAGACTAATTCATTCTTTGCTTCGTTTCTCTACTCTCTCTCTTAGCTCTGTTCTTTCTCAGTTTCTATCATTCTTCCTTCTATTCTCTCAACTTGTTAAGTTGAGCTTAACAAGTAATAGCTCATTTTCACTACACACTTGTTTTGTGCTAAAAAACTTGTGTTTTTTAATCAACCGTGCGTGGGCTTTGATTGGGTTAATTCCATAATCCAACTAGTTCTACACCTAGCCCTAGCTAACTTTGAGTCAACTTGTTGAATTAAGTTAGGCTTTACAACTATGAGTTGATGATGAAGGTGCATTACACCTCAAAACTTTGAGAACTACTTAACTATATCATTCAAATTAAAATTTTAAAAATCAAGTCCTATCTCTATAACTTTATTTTATTAATTTTTTCTAGCATATTTATTTCTCACATCAGCATCTGGATCCTGAAATTTTGGTCCACTACTTTAACCCATGTAACCTCCTGTTGCAAGGTGCATGTAGGGGCGTCGAGCGACGACGGTATTTGTCTTCTGAAAGGATGTTGGAAAGGAAAGAGGGTTTAGGTATAATCATAAAGTTATAATTATAAGGTTCAGGAGTTGTTACCTAGTATTATAGTTACTAGAAAACTTATGGTTTGTGAGAGTCCGGGTAAGGGACTGGTTGTGCAAGGGAAAGACGTATCATCCCTAGTGCACCCTACCTACATAATAAAGTTAAGAAATGTGTGGTTAGATTAAGTGTCAAAGGTCTTACCCGAGGGAAATCACTGGATTTGAAAGCAGATGTAAGAGTCACAGCCGAAGTCCCTTCACCAAAAGATTGTGAGGTAGGATCCACAGAGGTCGAAGCCAATGGAATGGGAGTAACAGGGGTGTAGGAGCTACTTTTAGCTTTCAAGACGGGGCCCTTAACATATTCAAAAGCTCCTTCAGGGGAGGATTCATTTTGCATTGTTGTTTGATTGTTTTTCTAGGTCGTGTTTCTATCTATTAGTCTTCTCTAAGGTTCGGGGTAGATCTCCATTCGTGAAGAAGTCTTTATCTTATCGAGTTAAATCCTAATCATTCTAAGGTCTATCATTTTAGCATCACATTTATTTCTTTGTATCTTTAATACCCGAGGATATACTATACTGTGTAGTTTTACACCACCAAATATTAAAGTATACAACTAAACCCTAATATAAAATGAACAAAATCATTGGTGAAAGGTTTTTGATATTTTGGTCAAATCCAAATAGATAATTATAAACTAGTTACGATACCTATTTTTGCATTTTAAAACATGAGAAAGATGCAATTTTTTTGTTTTATAAAAACAATGCTCTGAGAACTTTTAGGTTTTGGCTGTATGCACAAAAATAAAATAATATTGTGTTTTTTTTAAGAGGAAATTAATTTTAGATTTTTTTTAGATTTTTTTGAATATTTAAATTAAAAAAAATTCAGAGAAAATCAAGTATTTTAATATCGAATCTGTATCTTACAATGTAAATATACAGCTCAATATTATGTAAAATTGTTGGAAAAACATGCGAGAAAATCACAAATATTTTGAAATGACCCATGAAATGTTTTGGAATTTTTTTCGTTGTTTTTTTATTATATTATTATATTATATTAATAGTATATTATTAAATATAAATTGGGTTAGACCCGACCTAACCATTCAGGTCAAGCTGAAACAGGTCAGGCTTGACTAGCAGCCCAACAGACTCTCTCTTCTTGTTTTTTAACTGTTTTCAAAACGATGTAGTTTTAGGGCTTTAGAGTTTTAATTCAGGGGTTTGGCCAAAGTTCAATTTGGTCCCCTGGCTTTTAATTTCTTTTAATTACACCCTTAATTGACCCTAAATTTTTAATTTCATGCAATTTCACCCCTGCTGATCTTTAATGTCAACCTAAAATTTTAGCACCTTTTCCATTGTGGTCATTGGTTTTAGATTTATTCAAATTGACCTTCAATTGACAATTAAACTTTCAATTTTATTTTATTTTACCCCTGATTTCAAATCATTGAGCCGATATAGTTTGATGTCTTTTGCAAAATAATCCCTGATTGCGAGTTTCTTCAATTTAGCCCTTAATTGACCCCAAACTTCTGATTTTCTTGTGATTTTACCCCTGATTTGAACCAATTGACTTTGTAAAAAATAAATTTGGTCCTCTAAAATTCTATTCTTCTCAATTAAGTTC
>Ga0307510_10002964_pt1 | contig 19525 bp, 16 predicted proteins | sample 12_EM_MG_FD_207224 | JGI IMG/M metagenome (GOLD analysis project Ga0307510, IMG submission 207224) | Populus trichocarpa ectomycorrhiza microbial communities from riparian zone in the Pacific Northwest, United States - 12_EM | ecosystem: Host-associated > Plants > Roots > Unclassified | place...
CTGCACTGCTGTGCTTCTTCAGTCCCTAGCAGGGGGTGATAGAGTGGAGTGGAGTGGAGAGAGGAGTAGGAAGAACCTGGGTTCTGTCCAGTCTGGCCCAAAGTGGGGGGGTATATATAGAAAATGGGCTTCCAAATTTGGAAGGCAAAAGTGAGCACAGACCATGGTCTGTGCACACTTGGCTGGTGCACAGGTGGGAAACCTTAATCCCAAATTGGAAATTGGTAGTGTATATATACTGGGGTGTTTTGGGGCAAGAAGGGCATCATCCTTTTTCCCTCTTTCTGTAGTTTCTGGTTTCCTCTATTCTGCTTCCTCTATAGTTGTCCCTTTTCTGGGATATACCCTTCTACTATTTTTATGCTATGGCTTTGTCCCTTTTATTTTGGGACTTTGCTCTTTTTTTATTTTTATTTTTTGTTATGTTGTGTTTATGTTCTGGTGAGTATTGTTACTCTGTCTTTTTGTTTTCAGTTTTACTGATCTTTTGATTTTGATCTTGATCTTTTTACTGATCTTTTTGGTTTGTTTATGATCTTTGATTTATTTACTGTTCTTTAATTTGTTTTACTGATCTTTGATTTATTTATTGATCTTTGATTTGTTTACTGTTCTTTGATTTATTTATTGTTATGTTTACTGATCTTTGATTTAATTATTGATCTTTTTTTGATTTATTTACTGATCTTTGATCTTTTTATTGATTTTTAATTTGTTTATTGATCTTTGATTTATTTGTTGATCTTTGATCTGTTTACTGATCTTTTGATCTGTTTGCTGATCTTTTTGATCTGTTTGCTCATTTTTGATCTTTTTACTGATTATTGATCTATTTACTGATCTTTTGACCTTTTTTTACTAATCTTTTTGTTTTTTACTGATCTTTTTGTTCTTTCCTTATTTAGAGGGTCTCACCGTCCCACAGGTTACAGTATAGGCCATCACACCAAGGTTTACCCCATCCAAAAATTACTGAAAAGTCCACTACACATCATAAAATTCACTTTCAAGTTAGAATTTTTATACTACACAGTATCATACTACACGCTATTATACTGCACCTCTGGGGGTGGTTGGTGCAGCACAATTTGGTTGTAAATTAAATGCTGGACATAAATTATACTGCACCTCTGTGGGTGGTAGGTGCAGCACAATTTGGTTGTAAATAATTAAATAATGGACATAAATTATACCGCACCTCTGGGGGTTGTTGGTGCGGCGCAATTTCTGTCTAAATAATATAATAGACATAAATTATACCGCACCTCTGGGGGTGGTTAGTGCAGCACAATTTGGTTGTAAATTAAATGCTGGACATAAATTATACCGCACCTCTGTGGGTGGTAGGTGCGGCACAATTTGGCTGTAAATTAAATAATGGACATAAATTATACCACACCTCTGCAGGTGGTTGGTGCAGTGCAATTTCTGTCTAAATAATATAATGGACATAAATTATACCACACCTCTGCAGGTGGTTGGTGCAGCACAATTTGGTTGTAAATTAAATGCTGGACATAAATTATACTGCACCTCTGGGGGTGGTTGGTGCAGCACAATTTATGTCTAAATAATATTACAACCATATTGTGCTGCACTAACCACTCCCAGAGGTATGGTATAATTTATGTCCATTATATTATTTAGACAGAAATTGCACAGCACTAACCACCCAGAGGTGCAGTAAAATTTATGTTGATTATATTATTTAGACAGAAATTGCGCTGCACCAACCACCCCTAGAGGTGCGGTACAATTTATGTTGATTATATTATTTACAACCAAATTGTGCCACACCAACCACCCGCAGAGGTGCGGTATAATTTATGTCCATTTTAATTTACAACCATATTGTGCTGCACCTACCACCCAGAGGTGCGGTATAATTTATGTCCATTATATTATTTAGACAGAAATTGCGCTGCACCAACAACCCCCAGAGGTGCAGTATAATTTATGTCCATTATTTAATTTACAACCAAATTGTGCCGCACTTACCACCTGCAGAGGTGCGGTATAATTTATGTCCAGCATTTAATTTACAACCAAATTGTGCTGCACTAACCACCCCCAGAGGTGCAGTATAATTTATGTCCATTATATTATTTAGACAGAAATTGCGCCGCACCAACAACCCCCAGAGGTGTGGTATAATTTATGTCCATTATTTAATTTACAACCAAATTGTGCTGCACTTACCACCCACAGAGGTGCGGTATAATTTATGTCTAGCATTTAATTTACAACCAAATTGTGCCACTAACCACCCCCAGAGGTGTGGTATAATTTATGTCCATCATATTATTTAGACACAAATTGTGCCACACCAACCACCCCCAGAGCTGCAGTATAATTTATGTCTAGCTTATAATTTACAACCACAATCCACTGCAGTTACCACCCCCATCAGTAAAAGTTGACTGCTCTTGACCTCTCTTGGTTATACCTTTTTTCTCTTGATGTCTCTTGATATGTTTCAAGTAGGTTTCATAAGTGTTTCAAGAAGCAAATTTTGCAACTTGATATCTACTTGACCAAGAGGTTTTCTCTTGCTCACAAGATTTTTTGGTTTTCAAGCTAGGTCTGTATCCTTATTTTGTCATTTTTTTATTTTTTTGTTCTTTTTCACATTTTATCCATTCTTCAGAATTGATTATAAGAGAAAAACTGAGTCCAAGTGGCAGTCAAGCTGTTTCAAGCACTTATCAAGTCAAGCAGACATTGTTAAAAGTAAAATCAGGACTTTATTTGATAGATGGTCACATATGATATTTCATACAAAAATTATATTCATCAGATAGTATTCAAAAAAATATAAGTTATGGTGTAACATGCCAAATACAAGGAAGAAAAATAAAAAATAAAAAAGGAGCATCTATCCCCAGTGAAAACTGGCACTGAGAAAATCTGAGTGAATCTGAGTTCATCAGCTTTAAGTGGCACTGGCCTGAGCACTTGTGGTGCAAATCTGAGAAAGTGATGCAACCTCAGAGAACCCCAGATAGTTCTGAGCCATGAATTCCTCCTATCATCTGGTTGACCACTTGAAAATATGTCTGATCTACACCCCTGTCCCTGCCCAAGGTGCAACAGTGCTCTTGTTGCATTGCATACTCTACAAAAGGCATGCTGCAGCCTCCCGCATCCAGCCCATCCCATCTTTCTCCACTTGGTCACAACACTTGGCTGGCACTACAACAACACAATCTTCTGGAAGCTCCAATTACTCCAGTTCTGATGTTGATGGTATGGGTTGTAGCCCTGGTAGTTCTCAACACAATACCAAGCATTCTCAACCTTCAAAGAGGTTCCAATCATCCACAGTATGTTCATCTCCACCATGCTCAATTCCGCACCATATCTGTACCATATCCCTACCACCCATGTATGCACCATATCTTTATATGAGAGTAATCCACACACACTTTCCCTATCCAATTGTCTATCTATCTGAGCCTGAGTAGATCCAACTTCAGGATGATTCAAACAATGCTGATGTTGGCAATCACAATGAATGATCACCAAATCCATTTCATGATGACTCAGATCCCCTTCAACCCAACAGTTTTGATGGCTCTACAAGTGATTTCAACCCTGGTGATCTTGATAAGCATGAGCAGCAGGATGCTGCATTACAGGCCAAACAGCACGCTTGCACTATGGCATTTTGAGCACTTGATCAGCTTGGATCTGGCTCAGATATACCATCAGAAACTGGCAGCAATGAGAAGCTAGATGATATACCAACCATTCTGTCCCAGATTGAAAACATCAAATTCATCCAAGGGTTTATTGAAGATATCTCTACTGCAACTCTCAAGAATGGGTGCTTGGATGACAATCTCATATATCATCTCTATAACCCTTGCAATGAACTGACAAGCATCTCTGATCCTGATACTTGCCTTTCTCTGGACCTTTTCTTGGGTGTTACAAATGCATCCAAGAAAACATATCACACTTGTCGCAATGCTATTCTCCTGTGCTATCTGGACTCTAGGGTTCTGTCCTACCATGTGTGAAAAGGCTTGTTGCTGACTTAACAGGTGTTGTTGCTGTCTACAACAATATGTGCATAAAGCCATGCCACATATTCACCAGGCCATTTGCCCAGCTCTGATTCTGCAACATATGTGGAGAGGCTCAATATGATGTGGCCCAGGCTGCGCTTACTAGCAAGGATGTCACTTGCCAGCAGTTCTGTATGATTCTCCTTGGTCCACAACTTCAGGCACTGTGATGATCTCACTCAGGAGCTATGAACATGCACTATTTGGACCAGAAGTTGAAGCAGGTGGCAGAGATGTTCAACAATCTTCAAGCTGAGGATGGTGGGGATGTCATCTATGATGACATCTTTTCTGGTAGTGAAATCTGGGAGCTTGCTGAGCATATCAAGATCACTGGAGATGATACCATTGTCAGTTTATCTCTTGACGGAGCACAACTCTATCAAAACAAGAAATCGGACACTTGGATCTCAATATGGATTCTTGACAACCTCTCCCCACATCAGCACTATCAGAAGCAGCGCATCCTCCCTGGTACTATTATTCCTGGGCCCAACAAGCCCAAAATTGTTGACTCTTATCTCTACCGCAGCCTACATCACCTCTCTGCTCTTCAGCATGAAAACAATAGGGCTGGGCTTCACATGTAGGATGCAGCGACATCCAGGATAATCCAATCCCAGATCATTCTGGCTCTATCAACAGCAGACACAGTCGGAATCACCAAACTTGATAGGCATGTTGGCCACTATAGTGTGTGTGGCTGTCAACTTGGATGTCAAATGAAGGGCTGGCACAAGCCCAATTCAGGGCATTACTATGCTGTACATCTGAGGCCCAATGAGTATACTGTTCAAGATTGCAATCACTGTGACATCAATATACATGAACTCCATACTCCTTCATCCATGGACTATCAGCAAGATCTCCTCAAGGTTGTCTCTTTGCTCAATCAAAATCACTATGAGAGAAATCAGAAAGCAACAGGAATCAGCAAACTGACTGTTCTGAGTGGTCTTGTCAATGATCTCATGGTCCCTGTACTGTATTGCTTCCCCCTTGATCTGATGCACCTTATCTTTATTAACCTTGGAGAACTGCTGATACCACTTTGGCAAGGCACACTGAAGTGCAACGTTACTGACAATTTATCATCTTGGGACTGGGCAACTCTAACTGGAGACACTTGGCAAGTGCATGGGAAGGTTGTTGCTGATGCAATACCATTCTTCCCATCATCCTTTCATCGTCTACTGTGCAACCCAGTGGAAAAGATTTCCAGTGGATATAAAGCCACTGAATACTTCCATTATCTCTTTGGGCTTGGACTGGGCTTTTTTTGATCGATTCTTCCCTCAAAATACTGGAAGAATTTTTGCAAGCTTGTCCATGGGGTCTAGATCCTTTTACAAAGACACATCATGGGTTCCCAGCTGCAAGAAGCGCACTCACAGCTTATTCAATTTGTGGAGGAGTTCAAGAATCTTTATTATCAACAGCAAGTTGATCGCATCCACTTCTGCCACCCATGCATCCACACACTGCTTCACGCTGCTCCAGAGGTCATGTGGGTAGGACCTGGCACTTATACAACACAATTTACAATGGAGCATATGATCAGAAATCTGGGACAAGAAATTTGACAGCCATCAAATCTGTTTGCAAACCTTGCCCAGCATGCTCTTCAACAGTCACAAGTCAATGCACTCAAGAGTATCTATCTGGAACTGGATCCAAACTCAAGGTTTCAACTACCTATAGGAGCAGTAGATATTGGAGGGGGCTATATAATGTTACAACCCCAAGATAAGTATGCTACAGAGATTCTAGGACATTCAGCAGCCAATGTTCTTGCACAGGCAATTGGTACCTCAAGAATTAGGCGATGGAGATGAGCCCAACTCCCAAATGGCCAATGGCAAGGAGTTTGTGGAGCAAACAAAGACGTGCTTCTCAAAAGGTCTGGATATCTTGCAATGTTAAGGTGTGTAAGACTCTCATTCTGTGAATTCTTTGCTGACATGATATAATGCCACCAGATGGTATTAGATGGGCAAATAGAATATGGGGAAGTCCAATTCTACTTCCTCCAGTTCACAACCAATGGTCCAGCCAACTCAGAGACAACAACCATGCATGCACTCATCTCAGTTTACTCTCATCCAGTTCAAGCACTCTTGGTTGAGTTGTCAAATACACTGTGGGCCTGCTAGTATACAGGTGTTGATGATCTCCAAGTTGTTCCACTTTCAAGCATTGTCGCCTGTATTTCTGTACAGTGCCTGCCTCAACTACCTGATAACCTACCTGGACTCTGGTTTGTTCTGGAGAAGTCAGGGTTGGAGGACGTTCAATTGGCTGTGTTCGGGGAGTCACTAGGAGATGAGCCAGGTGCAGGAGAGGATATGTAGATTCTCATTAGGAACAGCAATCTACTCATACTACTAGTAGTACTTGAATTCATCTATTTTGCCCAAGTCAGTGGGATAGTGTGGCCACAGCTGCATTGATGCACCATACCACTGCATATATCCCCTTCTCCCTACCATTATGAGTGGTGCAAGTAGCCACCTTCCTGACATTTTCTTGGACAACAGCTACAGTATTCCCTACAACAATATCCCCCACATTTCTCATCCTAATTTCAATGTTTTGAGCCATACATATACTTCAGACATAAGTTGCACATTTTTTCATGAAACTTGTTTGTATTGATGCAAATTACAGTCCTTATCTTCACATTCTGCCTCCATGTTCTCCATTATTGCATCTGCGTCTTATGATGCCCTAATATGATCTGGAAATACAGCATATGCATTGGTAAACATGCTTTATCTTGAGGCCAAATGCAAGTTACAGGCACAACGGTATGTATTAGCATACTCATTATATATGTGCATACAACTTATTGTTTCTCTCCCAGAAAGCTTGTCGCACAGCTACAGGATGTAATCAGCAAGCTCACATCACCTTGACATCCTCAAGTCCCATCAATGCCTTATACTGCTCCCAACCAAGACAAGTCCAACACCCTCGATACTCCTGATCTACTGCAACTGCTGAATCAGGAAGATTATCCATATGTTTGCTATTGGCACAAAGATAACTGGATAAAGTTCACAGATCGACAACGTGATAGTGGGCAAGTCCCCTCAAGGCTCGGATTCCTCACTGATAAGGATGGTAGTCCCATCCCAGAGTCATAGATCAAGACATTCATATCTGCTGCGAAGCAGGCATGGAATGAACTTTATCACCTCCGACTCAACCCCAGATCATGGACAAAGAAGACCCCAAAGGCCACGTCTTACCTTGCATATATCATAAAGATGGGCTTTGACAAATTTAGGTACTGCAATGGAGATTGGAAGGTTGAGCAGTTTGCCATCATCAAGTACCCTGATTGGTGCCATGATGTGAGGGAACCGGGGCATCTTACTCATATGTCTGACATCTCATTCTCTGATTGCTTTTGAATCACCCCTCCTTCTAGGTGCTAGACCCTCAAAGCGCAAGACTAGTGATGGGAACCCACTCAAGGACAAACATAGACAAAAGAAGGCCAAGGCCAAGTCCACCATGCTGCCCAGCATGCAGGTGATAGACTTGGATGCTCTGACTTCCCCCGCTGCCACCACCACACCCAATCCCCTATCTACACCGACTACACCATTGGCATCAAGTCCTCCTCCTCATGCATCATCAACTTCAACTTCAACTGCTGTCCCTGGTCTGGCCACTAACATTCCCAATACTGCCCCCATTCTATCCCCTGAGCCATGTCCCCCCTCGGCACCTGATCTAAGTATGTCCACTAGTATGCAAGGATGATAGACTGACACATATGACACAGCGCCTGAGACATCAGATCCATTACCGTCTGATCCTTCATGCCCCTCTGCCGGCACTCCTCCCACTCACATCTGTACCACTTCTCCTCCACCCGCTCCATCTCCTCCTGCGCCGTCCACACCGCCGCCTTGTCTGCCAGATTATGCTCCAGCTGCACATGCTGTGAACGCTCCACCACCTCTACCCACAGCACATGTCCCGATCCAAGGTATGTCGACAGAACTCCAAGTCGACCCTTCCCACTGATGCATTGCCATTACCAGACCCTTTGTCAAATTCCCTCTCAGAAGATAATAGGGTCTTTCAAAGTTGCCCTTATTCACGCCATTAATTGTTTCATTATTTATTTCATTATTCATAATGGTATTGTTCAGGAGATCGATAATGGAATGATTAATGGTCTTTTTTTGATTAATAGCCTCAAGGGCCCCTTCTTTGTTAAATGCCCATTATCCTTCTCCATTGACAAGACCATCGGAGTTTTATTTGGAATCAGTCCAAACCTTGTTCTTTGCCTTCCACTGGGACATGTCAGCACATCCATCGCACACCACTCCTCCTCCTCTGCCTTCGCCCCTCCCCTCTCATCGTGCCTCAAACCCTGCTGCTCACGTAGTGTTGCCGCAACTTGACCAGCCGCGAGCTGACTTTGAAAGCTGTGGCTTTTTCTGGATACAGCTTCACTGACCGTGACTTTTCACCCTGTAGCTGCAGCTCAACTTCAGTTGCAGCTTATGGTCAACTCATGGTCGACTCGAGCCGTTTTTTTTAAAAAAAAAAAAATTCTATTGTGCAGGCAGCAGAGGCCCATATAGCAATTCTAGAATACATCTGACATGGAGAATTATAATCATAGGTCCTAACAATACTAAGACCCTACTACAGCTCACATCGTTCCCTCCACCAGGTCCTACAACCCCGCCTCACCTGACCCTCGTCATGAAAATGTTCCAGATGATCTTCCTCCATCTTGCACCATGCAAGATCACACTCTCCTTGGCTTGCCACATCGTCCTCATCGCATACAATGCCGAATGCGGGATGGTCGACTGGCGCCACTACTGCATCACTGTCACGAGACACAGTGTGGCGCACCCTCCAGCTCAGCAGCACGGGTGGTGCTGGTGGTGGAGGCGGCGCGGTAATTGATTTGGGGAACAAGAGGGACGTCGCAGATTGTGGACGTGTGTGATCCAGCATGGGTGTGAGTGCGAGCATCGATGGCGGTGGCGGTGGTGGTGGCGGTGGCGGTGGCGGTGGTGATGGTGGTGGCAGTGGCGGTGGCGGTGGCGGTGGCGGTGGCGGTGGCGGTGGTGGGTACAAGGCCGCCACGTCTGAGGTGTTGTCTGCTGCAGAGGATTTTACATCAGGCAGAACAGTTGAAAGGAAGGACACTGTGGGTCTCGATGAGATTGGTCGTTTGTGATGAGAGCATGAGCGAAATGAGCGTCACAAATCGCTTGTTGTACCCTTGTCAAAAGCGAAAAAAGAGACGATGGCGGGCGATACGAATCATTGAGAGGTAATAGTAAGTCAGTTGAAAGTTGGGGGATTCGAGCTAATGATACGCGTCACGCACCCGAGAATGCATCTCCTTCCACTTGGCCGTGTCGCAGCCCATCGTGTCCACTGGCGCAGGAAACCGCAAGCGCATCTCCTTGATGGCACCGTACGTTTCCAGCCAGTGTGCAGGTGCGGGGTGAGGCTCCTCGAGAGCTGCTTGATCACTTTGGGTTTCTTTGGTGACGCCGCAGATTGGAACGACAGTATTTGTGCTGGTGGTCATCTTGCCGCCTTACCCTTACCTTCCCGATCGTGCTTCGCAGTTGTTCTGGTGTTTTGGGGGGAGAAGAGATACCTGATGTGACACCAGCAAGAGCAGCCAGCATGCTGCTGAGCATGCCACTAAGGTGCGATCTGCTGAACATCAAGCCAGATACACGGGGGGTGGAGGTAGTCATGGAGAGCCTGGAAAGTTGCAACATCATGCATGGATACGACAACGTTGCTGAAGTTTTTCGGGATGTCAGAACCTTCGGAGGCGACCAGGCACAGGTGCAGTTGCCGGAACTACAGTATGAGTGACGGAGAACTGCTTCGCTTTGAATCTATGAACGATATGAGAAAGCTACCTGCTCAAAAAGTTGGGGGCGACAACATACCATCCATGCCTTGGGTTACGGTGACCACGTCAAATGCCTCCATCCGCATCAAGCTCTCTTGTAATTTCTTCATGAAAATGGCAAAGGGATCTGCGAACCAGCAAGTGCCTTTGACTTGCAAGCAGCAAAAGTATCTGGCATTGAGCGATGGAGACTAAAGCGAACCAATTAAATATGTGCACAGAAAGAAGCCTTAAATCTCATGTACTGTTCTTGGATTTGTTGGTAGCAAATTGTAGCAGCCCATCTATGACACCGCTCCACAGAAGCTCAAAGCTTGGCACAGATGTATGCACTGAAGTAACCAGCATTGCAAGTTCCTTCAATGCATTGCTGATATCCTTCTCACTGGCAGACGGGCCGGAAATGCACTCCACCAGTAAGCATCGTAGCCGGCCTCAATGTGCTGGATGGCATCGTCTGCCACTTCTGAACAGAGACATGACTGGAAAGAATTTTGAATTTCCCTTGCTTTTGTTCTTGGAGACTGTAACGACCAGCGCGACATCCAAGATCAGCACATGGCTCACCGCCTTCAGAAAAGCTGACTCACATCTTATCACCATCCCTGAGGATGGCACCCATTCCCCATTCAACGACATACCAGCTTTCGTCACTCAAATCACTTGAGATTACATATCTCCGGGGATGGTGGCCACTCGTTTTAAGTACACACTCAGGATCACCCTGACTAGGGGATATCGTGCACCTGTCGCTGGAAAACGGGCCGTCCTGTCTGCAACAGAAGTGGTTCGGGGCAAGTAGATTTGCGACGATGCGGGTTTCTCGGGCTTAAATGGTCGAGGGTGATGGGGAAGTATGGTTCGGGAGGCATGACAACGTTAACGCCTTCACCTAGCGGATCGGATATCTCGAGAGGATCTGGCTCAGCAATGTCCAGGGAAACAAGGGAGTTGGCCTCAGCATTGGCTTCGGTGAGGGGATGGAACTAGTCATTATTGGGAGATTCTTCTTCAGAATCGCTCCCATTGTCAGAGAAAGAGTCGCCTTGAGACTCATCATCCGAGGGGGGCGCACTACACAGGCGATTGTGGGTCAGCTTGGTGTCAGATTCGACATCAGACTGAGCGAGTGCACTGATGCTGGAGGAATGTTCACATGTGCAAGAATGGCACAGGCAAAAGCGCAACATGCTCCAAGAGCGCGTGGCAGATGTGCGATCGTCTTGGCCGCCACAGGAAGCATTTGATGACGACTGAGCCCAGTAGCTACTGTCTCCTTTGGGCTTTGAATGTGAGCGACCACAGCCACCGTCGGTGCGGATACGAGCAAGGGACAGTGAGGAGAGGCCGCCCATCGTCAAGCTAAATGACATGTGCTCAAATGCGCCGGATGCACAATGTTGGCTTGGCTCAGCCCTTGACGTCATGCACTCGGACCATTTGAATCTGCCTGTTGCTTTGTCACTATGTTAGAAGAGGTCCATCTGGAAAAGTCAGGAAGCAGCGAAAAAAAAAATTCGAATCAGTAACAGAGAAAGAAAGACCAGCAATGACGCACCTAAAAGAATTGCCCAGCAAAAAGGTGTGCTCATCTTGCTGCGGGTGGGCGGGTGGGCAGTTTGTACGTCGGCTTGCAGGGTAATGGGAGGTCGGTTTGAGTGTGTCATTTGTTCTGTGTGAGGGGGCAGAGGTCGGTCGGGACACGGAAAACAAGAGGGGCACTCAACCGCTGCCTCTGGATGGGCGGTCTTAGTTGACCTGAGTCGCGACTCGAGTCAAGTCGATGGACTGTCAACGACCATTGGAGCCATGACTTTTCCCAGGATCGGTCCAGTTAGCCAAGTCGCGGCAAAGTCTGTGACTGGTTGTATTGTGTGGGATCAGTTCTGTTCTGGGAGTAGTGTTGTGGCAGCTCCGGCTAATTGCTGGCTACAGCCGGAGCCACAGTCGGTGGCAATACCTGCTGAGCCAAGCCGCGCGTGGTTGAAGCTGCCATTTTAGTCAACTGCCACTGAGCCAGCTTGGGGCCTGCCAAGCCAGCTAAGCCACCAATCAGTACCACATCAATTGCCAACTACAATATTTTTTTCTCCTCTCTGCATTTTTTACTGCTAGCCATAAGAATGACACCCCCCCCATGCCCAGTTTCAATTCCAGAAACTCCAATCCACATGATGAGTAAGACTACTGAGCGGTTTGACCGCCCATTTTATAATAGGGATACAATTCTTCAACGGCTGTCCAGAGAGATGGCCCCTTTCTTCATTGGCCCAATCTCCCCCCGGGTTTTTCTGGATTCCTTTCTACCCATGGACCCACCTGTCCATTCTAGCAGTACCTTTAAACCAGGAATACTTTCCGAACTGGAGGGGTTGAGGGACAAAGGTCATCTGCAAACCATATTTGTCTGTCCAAACTCACATCATTCCGTCCTTCTCAAGGACTGATTTATTCCAGTCCAGGATTGTTTCCCCACATGTCTCGCCCAGGCGGGTTCTCTTGGACAAGTCAGCCAGCTCGCACCTAGATCTGGTCAACACAAGTTCCCAGCTAGACCAGGATAACCCCACGAAATTCCCTTTCCTCTGTCAGCCTGACTGCTCCGTGTACGATGCAAAAAGCCCTTACAACAACCGGCTCAACTCTTCTCTGGTTGAATGTCTCATCGAGTTCAAAATGGGATCAGATTCTGACCCCTTTGTACAGGATGTTCCTGGCAAGTCGAGCACAGTGGACACGGTTCAGAACCTTTTCATGAACTCCTCCTCCAGCAGTCACAAGACAGCAGGGCAGACTGCCTATGCTACTTGGATACTTAGCACTCAGTACCGCACACACCTCTTTCTCATCCTCATCTTCAAAAAACATGCAAGAATAATTCATTGGGACCGCAGCAGGGCAGTTGTCACTGCACCAATATCCCATAGCGAAATCCACATCCTAGACTTTCTCATGTTGTTCAAAGACACAAGTCCTCAAGCTCGCAGCCGCGATATTACCGTCGAGCATGCCAACAAGGAGGACGAGGCCAAGGCTCGAGAGCTTGAGGAACTGACCAACACAAGGTCACTTCTCTGCTTATTCATTCCCGACTGCTCCTCTCCATTATTATCACACTACACGCTATTATTATACCGCACCTCTGGGGGTGGTTGGTGCAGCACAATTTATGTCTAAATAATATTACAACCATATTGTGCTGCACTAACCACTCCCAGAGGTATGGTATAATTTATGTCCATTATATTATTTAGACAGAAATTGCACCGCACCAACCACCCCCAGAGGTGCGGTATAATTTATGTTGATTATATTATTTAGACAGAAATTGCGCCGCACCAACCACCCCCAGAGGTGCGGTACGATTTATGTTGATTATCTTATTTACAACCACAAGTGTTTAAACCGTGCCTACGGCGTGGGCATGGTAGAGTATATTTTAAACAAAACTTATCCATTCATCAGATAGTATTTTATATATATACATGTTATGATGTGATATGGAAAACACAAAGAAATATGACCAAAAAAAAAAAACAGAAAAAGGGAACATACCACAGACAATAGATCAGGTTCGACATAGAACATGTGCACACATGTGGGGTCCAGCTGTGGCAGCTCGATGGTGGCGCCTCTGTATCGGTCGAAGAGGGGGGTGGCGGGAATGGGGCGAGGAGCAGTGGCAGCTGGTCAGCAAAAAAAAAAAAAAAGCGAGTATAAGAGAAACATACTGGTGAGCGCGAGATAACTCATCCAGCGCAGACAGGGCAACAATATAGTGTGACCCCGTCTGTCTGTGTCGTTGCGTCTTCGTGCTGCAGGAGCGGGATGGCAGCAAGACGGTGTAAGAGGGGGGCACATGTCACCAGCGTCCACGGCGGTCTTTGACGCTTTGACAGTGCAACTAATTCAGTTTCTGCACAGGTCATGGTGGGGGCACGCAGGGAGGCATGCAGGGGTGGCGTTTGGGAGGATGGCATCAGGAGGGTGGGATAAGCAACACAGAACTGGGGGAGGGAAAGAATGGACTCACATATTTGAACCGGCACAAAAGTGTGGCCTCCTTGTTGTGTTATGCATGTGCTGCCGACGTGCAGGCAGGCGGTGTGCAGGTGCCAGGTTGTAAGTCCTGCGACACTGCAATGGCGCGGCTATGATGGCAATAATTCGAGCTGTGAGGGAGGGGTGAGAGGACGTGCGAGCAAGCAAGGGGTAAACGATACTCACCTCCTGTCAATGACGTTGCAGTTTTGGGCTGGAAGAGTGGGGCAGTGGTGAGGACGGTGTAGGTGTAGGAGAGGGGTGCTCGAGCACCGAGGATGCGGGACGTACTGGTGTATGAGGAGGTCGGGCGTCCGAGCTGACGTGGGCACAATGCAGGCAGACAGGGGAACTGGGAGGGAGTGACTCCAATGGTCACAAATCGAGCTGTGAGGAGAGAGGTGGGGGCGACTTGATGCGAGGTCGAAGATAGGGTGCTCGAAATCAAAATGTTGCCAGCTTGAGGTCATCACTATCGGTTTTGTGCCATGTTTCTTCAGACTGAGTGTGCTGGCAGTGGTGGGAGGTGGTGGCAGAGGTCAGGATTGGTCAGAACATGAAAAAAAAAAACGTAGCACTCACTCAGAGAGGTAAGGATGGTGGGAGAGGGGCTCGGGCCGCCGACATCCCATTGGTGGTCTTGGATGGCTTCAGGCCAGTTGAATGTGGCGAAATTTTGCTGAACGCGATGTTGAAAATTGCGCAGCGTCGAGGGATCGACGTTGAGCTGTCACTCCAGGTAGGAGCACGTCGCTCATTCGATAGGGCATGATGGGACATGTCTGGACACGGAAAAACGTAACCTGGCAAGGGAGGGTTCGGGACTGGTCAGGACACCAAAAAAGAAAAAGAGAAAAATGGAAGGCACTCACCCGCTGGAGTGGGACTGCCCAGGACATGCAAAAAAGGATGCCAGTGAGGTAGAGTCTGCAACTGGTCAGCACACGGGAAAAGCGACCCAGTAGGGGCACTCACCAATGGGAGATGCGTCGGGCGGCATGCCACTGGGAGTGGGAGCAGTGATGATGGTTGTGATTCGGTGGATTTGGGCTGTAAGGAAGGGTCAGATCAGAGAGAGAAAAAGTGGCCACTCACCGGGTGGTGTGGCAACAGGGATGGGGGCAGCCGGGTTTGTTCAGGCTGTGATGGATAGTCAGAACAGAGAAAAAATCAGGGCCACTTACCGGGCAGTGTGGCAATGGGGATAGTCAGAACGAAGGGGGGAAAAGTCACTCACTGAGGGTGTGACAGAGAGGGGTGGCCGGGTTTGTTCAGGCAAGGGATGTGAACCGAGAAAAAAACATGCCACTCACTGAGAGTGGAGTGGGGAGGGGGACTGGTCGGCCACGGGAAAAAAGCAACCTGAAAAAAAGCAAGCAGTCAGTGAAAAAAGGGAGGGAAGGACTCACTCTGAGAGCCTCGCAGTGGCATTGCCGTGGGGTGGAGGAGTGCAGGAAACCAAGAAAAAGTGAGTGGCAATGGAAAAAAAAAAAGAGCTGTGAGTAAAAAAAAGTGAAGGGACTCACTCCAGGGGGGGAAAACCCAACCTAGGAGGGGGGGGAAGTGACCTGTGGACCTGTGAGCAGTGAAGAGTGGCAGTCAGAACAGAATCGAGCAAGCAAGCAAGCTTACTGGAGGACCTTGGGTACCGGGTTGGACCACAACACTGGGCACACCTCCGGTGTGCTGTCACGTGCATGAAAAAGATTTCACGCTTTTTTTGCTTAAGTAACATTAAGTCGTCCAAAAAAGGGGTGGCAGGGAACCCCAAATTGGGGACCCTCCTTTGTTAAATTTTTGAAATTGTGCCGCACCAACCACCCCCAGAGGTGCGGTATAGTTTATGTCCATTATTTAATTTACAACCAAATTGTGCTGCACCTACCACCTACAGAGGTGCGGTATAATTTATGTCTACCATTTAATTTACAACCAAATTGTGCTGCACCAACCACCCACAGAGGTGCGGTATAATTTATGCCCATTATATTATTTAGACAGAAATTGTGCCGCACCAACAACCCCCAGAGGTGCGGTATAATTTATGTCCATTATTTAATTTACAACCAAATTGTGCCGCACCAACCACCCACAGAGGTACAGTATAATTTATGTCCATTATTTAATTTGCAACCAAATTGTGCCACATCTACCACCCACAGAGGTGCAGTATAATTTATGTCCATTATATTATTTAGACAGAAATTGTGCTGCTGTAATGATTGCTTATGCATTGAGCTTGGAAACAAGTCACATGATGCCGGGATTGCCTTAATCTGCTAAGGGTAAACCTGCCAATCTAATTGTCATGTCTGAATCCATGCTAGAACCACTTAATCTCACATGTTCAGCCACTGCCTTCAATGCCACCAACCCATATCAGTCATTACCCACATCGCCTTTGCCACCTTTGTCTCTTCTCCATTTTTCAAACACCACCTGTTCCTCTCCACATTGTCGCCTTCAAGTCCCCACTCCCCTGCACGTCAAAGTATTTTTGCTACTGTCATCTCTCAATTCGCTCACCCTCGCTGGCTGTTGCTGCAAATGCGCACCATTCTCGATTGTATCCAAGTTTGTCAGCTCATTGAGCTCAGCTCCATGCTAGTTGGGCCACCACTTAGAACCATGCCCTGGAAGATAGAAGTTGTTACTCATTAGAGGTTTATTTTCACCCATTTCATATGTGTCTTTGTCTCTTTTTCATCTTAGTTCTGTTCGCTCTTTGGCAGCCTTTCCCTTCATACCTTAGCTCTCAGACATCAAACCTCATTGCCGTCTTTTCAATGTCGTGCCCACTATCACATAGCACGACCCATACATTCGTTGGCTTCAATCTGTTCACTGGACCCTTTGCTTACAATACTGCGCGGTCTGTTGCCAGCTGGACTTTGACTTTACAAGCTTTTCTCTCTCTTTTTCCCCCTTTTTGCTCATACTTGTACATAGTGTACAATTGTCACTGTTGACTTGAAACCATATAAATACCATCGCCTGGCCTTGCTGAACAGCAGGCAACTGCGGCCCACTTCCCCTCCCTTTCTCTTGCATGCCCTTCCAACAACTGCTCAATTGACTTCGACACTTCACACCACCTTTCTTTGACTTCACAACCTGCTTTTCGTATGTTCCCATTCTCACCCATACCACACTGACCTTCAAAGACTCTCACATGCGACATTACTTGGGCGCATCACCCACAGTGGTTAGGGATTAACAACCCCACTCCACTTTAGCTTCGCTCCAACACCCGCTCTCAGATCAAGCGCACTTGGTTCTAACCGCATCTACACCTTCCACTTTTGAACTCTCATGTGGGCATTAAGTCCATCATACACCACACCAACAACCCCCAGAGGTGTGGTATAATTTATGTCCATTATATTATTTAGACAGAAATTGCACTGCACCAACAACCCCTAGAGGTGCGGTATAATTTATGTCCATCATATTATTTAGACACAAATTGCACCGCACCAACAACCCCTAGAGGTGCGGTATAATTTATGTCCATTATATTATTTAGACACAAATTGCACCGCACCAACAACCCCTAGAGGTGCGGTATAATTTATGTCCATCATATTATTTAGACACAAATTGCACCACACCAACAACCCCCAGAGGTGCAGTATAATTTATGTCCATTATGTAATTTACAACCAAATTGTGCCCCACCTACCACCCACAGAGGTGCGGTATAATTTATGTCCAGCATTTAATTTACAACCAAATTGTGCCGCACTAACCACCCCCAGAGGTGCGGTATAATTTATGTCCATTACATTATTTAGACAGAAATTGCGCCGCACCAACAACCCCCAGAGGTGCGGTATAATTTATGTCCAGCATTTAATTTACAACCAAATTGTGCCGCACTAACTACCCCCAGAGGTGCGGTATAATTTATGTCCATCATATTATTTAGACACAAATTGTGCCGCACCAACCACCCCCAGAGGTGCGGTATAATTTATGTCCATCATATTATTTAGACACAAATTGTGCCACACCAACCACCCCCAGAGCTGCTGTATAATTTATGTCAAGCTTATAATTTACAACCACAATCCACTGCAGTTACCACCCCCATCAGTAAAAGTCAACTGCTCTTGACCTCTCTTGGTTATACCTTTTTTCTCTTGATGTCTCTTGATATGTTTCAAGTAGGTTTCATAAGTGTTTCAAGAAGCAAATTTTGCAACTTGATATCCACTTGACCAAGAGGTTTTCTCTTGCTCACAAGATTTTTTGGTTTTCAAGCTAGGTCTGTATCCTTATTTTGTCATTTATTTATTTATTTTGTTCTTTTTCACATTTTATCCATTCTTCAGAATTGATTATAAGAGAAAAACTGAGTCCAAGTGGCAGTCAAGCTATTTCAAGCACTTATCAAGTCAAGCAGAAGTTGTTAAAAGTAAAATCAGGACTTTATTTGATAGATGGTCACATATGATATTTCATACAAAAATTATATTCATCAGATAGTATTCAAAAATATAAGTTATGGTGTAACATGCCAAATACAAAGAAGAAAAAAATAAAATAAAAAAGGAGCATCCATCCCCAGTGAAAATTTGCACCAAGAAAATCTGAGTGAATCTGAGTTTATTGGCTTTAAGTAGCGCCGGCCTAAGCACTTAGGGTTTAGGGTGGGTGGCAATGCGAGCGAGCGAAGCGAGCGAGTATTGCGCGGGAGTTGCTTCGGGTGTGGGGTCGAAGCGGAGCCAACAGGTGGGGGGATGGGAGTCCCCTCACCGCCCTGTTTCGACCTTATATGTCTCATCAGGACTCCGATTCAAACTGAGATTCAAACCTGCGCCCCTTGCGCTATTGGCTCGGGGCGATGTATTGCCGGTGACTTCTTACTGCGGATGATCCGAGGACGGACCGAGGTGGGTCAAGAAGCCCGCGGGTCCGCGGGCCCGCGGCTATGACTCACCAAATGATCACGTGCCTCCACGTGATGCTTACTATGTGTATCCCAACCCATGGACAACACCCGGGGAGTGTTAGCCTAAGTAAACATCTTTTTAATCGTGCCGGAACACGTACCGTAATCAGAAACTGCCGATTGCAGGCCACGTGACATCACGTGACAAATAAGCGCCCAAGGCGTGACGTAAGCGGGAACTCACCGATTTCCACGACATGTGACGTTTCTTCCCGGCCCGGTCGGGCCGTGAGGCCCGGCCGGTCCATCTTCCCACGATCACGTGCCATCGGCTAACACCTTGTTCCTGGCGCCTAAAACACCGAGGCCCGCGGCCCTTATCCAGCGCTTGACCGGCCCGAAGGCCCAGGCCTTTCGACCTGCTAACTCTTCCCCCTAGACCAGCCCTAAACCCGGATAGCCGCGCCGGCATCTTTTTTAGGGTTTAGGGTTTAGGGTTGGGTTTAGGGAGGGCTAGTGCTACTATAACTAAGGCAAAGAAAAGGTCCCTTGATAAAGGGGGAAAGAACAAAAGGGACCAGCAAGAAAACAAAAAATGAAGCA
>Ga0307510_10002965_pt1 | contig 19524 bp, 20 predicted proteins | sample 12_EM_MG_FD_207224 | JGI IMG/M metagenome (GOLD analysis project Ga0307510, IMG submission 207224) | Populus trichocarpa ectomycorrhiza microbial communities from riparian zone in the Pacific Northwest, United States - 12_EM | ecosystem: Host-associated > Plants > Roots > Unclassified | place...
TTCCCATCGTGTGGGTTTTTCCTGTTTAGTGCGTTTGTGCGCTCTCTTCTGTATTTAAGTCTGAGCTACCAGTAGAGAGCTTCCTGTATTGTACATCGAACATCACACATACCACAACCACCACTTAGGTGCTTTTCTCCTGGACTTCGCGCCGTTACCTACGCTACCCCAGTCATTATTGGGTCGTGAGCGAGCTGCCATTAGAGTGTCGCCAACACTATGTATGCCTCCGCTTCCCCAAATGCTTTCATGGTGATAGGCGGGGCACAAACATAAAGAAGCTTCCTTACAAACTATGCAACAAACCAAAAGAACTCCCCGTGATATTCCTGGATTGTATGGTGACTCATGCCGCGCTCCCGAACGTATCGGAGCATCAATAACGAATTAACTTAACACCTTCGATATCGTTGAACGCACTTCCCCGAACCACCGTCAACTGCGAGGGAGACCGCAAGGGGGGTGTTCTCTCCTCCGGCATCCCCAATCGGCCCCCCCACCCTCTCCTTTCTGTTGAACCAGGCGATTACTTATGGGGCTGTGGCTGCACCTATGTATGCGTATCGCACCGAATAATGGAAAGCTCCCCTGAAGTTTGAAACAATGTTTGCCAACACTTCTTGGGAGAATAGACACTTAACATAAAAATTTCCACCCAACGAGAGCCAGATTTAATCTAAGGGATAGCTAGGCAGAATGCCTCGTTTGGAGACTGCTTTGCCCATTGTTGCCCTTGATGTCTTCTGCACTTGCGGGGCTACAGTCATGCTGGATCACTCGTAGTCTATCGCTCTTTGTGCACTCATACACTACCGTTATGGGATAAGAGGGAGGGCGTCAAAGTGGCTTGATTGGTGACTATAGATAATAGGAAATGGCTCGGGCTGGTAACCATACCTTCGGTTAGCTCGAGCGTAGGAAAACCTTCTGCAAACCCGGAGTGACCGGTCAGCATGCCAATCCTTCTATGTTGACTTTGGTTCATGGTGCTCAAGGCCTGGAGAGTTGTAAGAAACAGGGAGTACGAGGAGCTGAGTCATAGGATATAGGGTGAGTCCGGCAGTGAGTAGCTTCTTTAAGCCCTATGGGAGAATCGCGGTTTTCTTGGATGAGCTGAACGCTGTGCGCTGAGTTGATAGATAAATAAGATGGGTAGCTTCCACCTCATCGCGTGGAGACATCCCCAGCATCCCGGTCCGCCTGACTGACTACGATAGCTCCTATAGCACTATGCACAGAGAGCGAGAATTTAGGGAAGTGATCTTGGGGGAGAAATTCAGATCGGCCCGTAATGCAGAATGGTTAATTGCCCTCACGGAACGCGCTCGACCCCCAACTTGTTTGCTTTGTTTGCCTTTCATCTACGCGCGTTTGAGTAATAGTAGCTTTAGCCCTTTTGAGTGTATTATGGGGAATATTGACACAGACACCCTTAGAAAAAAGAGGGCTTTGCCAGCCTTTCAACATGCTTCTCGGGGGGTTGTACAGGAACCTCATGAAATTCTAGTGGTTTTATTGTAGCTGAAGCCTGTTCATTTGGTTTACTATTTCCACATAACCGAGGCTTTTCAATTGGGTCATGGGACTAGGGGAAGGAAATCAGCGCCTAGGCACTCCTCATCGCTGGGCGCCGCAGTACTTTACAGCCATTGCTTGATCCGATCATGGAAGATCACTCGACAAAACTGCCGATGTCTCAGCGACCATCCAAGAACTTTTTTGTGGAAAAGTTTGTTGGAACTCTCTCCCCATCAATGCTCGCCCGTCTCCTAAACCAGAATTGCGGGTCACGCCAATATTCACGATACAATATAGAAGGGGGGGCTTTGGGTAAAACTAAGGGGACCCACCCTTCTCTTAGGCGCCTATCATGGAAGGTGCATTTCGTTACTTACAATCAAGGATGGGCAAGTCTCTAGCGCTTTCAAAATGCGCCTTATGACCATCTGCGGATGGCTAATACTATTCTTTCCAGCGAAGTGGACAGGTCACAGCCGTCTGAGGCGGGCTCGGAACTTTCCCTGGAGGGGAATTTTGTTTTTTGGGTAACATGTAATGAATATGTTGGCAAGTTGGCTCCCTCTCAGTTACTAGCTTGCGGATGTGGTTTTGCGATCGTCTTTGTGCCGGAGCGCCCTGGGGGGGGTGATGGAATCCCGAAAGCTACTTTGACCCGAAAGTTCTTGAAGAACGAGGGAAATGGTGAAAAAAAAAACATTCGTGTCATAGACGTTTCTCCGGCCACTTTGATGGGGTTATGTTCACTAGAACTGCAGTTAGTTTTTGAAAGCTAGTATATCCTTTTCATCAATTCAGTCAGCGACTGCTTTTTTTATATTTAGTGATTGGGGCAAAGAAATTCCACTTTCCCCAATTCTTCAGGTATATCTTGTCCCTCAGTACTGGAGTGCACGCAATCGTCCAAGATGGGCAGGTGCAGTTTCAAGTACAGTTTCACTGTGAAGGCTACCCTCCCCTTACGAATAGGACTTTGGAAAATCCAGTCAGCATCCAATATGAAAGCTATGGGGGTATTGTGTCGTGTGCATTTCCCTACTAGCGTGCATAATACAGTAAGAGCTAGGGTGCTTGAACCTAACATTAGAGCGTGGGGTACCTCTCCTAGTAAGGTCTATTTTATTTTTATTTTCATCTGTCCCAGCGAGCCGCTGAGGGTCAGCTTTTTCGCGTGATCCCCCCCCCTCGATCCAAAGGGGGAATTATGGACCCCTTGGCGCGAGGTTCACTCATTCCGGGTCTTTTTGTGTCGCACCCCAGGACGCTTTGATACCGATGGCTCGAAAAATTAACACTCTGACATCAAAGTCTGTTCTCTTATTGGTGCCACGGGGAGCTTTCTCCTGTATACAGTAGAACTGTGCCACCCTGGCCTGGATCTCGTGCCTCAATAAGGAATTCGGTCGGTGGGTTAGGCAGATTATCATCAGCGGCCTTTCTATGGATCGGCGGCAACAGCGTCTCCTAGCGCCTATCTCGGCATCAACAACCCTAAACAAGAGGTCTTCCTCAAAAGAGGCCATCCCCCAATAGAGAATGTGCTAGCTTTTTAGCGCGTGTTGTTTTTTGGGATTGACCTACTTCCCTCAGATCCCCAAGGCTGGTTCCAACAATATTCCAACATAGGGCTAATAGTGTAAATAACTGCATTGAAGATTGTAGCATTGATAACTGCAGTTAGAGCAAAGAAAAGCCTACAACCGGGTGGGAAGAGGCTGCTTTGAACATTGTACATATTGAGTATCAATACTTACTAGAGCAGTCGAGGCATAATATGACATTTAGACATTATAAATCCTACCTCGGATAGCTAGGGGAGTTGAGCTTTTTTTAGTTGAGACAATAGAGGCATTTAGGCCTGAGACCGAAGAGTGTTTTTCGGGTGCCAAGTCTCGAGCGGATATGCCAAACTAGTAGCCAAAGTCCTTCAACCTGAAAAACCTGCATAAACGCTTTTTAACCCCTAGTCTGGACGCCTCCATAAGATAACTAATCAGATGTTTTGCCGCGGGATAGCTCACTCGCTGCCGGGGCCCCGTATTCCTGTGAGATACGCCTTCCCCGTACTGGGATTCCGGTCGAGTGCGGTAAACAGTAAGTATCGGGGACAGAAATGGGCGGCCCGAGCAGGTTTTAAAGCTGCTGCGGCGAACCGTGAAGTGGCTAGGAAAAGCATAGCAGAAGGTGTTCGTGACACTAATGAAACCCCACGAACGCACCGGCGGAGTCAATCTGCACTCCTACTGTACTACGGTACTCGAGCACTTGACCGGAATTCTTGAAACGGAAATGCCGGAATGGTTTGGTGGGACGTTGGTTTCCGGTAGATAAGCGTTGAGGCTTGAAATGCTCGAATTCAGATGGCGCATTTCTCATGCAGTGTAATGGGCACGCTCATGTGACGTGCAGGAAAATACTTAGCCGAGTGGGCTCGCTTCAGACAGACCAGCGCCCTAGTTCTTCTCCCGCTCCCGGGGCACCTCAATTCGAACATCCGGGAATAGCAAGAGATGGTTTAACGAACCAATAATTGATTGTCTACTATATCCTTTCTCGATTGCCGGTGGAGGGTTTTCGATGGGGGTTCGAGAGATTACTAATAGGAAGTTACTACTATCATAAAAGTCGATGGAAGGCCAAGCCCCTGTGGATCGATCTGGTTGGTTATAGTACCAGTACTGTGCAGTACTTGTAGAATCGTGGTAACAAAAGAAATGTACCTCTAGTTTTCCATTTGAGCATTAATTTCAATTCGCACCTATCTAGCGACAAAGAATGGGAAAATTTCTCCAATAATTCCCCTTGACAAAGTTTAACCCAAAGATTCACGTAGTCAAACTTCGGGCTACAGGAATTGCTCCACAAAATCTGAAAGTCTGAGTTCCGGAGTATGAAGTGAGAATCCAAGCTGAGATAGCGAATTTGTACCGTATAGGGTTCTGCATAGCAATGAGGTAGACTAGCTTCAGGCCTTTGTACCCGCATTTAGGGCAGTGAATAGAAATTGAAAACTTCACAATGCCAAAGCCCCTATAGCTGCGTCTCATACTATCAGAGTTCGGAGGATGGGATTTGTGGAGGCTGTTTCCGGTAACCAATTGGAAATTAGAATTTTCTATAGAAAACATGTCGGTACATTTCTTTTGCTACTAAGCTCCCACTTGGCTGTTAAAACAGCAGGGGGGTATTTTCTTGAGTTAGGTTAGAAACGTGGGTGAATTGATGCGTACAACATGCATGGACGCTCAATGTTGCAATTGGCGAACTCCCACGTCTTATTTCTGGGACTGGGAAACACCAGAGGAGTAGTTATTGCGGTCTGAGCCCCTTCTTGTGCTCCCCCGAAAAGGTGGATCGTAGTAAGAGGACAGAGATGGAAAGGCCTTGGATACTATACTATGCCTAGCTACGGTAACCGGAGAGGAATGGGCCTAGTTGGGCTCAAGGAGGTGGGAGGGGTAAGTGCTATTCGTTTCCACCTGTAGCGACCACGGAGATATCAAGGGTATGTTCTGAACCTGTGGGTGAGTGATAAGCAAAAAGTACTGTATCTCGCTCATTACTTTAATTGAAATTCTTGTCACACAAGCACTGCACTCGAGCGGAATGCACCCCACCTCATTAGCTCTATTTCTGCTTAGCTTGAATGCGAACTGCTACTACCCCCCGGAGGGTATAGTAATCGACTACCCCGCCTCTAGTAATAGTGCTCTCTCCTGCCCCCTCCAGGCATAAATAGGCATGCCCAAACACCTGCTCTTTTCCACCAGCAACTCCTACCGCCTCCTTCCAAAAGAACGATTACCATGAATTCTAGCTTTCGTATCACTTCAAATTTGGCTCGCAGCCTACGCCAACAATGTGGAGCATTGACCCCGCGAAGGCTACCCCTATTGGGGGCTTCACTTGTCACTAGACAGATATCATCTTCTTCGAACACGAAAGGAACACCAGTGCCGACCCCTAAGGCTGCTGGGAAAACATCTGAAGGCAGTGAAAGGGGCTTGCTGGGATCCGATAAGCGTCTTCCGGAGTTCAATCTAGTAGATAGAGTAGTGCTAATTTCAGGTGGAGCGCGAGGCCTTGGACTAACACAAGCTGAAGCTCTGCTTGAAGCCGGCGCTAAGGGTTTGTACCTCTTTTCCCTATTGTCACTACGTGGTATACCCCCCCATCTCACTAGTGTTATAGTATACGCTCTCGACCGCCTTGAGAAACCATCACCGGGGTTCTACGAAGCTCAAGCCAGAGCTACTAATAATCTCGGGACCTCTCTGCATTACAGACAAATAGATGTACGGGATGAAGCAAAACTCCATGCAGCTGTCCAGACCATCGCCGACGAGAATGGCCGACTAGATGGCCTGATAGCAGCAGCAGGCATCAATGAAGAGCACACAGCTCTGGAATACACAGCGGCAGATTTCAACAAAATGATGGAGATCAACGTCACGGGCGCCTTCCTGACCGCGCAAGCCGCAGCAAGGCAAATGGTGAAATTGGGTAAAGGTGGTAGTATTGTTATGATTGCATCAATGTCTGGGACAATTGCAAACCGGGTGAGTTTAATAAAAATACATCTCTAATTAACCAGTCTGACCAGATGCATTCACTAATGCGGAAGAATTAGGGACTGATTTGCCCTGCATATAACGCATCCAAGTCGGCAGTTCTGCAATTGGGTCGCAATCTCGCCGCCGAATGGGGTCCTTACGGTATCAGAGTTAATACCATCTCTCCGGGCTACATTGTTACAGCGATGGTTGAAGAGCTATTCACAAAGTTCCCTGAGAGGAGGGAAGACTGGCCCAAACAAAATATGCTTGGAAGGTTGAGCAAGCCACAGGAATACCGGTATATCCTCTTCCCCCCAAATATTGATTTTAAATGCCAGTTGTTTTGCTTAACTAACCAAACGCAAAAATAACAGTGGTGCTGCGGTATTCCTTCTCAGCGATGCTAGCTCATTCATGACAGGCGCGGATCTGATCATGGATGGGGGCCACCATTCATGGTAGTTCTGATGTGACATAAGGCGGCCGATAATTTTATTCTCTTTCTTTCCGTTTTCCCCTTCACGAGTTACGTGGGCTTAGGGAATTCTTCCTGGTGTTTGGTATCTCCTTTATCAGCGAGTTATTCATTTCAGGAGGGCTCAAGTTCTGGTATACCTGTTGGCTTTTAGTAGCTCATGTATTGGACGGCATCAATAATGATGGTGATGTTATGACGGTGGTGGTGCCCGGATGATTAGTTTTACGTTTTTCAGTATTTGAATTATTATCTGTGAATCACGATCATCATAAGACCCCCCTAGAGGTGGGGGGGGGGGTGGCGGGGGGTATCGATAAAGTGATAGCGTTTTCTTGGGGAAAAGTGGTTCGGAAGCAAGGAACTGGATCCCTGCAAGAGCACCCAAGCCGGGGAAGTTTTCCCATCGGCTAAGTTAGTTCAGCGCGGGGGCGGCCAGCCAATGCAAGGGTGCCCTGCGTTACTGTAGTTTGCCGTATTGTGATTTGTTGCCCCGCGGCTGGGGTGCGATAGGTGGTGTGGATACCAGTAGCTCGGTCACCGAGAAGTGTGGTTTCACTGGCTTGTCCTATTCACCTCAACACAGTCGCAAGAAGCACCACAAGACAACATCCCTAACTATACTCGAGTACGTCTTTAATTTGTCTCATTTATCTTGCACCACATCACAGCGATCCAAGCAAGTCTTTTTCCCCTTGAACAAATTGAATGGAACCCTCAACATGGAGGAGCCTAGGCCGCTAGAGCATGCTCCCGGTATCATCTCCGCCAAGTAACTGGAGCTATGCATACGGTATAAGCACAATTCCCTTGAATGAGGATTTGTGCAGAGAGGCCCAGGCGACACCAACACGAGTCAATGATATGAATTGGTGACCCAGTCCTTGACCCCCCTTGTTGAGGTGTACTGTAAAGAGTAGGAAATTGGATCTGGAATTGAAGGTCCTACAGGCCAACTTCAACCACACATTTATGCCTTGCTGAGAGTATGGCTTTGTGGAGATCCGATAGGTATAATTTTAACGAAAGCGGCTTCAAAATACATAAGAATTGGCCACTACATGTCCTTTCGAAGGGACCCAGTTCAAGAAGGTTATCTGTAAGAGGTTTTATGAATCTTATGATGCGAGCGACAACCCCCAGCGACGACACTGATAACTCCTAGCTAGGCCAAGCTAAACGAACCCTCTACCGGTAATTTACCACCAATTCCAGTATGATGAGGAATGTGGGGATGCAGGCATGTAGGCATGGAAGAGAATGGGCATCTGCTAGCGGGATCTGGACCCCCATTGCATAGCACCTCCTCCCCTTCCCTTGTCGTGTGATGCGCTATAATATACGGTATTAGCCATTAAAAATGAGGCGAGCAGTACAGACACCGGCAGTACCATGAGTTGCCCTACTTGCACTAGTTTTTCCCATTCTCCTGACAAAACTCGTAAGGTGTATCAGGAACGTCAATATTATAATAAAATCAACTAACCGGCGTCCCTCAAGGGTGTATCGCATCGGGTACCTGACCCTAGGGTAGATAACTCTCAGATTGATGGGTGCATGCATGCATCCATCAGAAGAGAAGAGCAGAAGATATAAAAAAAAAAGAAAAAAAAAGAGAGAAAAGAATTGCCGGTATCGTACGGCACAGTGCAACACTGCAAAGTCAATTGAGCTATGCTGTGTGGTTGAGAGTGAACCCCAGCACAGATAGCTAACTCTCCCTCCTTCTCCCCTCACTCCCCTCCTATCCCTTCGCTTGCTCCCTCCCTCCCTCCCTCCCTCCCTCCCTTCTCATTTCCGCAGAATTTCCATTTTGTTCAACGCTCTTGCCGCAAGGAAATCAATTTCGCTGTCACCTGTAACTTACACATGCGGTATCGTATCATATCTGAACTGGCTGGGTGGCGGAAGGGAGGGAGAGCCCACATTAATTACTTTTTTATATATATCTGGCTGTGCTACGAGCACCGCAGTGAGTGAACCATGATGTGTGTTTTAATGCACCCCTCGTCGAAGTTCCCCTGCTTTTTTGTGCTAAACCCAGGGATTTATTCGTAAAATACAGGAGAATCTACGGCGAGGACCACAAAGGGCCAAGTGGTTGGCCAAATTTGACGCACAAATACAGTACTGGTGTTCCGCCGCAAAGAGAGCCCACTGATAATCAACTATCCACTCAAGAACTTATTGTGTAAAGCTGCAAGCTGAAAAATATTAAACTTTCCAATTATATTCTCCTACTTTGCCTATTGTCAATCTATATTTAAATCTTTTAGTATAGCGGCAATCTGCAGATCCATCTCCCCTTAAGAGCACCCTCAGTGCATCAACTAACCATCTAGTAACCCCCTCGTCCAACCATTGTATGTTTTTCTAGATACCATAGCACCTGGCCTGACCTTTGCATAGACTTGTTGCTGCATTGTGCCATGACACTCCCTCATAAAGTTTTGTTACTATCATACCATGTATAAGGCCTTTTTCTCTCACCCTTCCCAATTGAATCCAGCTGCTAATTTAGTGCATAATACTTTCGTTGCTAAGGTTCATTTCAGTCATTCTTTTCTTTCCCTTAGGTCTTTGCAAGCATCCTGTAGTTTAACATCCTGGGCACTAAAGTGCAAAGTGTTGTGGCAGCGTCCCATACCCCCTATTGGACTGAAGCCTGATGGTGAGGACACATCAGAAGAAGAGAGAGCGAAACTGATCAAGGAGGTCATGTTGATTACTACTAGCCATCGCCTGTGACCATGCGTCCCTACACTGCACCTGCTCTAGTACTGCTATTTCTTTTTCATTCTGTAAGTGAAGATTAGCCGGGATTGGTGATTGTTCCGTGCGCCTATCGTACATTAGGTATGAGTGGATGGTCCCAACGTAGCCCTAATTAGAATTCTTGTTACTCTACCCATTGGAACTCTGTCTTCCCATCAAAGAGCCGCGGTACTGCATCCTACGCACCATAGGTGGACTAACATTCCGTCTAGGGCGAAAGTGTGCTCGCTCCGAGCTCCCATATGGTAATACGGCATCATATCCTTCCCCCTCTTTCACACTCCACCCCCGCCCTTCTTTGCCGTACCCAAGGAATTTCACTTGCTTCCGGCAGCACGGTATCGTATCATAAAATACTTCCGCCGCACCGCAGAGGAGGAGGGGGGGAGCGGTGGCGTGATTCTTGATACCGGTGCGCGTAACCGGCCCGAGGGAAGGAAAGAAAGGTGAGTGGGAAAAGGAGAAAAAGAAAAATCACCCCGATTTGTAGTCCGAGTGGGGTCTTTAGAGGTGGACATCCTAGGTTGGGCTCCAGAATCAGAATACGGTACTTGAAGTCAGTACATTGTATCAGCTGCGGGGCCACTAAGCTATCATAGCTCACGCACCCCGACAAAACACGCTTTTACCAGTATTACCAGAATAATAGTTATTGCCGTATTATTTTGATCTACCCCTCCAACGACAAGCTAAGTTTGGGATATGCTACGGTGCGATGCCAGCCATTGTCCATCCCAAACACCAAGGAGCCAGCAGCCCAATCTGCGTGCGGAAGTGACATCAGGTGGAGATTTTGCTTGGCAAGATCTTTGCTTCTTTTTTCTTTCCCCTTGGACCTGAACTTTTTTCGGTACCGCAAGAACACTGGGAAATCGCTATCAGCTTACTGTGTCAGCGGAAGCATCCACACCAGCAACGATAGGCTTAGTTCGGCAGATTGGCAGAGTTGTGAAAATTAAGATCCAACGCATCCGAAGGGCTCGGACTATTATGTCAGGAATGCACTAATCGTTCCCAGAATCTTTTTATTTCTAAATCCTAAGACCAGAGACCGACAGGAGAGATGAATAGCAAGAGTTTTTATAGTACTGGGGTGAAGTAGTAGGTACTGGGAGGATTGAGATGGGCGCTTGCACGATGTGTGATAGGAACTTATGGAAGCATTGGGATAGCAACGACCAGTGCCCTAACACAGAACCAAATCCCATACAACCTTCCAATCCCCAGGGAAGCAACCACGATACTCTAGGAGATCCCCTTAGTGGGGAAATTCAAGATATCAGCAGAAACAAAACCGATAAGAATATACTTCAAACTGCTTCCCCTTCTCGCGCGTTTGAAGATTTCCACCTTGAACCGATACCACATACGCTCTTATCAACCTTTCTCTAAACTATCTTTAATCCAGGGTAATAATGAAAAGCATGGGTAACCGCATCTTTCTTGAGCTAACGGTAAGGATGTAAGAGTTCCTTATATTGCCTCTAGACAACCGGCATTTTCGGTAGGCCCTGGTATCGTCGAAAATAAAGTAAGAGAACCAGAATTTAGGGCTACTGAATACCCGATTTGCACCCTACTTAATTGGTTAAAATAGAAGCTCTATCAATAGATAACTAAAGATTTAGTAAATCTGAAACCCACATTGCAATAAAAAATTCCTTCATTCTGTGAGCGGCACCCATCAGCTAGCATAGTCCATTCTAAAACATGAGTCAAGCACCATGAATCTATATGGTAACCTATAGAAGAATAAGTTAATACATATGGTATCATAGTTTGAAAATTGCCAATTTCAAATTACTACAGTTTATGCTTTAATATTGAAATGTCGCAATTAGGATACTTGCAACAACTACTACTTTACCAATATTTAATTTGTTTACAGAGCAGTTAAATAAGTTTTAACACTCTGGAAAAAAACATCCCTTCTTGAGTAAAAGTAGTTACCACCAATCCCTTTTATCAAGGGACTGTATTTTACCCCCTAGTTAATCTATCTAGTAGGATAGCTCTTCTCTTCCCTCATTTATTATGCTCATTCAACCAATAATTTAGCCTTCATTGTAAATGACTAGAAGGCGTAATAAAGTGGTCCCCACTTATGGTATTCCTGCTATCATATTAAACCCCCCCCCCTAACCCAGCGCTGATAACCCATTTCCTATCCTAATGTAACGATCTTTCAAGAAAGTGTTCGCCAATTGCGGTGTCTGATAGCCACCAGTGGACGGACCAGCATAACCCGGTTCGGGTTGAGAAATAGCTATTTGAGGCCAACCAGCCAAATACATCCCTAACTACACCTTCTAATGGCTTCTACCGTTGTAGAGACAAGATCTCGACGAGCCTGCATGTCGGAGCCGACTTGCCCAAAGAGCGCCGTACCGTAATAAGCCGTGCTAATGCATTCTTGCTTTTCCTTCTACCCCCCCTGCCGCTCCATACCCCTCCTCTTCTCCCTCTGGCCCTCTTGATTGGCGAATAGCAGTGTGTTGGTTGTTCCCGAAAAGAAGGGCAGGGAGGTAGCATCCTTAGGGTGATTAAAATATCGTACAAAGGTAATCGTGGCATGAGCACCTTTCTAGTAGCATCTAGAGGGATACCTCACGTCATGCCAATAATCCTGCATAAGTCATAATGTGCATTTGATATTCTGTGCCCACCACGGCATCATCCACATCTATCTCTTCCCAGAAGAGAGTCCTGTTAGTAGCGAGCTTAAGTTACCCTTCCGGAAATCTTGGGACGTCCGAAGCGCGCCGTATTTGGTTATCGGCTAAATCCATGGCAGCGAAGGCTACCTCCATGTGGCCCCCAGTTCCAGACTCCTCCACAGTCGTTGAAAATGTGTCAAAATAAAGATTTGCTAAAGTTCACCCGTTGATCGGCAATTGAAGGGTACGAAATAGGGCGAAGGGGTTTTTCCTTTTCTTTCCCTCTCCAGTTGTCCTTTATCAAGTGTTGACAACAAATTACTATATCCTAACTTACCGTTGAAGGCGTAGCATTGTATCAGTAAGGAAGTGAGGGACGTGCTAGAGTGTGAGCACTCGGGTACCGGTATTAAGAGGCTTTGGAGCCTCTTGTCTGCTTGAGCGATTTCCATACCTAGACCAGATTCCTCCTTCGACTCTCCTATCAGTACTACTCGTAGCAATTAGGCCCCCAGAACCCCCAGTTGTGGGATTATCCACGTCTGTGCATAAGTGTAGGAACCTTAGCTTCAATCACTAAGTGCCCTAATCTCCTCAGCTGCTTTGAATTGAGGGGGCTCGAATTGCCGATCCTTTCTTGCCAATAGAGAAGTGCGTACATGCTGGCTCATATAAAGAGTACTGTACTCGTACAAAATAGACACTAAAGGGGGGGTCGTCGGGGATAGCGAAAGCCCAGTCAGTGCCTCGGCCTCCGATGGTCCAAGCCTTAAAACTCGGAATGTCACTTGAGTCAATGTCTAAGGTTGACCCATGTCCCCCTCAGATGGAACTCCCACACTGCAGGGGGAAGTGGAAAGGGCCGAACCAATACAACGGGTGTCGGGTACCACCAACTGCATGTGGAAGCCAAATGAGAACTCATCTTGTTCTTTCTCATCGTGAGGTTAACTTAAGCTCCCGAATATGAGCTCGAGTTGAAACACCGCTACTAATTATCTTTGTTGGGATTGCGAGGCGACTTCATGGCCGTGGTACCGGTAGTGTTTAACTGTGAGAGCCTGGATTGGTATAGCGACACGCAGTACAATTTATCCTGATTCAGCCACCTTTACCTGCATATATTCAGCAGCCTGTGCGCTTAGGCTTGAAACTACCGTGACCTTGTATGGGTGCTGCGAACGTTTTAACTTATCCAACCGAACCCTAAGAAAATGTTCGAGTTTCTTGTCGGGTTACAAACGGTATCATACCAAGGGATATGTCTTCGTAAAAGACAGGGATCATTCTGATGATCAACTACCTTTGTCTTGTAGAGTACGAAAACATCTCCCCTGGTACTTGTACCGTAGAACCTCAAATAATTGGACTGTGTGCTAGGTACATAGTCAAAAACCCCTTTTCTGGAAAAAGGGCGAAAAACATAGCAAAAGGTGTGCTGTTCAGCCCTTTTGAAAGATATAAAAACAAAAAAAACACCTGTCCTCACTAGAGGAGGCCACTCGAAAGACATACCGGTAGAGGAAAACACCCCACGTTTTCTCTCCACCCACGGCTGACTTGTATTTGCGCTGTACCCGCACCGATGCCCCAAATATAATATCACATCCTCTTTTTCTTTTTTCCCCCCTGGTCCTATCGAAATGTACACACGCGGAACGTGCTCCCACTGGACACTTCCTGCTTTCGGGGTTATAGAAAAGAAGGATCTGGTCCCCGAATCAACAAAGGTACATGATGAGTTTTCTTCTGAGCGGCAATTAAAAGAGTGTAAAATTGTGCTACACACCAAGAGCATCGGCTGGACCAACATATTTGCAACTGAACGACGTTTACGGATACGACCGCTATTGCATGCACTAAGATCTAAGCAAGGAGGTCGAATTTTTGCGGTGTGCAGTACCAGTAGCAGTCGTGTTGGCAAACGTCGCTCAATTGCGAGGAGGTTGATAGGTCGCATAATGTCATGCAAAGCTTTTTTCTTTTTTCTTGCGAGCTCAAAGCCTTGACTGACTTTTTCGCGCTACTCTGCTTCCCATCCATATTCATGGTTTCCCAACCCTATCTCCCAACCTATCCACAAGACCAGGCGCTAACCCCAATTCCTTCTCGATGCGCTCGGCCTCCCACTTCTTCCCATACCTAAGCTTCAGGATCTCAAATATCGTCGATGTGTCGACCCACGTACGTCTGTCTCGGCCCTGCTTACTCGAAGATTCTACCTGCTGCTGGTCGTGGAGCACCTGACGACGGGAGATTGTATGAAGAGAGTTCGAGCTCTGCAACTCTCCTCGTCCATCCATCACCCTGTCAGTTATTCAATCTAGCAATTCAACAACAGAGCATTACTCGAATTTCCCACCAACAATTCAATCATGACAGAAAAAAAAAAGAAAAAAAGCACCCCCATCCTTGCAACTCATCCAACCCAGCACGCTCGCTCACCTTCTCGTTCACAGTTACGTTTCTCGCAGGGTCCAATATCTCGGCGACCCCCACCCTTTTCAGCATGTTCTGGTAATCTGGATCTTGAGCATCGCGCAGAATGTCTACAGCTCACTGATTAGCTGTGTTTTCTTCTTTCGTCTTTTTAGGCACAATTCGGAAGGGTAACAGCTCCGAGAAATTATCGGACGCCGTCTTTGGGTTGGTACTGTGCTATGCATACCCTGAGTTTTATTGTAGCTAGCCTGCGCCGGATCCTGCACTTGGTAGGAAGGTGATTCTGTGACTTGCGGTGCTCGGATGGGGTATTTTCGAGTGCTTGAGGCGCCTAGTAGTCTTGAAGCTTTCGATCCCATGACTGTTAGATTTGGGGGAAAGGTTGTTGAAACGGAGTCTACTAGTAACTTACAGTAGTAGCCGACGTCAGGGATGGTAGGGTAACCCTCTCGAATGAAACAAACCTAAAGCGCGAGGTGACACAGTAGCACTAAGGATGAGCGAAGTTTGGAAAGGATTTGAATTTAGAACTACTATTGAAGGTAAGAGCGTGAATTCACAGGTAGGGTTTTTATGATATAGAGCCCAAGGTGGGCAATGTGTGTATAGAATGAAGGTTTTACTATATATATATATGAAGTTGGACAAAGGCATCAAGACAACGTGGCCGAGTGGTTAAGGCGACAGACTCGAATATCTAAAAATTCCAGTTATCTGTTTCGTTCGCGAGCACAGGTTCAAATCCTGTCGTTGTCGGATCTTTTTCTCTCTGAGCCTTTTTTTTTGTTCCAGTGTGTTCTTCACCCTCGCCTAGCTACTTGGCGCTGTCGCTATCGGAACCGCTGAATTGTCGTTTAATTAAGGCAATGTCGGATCTAAGGGTCCTATTTTACTAGCAGATGAAATTTTGATGAGGCGGCATTGTGGTTGAATCATGGGTTAGCGCTATGGGAGCGGCACATCACGAGTGATCCATTAGCGGCAGATATTCGCTGTTGCGATTTGTTTCGGAATTAGCGTTGTTCTATTAAGAGAGAGAAAAAGAGGGAGAAGAAACCAAAGAAAGCAAGCAAACACCGGGAATGCATACGCAGCACCCGGGAACTTCTGGGAACAAGAGGGTACTCCAGCGCATAGCATAGAAAAATGCAAGAAATAAGAAGAGCACCTTCAGAAGTTTATTGTAACATTCGAAGCTGTCAAGAGAATTGAGGATAATCCCTCCCCTCTGGAAAATGACAGACAGACACGGATCCTCGGAGCCCTTCCGAAAAAGTGGCTTCAACATACCCCTTCGGCGCTCATACCCCTCTAAACTATGCATCTCCTACCGACACCTAGAGCTTCAAGCATCCATCCCTCCATCGCAGAGAAAACCGGCCCTATATTTCTAGTCACCGCTGATCCGCCGATCCACCAATCCACCTCTCACCGCAAACGACACCAGGCGCAAACTAATCAACAAACAAAACAGCAATGCATACCTACCTTTATCGGTGCTTACCTGCTCCTCTTGCGGTCTTCACTCCCCCTCGCCCTATTCCAAATCCCGAGTGACAATGCATGAAGCACACCGCCAAGCATCCTGATCCCGTAGGATCTACGTGGTGGATGGTGGAATTTTGTTTTTCTGGGCCGGGCTTTCGCCGGGCGTCCGAGCGAGTGTCTAGTATGGTGGGTGGGAGTTTTATTTTTCTCGCTACCTTCGGCTATGTTCAGGAGAGCGTTTGCGCTGTAGGGCCCAAATGTCTGTCAAGGGGGGGATGAGAGTATATTAGGTAATTGTAAGCGCAATGGCCGTTGGTGCGCGACATTTCATTTGGTATTAAGGTACAGGATTGGTGGGTGGATATATAGAGGGTGTAGGGGATATATGGGAAGGAAATATTAGAAGGCGACGAATGAATGGTATTGTTTGTGGCCTTGTGAAATGGTGGAATGAAGTTAGAAGGGGGAGACAAAAGTGACATTCAAGGAAATATACATTAAGTTTTTGGTTCCGGGTTAAGCAGCAGGGCCCCTCGCTCCGGCTGGCACCGCCGGCTCCCTCGCCGTACTCTCTTCGTTGTACATTCCACTCCGGCATTCACGGTCACGGCGATGGCACCTCCACCCTCCCAGGGAATCAACACCCGCCAACCCAGCACTCACCCCGGCGCTCTGGAGTGCGCAATCCCCCGGGGCACCCCACCCACGATTAAACGTCGAGTACCGTCTCGCAACGCCCCAGCCTCCCCTTCTGGTAGCGCACCCCCCGCTCCAATCCTCCAACTCCTCGATGCTGTAATTGAGCCCGGGGATCCGCGGATCCCGAGCGAGCGGGATATGATTGAACCGGAAGTCCCAAACTGCGGCAAAGCACATTCTGTATGAAAGAATAGCCATAACAGCGCCTAATACTGAGCCCAGGACGATGTCATACCAGTTGTGGCTCATGTCCAGCAATAGTGAGCCGACTATTAGCGTGGCGGCTAGCATGGGAGTGACGAAAAGGAGGAGTTTCCAGTACGAGGGATGGTAGTTTGAGAATATCTTTAGGTGTGCGTTGAAGTAGAGACTTAGATAGAGGAGACCAGCCCAGGCGGCGATGGAGTGGCCGGATGGGAAGCTCTGCATCGCGTTGGCAATCTCGTCTCGTCTCTTGGGGTCTGTATGGTCTCTGCAGACACTTGTGTCGAAATACAACCCGCCGTATCCCATTCCCTGAACACCGTCGATCTGAGGATCACATACTGTGAGGAAGTGTGGCCTGAGCCCTCCTATCACTAGCTTTATGATAATTTGTAGGGTAGCCCCGGTCATGACGGAGTAGATTACGCCCATGCAGCCGTTGTTGACGTTCCAGAAAGACCCGCGACCTAGCAGGATGCCGCCACGCTTTCCGGTCATGCACAGACGCTTGCCATGTGGGCCGTGGGTTGCGATCCCGACGATATTAACCAGAATTATAGAGGTTATGGGGACGAATACCGCTATCATGGCGTCGGCTATTATGGGGATGATTTGCTTGCGCTTCGGGTAGGCGAAAGAGGGGGTAATGATCTCGGAGGAACTGATTTGGTTAGTTAGAGTTATATTTGATTGAAGGTTAGATACAGAGAGAGTACCCACCCATCTACTGTATCCCCTGGATTGACTGTCACAGCAAATAGCTTCCGATAGGGAATTGGACTCCACATGAGAAGCCATAACGAAATCGCGCCCAAAAAGATGAATCTATACCGCTATTAGTTCCGCGTTCATCAGGGCTGGGTCTCAAATGATAGGTGCTCACGCAAAAACATCATGCCAATACCACTTGAGCCACTGCTTAACTGTAGGTGGGCCTCCATATGGATCAGCCCAGCCTTCGTACTCCTCCCCAGTTTCTACATCTCTCGCCGCGGCGGTCGTCCCGGTGTGAGTCCGTTCTAGGCTATTAGGATTTGTAGTGCTTGCCCGGGGGGTAGCTGGATGCACACGCTTCTCAGCAGCGGGAGAAGAACCACGCCGGACACGACTCAGGAAGCCAGACATCGCAGCTTTTAATTCGATAGCCAAGGTAGAGAGCAGTGGTGGCCTACCAGATGGCTAACAACCTCCCTTCCACACAAAAATACATAAAAGTCTATTTATATTAAGACACATCCTCATCTACGAAAGCCAAGACTTACGGTACACCACCGGTACGTGTGATAGGATATGATGGGTACTCGGCCCGTCATAGAGGAATTCAAGATTTTTCATGCTAAGTAATTGCAAGTTTAGGAAAAGGGAGGTGGTGATTTTTTTGCCCTTATGTCTCAGATAAGTGCCCTCATTTACGGAATTGGCGAAAAGGAAAAATATCTACTACTACCGGTATTTGAGGGAAAGCTTTGCCCCTAAGGCTGAAAACCAAGAATAATTCCAGCGATCACTGGCTACTCTATTCGAGTACTCGAGTATATGATGCCATCATAATGGCCTAAGATGGGCCCAAGACAGAAAGAACATATTTTTTTCTTCCTTTTTTTCCTTCAGCTTTCTCTCCTTCCTCAAGAGTTTATAAAGCCTTGATTCTAAAGTCTCGATACTTGAGTAGAGGATAGGAGGTTGATAGGCAGCGGACAGGGAAAGGGTTTTGAGGGCTTGGTTCGGATGTTCGTCATGCTGCGTCAGCCAAGACTACGGGGACTTGTATTCGTCATGATCCTTGCTTCACAAGAAATCACAATATACGAGTAGAGTTAGATGACAAGGAACCCGAGCCGACGGCCACCCTACACCAAAACCAAGCACCCTTTACCAGCCATTTAACCACCCCAATGAATCTGGGAGTTCCACTTTAGACCAAACCAAACTGGGGAACAGGTACTTGCGCATTGCAAAAGTTTCCGGAAATGTGGAGACATGGCTTGGCAAATTTTATTAGGTCCACACTTCCGGAAACTTTTGCAATGCGCAAGTAGAGAGTGGGTTAGTTTTCAAGAAAAAAAATTAGGTATCATAGAAAGTTTATGGAATTGAGAAACCAGAGATAACCTATAAGAAAGGTGGTTGTCATGTATCTCTTATATGGCACCCCCATACAAACTCTTAAGTCACTTTCTGATCTCTCCACCTTAAGTGTATAAATTGTGGCGGCCCACACGAATCCCACGCATTGACATGCCCCTCCCGCCCCGTGAAGGTGCCTGATAGCTCTGAAAAGGATGATGAGGAGGAGATGCTGGATACTTGAAGTTTGTAACTCTGGAGGTTATGGATTCACATAGGCCTTGTGTCTATAAATTTTTATTGTTTTATGATGTGGAGAAGTGGAGGATTTTCTTTTGTTATTTAGGGTTTTTAGGCCATAACTTAGGTTAAATGCCATGGTATCCCCTGTAGGTAGCTACTAAATATAACCGCGGACTTAACAAAAAAACAAAAATTTCTGATCTCTCAACACCATTGTACAAAAAATCATGAGTTATTAATTTACAGGCTTGATACCTCTACGATAGAAAGAAATAGTTGTTCTCATTGGAGGACTTCCCGTAGGAATCTGGACGCAATTTAGAAGGGGTCTTGGCAAAATTTTGCGCTAAAATCTAGAAACGCTCTTGTTAGATTTCCAATCTGGAAAGAGTCTGAACCA
>Ga0307510_10002966_pt1 | contig 19523 bp, 15 predicted proteins | sample 12_EM_MG_FD_207224 | JGI IMG/M metagenome (GOLD analysis project Ga0307510, IMG submission 207224) | Populus trichocarpa ectomycorrhiza microbial communities from riparian zone in the Pacific Northwest, United States - 12_EM | ecosystem: Host-associated > Plants > Roots > Unclassified | place...
ACTGCTGGCGCGACTGGGGCGACCGCTGGATCGTCTCGGTGCCCATGCTGCCGCGCGACGGCCAATCGAACCTGATCGCCGGCGGCCGCGGCGACTACGACGAGCACATGCGCACGATCGCGACCAAGCTGGTCGAGGGCGGCCACGGCGCATCCATCGTGCGCCTCGGCTGGGAGTTCAACGCGAACTGGTTCCCGTGGTCGTCGGTGAAGGATCCGAAGGCGTTCGTCGCGTGCTGGCGCCGCTGGGTCGAGGTGATGCGCAGCGTGCCGGGTGCGAACTTCCGCTTCGACTGGGCGCCCATCCTGGGCATCGGCGTGGCCTCGCCCGAACCCGCCTACCCGGGCGACGACGTCGTCGACATCATCGGCGCCGACGTCTACAACGTGAACTACTTCCCCGCGAGCATCCCGGCCGCAGCGCGCTGGCAGGCGATGCGCGACGCGCCGTTCGGCCTGCAATGGCACAAGCGCTTCGCGCAGGCGCACGACAAGCCGATGTCGTATCCCGAGTGGGGCACCGGAACGCGGCCCGACGGCCACGGCGGCGGCGACGATCCGGTCTTCATGGCCGGCATGGCGCGCTGGATCGAGACCAACCGCGTCGAGTACCACAGCTACTGGGACTACGGCGCGCGCGACTTCAACGCCACGCTGTCGACCGGCAAGCAGCCGCAGTCGGCCGAGCGCTACCTCAAGTCCTTCGGAGGACCGCGATGAGCGCCGGCCTGACTACCGAAGCCGTGCCGCGCACCGCGCACCGCGCCGGCCTGTGGTGGCTCGCGCGCGCCGATCTCGCGCGCCTGAACGGCCACGCCAGCAATGCCGGCGTGCTGCTGGCCGCACTGACGCGCCGCTGCTATCGGCCGCTGTTCACGCTGCGCCTGTGCCAGGCGGTCGACGCATCGAGCGGCTGGCGCTGGGCGCTGCCGCTGTGCGTTGTGGTGCACCGCGCCGCGCGTCATCTGGCCGGCATGGACCTGCCGTGGCGCACCCGCATCGGCGCCGGTGCGCGCATCGACCACGGCTGGAGCCTGGTGATCAACGCCGGCGCGACGCTGGGCAGCAATGTCACGCTGTTCCACGGCGTCACGCTCGGCCAGCGCGACCGCATCGGGCCGCAGGGCGAGCGCAGCACCGGCTACCCGGTCATCGAGGACGAGGTCTGGATCGGCCCGCACGCGGTGATCGTCGGCGGCGTGACCATCGGCCGCGGCAGCCGGATCGCCGCCGGCGCCTTCATCACGCACGACATCCCCGCGCACAGCCTGGTCATCGGCAACCCGGCGCAGATCGCGCAGCACGGCGTCCAGGCGGATGTCGAACACCCCTGGATCGCATGACGCCCATGCAGTACACCACCCTCGGCCGCACCGGCATCGCCACGTCCACGCTCGTGCTCGGCTGCGCGCGCCTGGGCTCGGCCCTCACGCCGCTGACGCACCGCGAATCGCTGGCGCTGGTCGAGGAAGCCTTCACGCTCGGCGTGCGGCACTTCGACACCGCGAGCGTCTATGGCCAGGGCGACAGCGAACGTCTGCTCGGCGAGGCCTTCGCCGACCGCCGCCACGAGGTGTGCCTGTCGACCAAGGCCGGCCAGCGCCTCACGCCCGCGCAAGCCGCCATCGCGCGGTTCAAGACGCCGATCCGCTGGCTCGCGGCGCGCCGCAGCGGCGTGCGCAACACGGTCGCGGAGCAACGCGCGCGCGGCGTGCCGCGCTGCTTCGAGCCCGACTACATCGAGGACTCGCTGCACGAGAGCCTGCGGCGGCTGCGCACCGACTACGTCGACATCTTCTATCTGCACAGCCCCGACGCGGCCGTGCTGTCGGACGCGACGCTGATGGCGCGCATCGAGCAGATGCGCGAGCAAGGCCTGTTCCGCGCGTTCGGCATCTCGTGCGACGACGACTCGGTCGCCTCGGCGACGCTGGTGCATCAGGGCGTGCAGGCGGTGCAGTTCGCCTCCGACGACGGCCCGCGCACGCGCGGCTTCGCGCGCGAGCTGCAGCGGCGCGGCAAGTTCGGCGTGGTGCGGGGTCTGGCGCAGAAGGCGGTCTCCGCCGCGTCGCCTACCGATGCCTCTCCCGGCGACCAGCTGCGCGACCGCTTCGAACGCACGCTCGCGCTGCCCGCGCTGGGCGGTGTGATCGTGGGCACGACCAACCGTGCGCACCTGCGCGAGAACGTCGAGGCCTTCCACCGCGCGACCACCGCCGCGGAGGTCGCCGCATGATCCTCGACGCCACCCGGCTCGACACCTCGCAGCCGCTGCGCGCCGATGTCTGCATCGTCGGCGCGGGCGCGGCCGGCATCACGCTCGCGTGCGAACTCGACGGCACCGGCATCGACGTGCTGCTGCTCGACGCCGGCGCGGCAAACGGCCGCGGCGAGGTCTCGCAGGACCCGTACGAAGGCACGGCCGATGGCCTGCATCCGACGCCGCGCTTCTTCCGCCGCCGCGGCTTCGGCGGCACCACCGCGATCTGGGGCGGGCGCTGCCTGCCCTACGACCCGATCGACTTCGAAGCGCGCGACTACGTGCCCGGCAGCGGCTGGCCGATCCCGTACGACGAGGTCGCGCGGCACTATCCCGAGGCGATGCGCTACTGCGATGCCGGCGCGTACGAGTTCGACGCGCGCAAAGCATTCACCTCGCCCGGTGCGCTGATCCCCGGCATGCACACCGGCGACGGCGTGCTCGCCGACGGCATCGAGCGCTACAGCCTGCCGACGAACTTCGGCAAGCGCTACCGCGAGCAGCTGACACGCTCGACCAATGTGCGCGTGCTCGGCAACGCGCAGGTGCTCAAGCTGGTGCGGCACGGCGCGCGCGTCGGCTCGCTCGAAGGCCAGCTGCACGACGACGGGCCGCGCTTCTGGGCACTGGCGCAGCGCTTCGTGCTCGCCACCGGCGGGCTGGAAACGCCGCGGCTGCTGCTGGCCTCCGAGCGCGACAGCGGCGGCCTGGGCAACGAGTTCGACAACGTCGGGCGCTACTACACCTGCCATGTCGAGAACTTCGTCGGCACGTTGCGGCCGCGCCAGCGCGGCACGGCATTCCATTTCGAGAAGACGCGCGACAACGTCTACGGCCGGCGCCGCCTGACGATAGACGCCGAGACGCAGCGCCGCGAGCGCCTGTTGAACATCTCGTTCCGCCTGCACTTCCCGAACGTGGCCGACGCATCGCACCGCAGCGCGGTGCTGTCGGCTGTGTACCTCGCGCGGCGCACGCTGATCCCCGAGTACCGGCGCGTCGTGCAGCACGGCGTCGACGGCGCCACGCACCGCGACCGGCTGCCGGCGCACCTGCGCAACGTGGCGGCGGGCGTGCCGCGCCTCGCGGCGTTCGCATTCGACTGGACGCGCCGCCGCATCCTCGCCGAACGCAAGCTGCCCTACGTGCTGGTGCCGAATGCGGACGGCAGCTTCGCGATCGAGTTCAACGCCGAGCAGACACCAATGCGCGACAGCCGCGTGACGCTGAACGGCCGCAGCGACCAGTTCGGCGTGCCGCGCGTGCATGTGGGCTGGCGCTTCGGCGACGCCGATGTCGACAGCATCTGCCGATCGTTTCGGCTGCTGCGCGACCGCGTGCAGGCCAGCGGCGCGGCATCGCTCGACCTCGACGACGGCGCGCTGCGCGACACCATCGCGGCCTCGATGCCGCTGGGCGGCCACCACATCGGCACCACGCGCATGGCCGCATCGCCACGCGACGGCGTGGTCGACACCAACGGCGAGGTCTTCGGCGCCGCCAACCTGTTCGTCGCAAGCGCGTCGGTGTTCCCGACCTCCAGCCACGCGAACCCGACGCTGACCATCGTGGCGATGGCGATCCGCCTCGCCGCCCATCTGAAACAGGCCCACGCGGCCAACGAAGGAGTTCCCGCATGAGCCGCGGTCTGTGGATCACCCGCGCGTTGCCTTTCCCGCTCGACACCGGCGACCGCATCTACACCGCGCAGCTGATGCGCGCCGTGGCACAGGCGGGTGCAGAACTCACCGTGACCGGCTTCGCGCCCGACGCGCCGCACACCGCGCCCGTTGCGTGGCCCACCATGCGGCCGATCCGCTGGCTCACGGTGCCGGGCACGCCGCACCGCACGCTGCGCTCGCTCGCGAGCACGTTGCCGCTGGTGGCCGCAGCGCACGCCACGTCGGCCTACCGCGCGCTGATCGAGCGGCTCTCGCTCGAACGCTGGGACTTCGTCGTGATCGACCAGTACGGCAGCGGCTGGGCGCTGGCGCCCTTCGTGCGGCAGCGTGGCGATGCCGACGCGCCGATGATCGTGCATGTGGCGCACGACCATGAAGCCTCGCTCTACATGTCGCTGGTGCGCGGCTTTCGCGGCCCGCCGCTGAAGCGCCTCGGGCTGTGGCAGAACGCGCTCAAGACCGCGCGCTTCGAGCGCCACATCGCGCGCAGCGTCGACCTCGTCACCGCGATCACGCCCGAAGACGCCGCGCGCTTCGCGCTCGATGCGCCGCGCACCGCATCGGTCGTGCTGACGCCGGGCTACGACGGCGAGGCCGCGTCGCCCGCGACCGCCGGCCATGTGCCGCCGCGCCACGTGATCATGGTGGGCAACTACCGCTGGGTCGCCAAGTCGGAGAACCTGCGCCACTTCGTGGCCGCGGCCGATGCGGCGTTCCATGCATGCGGCATCACGCTGCACGTGATCGGCGCGGTGCCCGAGGCGCTCGCGCAGGAGCTGCGCGACAGCACCCGCGCCGTCGTGCTGCACGGCTTCGTCGACGACATCGCGCCGCACTTCGCGAATGCGCGCATCGCGGTGGTGGCCGAGGGCATAGGCGGCGGCTTCAAGCTCAAGTTCCTCGACTACATCTTCGGCCGCGTCGCGGTGGCCAGCCTGACGCAGGCCACCGCCGGCCTGCCGGACGAGATCCTCGCGTCGATGATCCGCCGCGACGACCTGCCCGCCCTCGTGCAGGCCATCGTCGATCGGATCGACGACCTCCCCGCGCTGAACGCGATGCAGGCCGCGGCGCTGCACGCCGCGCAGACGCGCTACCGCTGGCCCGACCGCGGGCGCGACCTGCTCGCGGCCATCCATTCAAGCGCCACCAGACGCAGGAACACGTCGATGAAAAAAACCGTGCTGGTCTACAAGTCCGACCTGCTGCCCTATTCCGAGACCTTCATCAAGGAGCAGGTCGGCGCCTGCAAGCGCTGGCATCCGGTGCTGGTCGGGGACAGGCATGTCGTCGGCGGCCTGCCGCTGAACGGCATCGATCTTCGGCTGCTGCACGAAGGCCGGACCAGCCGCGCACACCGCCTGTGGCGCTTGCTGTGGCGCGAGGCCGATAGACCGACGCCGGGTGTCGTGTCGCGCCTGAAGGCCGAGAACGCAGACCTCGTGCATGTGCACTTCGGCACCGAGGCGGTCGCGATGTGGCCGGCGCTGCGGCGGCTCGGCCTGCCGGTGCTGGTGACGCTGCACGGCTCGGACATCAACATCTACCGCGAATGGTGGGAGCGGCCGGGCGCAGGGCCCGCGTCGCGCCAGTACCCGGATCGACTCGTGCAGATGAGCCGGCACGACGACGTGCGTTTCATCGCCGTCAGCGAGGCCGTGCGTGCGCGTGCGATGGCCTACGGCATCCCGGCGGCCAAGATCACGGTCAAGCACATCGGCATCGATGTGGAGCGCTTCCGGCCGGGCGGCTTGCCGGTCGAACAGCGTGCGCCGCGCGTGCTCTATGTCGGCCGCATGGTCGAGAAGAAAGGCGGCGAGTACCTCATCGACGCATTCGCTGCGTTGCGGCGCGAGTTGCCCGAAGCCGAACTGGTGATGGTCGGCGACGGCCCGCTGCTGGCCTCGTTCCGCGAGCGCGCCGAACGGCTCGGCGCGCCGGTGCAGTTTCGCGGCCGCATGACCAGCGAGGAAGTGCGCCGCGAGATCGAGCAGGCGCGTGTCTTCTGCCTGCCCAGCATCACCGCCGAGAACGGCGACGCCGAGGGCCTGGCCATCGTGATCCTCGAAGCGCAGGCCTGCGGCGTGCCGGTCGTGACCTCGGCGCGCGGCGGCGCGACCGAAGGCATCCTGGACGGCCACAGCGGCCTGGCCTTCGGCGAGCGCGATGTGGCCGCACTCACGGCCGCGCTGCGTCGGCTGCTGGCCGACCCGGCGCTGGCCGGGCGCATGGCGCTGGCGGCACGCGAGTTCGCGGTCAACCGATTCGACATCCGCCGCTGCACCGCGGCGCTCGAAGACGAGTACGACCGTTTCGCGCGCGCGCCCGGCGTGAGCCTGCGGCTCGAAAGCAGCCCCGCATGAAGATCGCGTTCATCACCTCGCTGTATGCGCCGCACGGCGTCGGCGGCGCCGAGCGCACGATCCGGACGCTGGCCGAGATGCTGGTGCAGCGCGGCCACGAGGCCACGGTGATCAGCCTCGCGCCGGACGGCCGCGCCAGCGAAGGCGAGATCGGCGGCGTTCGCACGCACTACGTGCCGCTGGCCAATGTCTACTGGCCTTTCGGCGGCACGCCGCGCAGCACCTTGCGGCGCGCGGCCTGGCATGTGGTCGACGCCTACAACCCGGTGATGGGCGCGCGCGTTGGCCGCATCCTGGATACCGAGCGGCCCGACGTGGTGCAGGCGAGCAACCTGCTCGGCTTCTCGGTGGCCGCGTGGCGCGCCGCCAGCCGACGCGGCATTCCAGTCGTGCAGATGCTGCACGACTACTACCTCGCCTGCCCGAACTCGTCGATGTTCAAGCGCGGCGCCAATTGCCAGACGCAATGCGGCGCGTGCAAGGTCTACGCCGCGCCGCGGCGTGCGTTGTCGGGCACGCCGTCGGCGGTGATCTCGCTGAGCCGGCGCATGCTGGACCGGCTCGAATGCAGCGGCTTGTTCGACAACGTCGAACGCAAGGTGATCATCCACGGCGCGAGCAACCTGCAGCCGCGCACCGATCTGCCGGCGGTCGATGCCGCCCGCCCGCTCACCGTGGGCTACCTCGGCCGCATGGAGTCGACCAAGGGCATCGAGGTGCTGCTCGACGCAGCGCTGAAAGTGCCCGGCCGGCAAGTGCGCGTGCTGCTCGGCGGCAGCGGCAACGCGGACTACGTCGACGCGCTGAAGGCGCGCTATGCCTCGGTCGATGCCGAGTTCATCGGCTTCGTGAAGCCGGCCGACCTGTTCGCGCGCATCGATCTGCTGGTCGTGCCCTCGCTCTGGGAGGAACCGCTCGGCCGCGTGATCTACGAGGCGTATGCGCACGGCGTGCCGTCCATCGTGGCCAACGCCGGCGGCATGCCGGAGATCGTCGAGGAAGGCCGCACCGGCTTCGTCGTCGAGCCAGGCAACGCGGACACCCTCGCCGAACTGCTCGCCCACCTCGCGACCGACTGGCCGCGCGACCGCTTCCGCGCCGCCTGCCTGGCCAAGAGCCGCGAGTTCCTGGTCGACACCACGATCGATCGCTACCTCGACGTGTGGCGCGGTGCGATGACGGCGCGTGCCGACGTCACGGCGGGAGCGCCAGCGTGAGTGCCGACGCGAGCGCCAATACGAGCGCCGACAGGCGCACCGCCGGCGGCCAGTTGCGCATCGGCTCGCTCGACGGCGCGCGCGCGCTGCTCGCACTGTGGGTCGTGTTCGGTCACCTTGCCGGCACGGTGGGCGCGCACCTGCCGCTGGTCGACAACCCGGCCGTCGCGGTCGATCTTTTCATGGTGCTGTCGGGCTTCTTCATCGCGGCCACCTATGCCTCGCTGTCGGCGCAGCACCCGCCTGCCACCGCGATGCGCTACTTCTGGATTCGCCGCGTGATGCGCATCTGGCCGGTCTACGCGGTGTTGCTGACCATCGTGTGGATCTTCCTCGTGCCGCTGCACGAGCTGCGTCTCGAACAGCTGCAGGCCTTTGCGCCGACAGGCGCGCCGATGGTCGCGAGCGAGCCGCAGCCCGTCACGTTGTGGAGCGCGCTGTTGCACTACACGATGTTGTTCGGGCTGCTGCCGTCGCAGGCCACCGCCACCGCACTGCCCGACTGGAGCCTGTCGCTGGAGTTCCAGTTCTACCTCGTGTTCCCGCTGCTCGCGATCGCGCTGCGCAAGCGCCCGCTGGTGCTGTGCTTCGCGGCCGCGGTGATGGCCTTCGTGAGCCCGCCGCTGTTCGGCTTCTACCTCACGCCGGGCTCGCTCGCGCACTTCCGTCAGCCCGCGTTCCTGCCGTACCGGCTGCACTTCTTCTTGCTCGGCGCCCTCGCCTGCGCGATGTTCAAGCGCCACCGTGAAGCCGCCGACGCGACCTGGACCGGCGACGTGCTGGCGATCGTGCTGTGCCTGGTCGTGATGGGCGTGCAGGCCACGCTGGGCGTGTTCGGCATCCTGTACCTGATGGCGCGGCCGCACAGCCGTGCCGCGTCGCTGCTCGGCCACGACACGATGCGCTGGCTCGGCCGCATCTCGTTCAGCATCTACCTGGTCCACACGCCACTCCTGCGCGTCGTCGTCACGATGCTGGTGCGCGAGCCGTGGTTTCTGTCGCTGCCGCCGCTGGCGCGCTTCGCGGTGGCCGCAGCTTGCCTGGTGCCGGTGGTGCTGGTGGCGGCGCAGCTGCTGTACCGGCTGGTCGAGCAGCCCGGCATCGCGCTCGCGCACCGCTGGACCAGCGGCGACCGCGCGCGCGTCAAAGCCGAGGCCAAGGCCGAGCCGACCACCGACGCCGCACTCGCGATGCGCGAGAAGGCGATCTGACCGTGAGCATCAAGCACAAGTTCGCCACCAGCTCGATGTGGCTGATGCTCGGCGCGGCCTTCGGGCAGCTCTCGGGCTTTGTCATCTTCGTGATGCTCGCGCGCATCCTGACGCCGGTCGAGTTCGGCATCGTCGCGGTGGCCAGCGTCTTCATCGACCTGAGCAAGCAGTTCCTGTCGGCCGGCATCCCGGACGCGCTGATCCGCCGGCCGGACTGGGACGACGACTTCGCCTCCACCGCGTTCTGGATCACCGTCGGCATGGCCACGCTGGTGGCCCTGGGCGCGGTCGGCATCGGCATGCCGGTGCTCTATGCCTTCGGCCACGCCGACATCGCCAACGTGCTGGGCGCGCTGGCGATCACCCTCGTCATCGACGCGATGCGCATCGTGTTCGACGCGCGGCTGCGGCGCGACTTCGACTTCAAGCGCCTGATGTCGCGCGAGGTGGCGACGCAGGTCATCGCCGGCATCGTCGGCATCGCGATGGCCTGGCTGGGCGCGGGCGCTTGGGCGCTGGTCATCAACCGCATCGTGGCCTCGGTGCTCGGCACCGTCGCGACTTGGTGGCTGGTGCGCTGGCAGCCGCGCTTCACGTTCTCGAAGCAGCATGCGCGCGACCTGGCGCATTTCTCCAGCGGGCTGGTGGGCGCGCAGGCGCTGGCCGCGTTGAACGGCCAGGTTGCGCCCATCGTCATCACGTTCGCGCTCGGGCCGACCGCACTCGCGCTGTTCCGCGCCGGCAACCGCGTGCTGACGATGCTGACGCAGGTCACGATCTCGCCGCTGCAGGGCGCGGCGCTCTCGGCGTTCTCGCGCATCCGTGATCCGATCGCGCTTTCGGCCGCCTATGTGCGGCTGACCGGCGCCTGCAGCCTGATCGCGTGCCCGGTGTTCATCGGCGTCGGCATCATGGGGCCGGACATCGTCGCGGTGCTGCTCGGCCCGAAGTGGGCGGAGAGCGGCGCGATCATGATGGTGTCGTCCTTCGTGGTCGGTGCCGCGGCGCTGAACTACTTCTTCACGCCGGTGCTCACGGCCGCGGGCAACACGCGCTACTCGTTCATCTACTTCCTGTCGGCCGTCGTCGGCAACGGCGTGCTGGCCTTCTTCGCCGCACCGTTCGGCGCGGTCGCCGTGGCCGCCAGCCAGACCGCGCGCGCCTACATCAGTCTGCCATTGCCGCTGGTGTTCCTGCGCCGCGCGATCGGCCTGCCGCTGCGCTCGGTGCTGAACAGCGTCGCGGCGCCGTTCTGCGCATCGGCCGTCATGGGGCTGGTGATGGCGGGCGTGAAGTGGGAGGCGATGGCCTCGACGGCCGCGCCGGTCCGCCTGGTGCTGCTCGCGCTGCTCGGCACCGCCGTGTACTCAGCGCTGATGCTCACCTTCGGCCGCGCCTCGCTGCGCCGCAACTTCAACGAACTCAAACCGCTCCTGCCCGCCGCGCTGCGCCGGCGACTTTCATGAGGACGACAGCATGAAGATGTACTTTTTCCGCAGCAGCCGCGTCGCCAACTTCGGCGACGAGCTCAACGAGTGGATGTGGCCGCGGGTCCTGCCGGACTTCTTCGACGACGACGAGCGCGAGCTCTTCCTGGGCATCGGCTCGGTGCTGTTCGACCACCATCCCGCCGCCGCGAAGAAGCTGGTGTTCGGTGCCGGCTACGGCGGCTACACCGCGCCGCCGATCATCGACGACACCTGGGACTTCCGCTTCGTGCGCGGCCGCATCACGACCGACACCTTCGGCCTGCCGGCGTCCATGGCCGTCGGCGATGCCGCCATCCTGGTGCGCTCGTGCGGCCTGCAACGCGCCGGCGTGCGCCACCGCGTCTCGTTCATGCCGCACTGGGAAAGCGTGATGCGCGGCCACTGGAAAGCCGTGTGCGACGCGGCCGGCATCCACTACATCGCACCGTCGGACGACGTGGACTCGGTGCTGGCACAGCTGCTGGCCTCCGATCTGGTGCTGACCGAGGCGATGCACGGCGCTATCGTGGCCGATGCGCTGCGCGTGCCGTGGATTCCGCTGCGTCCCATCCAGGAACGGCACCGCATGAAGTGGAACGACTGGGCCTCCGCGCTCGACCTGCAGCTTCCGCAGCACAGCCTGCCGGCGTCGAGTGCGCTGGAGTACATCGTCGGCCGCATCGGCGACCGCTCGGTGTGGGGCGGCCGCCTGCAGCGGCGCGACATGTTCCATGACACCGCGAAGAGCATCTTCATCGGCCGCGCGGCGCGCTACCTCGAACGCCTCGCCGGCGCGGCGCCCAAACTGAGTTCTGACGAAGCCATCGACCGTTCGCACTCGCGCATGCTCGACGAGCTGCAGCGTCTGAAATCGCAGCATCGGCCGGTCGACGCGGCCATGCCGCGCAGTGCCGTGCAGACACAGACACAGACGCCGCCAGTGCGGCCGGTCGCGGCACCCGCCACGCCCACGATCTCGGTCGTGATCCCGCTCTACAACAAGGAACGCACCATCGAACGCGCGGTGCGCTCGGTCATGGCGCAGAGCTTCCAGGACATCGAGCTGATCGTCGTCGACGACGGCAGCACCGATGCCAGCGTCGACCGGCTGCTCGCGACCGAGGTGCCCGCACCGCCGGGCTTTCAGCTCGTGCGCCAGGCCAACGCCGGCCCGGGCGCGGCGCGCAACACCGGCGCACGCCATGCGCGCGGCAAGTACCTCGCGTTCCTCGATGCCGACGACGAATGGCGGCCCGAGTACCTGGCGCGCGCCGTTGCCGCGCTGCGGCGCGAGCCCGAATGCCAGTTGCACGTGGCCGCCTACGACACCGGCAAGTACCAGCGGCTGCAGCGCAATCTGCTGGTGCAGTCGATAGACCGCTCCGGCCGCTGGACGCTGCCGCCGCAGCTCGGCCCGGTGCAGATCAAGAACATCGTCGATGCCTGCCAGATCAGCTGCGTGGTCGTCGACGCCGGTCTGTTCAAGCGCCTCGGTGGCTTCTACGAGCGCGACCGCTGCACCTTCGGCGAAGACACCTACCTGGTGCTGCAGATGGTGCTGGGCTGCGAGATACTGTTCGACCTGGAGCCGCTCGTGTGCTTCCATGTCGAAGACTCCGAACTCGGCGTGCGGCGTGCCGGCACGCCGCCGCTGCGGCCTTGCCTGATCGAACCCGGCCCGCTGTTCGACCATTGCCCGCCGCAGCGCATGCCGCAGCTGCAGGCCCTGCTCGCGTACTACCGCATGCTCGAGACCGAGAAGTTCGCGCGCAGCGGCGACTGGCGCACCATCGCGTCGATGCGGCGCCAGTACCGCTGGCCCACCTCCGTGCCGCGCGAACTGCGCCTGCGCGAATGGAAGGTGCCGCTGCGCACGCTGGCCGGCCGCCTCGCGGCGCTGATGCCGCGCCCCTCGTCCACCACGGGCGCGAGCGCCGCACCGCAATGAGCACGCTGCTGACCTTCATCGTGCCGGTGCGGCACCAGGCCAACGCGCGCCATTGGCCCGAGCTCAAGCAGCGGCTCGCGCAGACGCTCGCGTCGATCGCATCGCAGGACCATGCCGACTGGCGCGGCATCGTGGTCGCGAACTGGGGCGCCGATCTGCCCGAGATGCCGGCCGGCTTCGAGGTCGAACGCGTCGACTTCGCGCCCAACACGCTGCACGAACTCGGCAACGCCACCAAGGAACAGTTCTATGAAGCCTTCCGGCTCGACAAGGGCCGTCGCGTGCTCGCCGGCATGCGCCGCGCATCCGACTCGACCTACTTCATGATCTCCGACGACGACGATTTCGTCAGCCGCAAGCTGACCGGTTTCGTCGCCGAGCACCGCGGCGACCCAGGCTGGTACTTTCCGTCGGGCTTCGTGTGGACCGACGGCAGCCGCCGCGGCCTGCTCTACCGCCACCCGGCGTTCTCGAAACTGTGCGGCACCTCGCACATCGTTCGCGCCGACCTGTACGGCCTGCCGCTGGACGGCAGCGCGGTCTCCGAGCAAGACATCAAGCAGCGCCTGGGCAGCCACATCTTCATCGAGACGATGTTGTCGCAGGCCGGCACACCGCTGGCAGCGCTGCCGTTCTGCGGCGCGGTCTACCGCATCGGTCACAGCGGCGCGCACAGCGGGTCGATGGGCGTGATGCGCACCTTCGTGCTCAAGCGCAGGAACTTCGCGCCGCTGGCCTTCGTGCAATCGGTGCTGCGCCTGCGGCCGATGACCGCATCGGTGCGTGAGGAGTTCTTCGGGCCGCTGACCTTCAGCGGCCGAGGATCTTCTTGAAGGCCTGCAGCAGGATGGGCGGCGTCCACTGCGTCACGATGCGGCGCAGCCGCTTGGTGCGGTAGGCCAGCAGGAACACCGAGGTCTGGCGCGTCAGCCGCTCCTGCACCGCGCGCGGATTGCGGTAGTAGTAGCTGGCCACCGAGCGGCGCGTCTGACCGGGTGGGCACTGCATCGGTTCGGGGTGGCCGTGGAAGCTGTCCGGGCCGTTGATCAGCAGCACCGAACGACCCAGCTCCGGCACGATCTTGCGCACGCATTCGCGCGGCTCGGTGCCCCACAACTCCAGCGCCGCGCCCCACTCGGGGTTCCAGTCGCGGTTCAGGTAGGTGATGAACACCATCTTGTTCTCGAGGCCGTAGAGCTGGTGCTTGTCGAAGTCGCGGTGCACCGCGAACTTGCCGCCGGCGCGTGATTCGTGCAGCCCGCCGCCGACCAGCCGCGGGTCGCCGATCAGGTCGTCGATGTCGACGAGCTCGCCGAGCAGCGACACGAACCAGCCCGAGTTGATCAACGCGAAATAGATCTGCGACGCAGGCCCGAGCGATTCGTGCGTGGTCGACCGATGGAAGAGCTGATGCTCGTCTTCGATCACGCGCCAGCGCTCGTGCCCGAACGAATCGAATTCCTCGCGCACGAGTTCGAGCAGCACCGGATCGAACCAGCCGTCGACCACCAGATGCCGGAACGGCACGGCCGTCTGCAGCGTCGCCTTCAGTTCGGCGCGGTAGGCCGACTCGAACAGGCGCGGACTCACCAATCGCGCGAGATCGATGCGGCGCCCGCGGATCACGACATGGTCGGGCTCGTCGAGCGCGCGCGCCGGATCGCGGTGGTCGCCTTCGTCTGCGATCACCGGGAACTGGACCACCGGCGGAGCTACGATGCCTCCCGCGGCGCTGCGGCCCGGCCGATGCCGTGGTAGTCGATGCCCATCGACTTCATCATCGCGGGGTCGTAGAGATTGCGGCCGTCGAACACCACCGGCTGCTTCAGCGTGGCGCGGATCTGCTCGAAGTCCGGGCTCTTGAACTGGCGCCATTCGGTGATGATGAGCAGCGCATCCGAACCGTCCAGCGCGCCGGCCTGATCGCTCGCGAAGCTCAGGCCCGAGGCATCGGCCATGACCTTGCGCGCCTCGGCCATCGCGACCGGGTCGTAGGCCTTGACGGTCGCGCCGCGGCGCAGCAACTCGTCGATGACGACGCGGCTGGGCGCCTCGCGCATGTCGTCGGTGTCGGGCTTGAAGGCCAGGCCCCACAGCGCGAACTGGCGCCCGGCGAGGTTCTCGCCGAAGCGCGCGACGACCTTGTCGACCAGCACCGTCTTCTGGCGCGCGTTGGCAGCCTCGACCGCGCTCAGCACCTGCAAGGTCACGCCGTGGCTCTGGCCTTCGCGCACCAGCGCCTTCACGTCCTTCGGGAAGCACGAGCCGCCGTAGCCGGTGCCGGCATACAGGAAGTGCGTGCCGATGCGCGGGTCGCTGCCTATGCCCTGGCGCACGAGTTCGATGTCGGCGCCGACGCGCTCGGCGAGCAGCGCCAGTTCATTCATGAAGCTGATGCGCGTGGCCAGCATCGCGTTGGCGGCGTACTTGGTGAACTCCGCGCTGCGCACGTCCATCACCAGCATGCGGTCGCGGTTGCGCACGAAGGGCGCGTACAGCGCGCGCATCAGCCACACCGCGCGCTCGTCGTCGGCGCCGATGATGATGCGGTCCGGGCGCATGAAGTCTTCGACCGCCGCGCCTTCCTTCAGGAACTCGGGGTTGGAGACGACCGCGAAATCCACCTTCACGTCGCGCTGCGCCAGCTCGGCGGCGATCGCGGCCTTGACCTTGTCGGCCGTGCCCACCGGCACGGTGCTCTTGTCGATCACGACCTTGTAGTCGGTCATGTGGCGGCCGATGTTGCGCGCCGCGGCGAGCACATGCTGCAGGTCGGCCGAGCCATCTTCATCGGGCGGCGTGCCCACACCGATGAACTGCAGCGTGCCGTGTTGCACGGCCGCGGGCACATCGGTCGTGAAGTGCAGCCGGCCGCCTTCGACATTGCGCCGGATCACCTGCTGCAGGCCGGCCTCGTGGATCGGCACCTTGCCGTCCTGCAGCATGCCGATCTTGCGTTCGTCGAGATCGACGCACATCACGTCGTTGCCCATTTCCGCCAGGCAGGCGCCGGTGACGAGGCCCACGTAGCCGGTGCCGATGATGGTGACCTTCAAGCGCGTACTCCCTGTTCTGCGGCCACCGCATACGCGGCGAGCAGTCTGTCGTTGAAACCCGATTCACTGAAGCGGCGATGCGCTTCGCTGCGCGCCGCCTGGCCGATGTCGACACGCAGCTGCGCGTCGTCGATCAGCGTGGCGATGCACACCAGCATCTCGCGCGCGCTCGCGCAGAGAAACCCATTCACGCCGTGCTCGATCACGCCACGGTGCTCGGCGCAGTCGATCGCGACGCAGGGCATGCCCGCGGCCATGGCCTCGACCAGCAACAGCGGAAACCCGCGTGGCCGGTTGACCGCCACATAGATCCAGCCGCCCGCCAGACGCCGCGCCACATCCGCGACACGCGGCGCTTCGAAGATGCCGACGTTGGCGGCCGTGAGCCGCACGCGCGAGACCGCATCCGCGTCACCGATCCAGTTGAAGCTCAGCCGCAGCGCCTCGCCGCCGAGCAGCACCGCGAGCTGCGCGAACGCCTCCGCGGCGCGCGGGCTGTCGCCACGGCCGCAGGTCACGACGAGCGGATGACGGGCCTCGCTGCGGCCGGTGCGGAAGAAGGTGTTGTCGACCGGGCTCTCGACCAGCTCGACGGATTCCCAGCGCCGGAAATCCTGCGCCTCTTGCGGCAGATTGACGATGGCGCCGGCGCGCGCGCGCCGCATCAGCGGCTGGGCGATCCACAGCAACAGCTTGCCCAGGCTGCGAATCGCGTTCAGCGCGCGCGAGCCGTGCGGCGAGAAGAACACCGGCACCGGCGCATCGACACCGCGCTTGGCGATCGCGCCGACCACGCACGGCAGCACGCCGTGCAGATGCACTGCGTGCAGCGGCCCGCTGCCGAACGCCTGCACGCAGGCCTGCAGCATGTCGCGCCATTGCGCGGCCGGGTTGCGCCGGTATGGCGCAAGCACCAGCTCGGCGGAGTCATGAAGGTTGGCCAGATGATGGCGATGGCGTGGGTCGTCGATCATCACGACGAGCTGGTCCAGGCCGTGGCGCGCGAGCGCATGGGTCGTGGGGCCGAGAAAGCCGAACACCTCGTCGGTGACGCGGCCCACCACATGGACCACGCGTGCGCGCCGCTCGGCCGGCCACATCGCCTCCGGCGGCGAAAGCGGCGAACCTGCACCCTGCGCCACGGCGAGCGGTGTCAACGCGCGCCCTCTTTCGTGATCACCACGCGGACGGTCTTGGCCAGGATCGCGATGTCGCCCCAGACCGAGCGCTGCTCCACATAGCGTTCGTCGAGCGCCACGCGCTCTTCGTACGACGTGTTGTTGCGCCCGCTCACCTGCCACAGCCCGGTGATGCCGGGCGGCACGCTGAGGTAGTGCCAGCGCACCATGCCGTAGCGCGTGAGTTCCTCGACCGTGATCGGCCGCGGGCCGACCAGGTTCATGTCGCCGCGCAGCACATTGAGCAACTGCGGCAGTTCATCGAGGCTGGTGTTGCGCAGGAAGCGGCCGATCGGCGTGATGCGCGGATCGTTGGCGAGCTTCTGGTCGCGCTTCCATTCGGCGCGGGCCTCGGGATCGTCCTTCAGCAATTTCGCCAGCACCTGTTCCGAGTCGCGGCGCATGGTGCGGAACTTCATGCAGCGGAACAGCCGGCCGCCATAGCCGACACGGTAGTGCGCGAACAGGATGGGCGCGCCATCGGTGCGCCAGATCATCGCGGCGACGACGAGCAGCAACGGGCTCAGCGCCACCAGCAGCACGAGTGCCACGAACCGGTTCAGCGGCGTGGCGAAGGCCACCGGCCGATCGGCGATCGAGCGGTTGGCGGGAAACGAGGCGCGTTCCATGTCTCGCGCACCCGACACAAAGCTTGCAGCATTCATGACTCAACTCCAGCGTTGCGGTGTCGTTGCCCGATGCTTCTCAGGCGACCCCAACCCTTCGGCAAGCCACGTACCCAGGCGCGCGCCGTGCGCCGCCCCACCTCACGGCGAGCAGCGCGGTCGATTTCATGTTGCACTGCGGCAAATGCTGCAGCAGCGGCGGCAACTTTTACACGCGTGCCCGCTACGCCTGCTTACGCGGCATGACCAGCTGTTTCAGGGGCGTTCGCCCGCTGCGCAGACAGGGCTTGTCGGAGCGCGCCAGCACGCATGGGAGCACCGGCAGGATGCACGGGCTCAGGATCGTCAACACGCCGCCCAGGTAGGCGACGAGGAACAGCAGCACGGAATTTGGTGCGGGCGCGTCAGGCCGCGATGGCGGCGAAGTGCATCGCGAAACCGTTCATGCAGTAACGCAGGCCCGTGGGCTTGGGACCATCGTTGAACACATGGCCCAGGTGGCCGCCGCAGCGCCGGCAGTTGACCGCCGTGCGGACCATGCCCAGCGAGCCGTCGCGAACCTCGTTGACGGCATTCGGCAGCGGTTGCCAGAAGCTCGGCCAGCCGGTGCCGCTGTCGAACTTGGTCTTGGACGAGAACAGGTCAAGCGCGCAGCCGGCGCACGTGAAGCGGCCGTTGCGGTGCTCCTCGTTCAGCGGGCTGGTGAACGGGCGCTCGGTGCCTTCCTGTCGAAGAATCGCGTACTCGTTCGGCGTGAGCCGCTTGCGCCATTCTTCGTCGGTGAAGCTGACTTCGTATTTCTTGGCGTCGCCCTTCACGGCGTCGGCCGCGAACGCGCCTCGGAAAGCCGAACCGAACAGGGCCGCGACAGCCACGCCGACCGCGCTCGTCCCGGTGCCGATCAACAAATTGCGTCTGGTCTGGTGCATCACTCGCCTTCGTGGGAAAGAACCTGATGGTCCTTGGTCAGCGGCCTCGCCGACTTTCTTACAGCGGTCGGCGCTTCAGCACGGATTCTCGCGCAGCGGCGATGGTTCCGCGTGGTTCAGGGTGATTGCGCGAACCGGCGATCAGTCCGCCGCAGCAGCGCTGAACCGCGGCGCGGCGATCGGCGCGCGCCGGCGCCGGTCATACCAGATCGACGCGCCGAACACCGCCATGCCGCCGAACGCCAGCAGCGTGCCGACCCAGCCGGTGGAGGTCCAGCCCAGACCGTCCGCGATCGCCACGCCGCCCAGCCAGGCGCCGAGCGCGTTGGCCATGTTGAAGGCGGAATGGTTGAGTGCCGCGGCGAGCGTCTGCGCGTCGCCGGCCACGTCCATCAGGCGGATCTGCAGCGCCGGCGCGATGGCGACGATGGTGCCGACGAGGAACACGTTGATCGATATCGCGATCACGTTCGGCGCGGTGAACACGATCGCGCCGAGCACGAGCGCATCCCAGACCAGCACGCCGGCAATCGTGCGGATCAGCGACTTGTCGGCCAGCCGCGAACCCACGAGGTTGCCCACTACCATGCCGACGCCGAACAGCGCCAGCACCAGCGGCACCGCGCTGACCGACATGCCGGTCACCTCGGTCAGCAGCGGCTTGATGTAGCTGAACACCGAGAACATGCCGCCGAAGCCGATCGCACCGATGCCCAGCGTGAGCCAGACCTGCGGCCGGGCGAGCGCGCCGAGTTCCTTCCACGGGCTGGCGCCGTGCGCGGCGGGCATGTCGGGCACGAAGCGGCGCACCAGCACGCAGGCCAGTGCCGCGATGGCGCTCACCAGCACGAAAGCCGCGCGCCAGCCCAGGTGCTGGCCGAGCCACGCGGCAATCGGCACACCGACGAGCGTGGCGATGGTGAGGCCCGACATCACGAGGCCGACTGCGCTCGCGCGCCGCTCGGGCGGCGCGAGCGATGCGGCCACGAGTGCGGCCACGCCGAAGTAGGTGCCATGCGGCAGGCCGGCGACGAAGCGCAGCACGTTCAGCGACAGCACGCCCGGCGCCATCGCACTCGCCAGATTGCCGAGCGCGAACAGCGCCATCAGCGCGACCAGCAAGGCACGCCGCGGCCAGTTGGCTGCGAGCACCGCGAGCACCGGCGCGCCGATGACGACGCCGAGCGCATACGCACTGATGACGTGGCCGGCCTGCGGGATGGTCACGTCCAGATCGCGCGCGACCTCGGGCAGCAGGCCCATGATCACGAACTCGCCAGTGCCGATGGCGAAGCCGCCGACACCAAGCGCGACGATGGCAGGCCAGAACGCGGCGCGTTGTGCGGTGGCGATGGCAGTGACGGTCGACGAGGCGGTGTCGTCTCGGGCGAGCGACGCGGCGGGAACTGGATTCATGGGGTCGGCAACAGCGGCCGCGACACGGTGCCACGGCTACGCCGCAATTATGCTGCAGCGCAACAAATCAGGCCGGCGACAGGGCTTTCCGACGCCCGCATCAAAGCCATGTCGGACGATTCCTGCACACGAACACGCCGCCTGCCGACTGGCGGGCAACCGCTGTCCG
>Ga0307510_10002967_pt1 | contig 19521 bp, 22 predicted proteins | sample 12_EM_MG_FD_207224 | JGI IMG/M metagenome (GOLD analysis project Ga0307510, IMG submission 207224) | Populus trichocarpa ectomycorrhiza microbial communities from riparian zone in the Pacific Northwest, United States - 12_EM | ecosystem: Host-associated > Plants > Roots > Unclassified | place...
CTGTATTTTTTTAAAAAAAAAAATTAATTTTTTTAATTTTTTCTTATAGTTTTGGTTTGTTGATATAAAAATATAAAAATAAAAAAATTAATATTATTTTAATATATTTTCAAATAAAAAATATTTTGAAAAGTATATTTTATAGGGTGAAAATTTTAACAAGGTTAAAGAAAGTTAAATAAATAAATTATTTTTGCAATAATTAAAATTTTCCCAATAAAAAGAATACTAAAATCTTCATTAAAAACAAATATAAAAGTATTAATGATAAATATCCATAGAAAAAAAAGAAAGAAAAATAACATTTTCAAACACCCTTGACTGACAGGAAACGCCGTCGTTTCCATACGTTCCCTGCCTCCAATATCAAAACGCAGCCTCCTCCTCCTGTGCTAAAGCTTTGAATTAGGGTTTAGGGTTCTCTCTCTCTCTCTCTCAGTTTTTCCCAAATCCAAAAATTGAAATGGCTTCAGTGAAGAGAAAATCCATTGAAAGCCAACAAGAGGACCGTCCTCTTCTTCCTCCACAGAAACAACTCAGAGAAGATCACAGCAACAACAATAGTAGCAGTTCGAAGATTATTGGGCATGGCGAAGCAGTTGCGTGTCTGCACGACGTGTCGTATCCAGAGAATTATGTCCGTCCTTCTTCATCTTCAGTTACTCAAATTCAAAAGGACTCAAAACCCGCAAAGGAATTTCCTTTCACTCTCGACCCTTTTCAGTCTGAAGCCATCAGTTGCCTTGACAGTGGCCAATCTGTGATGGTAATCTTTTTTCCTTTTCCTTTTCTTTTAATTTTTTTAATGGAGTGATTAATTAATTATTTTATTTGATGGGTTGATTGACAGGTCTCAGCTCATACATCAGCTGGGAAAACAGTAGTAGCATTATATGCAATAGCTATGTCTTTGAAGAATCAACAAAGGGTTGTTTACACGTCACCCATCAAAGCACTTAGCAATCAGAAGTTTAGGGAGTTCAAGGAGGAGTTTTCTGATGTTGGTCTCATGACCGGTGATGTTACCATTGACCCTAATGCTTCTTGCCTGGTGGGTTTTTCTTTTTTTTGCATTGGAGATTTTGTGTGATTATAGGATTTGTAAGATGTTCAAGCTTGTTTTTCAGGTGATGACTACGGAAATTTGGCGAAGTATGCAGTATAAAGGGTCGGAAACTACTAGGGAAGTAGCTTGGATTATCTTTGATGAGGTTCATTATATGCGTGATCGAGAAAGAGGTGTGGTTTGGGAAGAAAGCATTCTCATGGCTCCCAAGAATGCTAGATTTGTCTTCCTTTCTGCCACTGTTCCTAATGCCAAAGAATTTGCTGATTGGGTTGCAAAGGTGAGTTGGTTGTTACTTACACTTGTTAAATTCCAGCTTTCTTGTTAAAGATGAATAAAAATGCTGCTCCTGGCATTTTGTTTTACTGAAGTAGCTTCTAATTAAAGACAACTAAAAATGATGCCTTTTACATTACCGTTGATGACACCATGCTGAATGTTTGAGAATCTTGCTATCATTGTAGCTTATTAGTATCGTGGTTTTAACAAATTTAGTGGTTTAGTTTTTATACTCGAGGTGACTACATTGACTATTTTCCTTTTAGCCTTGTAAAATAAAAAATGCATATGCTAAAGCATAGCAAGTTTACAAGCGCAACAATGGACAAAAGGAAGTATTTCTTATAACAATAAATAATCATCTGTTTCCACAAATTAAATTAATTGATTAATGATTCAGATGAATTTGAGGGGCAATTCTGGACTAAAATTCTTTCTGATTGCTATTGTCCTTTGTCTTTTCATGTTATATGTGCATATCAGAGATTGTCAAAGACCTACTAAAAATGAGTTCGCAGCTCAAGCCCCCTTTTTTTGTTATTTGTTAAGAGTTAAAACTGAATGTCAATACCAACAAATACATGGCTCTCCACAATAGTTTGCAGTCTCTGCTTAATTCTCTAGATATTGTGAGATAAGAAAAACGAGGGGTGCATTTTTTGGACGTTATCCCAAGCTTTGTACATTAGCATATATTATTCTTGTGTGATTGTTGGATCCCCTTTTTCTGTTGGCAAAGAAACAAAATAAAACCAATTTAATTTCCTAGTGGAGAAATATGCTTGATTAACTATATGGTGTTACCCCAGGTCCACCAACAACCATGTCACATTGTTTATACTGATTATCGACCAACACCCCTCCAACACTATATTTTTCCCTCTGGAGGTGAGGGTTTGTACCTGGTGGTGGATGAAAAGGCAAAATTTCGAGAGGACAGCTTTCAGAAAGCGGTGAATGCATTAGTTCCTAAGGCTGAAGGTGAAAAGAAAAGGGAGAACGGGAAGTGGCAGAAAGGCTTAAATGTGAGCAGACTTGGTGAAGAAAGTGACATATTTAAAATGGTAAAAATGATCATTCGCCGCCAGTACGATCCTGTCATTCTTTTCTCATTTAGCAAAAGAGAATGTGAATTTCTTGCCATGCAGGTAGGTTCCTTTGCTGCTATGAAACTTGTAGCTTTTATTCTTGTCTCCCTCACCCTCTCTGGTAATTCTGTGCATCTGTTCAATTCTACAGATGGCAAAAATGGACCTAAATCAGGATGATGAGAAAGCTAACATAGAAACCATCTTTTGGAGTGCCATGGACATGCTATCAGATGATGACAAGAAGCTACCTCAGGCAAGTTGTCCACCTCTTCTTCTTTGTGTCAAATGAGCTCCCATGTATGGGAGAATACTAGTAATTTTGTTATTGATGTATTGACGTATTCATCTCAGTTTATATTTCTTGGTTATCTTTTTTAACCTACACACTCTCTCTCTCCCTGCATATTCATGAATGGAATATTTAATATTTCCATCTGACTTGTTTTATTTTTTTATTTTTGTTGTCCTCACCTTGGATGATGTCTTGTTCATCTTTCTGTAATTCAGCTTTGATTCTCTTCTAAAGGTTTTTTTTTCTTTTATCAAAAAAATAATTTTCATATTTCTGTTCTTACCATTTCTTGTGGTTGAAATGGCTATGTAGAGTGTTTGTGGCCTTATGACCCAAGCAGAGATTTGATGTAGCACAACTTTGGATTTGTGCCCCACAAATGTTTTGTGGTATGCTAGGTTTGGAGAATTATGAATTTTAGGTTGTCGCTGCAGCTGTGAATTGTAACCCGAGATTCCTGTAGCAATAAAGGAATAGAAGAGAAAGGAAGAAGAAGAAAATTACACTTAGAGAAAAAAGAAAGAGAGAATTGTTGGCCACACCCCCCAAACTAAACCAAAATACACGTGACTTCATAATCAAAATCCTTATGATTATCAAGAATTAAGTGCTCCTTTTATAGGCACAAAGGCCCTAATAGCTTTAAAATAACTTAGAAAGAAAACGAAATAAGAAAAGGAAATCATGTATAATAGAAAACTTCTTAAGTAATTTTCCAACTTCCTAAATACATCATGTTTCTAAATAGTATTAAGATTCCTAAGACAAATTCCTAAATATTCTAGATTCACAAGAAAAACTTAAAACAAACAGAATTAAAAATCAAAATAAAGGATTTTATAAATCTCTGTTTCCTTGGCTGCATCATGATTCTTTTCTTTTGGAAGCTATACAGGGGAAGCAGAAGACTTTAAGTGCATTCATTGGCTTGCTTTCCTAACATGCCATTATTTAAATTAACTTTGTTTTCCTTTTCTCTTGCCATTTCTGTGATTGCAAAACTTTAGAGACTAGAAGTTTAATTGTCATTGCACCAATTTGTATCCATTAATAGATTATGAACGATAATGTGCTGCATCTTGATTTTTGAAATTGAATTCCTTCATTTATCATTTCCAACATTTCATTCTGAAGAATTGTCAGTCTCTCACAAGGGAAAGATATAAAGGACGCAGTTTTCATATTCAGTTAGAATCTCTTGCTCTCTTAAGAGACTTATGGGTGTGATACTTGATTGCTTTTTGACTGGTACAGTATGAGTCTATAAGATGCAAGGTTTAATATAAGCAATGTTATGTGTTTGTAAGCCTGACAAAAATGCATGCATTCACTCCTTGTAGATCTCCTCTCTTTTTTTCCAAGCATTTTGATGTGCTGGTATTGTATTCTATATTAATCTACAATCTAAATTGTTGTGTGCAGGTTTCAAATATGTTACCCCTCTTAAAACGAGGTATTGGTGTGCATCATTCTGGCTTGCTTCCCATCCTGAAGGAAGTGATTGAGATTTTGTTTCAAGAAGGGCTGATCAAGGTTGGGAGATAAATAATTTATTATTTGTGGTTATGCTTTTCTTCCAAGCTTTAATGTGTGTTGCTATACATTTCTTACATAGTTCAGCTTCATAGCTTCATGAAAAATCTGCATCTAGCCATTGATGAATCCCCTGGCTGTTCTGAAATTTTTGCTCTGTAATAGCAGACTATCTCAGTTTGCCGGTTATCATTGGCTACTTATGGATCTGGTGCTCATTTTTTTGTCTTGAGATGCCATTAGGTTCTTTGAATGCTTATGCTTTCCTTTTGCTCATTAATTTGGAACGTAATTTTTAATTACCAAATGCTATTTGGTACATGTGATATTTTTGTCCTTTTCCAATCTTTTTTGTTTCTTGTTTCCAACCTGTTTCGCAAGCACAGTGATGATTGAAATTTCTTTCTTTAGTGTTTGTTTGCTACAGAGACATTCAGCATAGGTTTGAACATGCCTGCCAAAACTGTGGTATTTACAAATGTCCGTAAATTTGATGGGGACAAATTCAGGTGGCTATCTAGTGGAGAATATATACAAATGAGTGGCCGGGCTGGCCGTCGAGGAATTGATGATCGTGGGGTATGCATCCTTATGGTGGATGAGAAGCTTGAGCCTTCAACTGCTAAGATGATGCTTAAAGGAAGTGCTGATAGTTTGAACAGGTACTTGGGGTGCTTTTGGCTCTGCACACCTTTGCAATTCGCTTCTTGTCTCTCTAGTTGCAATTCGCTTCACATTAACTCTATAATGGTTTTATGCTATCAAGTGCTGGGAATTCCTGCATCTGCGAAAATAGTGTTGGCTTATTCTTAAATACTCATTATGCATTTTCTGAATGACATTGGCTGGTATTGGATCTGAGCTGAGCATTTGACTGCAAGTTAATGGTTCCATAACCTGAACTTTGTTTTTTATGCGGATGGAAAGCTAAAACTTGGCTGTTTTCTTCTAAGAGAACAGTAAAAAAAATAAAAATGAAAAGGGAAATCTAATATGAGTTCTGTTGGCTTAAGCTTCAATTGCTTAGTGCTATGTTGTTGCTCCTAACTTTCTTGAAGTTTTTTGTGTTGATCTCCTTTTCTATTGAATTCCAGTGCCTTCCATCTAAGCTACAACATGCTTTTAAATCAAATGCGCTGTGAAGATGGCGATCTTGAAAATTTGCTCCGCAATTCTTTCTTTCAGTTTCAAGCAGACAGGGCCCTTCCTGATCTTGAGGTCAGTTGATTTTCATAGAAGATCAAAGTTGTGAGATTTTATGGATGATCTTTTTTTTTTTTGTCCCAGAATAAGCACTCAGTTTTAACCATTGACAGTAAAAATTAAAGAATCACATAAAGATAGTATACAAACAAATTTATCAAGAGGAAAAAAAAGAGTACAATATCTCTAGAGTTTCCGACTTTTGTTATTTCTCTATCCAATATTCAAAGTGATTCTCGAGAGCTCCCCTTTTGGTTGTTCCCGACTTTTGTTGTCTTTTTATTTCTTTCTTTTGGAGGATGACTCCTCCCTTTTGTAAACATGAATTCTGGTTTTCTTTCCAATTCTTTTATCAAAACAATTTCTGGATAATGTTCAGGGATCTAGGACATAGCAGGAAACTAGCTGAATACCTTTGCTTTGTAGATAAAAGAGACCTAGGTCAAATATTGAAGGAAAACAATGTGTGCAAAGCCACTAACTTTTTCACAAGCTACATCTGGAAAAATCCCTGTTATTTGCTGAAGGCCAGCCTGATCATGATGGTTTTTTCCATTTACAGTGGCCTTATCTATGCACTGTTTCAATCTCCTTTCAGAATCAAACAGTGACATAAATGACCCTTTAATTAACGGTAAATGTTATGTTTGCAGAAACAAGCAAAAGTCCTTGAAGAAGAGAGGAATTCAATGGTAATTGAAGAGGAAGAAAATCTGAAGAATTATTATGATCTGATACAGCAGTACAAAAGTTTGAAGAAGGATGTTCGTGATATTGTGTTTTCTCCAAAGCACTGCCTGTCCTATCTGCAGTCTGGCAGACTAGTGTGTATCCAGTGCACAGAAAGTGATGACAAGTCCCCTTCTTTCTTGATTGAAGACCTAGTCACATGGGGAGTGATAGTCAATTTTGATCGAGTGAAAGGTGTTTCAGATGGTAATAGTTCTTTTTATTGTCTCTATTTTGTTGTGCCATTAGAAGTCAGATTTATTTATTATTAGTAGTTGATGTAGATGATGCAATTAGAAAACCAGAAAATGCAAATTACACCGTGGATGTTCTTACAAGATGTGTTGTGACCAAAGATGGAGTTGCCAAGAAAAAAATCAAGGTTGTCCCATTGAAAGAGCCTGGAGAACCTCTCATTGTTTCTATTCCTATTGATCAGGTAGGCCCTATTCATTACTCTGCTGTTTAAACTTGTTACCAATATCCACCTTGTTTATTCTGTCCCTTAATGTTGTGGTGAAATCATAAATTATATTTGAAATTTCAATCTTTTAATTTTTCTGTGATGTAGCTCATGTAATTTTCATTTTATGTTTCCAGCTGACATTTTCTTTCAATAGTACATTTTTTCCTGACATGGTACAGTGCATTCTAAAAATATCAGTTCTTTGCTTTAATTTTGAAAATCTTATTTTATTTCATTAACCAGTGACCTGATTATAATTTTATTAAAAGAAAATCATGCCCTTGGAAAGACTCTTCTATCATTGTTCTTTGTGGCGTCCTTAATTTGTCTTTCTCATATATGTACTTTAGTGAAGGAAGAAAATACTCTCTCTTAATTCGTCGAAGGAGCCCGTAAAACAGTCAGGGAAACTTTAAGATTGTAATCTACTTGCTTACAAGCTCCGATCTCCAATTTATTTATTGTTTGTATTGAACATTGCAGTAATGGACCTGAATCTGTTTCTCTAAATTTTTCTAGTCATGGAAGAAAGATACCATAAACTGAAATGGCTGACTTTTCTTGATAAAAAAAAAAGATTTTATTAAAACTATTTTTGCTGACTAAGTTAATCCAGTAATAAAAATCTGTTAGCTCCAAAATTCTTGGTAATTAAAGGGGTGTAATGTGAGTGTCAGAACAAGCATTCAGTGTGAAACTAAATAATAATTCCACTGTTGAATGTAGAAGACTGTCATAGTGTCATACTTTTGTCCAGTAATGAAATAGTTGTGATGTTATATGGGAAAAAACATTTTTGTAAAATAGTTGTTTTCTGATGCTTTTTTACTTATTTGCTTCTCTGAAATCATTGATGTTACACTGCAGTGAGAATGATTGTTTCACATTGTTATGTCTTGGACAGATAAATATTTTGAGCAGTGCTCGCTTGTATATGTCAAAGGATCTTTTGCCATTAGAAGTTCGAGAGAACACCCTGAAGCAGGTTTCAGAATTTCTTTCTAGAAAACCTAGTGGGTTGCCCTTGGATCCTGAAGGAGACATGAATGTATTTCCTATATCTTTTCTGCTTTTTATTTTCCCATTTACTTTGCTTTGGTTTACATATATAAGAAACTCAATCTTGACCACTTTTTTGTTATTCTTCAGATTCAAAGCAGCTCATACAAAAAGGCAGTTCGTCGGATAGAGGCTTTAGAGCACCTGTTTGAAAAACATGAAATTGCAAAATCTCCACTTATCAAGGAAAAGCTCAAAGTCTTACACACGAAGCAAGAATTAACAGCCAGGATCAAGTTAATCAGGAAATCAATGCGCTCTTCCACATCATTGGCTTTTAAAGATGAACTTAAAGCTAGAAAACGAGTTCTTCGGAGGCTTGGGTAAGAAAAGTTTCAAATATTCACTTCTACAGCTGCATGATGTAGAATTAGGAGATGCCTAGGTCCCATGTACTTGAAGTTAAGTCAGATAGAAGGATTTTTTTTTTAATATTATTATTTCTGTCTTGGTTTGGGGCCTAATGTATCATTAGTTCTGTCTTTTTTTATTATTTTTTTTTCCCTTCAAGTTATATTGAGAAGAATACGAGAGTTGGGTTTTATGAATCAACTCTCACATCCAACCTTATATGAATAAGAAACCTCTAGCCTCTTTCTTTGTGCTTATTGTCTGCACTGCATTTGTAACTGGCTCTATGATCATTTGACTTATTGCATTTTACAATATCGGGGATAAAAATTCTAGAAGTTCATATCTCAATGACCTAGGGATTGTGTTTCAATGAAGTGTGTAAAAGACATTACTTCTTGAAATTTGTGGCACAAGCAATCCTAAAAGAAAATGTTTGAGCATGATATAAACAGTCTAGCAGGAGTTCTTTACAAGCAAAAAGGAAGAACACAAGTTCTTCAACAATCTATATACTTGTTCATCTCTTTGTACATTTTGGCTGTGTATTTATTGGAAAACTCATTGTTTGGGTTCTGGAATCTTAATACGATATATCATTGAAAGAAACAATAAATTGCACATGGCATTTGATGATTGTAGAAACCTGATCTATTCAGGAGATTTCTTTCTTCTGCATTTTGAATGGTGTCTAGTTGTCTTTAAATTGTTTCATTTTGCTGCAAAACTACAATACAAGTCTGCAATATCATCCTTTTTCTATTTCCATACACAACTAGACTGTTCAGCAATGACACTAGATTTCTGGTATGGGATTTACTGCAACTGCAGGTATATCACAAGTGACGACGTTGTGGAGTTGAAGGGGAAAGTGGCTTGTGAAATTAGCAGTGCAGATGAGTTGACCTTGACAGAGCTCATGTTCAATGGGGTTCTCAAGGACATAAAAGTGGAGGAAATGGTCTCTCTTCTCTCATGCTTTGTGTGGCAGGAAAAACTCCAAGATGCTGCAAAACCAAGGGAAGAACTTGACTTGCTTTTTACACAATTACAAGATACCGCTCGAAGGGTTGCCAAACTTCAGCTTGAATGCAAGGTACATATGGAACCTTTCCTGAAGGGTTTTTGTTTTCTTGATTCTTGTGCTTTGTATGTAATATGGATATTCAGGATAACATTGAAGTCATGATTTATATAGATGAATTTTGGAAGTCTGTTTTCGAAGTTACAATCTTAACTTGTTCAAACAACAGGTAAAAAAGGTAGAAATTAGTCAGCAAGCTTGTCGCTCCACATTCTAGAATCACATGGGAACGGGGGGGTGTTAAGCAGCATAGAATATTGAAGCATACCTGGTTATAACAATGCCCAGCTAATCCTTGGTTTTTCCAATTTTTAATCCAAATCCCATCTGGCACTAATTACTGCTGAAACATTTTCCAGTGAATCTGAAATCTGTTTGATTATCATTAAAATTTTCTCATGGGGTCCGTATATTTATTCATTTTTGTAAATTTTAATTAGAAATTGACCTTCCTTCATGATTACCTTTGGTTGAACATGCAGATTGGCTGATGATGCCATCTACCTAGATGGTGAAGTGTGTCCTTGTAGCCATAAGGCAGCTGCCTCTTGTATAAGAACATCACCGTTATCTTTTTAAAATGAACTCCTGGTAGTCAAATTTCAAAGAAAAATACACAGAAAGCAAAGTTGAGTTGGGCCTTCATCCCCTGCTTGTATGAATTATTGATACCCAACTTTTCCAGACTACTACGTGTTTTTATGCTTAGCATTGGTTACAGATTCACCTGCATTGTGCCTCACAGATTTTGGATTGAGTTTGGCCTTTATGCACATTTTATGCCCCTTTTCTAAAATTAGTATGATGCATGCTACTGTATTTGAAAATTGATTTTCTCTCCTCATTGTCGTTTGATTGAGTGTTCCATTTCTTTTTTCCCTTCTATTTTTTTTTAAACAAAATGACAGGTACAAATTGATGTGGAGAATTTTGTGAGTTCATTTCGGCCTGATATCATGGAGGCTGTGTATGCCTGGGCAAAAGGATCCAAGTTCTATGAGATCATGGAAATTACTAAGGTTTTTGAGGGCAGCTTGATCAGGGCAATTAGGAGACTAGAGGAAGTTCTTCAACAGCTTATAGAAGCTGCAAAGTCCATTGGTGAGACAGAGCTAGAGGCCAAATTTGAAGAGGCTGTTTCTAAAATCAAGAGAGACATTGTTTTTGCAGCATCACTATACTTGTAGTGGAAGATTTTGGCTTCACTGTGAGCGGGGATAAACGGAGGGGAAAACTGGAAGGATCAGTTTTTCCCAGGGAGTCAAAATTTCTTTATGATGCACCCAGACAGGAGGGAAAAGATCTTTGTTGTTATGAAAGCAAACTAATCTCCAATAGATGCACGTGGGAAAGCTGCGTTAAAGAGGGGAATAAAGATGGCTGAAGAATTCAACTGTGCAGTCTCATGTTTCCAATGCGCATGCTTCTCGGAGGTGTCATGCTCCTACTGATCTTGTGCATCAGAATTGTGATGACAAGAGTGCCATTTGGAGAAAGGAAAGATGAAATGAAACAACCAAGCTGTAGCTCTCATATCCTGAACCAGGAATTTTGAGCCTTTGTTGGCTAATCTTCAACCCTTTTTTTTTATTTATCTCATGGAGCACAGTAGGTGTACTATATAGGTAGTCAATCAGCAGTTTTGTTTTTGACCTGCACTTCTCAATTTTGCTATGAACTCATGGTTCATGGAATAGAATTGACTGCCTACTAAGACATCTTTTAGTTAGGGGATCGTTGATTAAAATATGAATGCATCGGTTATGATTAAGCTTGATACCATGATTCCTTTCTTTGTTTTGTTTGGTTGTTTAATGATTCTCATGATCCATCTATATCATAGTTATCAAACTCAACCTGATAATTTGTCACTCAGAGTTGAGTTTACTTTTGAATTGTTCATGAAGACGATGGATTAGTCCATGAATTAGTTGACTTTGCCAATTTATAAATTTTTTTCCTAAAATGATATTTCTAGTTCTTTTGTCATTTTGAGATGACCTGCATGTGGTTTGACTCGTTGACACTTGTTCAAGTTGAATCCCGAGCTAATTATGATGATATTTTCCACTGCCTACCGGTGTTATCAATCATTAGGGGTGTATTTTAATTAATTAGGTTTTAGATTTATTTTTTTAAAATCACTAATTTGAGGTCTATAAATTTTAGGGTAATTAGAAGTTTATATAATTGTTAATTTCAGAACCCGTGAGATTAATTGAGATATACACAAGCTGCCCGAATACCAACGTTAGTGAAAAAACAAAATGATATTTTAGACTTGTAAATTATGTATGATCCATGGATCGTACAGAACTGTCCAATTAGGACAATATGTGACAAAATCCAAAGCTTTCAAGCCACTACAATCTCACTTGCTTCCCTGATGCGAAAACATGGACACAAGCAACGAGTTGTGGTGGCACCAAAGTTGACAACACATCCGAAAAATGTAGCCGACTTATCTCTTATAGGCTTTTGCTCAACAGGCACCCCCAATAAACAGGATTTTGAACTAGATATTGCTGATACGATGACAATGTAGTAGGTAGGATACATGGGACTTGCTTCTGTAACGATTTTTTGTGATGGGACTAGGACTTGATTGGATAGGCCAGCTCTGGCAAGGGCTGCACCCCAGCCCCATGTGCAGAAATGGCCTCATAGGTCAGTTGAGGCTCGAGCCACGGTGGCATTGTTGGAGCTGAGGGTTGAGCTGGTGTGGTTGGGTATGAGCAACAACAATGACATGAGGGTTGATGGTGGTAAAAGGGTTCATGATACTGATGGGTCTTCTTTCTTGACCACAACTTCTTGAGCTTCTTCACTGCTTTTATCATATCCTCCTGGTCCTGGTGTCTTTACTATAGGAGTGCAATTTTCATGAAAAAGGGTACCATTTGAAAGAGGGAAATCCGCTAGAGGATCAACAAAAAAGCAACCTGTCACTTTAATTGAAGTAATTACACCCAACTCAAGAATTTTCAAATCTAAGGACCGTTGCTCGTCCACTACTATTTCTTGAAAGAACTTGGTGGAGCTAGCACTAGGCCAGTCATGAACAATCTGTTCCCTATTTATAACGTTTTTGCTGTGAAGATTGCTCTGATGGATCATGGAAATGGGGTTTTAGCATTCACACTTTCACCATCGAATCCTTGACCCAAAGTGATGGTTGTCCATAACATTTCATAACTGAAGGCAGAAACTACATAATTCCGTGATGGACCAAAAATAAAAATAAAAACAATCAATGGCGCAGCATTTTGCAGCATTGCACATGGTTTCTCTGGCAAGTTTGAAAGCCTCAGAAACCCGCCACCCTTGTGGGGTCAACATTATAGATTCACAAGAAATAACCTTCTGGTTTAGGGTTAGGTTTAACCCAAGAAACTGGCAGTATTTTAAGTGATACCATACACCGGCCACATAAAACACAGTCCATTCAACCACTCCCTTGGAGTGAGTCTGCAACTGGCAATGCCTCTATACTTGTAACAACCGGCACAACACAAATATTTACTCCTCTTATATGGGAAGAAAAGTATCAGATTTGTATAGAAGACCAAATAAAAAGAAAAACATTGCATGATGCACAAGATATAAAGGTATATTAATTGTGTTTTTAGGTGGAGCAGCTTCTGAATTGATATGGATTAGAACAAGCAGCATCATTCAACAATCACTGTGAGCTTCTTCCACAGAGAAAACTAAAAAGACACCTGCACTGCGCAGCATCATACAACAATCACTAATATGAGCTTCTTCCATAGAGAAAACTAAAAAGACACATGCACAACAAAGCGAGACATGAGAAGGCTATATATATTTATATACGAAAGGCAGATGAGCTAGTGTAAACCAGAAAACAACTCAAAAGGAAACTGGAAAAAAAATGATAGCTCATTTTCTATTCTTTCATTTGTTGAGAAAAAGAGGTGGAATGGACAACTTTGTGGCTGCTTTGAATCCAAACAAACAAGCACTATAAGGTTAGATTCTCGAAACAAAATGATAAACAAAACCCAAAACCTACTCATAAGGACAGTCTCATTCTCTACAAATGACAGGATTGATAAACAGTCACCCACCAACTCACCATAATTTTAGTGCTGCGTGTCTAGAAACTGCACTGGCCATTCCTTGTAACGCTGCAATAAACAAAGCCTTGACTGCTGAGTTCTCTCTTCATCATTCCTTTTTATATTTCCATTCCAGCCATTTATGGCAAAACACAAGCATATTGCAGTATCAGCATCCAGGTCCAATAGTGGATGAGCGGTCCTCTGTGTTAACAGCTGCATCAGCATTGTCGCCAATTCCTTTGACCTCTTCTTCGGCTAGAAGTTTAATCTTGGGCGACAGCCTCTTGACTTCTTCAGATGTATAGATGAAAATCTTCTTCACCATGCCGCAGAATTCACTGCAATCAGATAGCAAACCAGTCATCATCCAAGCAATAAAATTCTCTAATTTTTTATGCATGGTTTAAAATAATCATCCGAGACAATTTTATATTTAAGATGACTTTTGTTTAAAACAAAAATTTGTAAAGGAAGACAACTTGAGAATATAGAATATCAGTGTAGAATGAACTTACTTCCATGGATCATCCCCAACCTTCATCATGTCATCTTCATTATCAGTGTAGACAACCTGCCATTTTTTTGTGGATCCACTGAGCTCACCTTCAATATCAAACATTTCCTCTAGTTTCCTCAGCAGATCTTCGTAGCGTTTAAACTGTGTCAAATCAACAGCTCTTCCAACAGCAACCCCTTGCATGTGAACCTGTAAATGATACATAAATCATCAAACATTCATAGCTGGAGTAGAGAACCTACATACAGTACAGGAAATCATACTCCATATCCACATTATCAATCCAAAGCCGTGTTTCAATTTGCTGTAATGATAGTGTCATGGAAAAAGTCTTAAGACAACTAATTGCTTTTGACAAAAATGATGGATTTTGTCTGAATTCCTCTCAGTAGAGAGTTCCTTCCATTATATAGAACCAAATAGCATAATACATCCCCAATTAGATTTCCAGCTCCAACCTAGCTAAATATGAAAACCATTTATATAATTATATAATTAGCATACAATTAGAATCATATAATTAATATGGCCTTAAATAATGTCAGCCCATATATGACTGGCATCAAGAAATTGATGTTGGTTGATCAAGAAGCATCAATTTGCCAGAAATTGATGGCGCTGTCAGGTCATAGCCTTGGTAAATATGTCAGCAAGCTGAAGATCAGTGGAAACATGCAGAACAGTGACAATCCAAGTATCCACAGCTTCCCGAATAGAATGGCAGTCCACTTTAATATGCTTTGCTCGCTCATAAAAAAAGGAATGGTCATCGTGTTGTCTCCATGAAGAGGAGTGGGGTTAAGCTGAGAGAAGTCAAGCTCAACTAGCAAAACCACGTAGCCAAACAGTCTCAGAACAAGCAACAAACATAGCACGATATTCGGATTCTGTAGAGGATTTGGACATGCATGCCCTCTTCTTACTCTTCCAAGAGATCAAGGAGTCACCAAGAAACATGCAACATCCAGTAACAAAGCGACAAGTATTGAAGCATCCAACCCAATCAGCATCACTAAATGCAACAAGGTGAAAAGGAGTACCGACAGGAAAAAACAATGCACAATTAAGTGAGCCTCAAAGATATCAAATGATATGACAATTAACAGCTAAATGTAGATGACATGAAGATTGCATAAACTAGCTAACTTGCTAAATTGCAAAAAAGATATCAGGTCGTGTGATCGTCAAATAATTCAGGCTCCCAACTAGTTAACGAAACACAGTAGGATCAGGAAGGAGGTCACTTTCCTCATGACGATGTCATCTTAACCTCCAAAGAAGTATCCTGAAGACCTGCCAAAACAATCAAATCCTACGTATATTTATGCTAATTCAAAAATATACCAAAGTGATCAGTGCGAACCTCCAACCCCAAGAGGTATGTAAGCGGACCAAGACCCTTCATATGAAACAAGTTTTGAAGATGCTACCAAACAGGTAATCAAGACGAAATTTGTCCCAGTAATAACAATATCAACAACATAGACAAGGAGAAGAACAATACTTGTAGATGCCTTGCAAAGAAACAAGGAAGAGTCATACTTGCTTTGCTAAAAATAATACTAAAGCAAGGTGGCTCAAAATTTGTCAAACCATGCTCGAGGAGCCTATTTCAGTCCACATAAAGAGCACTTGAACTTACAGACATCCAAGGAAGAGTTGGAGATCAGACCAGGGGATAGTGTGTCATGTAAACCTCCTCTTCAAGATCACCAAGGAGAAAGGTGTTTTTTACATCCATTTGACAAAGCGATCAACCTTGTTAAGCAGTAATCGAAATAACAGTCCGAACTGTAATCATCTTAGCGACCAAAGCAAAAGTCTCCTCATAGTCCACCTCATATTCCTATCTGATACCAAGAGCAACCAACCATGCTTTATATCAATCCAAAGTCCCATCAGAATGGAGTTTGATCGAGCAAACCCACTTACAACCAATAACTTTAACAATCAATGGGCAAGGAACATCCTAGGCATGATTATCTTTAAGAGCGCGAAGCTCGTTTACCATGGCCTCCCACCAACATTCAAGCTTAGCTGTCTCAGAATAACATGTAGGAATTGCAATAGATGACAAAGTAGCATGAAAGGATGTAGGAGAAAAACAATACGGATCACGAGGACGAGAAAGTCTAGTAGAACAGCGAGGAATAGGGCCAAAACCTAACTCAAGCAATGTTTGGGATTGCGGCTATACCGCACTTTTAAAAATTTTGAACTTTTTTTTAGCTTCAAATATATATATTATTTTGTTTTTGTGTTTTTTGATCGTTTAAATATGCTGATGTCAAAAATAAATTTTAAAAAATAAAAATATATATATTATTTTGTTGTATTTTCTAGCGAAAAACAATTTCCGTCTACCACAATCTTTATTGGTGCCATATTTCACTTTTATGATTTACAGTGGTACAAGCCATAAAAATAACTAGAGGAATGAAGGGGTGCAAAAAAAACAAGTGTCCAACTTTAAACCCCTTCACGAGTATCTTCCCCAACACTTGATCCTGCACAAGACAACTATAATGAAAAAACAAAACATCACAGTCATCATCAACTAACTAGCCTACTGATATAAGACTAGTGGAAGGTTAACATAGGAATTAACATCTCCAACATCATGAATAGGTAACTGACTACCATTAGCGATCATAGCTTGTAATGAGTGAGAAGAGTGTCAACGGAACTAGTCATATGATTAGACGCACCAGAATCAACAAGCCAAGACTTTAATGGTAGGAAATTGTTACTTTGAAGTCCAAAAGTTGAAAAAGCATAAATAATCACCTGCTTGACCATCTCAAGAGTAAAAACAGATGAATCACTAGCAATGGAAGATGAAGAACCAATTTTAGCCTAAAAGACATTAGCCTAACAATTCCGAGGAGGGGTAGGGCAATCTCGGATAATATGTCCAAGCTACTTGCAATAATTACAATACTTCTTCACACAATAGGTAGCAATATGTCTATATTCCTTGCAGCTATAACATTGAACTTCTCACATGTCTTTACCTTTCCCTTTCACTTGAGCAACATAGACGACATTAATGGGTAATTTATCTTGCTGGAAGCTAGCCTATGTAGCAAAACGTTGCTCTTCACAAAGTAACTCCCCGGAGCACATATCTAAAGAAGGAGAGGGATCATGATTCATCAAATTAGACCGAGAAGCCTTGAACTCAGGTCGCAATTTCATCAAAAACTGATCTCTTGCTCTGCTCATGAACCTCCAAAAACTATAGCGAGAGAACCATCAGGTACTTTTGCATAAATTATATCAGCAAATTCTACCTATAAGATCTGAGATCCAGTAAAATACTCCTGAATTGAGAGATCTCCCCGAGTATAATTTGCAATTTCATACTCTAATTGAAATCGTCAGGCCATGTTTTTCTGACTATAGACTTTCTTAAGATATTCCCACATACTCTTAGCAATCTTATACGACCTCAGATTTAGAACAATCAAAGGGTCAACAGAGGCTAACATCTAGGTCATGATTAGCATCTTTGATATTCTACTGAGCCAACTTTAAATCCTTAGTAGGAGTTGGATCACTTCCATCTAATTGGCCCCATAACTCTTTCCCTGTAACAAATAAACGAAATTGGAATTCCCAGGCATAATAATTCTTCCTCGTGAATTTCACCCCAAACGACAGAATTACTAGTGGTCATGATACCAAAAAATAACAAGTCCAAAGTCTAGTAATTAAACAAGAAGTCAGCAAGCCCAAATCACAAAAACACAACAAATCACCAAAATAAAATGATGACAACCCGAAGAAGCCCAAGCCACTTTGACACCAGATACCAGCAACAACACCTTCTGAGATTGCACCAACAACTAAAAAGGGCTACAAAATTTGCTGACAGCCAAAAAAAGATCAATAGAATGGTCTCTTATCACCCTCCTAGCAAACACTCAACAATTCTAACCCTCTTGACAATAACTACAGAATGAGACAGCCCTAATTTCAATGTTTAGGCTCTGATACCATGACAGAAACAATGGGTTTTGTTTGAATGTCTCTCAATAGAGAGTTCCTTCCATTATATAGAACCAAATAGTATAATACATTCCTAATTACAAGGCTAATTTCCAACTCCAACCTAGCTAAATATGAAAACCATATATACAACTATATAATTAGCATATTAGAATCCTATAATTAATATGGCCTTAAATAATACCAGCCCATATCTGACTAACAGTGTTTCCACAGAGAAGAGGGGCAAAAGAACTAAAAGATAAAGTGCATAGCATTCTAATAAAAAAATAAAAAAGTCAAAAGGGAGTTACCTTTGTGCAACTCCTAATTTGCCTACTTTGCAACTCTTGGGAAGATCTCAAACATGATTTCTCAGGCTCGGAATGCTGATCAGACTCGGCTTCCAAAGACAGAACTGGGAGATCATTAACCACCGTTCCAGACACAACGACTGGTGAAGTTCCTTCTGTGTTGGAATTCTCAACAAGTTGAATCCCAAATAGTTTGTAGCCAATTCCAGTGCCCTGTCTCCTTTCCCCAGAATCTTTGTTTACAACTGGAGCAAAAGAGTCTGTGACACTTTCCACTCGATTAGGCCAATGCATTGAGTTATGGGAAACACTAGCCACTTGACTATTGCCTCGGAAGCCAAGAGAATTGACCTTAGCAGTGGTAGAGAAATTGGGTGATGAATAAAGGTCTCGTCCGCGTTGTGAATCACCATATGATAAAGCAGAGGACTCAACAGGGGATTTCCACATACCTAATGCACAAGGTAACAAGAAGCTTATCACAAGAAATCAACACAAGCAAATGGAACGAGGAAATACAAAATGGAACGTGGACAAACCTAGTGCAGAAAGATCTGCGGTTGGTGAGGGTATGACATAAGGTCGTGCCCGCTTGTTCCTTTGCACAGGTTGGGAGTTTGAAGGAGTAGTTGCAACAAGCGGTTCCAATTCCCAGTGTGATACCCTCTCTGGACGCATGATGGATGAGGGTTCATCCCACTGGACCTGGCAGACAATATGATACCAATCATGAACAAAGGCAAATTTACTTCTATGTTGGAAATTGGAAGAACAAACTATGTTTCATCATAGGAAAGCCAAAATAGAGATGTAATGAAAATATCAAATCATGGAAAATAAATTGGAAAAAAACAAGAAAATACAGGTGGTACTCAATACCCAGAATCCATAATTAATAAACTATTAACCAAACAACCTTCAAGGACCTCCAATCAGAATCAGCCCATCCTGATGATATATTATCTCCAACGCCGACAATTGTACCACTAAACCTGTAGCATAATGGAGCATAACTATTTGAATGATGTAAATGAATTCTTGAAACAAGTGTTTTAATTTAGAATAAGATAATACCTTCGTTCAGGAACTTCCTCGCCCTCAAATCTCATCTTAAACCTCATCCCTACAGAAAGCTTGTGGTTTCGAACTTCAAGATACTTGTTAAGACTTACAATGAACTCAGATCGACTTGTTCTGAAAAAAAAAAGGGGGACTTTATTCAGAAAAAAAATATCATGTAAAAATCTCAAACAAGAATTACATATATGAGAAATCTTACACTCAAACTGGTCCTGAGCTACAACAATCGACCCAAAAATGGACTGATAAATGTTACTAATTGGAAAGCAAGAATTAAAGGAAATTGTACAGTTTAAGTATTTTTGAAACATTCAGGAAAACACCTAAAAATCAGCAGTTGCTAAAATATGAAGCAAAAACATATCAGTTTAACAATTCTCCT
>Ga0307510_10002968_pt1 | contig 19519 bp, 5 predicted proteins | sample 12_EM_MG_FD_207224 | JGI IMG/M metagenome (GOLD analysis project Ga0307510, IMG submission 207224) | Populus trichocarpa ectomycorrhiza microbial communities from riparian zone in the Pacific Northwest, United States - 12_EM | ecosystem: Host-associated > Plants > Roots > Unclassified | place...
TATTCCATGTGTAAACAAAGCTTCTTTGGTTATACCAACTTGTCATTTTACAAGAGTGATAGATTTTGATATTGGGTGAACAAAGAACATGGTGATTCAGTCGTTATTCAACAAAAGAATAATAATAAAATAAAAATAAAAATTGAGACACTATACTATGAAATTCAGTCACCATTAATTATCAACTTACGAATTTTAATCCAATTGTCGAACCATTTATTGCTTTCTGGACTCCATGGCTCATCTTCTCCTTCTCTATTTGTATCTATGAAAGATAGTCAAAAAGCAATCACATCAGGCTATACATATCACAACGCATGTCACTGTGCCTTTCTAGCCGTCAACGCTCGAACTCTAAGAGCAATCACATCAGGCTGTTTAGTATTTAATAAATTTTATTACACATTAGATATAAAGAATAAAGTGAAAACGATTGCAGATTAAAAATTACCTTCCGCATATCAGTAATGAATAGGCTTTTCAAGGAAAATAAAAAATATAATAAAATAAAAATTAACAGGTTACAATCAAGATTTTAACTTGTTTTTGTCAGGTTAATCAGATTATCGGGTCATCCTAAATTTTAATTTTCTCTATTTTTATTAAAACCCGGCCCGGTTCTAACCCTGAATTCTGGATCAACCCGCCGGATCGGGTCGAATTTCAAAACTATAATAAACAAGCTTTTCCAGGAAAATAAGAAACACAATTAAAAAAAAAAAAAAAAACTTGAATACCCTTTTATTCCATGTCAAATGTCAAGAGGTAAACTTGCATACTCTTTTAATCGTATTGTGAAAGATAAAGAGAATTAATGTAATGATTATTGTAAACAACTTGTAAGCTTTTAACCGTCTTCTTTTAACAACATGTATCCCTTCCGATTAGACACTATTGTCCATGCACATAGTTTAGTTTTGTAGTAGTTAATGTGTTAATTTCAAATATATAAAAAATACTAGTATTATCGATGTGTGTTTTTTTTATATTTTCATACCCTAATTTTGTTCTCCAAAAGTTTCTCAAAACTTTTCAAAAAACTTTTATTTTAAAAAATCATAAATTAAGAATTTCAAAAATTATGTTTTGGGGCCACAAATAGGCGAGAACAATTTACAACTGGTTAGGATATCATGTGGACATGTAATTTAGGGGCATCGCTTAAGAAAATTAAGAAAAATGATTGGAATTGATCATAACTACACAATTAAAAGTTTGAGGACCAATATGAATAAGGTTGCAAAGTTTAGGAGTTTATTTTTCTCAAATAAGGGCCTAATTGGAGAGAAAATTAAAGATTTAGGGCAAAATTACAAAAAAAAATCCTAGGGCTTAATTGAAAGAAGAGAACTTGGAAAGGCTTAATTAGTGCAGTCAGGGGTCTTATTGAAAAAAAATAAGTTTGGGAGTTAATTTGATCAAAATTGGAAGAATTAATTGTCTAAGGATCAAAGTGTAAAAGACATTGAACATTGAGGGGTGAAATTGACTTGATTAGAGGGAAAAATTGAAAGAAATTTGAATTTTAAGGGTCGATTAAAGGTTAAATTAAAGAAGCCTAAGATCAAGGACTATTTTGTGAAAGACGCTGAAATCCAAGAGTCAGGAAAGATATTGCAAAGATTCTCAAAATAGGGTCAATTTGGGGAATTAATTGTGAAACCTCAAATAGCAAAGACTGTAATTGAAAAAGGACCAAAGGATTAAATTGAAAAACCTAGATGACATGTCATTTGATCCTAATTAGAAACCCTAATTGAAAACACGTATGACATGTTATTCGATCCCAAATAAAAGGAATGGCTAGCATGGGCTGGATCTTTTCAGTGCCATATTTCCTCTTTACTTGAACCTTTATGAAGATTAAAAAAAAAAAAAACATACACACACAAGCTGGTGCTCTGAGATTCCCTCTCCTATAACCAACAAAAATCCTACAAGGATCAGCACTAAGATTGTTGTCATATCATCCCAGTCTCCCTGCCCCGATCAGTCCCCTTTTTGTAAACTTGGCTAAGTACTATTTCAATGGTACTATTGTGGATGATAGAGATCAATTTAGGGATGTTAAAGGTCTGGGATTAGATTAAGAAGAAAAGGTCTCCAACCCCTTACCCTTCTATAAATAAGGCAGTAACAAAAAGAAAATAAGGGTGGAGCTTGGCGTAAAAGAAATAAAAAGACATGTAGAGATTAAGAGATAAGAGAAAAACTAGGAGAGTGAACAACAAGAGAAAACTAGAGAGCAAAAGGAAAAGAAAGAAAAAAACCTAGAGAAGAAAGTAATGAGCAATGTCACAGAGAAAAAATAAAGAAAGAGAAAACACCGAGAAGAGAAACAAAGTAGGAGAGAGAGTTTTTTTAAGGAAATGAAGGAAAGGGAATCATAGTTGTGCTGGGATAAAAATCCTCTAGCTGACTTCACAACTACCCACCAATAATAAGGTTTTAGCTCTTAAACTGTATAATGGTCCCACTCTCCCTCTTTATGATCTCTTCATGGTTAGACCTTGTAACCCTATCATTACGACCATGGGGTTTAGAATCAGAAGCCCCCTAGGGGTTACTTTACTTGTGAAACCCCTAGATCCACTCATTAGTCTAATAGTATTAATCATCCTCTAACACACCTAATAACTCGAGAAATAATAGGAAATGGCTAGCCTTTCCATGCATGCCTAATAATACCACCACTAAATGAACTTTAACTCATCCCTAAAAATGACTATAATTAGAATTTGATGAGCTTGGCCATGGTCCTGTATCATTGTACGATGCTATATATGTCGTAAAAATCTTACAAAATGAGATTTGATAATTTGTAAAGTGAAAAAGGAAAGGAAGTTTTAGGCCTTATATTGGTTTTTCCTCTAATAATGAGATGTGATATGCTTTTTGGTCAATAACTCGTGAATAGACACATTATATCTCTTTATCTGATGGTTTGAATTTCAAAAGGACTAACCTCTTATCTTTTAATCTTCACATATCTATGTGATACCTTTTCAAATCCCTACATGCCAAGTCATAATCTTGATGAAAGTAAAAGATCATGACCACAAGCCTAAACTTGAGTTTATAAGCCTAACTTTGGGCTAAAAAACTCTTCATGTCTTTATACACAAACTACAAGCCAAGGTTTTCCACTCAATAGGTCCGAGAAACATGTTTTGCCGAACCTCTTAGAAAAGTTAAACATGAAGCCATTTTCTAGGAAGTTCATTTGGCTTAATTAGTATCATCCCTATAACCTCCTAACCTAACTCTCCAAGAGTTGGGCCCAGGGATTTTATGGAGTCATAAACTATCTTGCCTAAAAATCCTAACCTAGTACATAATGGTCATCTGGAACTAGATGCTTATAAACCTTATTAAGGATGGCCTTTTTACGATAAAAAAAAAAAGTTTTGCCAAGGCTCAGCTCCCGAGTCATTTTCTTTTAAATGTCATAAAGTAACCTACCAAGATTTAGGTAATCATCTTGTATAACTACCCTTAAAGTAGGTCAAAGATCTTATTTCTATTTTACCCTCCACCTCATGGAAGAAAAATGGAAGAAACTAGTATGTAAATATAACAATCATCATTATTACAAATTAGTAGTCTTTCCTATTTTCTATTAAGATACCTTCAACCTATCTATTTGATTTTTAAAGTGATAAATTTAGTCACATAAATGCATTACAAATATTTTTCCTCATTAGCGATTGTTAATTTAAGAATAGGAAGGTCTTTGCTCCAGTAAGGGACTTGTTTTATAGGTAACCAAGGAAAGATAAATCTTGCCAACAATCATCCTCATCTCATCCAATGCTCTTACTCGCATTAGTAAAGGACCTATATTCCTTAAATATTAGTTTATGTTTCATTAGATTAGCCCAAATATCTTGCCCTTTCAAGTCAAAACCTAACAACATACTAGTATGAAACCCAATAATCCTTTTTAAGCCGAAAAGGGCTTCACCATAAAAGATAGTCTTTTTATTTAATAAACATTGACATTATTCAGCTCTTATAAACTAAAAACTCTAAAATGATATACAGAGTCCCTAATATTTCCCTCACTTAGCTAGGATATGTTAATTTCAAGTTAATGTTAAGTTCATATTAGAAAAGCATTTGAAAGAGGAAATATAATAAAATTAGTTATTCGTACTTTGGACATGTGTGTTTTTTTGGTAAATTTGTCAATTATTTTAACGATGTATCATTTGTTATTTAATATCTTCTGATAATGTTTTAATTAATGAAATTTTCATAAAAGTATTGTCATTATAGCTTATAAAAAAGTAGATAAAGTTTTTTTTTTTTTTTGCACAAATATCATGGATGATAAATCTTAATGGAGCATGTGATTTGGTATCATGCATGCATATATGTTTTATTCTATATTTAATCAAATAAGAAGAATGAATTTCAAAACGGTAAGGGAAATTAGATGGTCATGAAACTCAATATGCAACAATTATAGGTGACAAACTAGTATATGGTGATGAGGTTTATGGATTATACATATAGATTGTTATGAAATAGCAAAGATGCCAAACTTGTCATCTTTAAAGTCTATTGTTAGTCAATGATTCGTTCAACATAAAAATATTAGGGTACATTTGAAGCTTATATAAAAAAGAATATCGATATCATTTTAATATTAGTGTCTCTAATTCTATCTAAGTGCAATTATCCTTACAAGTTATATGATGCAATTATAATTGATTCTTTTTACGCTTTGGAACACAAATTTCAAAGGTTGTTACTCGTTATAACTTATTTGGATTGGTAATCAATGATATTTCATGAATACTTAATGTTGATGTTTATGATAACAATGAATTTTTTTAACATGTCCATGGCATATCTTATTTAAAATCTTACAAAACATATTTATCTATGTACTAAAGATAATTTCAACTTGTAATTTGTTTCTAGATCTTTTTATAATACATCTAAAATTCAAGGAAGAAAATATAATTATGATGTGTATGTCTTTACACTGCAAATATATTAATTTGATTATATAAGATCCATCTAATAGGGTCAGGAAATGTTGTTTTTCTTTGTTTATGATTTTCAGAGCTTTATTCCATAAAAATATCATGAATAATGAAAACAAAAACTAGAAAGATATAATATCAAAACTCTCTGGATGACTTAAAACTTGAAATATAAAAATCATGTATTCTTCACCATCACCTTGAGATAGGAAATTTTAGTGAAAAGAGAAGATAAACCATGATGACTAGATTATTGGATGATTTTCTCATAGCCTTCATTACTCCAACAATCGCTATAAAATACTTTTGTTTTCTAGTAATTGGTACCATAATGTTTAATACCATATCCAACAATCAAAATAGCATGAATGCCTTATTCTTGTCTAATATATTCATTTTCTCTTTAAACATAACCAATTTATACAACCTTGTTTTAAGAGTTCTTTAAATTTTTAGCAACATCATATCATAGCTCTTAAATTTTGAATGTTAACTAGAAATCACAGAAAAAAAAAAAAAAAGAGTAGAGAATGAAGTTGAAGTGAGGTGGTTTGGACGAGCAACTAATACATTAATGGCTTCCCCGCATTTTGTTAGGAAAATGTTATATATTAAGTAAGTATTTGAAAAGTTGTGTGTGTGTGTGTGTAATAACAATAATTGGAATAAAATCAATTAATTTTACTTCAAACAAGCAAAGTTTTTCCGTAAATTGTCAATTCTTTTTCAATTTATCACATGTTATTTATCATCTTTTACTATTTTCTAATTAATAATATTTTCATAGAAAAATTATCATTATAGCCTATTGACAAGGATCAAACCAAGTACAAGTAAAAAAGAGAAGATAAAAGAAGAAAGAGAAAGAGAAAGAAGGAAAGCCTAACCAAGTCCAATAAGCTCAAATCAAATAGCTCTAGCATAGTCTATCCCAACTAAACAACTCCAATAAATTCCTACTTAATTGAACAACTCCAACACAACCTAATCAAACATCACAAACCTAACTAGAGAGTAGGGAGTCTAAGCAAAGAAAGGGGAACAATAAGGGAAAAGAAGAAGAAAAAGGGCCCAACCGATAAGGTGAAAAACACACCCTACCCAAATAAAAAAAGGAAAAGGGCAACCAAATCAAGCCTAATAATGCCACAAATGCCATCGATGCTCTTAATTTTTCTCTTAAATGAAAAATCTTTTTTCTTCTTAACATACAATGATTGAATTAACATTGTCTTGCATTTTGTTCTTCTTCTTCCATACATTACATTTCTTTTCTATTTTACGAACTTAGATATAAGAGGGTTCACCAATCTTATGTAGAGGACTTGTTTTGTAAAAAAGTGTGAATTAACAATCTAAGCTCAACTTAAAAAAAAAAACTCTCATATTCATTAAAAAAATCACGGAAAAACCCAAATTCATTTAATAGTTTTTCCAATTGTTTCATGTATAAAATAGGATATGAAATGCACCTAGTCTCAGCCCCACACGCACCTAGCCTCAGCCCCACACACGCTTAGCACCTGGCCTGCTAAGCGTGTGAGTGTTAGGCGCTAAACATAGCTCTTTACTGGATTTTTCTTTTTTTGCTTTTTTTTTAGTTTTTTTTTACAGTCTAAGAAAACTTACTAAATTCACTTACTTTTTAGTTTTGACATGTTTTTTAAATATCATTATAAATTTTTATTTGAATTTTGATAATTTTTTTTAATTATCATGTATTTGATCTGAAAATAATAATATAATAATAAATTATTTATGAAAATTCGATTGCAATCAATTGTTTATTATAAAAATATTTAAATAAATTTTAGAACATGATTGTATACCATTTATTATTTTTTAAGCTTTCAATCACACAAAATATAGACATACTATTTTGATATTTTTTTAAAACTTGTTTTAAGAATCATATTTAAAAGAAAATAGAAACAATTCTTCTAGTTAAATATTGTGTTGGCTAAGATAAATAAGAGATACGTTGATAGAAAAAAATATTTTTATTAAATTAAAAAATATATATACTCTTAGGGTAAATAATAATATCAAATAATTTCTAGAAACCTGAAATTTGTTTTATTATGTTTAAGAAAATTTAGGCTTCCACAGCTTAACAAAAACATTTAAACTAGTGAAAAACTAAACTAATAGTATATGAACATATTAATTCAAATCAGTATAATATATACAAATTAGAGTTTTAACTGCATCAAGAACCACTACCATCAACGAGCTTTCATCACTTTTATCACCAATATAACTACCAATAAGGTGTTATCATAACCTCTTTGCAATATTCACTTTATACCAATTCAAAGCGCATGCACAAACCACAAAAACAAGTACCTCCTAGGTCTCTTAAAGCTATCATCATAGACCCCATCAACCTAACACTCCAAATCTGAAACACCACTACTAATTAACCTTACCCATTAATCAACAACAACCACTCTAAGGCACCACCACTGTCTCAGTTCAAGGCCATCATCAATCTGTAAAAATAAAATAGACATTACCAAATAATGCCAACAATACCACTCGAGACCACTACCAAGGAACCTCCAATAACATTGGAGTTGGTGTTAAAAGAAAGAAAAAAAAATTATATATGCATATATTATCTAAAAAAATAGGAGAGAAATGATTTATAATGAAGTCACATGGAAACTCTTATCTAATGTTCTTTAAATATTTACTAATTTCAATCATAATTAAAGTTTCAATTGTTTATATCATAGTAGCAATTATGAGATGCAAACTTTCCTTTTAACTAACATCGATTATCTAAAATGGTCTCATTGTTCATGTTTGTTCAACTACTTTTCTTCTAGCATATATATGATCTCCTTTTTTAAGTATAATTTTTTTTTTTAAGAATTGATACAAATCATGTTATGTCTGAATTTGACCTTAAAATATATGTTTACCAGTTTTGTGAGCTTAGAGGGAGATACTAGACACATGGAACTATATTGTGGTAAACTTTCAGGTCAAATGGAGTTCAGAAACATGTTATTTCAAAGGTTCGAAGTTACTTGATGAATCTTATCAAATTTATCAGACTAAACCTTCATGTATTGTTTAGGACATTTTTGAAGATACATATGGATGTTTGCTGCGATTCAAGTTAGGCTAGAAACTAGACATCTCGAGCTTACCAACCATATATGGTAGGCCCAATAATTCATCCAAACAAGAGAGAACAACATGTTTGAAGTCATGACTAAAATCTGCCAAAAATGTGGGAAGATTGGAGATTCAAACTACTTGGAGAAATTTTAACATGAAAACTTTGTTTTTATTATCCTATTTTATTTATTTAATGTTGAATAATTATTTTTAATTTGGGTTTTTTCTGGTCAATTAGATATTGTTTAGGAGTTTATTTTATTATTGTACTTGTGTTAGTTGATTACTACTTTAGGCTCATTAGTTTACAAACCAAAAGAGTTCCATTACGGTTAGTTAGAGGAAACTATATTATATTTTTTTGAGCTACAATTTTAGGAGAAAATGGAAGAATAAACATGAGTTTTTCTTTTGTTTGATTATGGCAAAACAACCTTTCTTTACAGGGACAAATATCATACACCAATTTATCGAAGATTAACTGACTTTGTGACGTCATTTGCATATTTAGAGTTCTTAGATAAAATGTTATCTCTGGATCCATGTGTAACATCCCAAAATTTTCCACAATCACGCATGTGAAAATTCAGGTAAACATTTTTTTTAAAAAACGCAACATATGGAACTCATTCTTAATCCAAAGAAATAAAATGACATGTTAGAAATTTAATGCTACCTCAAATAAAATATATGTAACTAAATTCAACATGTTAATAAATTCCTTCATTTACAAAAGTGACTAAGTATGCGTTTGGAAACGCGGGCCAACCCGCGTTTCCAAAAAATTCAAAAAAATATTTTTGCTAAAAATTAATTTTTTGTATGTTTTGGATCGTTTTGATACGCTGATATCAAAAATAATTTTTAAAAAATAAAAAATATCATTTTGATGCATTTCGAAATAAAAAGCATTCGCAACCACACTCCCAAACAGGCCCTAAATTAAATCCATCATAATATCTAAATTCCTTTATTTCATTACTTTAACCATTCAAATAAAATACCCTAAGGCATAACAAAAGAATGGAATAAAATTTATAATTATATTCCTTTCAAAAATTGCATGTTATTGTTATCATGATCGCATGTATTAATCTTATAAAAAAAATAAGGTCTCAAATATATTAAGTCTTGTCAGGTGGTGCTGATCTTGAAAATTAATTTAATATTAAGGTAAATTAATTGCGTGACAAATAAAGTGACAATACAACAAATACAAATCTAACATAACTACTATTCCTATTTGTAATTAAATAATCAAAAAACTTAATTCACTTTCTTCATAAACAAGGAAAATTCTTACGACTCAACCTCAATTAGCAACCCTCAATCCGGGTTCCAACACTCGCTATCCAGACCAGGGCACATTTCTAAAAACCAATGAATCTATCCATCCAACCATCCAAGAAAAAGGCACCAGTCCCATCATAGAGGGTAAATTGGCCATCTTAAACCGGTCTCATCACACAGCGTAAATTGTTCAACTTAGCCCAGAACAAGACACCTATCCCATCACATAGGAAAAATTGGTCATCTCGCACAAGTCTCATCACAAAGGGCAAACTAGTCAACGCATAGACATAATAACTAACCAACTGGACAGTAAGAGAAATTTATCTAATATGTATTTAAAAAATTCTAAATAGAATTTAAATAGAGAGGTGTCGAGCACCTACTTGAAATTTAGGCATAGTATGCAGGATCCTGTCTCGGTGCTCCCTTAACAGCCTCTCCTATATCAACAACCCAACATCAATTTCTCATACAATAACTTATCTTTAAATCACAATTTATTCCATTAAATTAACCACCTCAATTAATTTCCTTAATTTAAAGAAATTACATTTTTTTTATTTTAGTTTACCATCTCATGGTCGCAGGTCAATATTCAATCTAGCATGATTTCTACCTACAACAATCCACAATTAAAATCCACCAAGCAAAATCAATAATTTTCACCTTATTTGTTCGAAACATCAAAAGCATAAGGGTGGGAATTTTCTTTGAAAATTCCTTCAACTAACATATATAACACCATTTAAACTTCTCAACAACAATACTGCATTGATAAATCAATATCAATTTTATCAACTAATTATTCCTCCAAAAATTCCCATTTTGGCCGAATAGATTAATATAGGTGGGGGTATATTTTCTTTCATTTTTTTTCACAATTAACCCATTACAAAATCATCAATTAGTTACACTAACACATTACAACCAAGATTTCACAACAACAATTTCTTCCTTTATTTTTATTTTTTCACATTCCCGAAATCCTAAAGAAAAATAAAGGATAAAATTTCCCTTTTTAATCTACTTAATTAACTTATTACTCAATCTATTCACATGACCTTAAACATCATTAAACTACCCAATTTCAAATTCAAGCTTTAATTCTTAAAAACCTCAACTTACCTCACACTAAATAAAATCTTAATATGGCATAAAAGAAATCCTCATATAATTCATTAAATTGAGACTTGATCCATTGTTTATTCATCTTTCATAACAACATTCAATCATAATTTCAACAATCTAAACACCCTATCAAGGAAAAAAAATCACAATTTCATCCTTATTAAAAATCTCAAAACATCACAATACATTCAAACACAATAAATTGAATGATTATCCACTACTTTTCCACACATTCAAACACTAAACCATCATCAATTCATCCATCAACACTTTCACCATGACTAACTCAACATTTACAACATGCTAACAATTTCAAAAATGCATAACAAGTAAAAATTGCACAATCAATGGTTATAGAGGGGCTTACCACCTTGTAACCCAAAGAAAAATGATGGATTTGAATGTTGGAGTAACAATACACAACAATGAAGTTGAAATAGTAGCGTAAATAACAACTAGATAAGTTGCAACATTACACATAAAACTGAACATCAAGTTTATATGACAATAACTCCCCATCAGATAATAATCAATCCAAACTCAATGGTGAAATAGTAGCCTAAATAGCAACTAGATAAGTTGCAACAGTACATATAAAACTGACACATTTAGATGACAATAACTCCCGATCAGATAATAATCAATCCAAACCCAACGGTGTAACCATATACTATAATGTTTTGCAGCACATCTAAACATCAGAAAAATTAGACGGTTAGATCTTCATAGATCGAGAATCAATCGAACTGACCTGAAATTGGCAGCATTTTGTTCACGATGCGTTATGTTTGTTTGTTACTATGTTAGAATTTATGAGTAGATTAAAGAGTCGAGTAAAAAATAAGAAAAAGAATGTCCAAAAGTCATTTTTATCGAATTTGCCACAATACATAAATAAGGGAGAATTTGGACCAAACTAAATCATAAAATTCTCAAATTTTATATGCTGGTTTTAATAGTATTATCCGCACCCCATATAAAATATAAGGTCATTTGGAGATCATTTTCTATAGTAACTGAGGTTGGGATTAAAACAAGGTTTTAAGGTTCTAATGGCATTCCATATAAAACTTGAGGTTATTTGGAGCTCTTGTGCTATAGGAACTAAATTCAAGATTGGGACTTGTCGTAACGGGTCTAATTCGCATCAGTAATTCAAACTTGTTTTACTTCTGTTATTTTTTAATTCTGATAGTATGATAACATCATAATCAATATATTTAGATGTAATTTTTATATATATAAACTTTGCATCTATTTTCTTTCAAGTCTTCAAAAACATTTGTTTTTTGTACAAATTTACTTGTTACTCATGAAATTATGATCGTAGTTTCGTCTTTGCTTACTTTCATATTTTTCTTCATTATTGAATCATAAACACATATTTGGATATTCCACTAAGGCTGCTATATTTGGAGTTGAAATCAGTTCCACAAAAGCCGAAAAAAGGTGAGACGAGAGGACAAAAGCATAACGAGCATATTTGAGTGAAAAGCCTATCTTTGAATGAAACATAAGAGGAGTGTGAACACATGAGGGAGTGGGTGAGGAATATATATATTTCTTGTTAACTAACCAATCTTTAAATTTGAAGATGTCAGAGACAAGCAACAACATGACACAATATAAAGGAGACAATAAAATTGTAATTCAGTTACGCATTATGAATCAACGGATGGATCAGATGGCCAATGAATTTCGAGATAGGTTGGAGAGGTTGGAGAGGTAACATGTTAATGATCATAGTGGGGTTCAAAATAAGCCTGAATGAAGAGAATTAATGTTAACAGAGTTGTTAGGTGAGTTAACACTGATGTTAATAAGTTTGTGGTTGATAATACGGACATGAGTGATGTTGATTTTGAAGATATATCTTTGGGACATTGGGAACACTTTGGATAGCATAGGAATCTTCGGTTTAGAGGGGAAAATATGGTGATAATTTTGGCTAGATGAGTAATTATAGGTATCAGAACTATAATGCTAAATTTGGTAGAGATTTTAATACAATTAACCTGAAAATACTAGCTTTTCAGGGGAAGAATGATCTAGAAGTTTATTTAGAATGAGAGAAGAAGGTGGAATAAATTTTTTAGTGTCATAATTATCTAAATCTCAAGAAAGTTAAGCTTACTATGATTGTTTTTACTGACTAGGTCATTGTGTGGTGGGATCAGTTAGTGACAAACCAAAAAAGAAATTATGAGAGGCAAGTTGATATTTGGGATGAGATAAAATCTCTTATGAGTAGGAGATTTGTTCCTAGACATTATTATAGATAATTGTATCAAAGGTTGTAGAGTTTGAGTCAAGGTACAAATAGTGTTGATGAGTACCTTAAGGAGATGGAACTTATTGTGATTCGAGCTGATGTTAAGGATGACATGGAGGATATTATGGCTAGATTCATGAATGGCCTTAATTGTGATATAGCTCATATTGTGGAGTTACATATTTATATGGAGTTGAAAGAGATAGTGCATATGGTCATGAAAGTGGAAAAATAGCTTAAACAAAATAGTACCATTTGGAAAAGCCAATTATCAGGCCCTTCGACACCTTGAAAACCTAATTAAAAGGTTAACACCGGGGTGGTTCATCACAACTGAATGAGGAGGGTAAGACCAAATGCCCTATAGAGAATAAAGACACCTCGACTGTTTTTAAAGGTAACAATGTTACCCCTACTTTTTGTAACCGTGACATTAAATGTCTTCATTGTTTAGGTTTTGATCATGTTGCTTCACAATGTCTAAACAAAAGAGACGTGGTTATGAAAGCTAATAATAAAGTTGAGACTGATGAGGAAGATGAAGAGGAGAATATGTCACCATTAGAGGATGTTGATGTTGTTTGTGTTGGGTATCCGGTTAAAGGAGAGACAGTTGCAGTGAGGAGAGCACTGAAAATGCATATCAAAGTGGATGATTCAGAAGGTCAGAGAAAGAACATATTCCACACAAGATGCCATGATCAGAATAAGGTATATAGCTTAATTATAGATGGTGGTAGTTATATTAATGTAGCTAATAGTGAATTGGTGGAAAAGTTGAACTTGTATACTACCAAACATCCCATACCTTATAAAGTACAGTGGTTGAATTATAGTGGTGAAGTGAAAGTGAATAAACAGGTTTTGATTATTTTCTATTGATAAATATTGTGATAAGGTGTTACATGATGTTGTGTCAATGCAAGTTAGTCATTTGTTGTTTGATAGACCATAGTAGTATAATAGGAAAGTTATACATAATAGAGTTACAAATAAGTATTCATTTTACATGAATGGAACACCTATAACTCTTGTATCTTTAACACCTAACCAAGTATATGAGGGGAAACTGAAATTGAAAAGGAATAAATGACTGAAAATGAGAGCTTGTATATCAGGGAACCCTTTTTGCTAACAAGGTTCTTCTTGGTTTTAATGATAATGCTATTCTTCGATTTGATATTGATTTTTTGACCTTGTAAGATGCTTTCCATACATATCTCAGGTTGAATTGTTTTAAAGAAAGGGAGGATGATACAAACCAAGTCAGGTTTGGCCTTAAAATGTATGCTTACTAGTTTTGTTAGATCAGACATATCTCTCAAACTGTACATTGTATCAAGTTGTGATTTTACAGGAAGATACTAGACACATGAAACTATATAATGGTACATTTTCAGGTCAAATGGATTTCGAAAACATGTTATTTTAATAACAATGCCAAATAGTTTCTTTTTTAATTACATCTTTCTTTTTTTCTTTCAATTGAATCCTTCATGACTTTTTTTAATCAATTTCATCATTAAATATTTGTTGATTTTTAATTGATTTTTATAATTTATTTCAGTTTGTTTTCTATAAGGTTATTGTAGCTTAAACAAACAGCTCGATATTTCATTGGTGTTTAATTCTATGAGCATTTATTTTTGTTATTATATCATTAAAAAAATAGTTTAAAAAACCAAAGTTGTTAAACCCACTAGAGTCCATGATCCAGATCATGGGATTAGTAGGTTATGTCGCGAAGCCCGAGTCAATCTAATACATCACCGTCTTAAAATTTTAAAAAAAATGTCATCTTATAGTTTTTTTAAGTCAAATCATGCTTTTTACCGGTTATCATAGTTATCTTTAAACCTATCAAGTCAATTGAGTCATGTCAAGGTACCTCTCACAAGGTTAATTTTAAACTATGGATAGGTAAGAAATCAGGTTGGGAGAATTCAACTTGTATCAGGTTTAATAATAATATTAAATACATTTAATATTATAATATTAAATAGTTTCTTGAAACTGAATATTTTTTAAAAATTTTCATAATATAACCCATAGCATAATGCAAGAAATAAAACTGACAAAATTTGAACTTATTTTTTGGATTTTAAATTATTATTTTTTATGATTTTAGATTGTTTTAATATACTGATGTTAAAAATTAATTTTAAAAATTAAAAAAATATATATTATTTAATGTATTTTTAAATAAAAAACATTTTAAAAAGCAATTGTCATAATATTATTAAACGGGTTTTAAGACAAAAATTTTAAGCTAGATCATGATTTTAAATAGTAACAACAAGAGCAATAATAACAATACTAACTTATTTTGTCGGGATTTGCTTCTATTTTTCAAGAGTTTTAAAAAAATTTAAAATTGAATTAAAGAATAATTTTTTTAAGCATAATTAAAAATTCTAGTTGAAAGAAAAATTTAAAAAACACTAAAGTTTCATTTCACATGCCAATTTATTCATATTGTTTTAGGATTTTATTTTTCAATCCCAAATTTTATTTTATTTTTATATTTTAGTCCTTTAAAGCTTAAAGAAAAGAGAGGAATTCAACGGGATAAAAAAAAAAAGAGACAAAAAGTTATTAGTAGCAGCTATCAATAATTTTGATTTTAATATCTATAAATTTTTCTTTTAAAGAGAAACTCAATACAAATGGTTTATATCTTTAATGATGTCAAAATAAATAAATCAAGCTTGAAGATTTTTTTTATTTGATTTGACTTTGTATTTTTAGATCGATAATAATATCGTTTAAGATTATATATGGGGTTTTAGATATTTGTAATTTTTTTCTCTTTTTTTTTTTGGAGTCAAAATCATTGTAGCCACCTTAAGAGACCATAAGCTAAGCTTTAAATAAATTTGGGACCCTAGGTGCTGGTTTGGATATAAAAGGCAAGACAAGTTTGGGTCATCTTCCCATCAAAGTTTTGGAGTGACTCGAATATTTTTTTATATTTAGATATTTTTAAATAATATTTAATTTATAATAATAATTATTTTTTAAAATATTTTTTATTTAAAAATACATTAAAATAATATTATTTTTATTTAAACAAAAATTATTTTTAACATCAAAATATTAAAATTTTTTTTTGATAAAAACACTACCTAGCTGCATTGCCAAACACACTTTTAGATCATCCTTTAATATCCAAGCATTCATGGGCTAGCATGGGCTATATTCTTTATGCTGCCTCTTTATTTTTTTAATTTTTTTAAACTTTTAAAATACAATAGTAAAATGTTATTTAAAATCTATTATATTATGCGATTATTTTTTAATAATATCTAACCTTTTTATAGTTGTATTTTATTGTTTATTATTATATATTAAAATAATATATATATATATATATATATATATAATTTAAAAATCCGTGGGCTAATTTTTGAAGGGCAAAACGGCAAAAGTTTCCAGCAATTATTCTAGAAATTCTTTGTATTTTAATTCTAGCTCACACTATATCAAGTTTAGCTATATTTATTTATTTTCTTTAGGAACAATCTTGTTTATTAGCCACATTTCAGACGGTAGAAATAACAACCAGGATTATCACTACCATTTTTCTTGAGTTACGTCTTGAAATAATAACTTGAGGCAAGCTAGTTCATGATTTTAGACAGCGACAGCAACAGCAAAAACCCATTTAACAAGCTTACCTGATATGTCTATATATTCGATAGTTGGACCTGCATGACTCCTCTGATGCCAACTATGAAGAGTCAAGACCACTCGACAAATTTCTTAGTTGGCATCCAGGGAGCCAGGCAGATTGATCCCTGAATATTGCTCTTGGGAGTTTTTCTCTCTAGATTTTCCTGCTTTCTGCAGCCTACAAAATGCCCAGTACTTACAAAATTCATACATGAAAGCTGCGAAGAGCTTACTACCCTTCATGAGATTAGAAAAGCACATTTCTTGACCACATTTAGACAAGATGATCAAGTTCTTATTTTTCAAGTCTAGTGGATTGCATTTGTTTGCAAAAACCTTGTTAATAATTGCTAACAACACAATAAAATTACGAAGAACAACCATCCTTCGAAAACCCGATCCAGCTTACAATTAAACAACTTGTTAGGTCATTAACATGTTAAAGGCACAAGTTTCTGGTTAAGAAAGGAGGGAAAAGAGAGAATGGAGCTCAAAGTTGTTCTAAGCAAATGTATATTATAAACCACTTTAACCTCAATAGACACATCGATGATCGAGCTGAGCTCCTTTTTATGAGCAAGATTTCAAGCAAATAATTAAATCAATAATAATCTCTAAACGTGATTAGCTAGATTGAGGACTTACCCTTCAATTACATGCTGAAAATATCGAAAACTGGACAGTACGTGGAGTAGTTGCAACAAAGATGAGAATCCATCTCCCTCTCTCCCTCTCTCCCTCTGGTGTCTTAGTGCTTTCTCTATCAAGCCAGCGAATGAGAGAAGTGCGTTTCTCTGAGCTTTGAGGAAAAGGATTTTTATAAAAAGGGAAAGCTAAGGCGAAGACAATAAAAAGTACAAGAGAAAGGTATGAGACTTTGAACAGACGGCAGAGAATAGTCCAACTACTTTCCCAATAGTAATCTGGATTCCATTATTAGCTCGTACAAAGCCAAAATCTGCCCTAAGTTCTTGCAGGTTTACAACTTACAAGTTGTCTTTTTTCTCCTAGATAATAGAGACCCTGACCCCCACCTCCAAGCTCTAATTACCACGATATGTGCAATTACATATATTATTACACGTTAATTAATTAATTAGGAGGTTGCTACCCTTACCTAATTTCTTTTCGTATAACTCTATTTTGTAAACATTTTGTTTTTTTTTAACTCGATTAAATTTTCAAGTTTTTATATTCATGTCCACATAAATTTTCCACGCAAAAACATGATAAGTCATTGATTTTTTAGTAAGATTCGAACCTGAATCTAAAATGAAGCGTACCTCTTAAGCCCAAAATCTTTACTAGTTCTAGATTATCCCTGTAAGGTTCTACATTATATCATATTGCCCGTTAAATTTTAAAAATTTTATTTTTTTTGTGAATCTTCATCAAGTTTTTCTTAATCTATGCCATTGATGCATAATTAGTAATTTTATATCAATTAATCTACATAAATAAACATCATTGCTAACATATTAGACATATTATTTCATTAATATATATTTAAAGATATAAAATATTAAAACATTTTGCATGTGAGATACAATTATGATGGTTACATAACTCTTTTAATGACCCATTTCGCGGCAATCACAATCAAGTAAAAAACAACGACTGAAATCATAATTTAAACCGTAGAGAGAAGTTTGAATTGAGAAGATCCCTTTTTTTTTTAATATTTTAGCCGAACCCAGTTGTCCAAATAGCCATAGGAGGTGTTCTCGTCGATGCCGTAAACATCTGCACTCTAAATCATGCGTACACATAATAACGGATTTGGACAGGAATGATCACTTAGCAGACAGCGCCAGAGCCAGTGCATGAGACAAAGGCACAGCCTATCCGAGGATGGTTTAACGGATTTTCTTACGGCCGGTTGCAGACTCGTGAAATAAGATATGTCCACTCACTGCTGCACCACGCAAGGTTTTGCGTAGGCAGGTTGTTTTCTATGTTTTCAAGAGATCGACTGGTTTGAGTTGAGGGCCCGTTTACAAATTCATCTGTAATATTCATGCCCTGGGCAAAGTCAGTTTAAAAATGTGTAGAAGTTTTCTTTTAAAATGTTTTTTATTTGAAAAAACATTAAAATAATATTTTTTATTTTTTAAAATTTATTTTTAACATCAGCACATCAAAACAATCTAAAAATATTAAAAATAATAATTTAAAGAGGAAAAAAATCAAATTTTAACAAAAAAACAGATTGCGGCTCACTCTCAAAACTGATTTGCCACATAATGAAGTAGCTTTGAAGTTTAAATGTGTCATTTTCTATATGTTTCCTATAATAATATTTATTTATTTATTTATACTGTTAATACAGGGCAGGTTAAGTGGCAAATCAGCTCGCCAAAGTGTTGATTGACTGTATCATAAATTTATAAACCCTATAGATAGATTTGGGTTGATTTTGGGATTACTTTTTAGATTAATTGGTTTTGCTTGCGTTGTTGGCAAACTTTGATTTATGCTTGCTTGGATCCATTAGTGTTCGTGCAGTGGCTTTGGGAATGAATCAAGGAACTTGGGTGGGTGCCTTTCTCTACAATTTTGCTGTTTTTTGGTTGAATTTCTTATAATATTCTCTTAGAATAATGTAAAATCAGAGAATTCTTGATTAGCAATTATTTTACCTTATTTTAAAGCCCTAGGGACCCCATTACATTTTCTTGAAATCACTAGGTATGAGTGTGATTGCGGTTGTTTTTCAAAGTGTTTTTCATTCAAAAATATATTAATATAATATTTTTTACTTTTTAAAAATTATTTTTTATATCAGCGCATCAAAATGATCTAAAAATACTAAAAAAATATTAATTTTAAGTAAAATAAAAAATAAAAAAATAAATGCAGCATCGCATTGCACAATCTGTCACGCATATAGTTTGGATCGGAACTTCCACCAGTTTCTTAGCCCTGTCAGTGCCAGCCCAAAATCTCATGCCATAGCTTCATGGGCCAGGCAAGGTCAATTTCTTTTGAATTATTAATTTAGAAAAACTAGACGGTCTAGGCAATAAACTGT
>Ga0307510_10002969_pt1 | contig 19512 bp, 13 predicted proteins | sample 12_EM_MG_FD_207224 | JGI IMG/M metagenome (GOLD analysis project Ga0307510, IMG submission 207224) | Populus trichocarpa ectomycorrhiza microbial communities from riparian zone in the Pacific Northwest, United States - 12_EM | ecosystem: Host-associated > Plants > Roots > Unclassified | place...
CGATTGACCGGTGGCTTCATCAAAGTCGCCATAGTCAATGAGATCGTTGATCTCGCGCGCGAAGCCAATGACTTCCCAGGTGAAACGCGCATCCGGTGCCTTGGCGGATCCGCCCACCGACAGGTTGATGCTCCTGCTGCGTTCCGGACGGAGGTTGGGATTGCCTCGCTCGTCCTGGGGGTCGTTTGCAAACAGCTCTTCAGCCGTGGGCAGGCGGAAGTTGGTGCCGAGAGTAGTGCGTATGTGCAGATCCTGTGAAAGGTCGTATTGCCCGCTCACATTCCAGATGGTCGCATGGCGGCCGACATCGGGCGCATTGACCCGGAATCCCGCTGCCAGGTGGGTGTTCGGCAGCAGCTCCGGCGTCGTTCGAACCTGCCCGAATACCGCATGCGTATGTTCCTTGTTTGGCTCGATCAGCAGTACCTCATCCCGTCCCCCGTACACCTGAAGGTCGTACCCGAGCGAATACTCGACGCCGTCCGTGAAGCTGAATTTGCTGAGCGCGTTGATGCCGTAGTCGTTGTAACCCCAGAAGGCGTTCTGGTACAGGATGTCCAGCGTGCCCGGCTCGATCAGATCGTTGTAGTAGGTGTCGTAATGGGTGTGCCAGCGGTGGTAGTAGGATTTGACGTAGAACCCGGTGTTGTCGTTCAGCGCGTAATCGAGCTTGATGGTGCCGAGATCCTCGTTGCGTGAATTGACATCGCGCGCTACGCGGAACGGTGCCGCGTAGTCCAGATCGGCCCGGGTGTGATCGTAACTGGCGCTCAGGCGCAGGCTGTCGGTGACATCGAGTGCATATTTGGCGCCGACGGTGTAGACGCCATAGCCGCGATCGCGATCGGTGTTGCTGGGTTGATAGTCGTCAGCGCGAAACGCCCGGAACCCATTTGATTTGTCGAGCGAGACATACGCCACCAGCTTGTTGGGCCCGAGACCGTCGCTCACGAAGCCGTCAAAGTGGCGGCCCCAGTGCGTGTCCGCACCGATGTTCGCTGCAGCTTGCAGTGTTTCGGTGAAGGGGCGCGTGACTATGTTGATGGCGCCGGCGACGGCCTGGGTACCGTAGAACAAAGCCTGTGCGCCTTCGAGGACTTCGATGTGATCGATCATTCCCGCAGGCAGGGTATCGGTCGGGGACGTGCCGCCGTACAGGCGGTTGTTGATTCGCACGCCGTCGATGAGGAACAGGACATCTTCGGTACGCGATCCGAGCAGCGAAATGTTGGCGTAGTCGAAGGGACCGTTTTTCGTCTGGATGAACAACCCGGGCGTGAGGGCCTGCAGGGTCTGGGACACATCGAGGTAGGCGCCATTGCGGACTTCCTCGCTGCTGACCGTTGTTACGCGCGTACCGTATTGGGCCAATTGCTCCGGGAGGGTTTCTTCCAGGTGTTGCGCCGAGATGACCACGGATTCGAGACTTTCAAACACTATTCAACTCCCATGCACCCGCCGTGCATCGTTTTTGTTTGCGCGGATGGGGAGAGATGCGTCGGGCGAAGGGACGTCCGATGTGCATCGACGTCGCCCACCGCAACATCTGTCGCTGCGTCGGGCCGGTCTACGGACTCGCAAGTGGATTGCTCCGGCCGGGTCGCCTTCCCGCGAAAATCGCAGTGGCATTTCAGACCCGGTTTGACTTGCTTACCGTTGCGGGGGCAGTTTCGGCATAACCGTGAGGTGCACCGAATTCCCGTTTAACTCACGCCAGTCCAATGACTGTGTGAACACCCGAACGCGGCCGGGAGTCTGCGGGATTGCCCTCGAGGACGTCAATGCGAACTGGCGCAGTAGGCCGCCAGCGTCCTAGACTAAGGTCCGGGGGCGGGTTGGCGGCCCCCTGTACCGGTTGCCGGGGTGACAGGTTGCGCTTAACCTCCGTCGCATTGTTGCCATGAGGACCCGCATGGGTGGTTCTGGAAGCCTGGTCTGTGTAGGAATCGGCATGACGCTCGGTTCCCACATCACACCCCTGGCGCGCAGCTACATCAGCAACGCCGATGTTGTATTTACGGGCCTGTCGGACGGAATCATCGAGCTCTGGCTGGCCAAAATGCATCCCGACGTCCGCAGCCTCCAGACCTTCTATCGTGAGGGCAAGCCGCGCAGCGAGACCTATCAGCAGATGGTCGATGCCATGCTGAACGAGGTACGGGCGGGCAAGCGGGTGTGCGGCGCATTCTATGGGCACCCCGGGGTGTTTGCTTTGCCGACTCACAAGGCAATCGAGATCGCGCGGCGCGAGGGCTACTCCGCCCACATGGAGCCCGGTGTTTCCGCCGAAGACTGCCTCTACGCCGACCTGGGCATCGATCCGGGCAAGTTTGGCTGTCAGCACTATGAGGCGAGCCAGTACATGCTGTATCGGCGTCGAATCGATACTTCCGCCTACCTGGTGCTGTGGCAGGTCGGCGTTGCCGGCGATCAGTCCCTCGCGCGCTTTTCAACCGGCGCGGCCTACCGGCAGGTGCTGGTTGACGTGTTGGCACGCGACTATGACCTGGATCACGAGGTCATACTCTATAAGGCGGTTACGCTGCCGATGCATCGGCCCCGGATCGAGCGCCTGCGGTTGCGCGACCTCCCGGCTGCGAATGTCGATACCCATGTGACCCTGGTCATTCCGCCGGGGTCGAGCCTGCAGGCCGATCCAACTGTCCGGGACTGCCTGGCGGCCCTCGATGTACGTCAGATCGCCTGACCCGTGCTTCAGACCGAGCGACTCAGCATGCGGCGCGCGGTGGAGGCCGATGCGGCGCTCTATTGCGAATTGTATGGCGACCCCGGGACGATGCGGTTCGTGGGGCCGCCGCTGTCGCGGGAACGGGCCGAGCGCAGCTTTCGCAAGGTTCTGGCCTCGCTCGACCGCCGCCCCATTGAGCGGGTGCTGCTGGTTATCGTTGAAAAGGCCACCCATCGGTGCATCGGAATTGGCGCTTTTCAAGACTTTGATCCACGACGCCGGCGCGTGGAGGCGGGCATGATGCTCAGGTCCGAAGCGCGTGGCCGGGGGTTCGGCACCGAAGGGCTGCGGGCGTTGGTCGATTTTGCGTTCGCGACATTTGAAGTTGACGAGGTTTGGATTCAACATGCGGCTGACAACATGGAGGCGCGGCGCGTGCCGATCCGCCTCGGTTTGTCACACAACAGGGACGGCGAATCCGGTAAGTTAACCTGGTCCGCGCAGCGCCACTCGTGGCCGGCGGATCGTTCAGTCAGCGGATAAACAGGAACGCAATCGATGTCAAACGTAATTGATGTGATCGAGCAATGGGGAGGCGATGCGCGGTGGCGCCATGCCTCGGATGAGGCACGGGAAGCGGCGCTGATCCAGGCCGGGTTTGAGCCGGGGCTGCGGGCGGCCCTGCTCGGGGAGGATGCGGGCCTTCTCGAGACCCTGGTCGGTGCCACTCACAACATCTGCTGCCTGGTCAATCATCCCGAGGAAGAAGAGGAAGAGCGGGAGGACGAAGAGCATGAGGACGAGGAAGAGTCCGAGGATGATGCAGAAGACGAGGAATAGACGTCTTCAGCGCTTCCTGCCGCGGGCGGCGGCGGCACTGTTGTTGGTAGCCGGTGCGGCGAGCGGCGCCGCGCCCGACGATGCCATGCGGCTGCTGCAGCGGGCCGACAGCATCAAAAGCACCCATCACGCGGAATTCGTGGGAATCCTCAATTCCCTTACGGCCCGCACGGCGCGCCTGTCGGTTGCCCAGAAGGAGTATCTGAGCTACCTGACAGCCTGGAACGCGGTCATAGACGGCGACAACGAGACCGCGACCGGGATGTTGAAGCGGCTCATCCTGCAGGCTCACGACGTCACGCTGCAGTTTCGCGCGCGCTCCACCCTGATGAACCAGGAAGAGCTCACCCGGAACTATGACGCGGCGTACCTGGAACTGGACCGGCTGGTCCAGCTTCTGCCGCGGGTGGCCGACAAGGATGCTCGCGAGCAGGCGCTGTTGAATGCCTCCCAGCTCTATCGGGCGGTCGGGCAGACCGATCTGAGCCTGCGTTATGCCCAGATGTTGATGGATGAGAACTGGGCTGGCCGAGGCCTGTGCCGCGGCGGCCAGCAGAAGGTCTCAGCGCTTTTTGAAAGTGGCCGGCTGCAGAGCGTGGATGCGGAAGTCCGGGCTATCACGGCTGCCTGCGTGGAGAAGGCCGACCTTCTGTACGCCAACGACATCAACATGCACGTGGCGCGGCTGTACATCAGCCAGAACAAGCTCGACGAGGCCATTACCCTGTTGAAGGATCACTACGATGAGGTGGTCCGGTCGCAATACCCGCGGATGCTGGCGGAGTACGATGCGTTGCTGGCCGATGCCTATCGCCGGAAGGGCTTTGCCGCGCTGGCGGAAAAATTCGCCTCCGACTCGGTGACTCACGGTGGACAGGGCCACTACCCGGCGACCATGGCCCGGGCGCTCGGGGTTCTGTACGACCTCGCGAAAAATCAGGGCGACTTCAAGCTGGCACTGGCGTTTCACGAGCAGTACACCCAAGCCGACAAGGGGAGCCTCGATGAGGTGAGTGCCCGGCAGCTCGCGTACGAAAAAGTCGTCCACGAGAACATCGCGGACAAATTGCAGGTCGCGGCAGCTTCAGAAGGAGCTGGGCGCAAAGGCGGTGGAAAACAGCCGCCTGTACATTGCGCTGCTGATCACCGTCCTCGTGTTCATCGGGCTGTGGGCTTACCGGGTCAAGCGCTCGCAGTTGCATTTCATGAATGTGGCGCGACTCGATGGCCTGACCGGTATCAGCAACCGGCCGTATTTCATCGGCGGCGCCGAAGGTGCGCTCGAGTACGCCAGTCGTACCGGGCAGGAGCTGTGCATCGTTCTGTTCGACCTGGATCATTTCAAATCCATCAACGACCGGCATGGGCACGCGATGGGCGACTATGTGTTGCAGCAGACGGTGGCGAAGTGCCGGCTGCACCTGAGCCCCGAGGATCTGTTCGGGCGCTTCGGAGGTGAGGAATTCAGCATCCTGATTTCCGGCTGCGGCCTGGAAGAGGCGAGCGCCCGCGCCGAGCAGTTGCGGCTGGCGATTGCGCAGATTGTGGCCAGCTCCGGTGGGGGCGAGTCGAAGGTGTCCGCCAGTTTCGGTGTGGCCTCGACGGCCTCATCGGGCAGCGAGCTGCGACAGCTCCTGGCTCATGCGGATGCGGCGCTCTACCAGGCCAAGCGGACCGGGCGCGACCGGGTTGTCATCTATGATTCGGGTATCGTTCTCGATGAAACCGCGGTGGCCGAGCTGGTCGAACAGCCGGCGCCGGAAATGCCGCCGCCGCGATCGACTGTCTCCATGTGAGTGGGCTCAGCGCTCGTACCAGTAGGCGATTCCGCGCATCTCGATGCTGGCCCGGGACGCATGGCCTGCCGGGCACGTTGGGTCGTGGAACGCGGTGTGAGGCACCTGATTCGGTTGACTGGGGTCCGAATCGTGAGCCTTGAAGATGAGAATCTCGTCCCGGTTCATATGCGCGAACCAGGACCAGCGGTGCCGCGGGTTGTAGCGAATTACCAGGCCCACGTAGGAGTATTCCCGCTTTCCCGGGATGTCCATCACGGCATCGGCTTCGACCAGGTCTGACGGCGACACGCTGCGCGAGTCGCAAACTGCCAGCGGCACATCCTGTGGCGGCGGCGAGAATGCGCGCCACATGTTGTAGTGGGCGAAGCGTCGCACACGCTCACTGCGATGTTTGGGCTCGCACCGTTTGGCCAGGGCAATGGCCGTCGCAGCGCTGATGTCAACATGGACGAACTCGCCCGGACGCGAGTTGTAAAGTTGCTTCGCGACCGTCAGTCGCGCGCCCCGGGTGGATCGGCAGACGGGCAGGGCACTGAAGACAACTTCATCCGCTCCGGTCAGCTCGAGAAGCAACTGTTGCATTTCCAACCGGTAAACGGCGGCAAGGGCTCGCGGGTCGCGGAAGTCGGCGACCGCGCTTTGGTGCGCGACCAGGGTGAAACCCTCCTGCGCCAGGGAATGCGGCTGCGCCCGCAGCCGTGCATTCTCAACTTCGACTGTCCGGGGGTCCAATGTCAGGACATCGCGGGCACCGTTGTCCGCATGGTACCGCGGCCGGTCCGACATCGGGCCGATGTAGTTGAGGCTGAACGCGTCCGGCATTGCATGATGGTAAGGCGTTCATGCGCAGTGCCCCGTGAGGGGCCTCACGGAATCAGCGTCAGAAACAGGAACGCGGCGAAGATAACAACGTGAATCGCGCCTTGCATCACCGATGTGCGGCCGGTAACCAGCGTGATCGACGTCACGAGAAACGTCAGAGTCAGAAGGACCAGGTCTTTAGCCTGCAACCCGAGTTGCAGCGGCGTTCCGAGCAGCAGGGAAGTCAGCGCAACCGCTGGAATCGTCAGTCCGATGCTGGCCAGCGCCGAGCCCAGTGCCAGGTTCAGACTGGTCTGCAGACGATTGGCCATGGCGGCGCGAATGGCCGCCGTGGTTTCGGGGAGCAGCACCAACACGGCAATGAGCACACCGATGGTGGCTTGCGGGGCGCCAACTGCAACCACCGCGGCTTCGATGCTCGGCGAGAGCATTTTCGCAAGTCCCACCACCACCACGAGTCCGAGGTTCAGAAAACCGAAGCTCACCCACGCTTCGCGGTTGGTGGGTGGCGTCGCATGGATGTTTTCGTTGTCCCGGTTTTCAACGGGCAGAAAATAATCGCGGTGCCGGATGGTTTGTACGAAAACAAACATGCCCCACAGCACCAGTGACGCAATGGCCGCGAAGGACAACTGCGAGGTGGAGTAGGTCAGGCCGGCGGAGGTGGTGGTGAATGCGGGCAGGACCAGTGACAGGGTCGTGAGTGCAATCAGTGTCGCGAGGGCTGCGTTGGCGCCGCCGGTGTTGAAAGACTGCTCCCGGTAGCGGATGCCACCGATCAGCAGGCACAGGCCGATCAGGCCGTTGCAGATGATCATGATGGCGGAGAACACCGTGTCCCGTGGGACCGCGGCCGTTTTTTCCGGGTCGCCCGAAAGCATGATGGAGACGATCAGGGCGACTTCGATGATCGTGACGGCAAGGGCGAGTACCAGGGTGCCGAACGGCTCTCCCACCCGGTGCGCGACAACTTCGGCGTGGTGCACGGCACACACCACGGTGCCCGCGAGGGTGAGCAGACATAGGGACGCCATCAAGGCATTCATGGGCAGCACGACTGCGGCCGCCAGCACGAGCGCCCCCAAAACCGGAATCAGCTTGGACCAGAACGATGTCATGCGAGCCATTCTAGTGGCTCGCGGCTGCTGCGCTCAGGTTCTCCGGCGCAAGGCGGCGCGTGACACCGCGTACGCGATGGGGATCCCGAAGAGGAACATATGCGAGCACAGCTCGCCAATGATGCTGCTGATCTTCATGTGACCGGCTTTCACGGCCGACAGCGGCACCACCACCAGGCGCATGGCAAGGAACATCAATACCCCGAACACCAGGGCGGAAATGAGCCAGCGACGGGTGAGGAAGGAAAGCTTCGTGCTGGCCAGGAAGTAGATGAATGCCGCGCAGAGGCTGATGAAGAAGTGAAAAAAGGCGCCCAGGGCGGCACTTTCCAGACCCATCTGGAAGGACCCTGGGCCGAGTACGCCACTGGCGATGCCTTGCAGGATCCGGATCGGCGTCGCGCCCGCCGGCGCGTAGAACAGGAAGGCAAACGCGAGATCGCCGGCGCCGCCCACCAGGCCGCCGGCGAGCACCAGGCCTAGGCCGGCAAGCTGGGGGTGGGTCGGGGAAGCGGGGATAGAGGGGGTGGTGTTCATGGCGTCACCTTAGTTCCCGCACCGGGTGCGGGTTTAGGTCCACTCAGCTCGATTCGTGTTGGCCCAGTCGCGCTCATTGCCCTGTTAATTTATGTCAACCGACCTGCCCCTGCGTGGATCAGCGCGTATCATTTCGGCCAGGCGGTTGAACAATTCTCTCAGTAGGCACATGCGAAACCAACACATTCTGATGGGACTTTTGGCCTGGTCGCTTTGCACGGGCGCGCTGGCCGCGAATTCGCTGGCGGATCGTCTGGCCGCGCAGAGCGCTTTATTTGACGAGCAGTACGAGTCCGACCTGAAGGCGCGGCCGGAAACCGCCACCGCCTTCGGCGACTATCGTTACAACGACCAGTTGAACGATGTGTCCTTGTCGGGCAGCAACGCGCAGCACGACCGCGATCAGTCGTTCCTGAAGCGTCTGAACGCCATCGCAACTTCGGGATTTGGCGAGCAGGACGTGCTGTCGCACCAGGTGATGGCGCGGGTGCTGGAGCAGCGCATCGCGGATTACGACTTCAAGGAATATGAGATGCCCGTGAACCAGATGAGCGGGCCGCATACCCACCTGGCCGACCTGCCCCTGGCGGTCCCATTCGACACATTGAAACAGTACGAGGACTACATTGCGCGCCTGCACCAGATTCCGCGGGTGTTCTCTCAAACTGAAGAAGTGTTACGAGCGGGCAAGGCCGATGGGCTCATGCCCGTGCGCTTCCTGCTCGAGAAGGTGCCTGCGCAGTGCATGGGCGTGATTGCGGCCGACCCGTTTCTGCTGCCGACGAAGAAGTATCCGGCGAGCATTTCTCCCGAAGAGCGGCAGCGGCTCACCCGGGTGATTACCGAGACGGTGATCAACGAGGTGTTGCCGTCGTACCTGTCATTCGCGAGCTTCATTTCGGAGCAGTACGCCCCATTCGGTCGCACGACGCTCTCGGTCACCTCACTTCCCGGAGGCGAGAAGCGCTATTTGAACAACATCCGCAGTCGCACGACACTCAGCAAGCTCACGCCGGACCAGATTCACCAGATTGGCTTGCATGAGATCGAGCGCATCCAGGCTGAGATGCTGACGGTGGCTCACAAGGCGGGATTTGCGGACCTCGAAGCCTTCCGCGCTGCTGCGAAAACCAACCCGCAGTATCACCCGGCCTCGGCGGAGGTTATTGTCACCGACTTCCGCAAGTACATTGCGCAAATGGAGCCGAAGCTTCCCGACCTGTTCGGCTTCATTCCGGGATCGCCCGTCACCGTTGAACCGATGCCGGATTTCGAACCCGGGAATGCCACTCACTATCAGACAGGTACACCGGACGGCAAACGCCCGGGGCGTGTGGTGGTCGCTGTGGCCAATGTCGAACACCGCTCACTCATCGATGACGAGGCAACCGCTTATCACGAGGGCGTTCCAGGCCATCACATGCAACTGTCAGTGGCGCAGAAGGTGCCCAACCTGCCGCAGTTCCGTAAGCATGGCGGCAACTCGGGTTATACGGAAGGCTGGGCGTTGTACGCGGAGCAACTGGGCAAGGAAGTGGGTTTCTACCAGGACCCGGTCAGCGACTACGGCCGTCTGTCCAGTGAGTTGTTTCGCGCTGTCCGGTTGGTGGTGGACACGGGCATTCACTCGAAGGGTTGGACACGCGACCAGGTGATCGACTTCTTCCGTAAGTCTGACGCCGTGGATGAGCCCACCTTCCAGGCGGAGACCGATCGGTACATTGCCTGGCCCGCGCAGGCCCTGGCCTACAAGCTGGGCCAGCTCAAGTTCCGCGAGTTGCGCGAGCGCGCCAACAAGGAGCTCGGGGCGAAGTTCGACATCAAGGCCTTCCACGACGAGATGTTGAACGGCGGCGTGTTGCCGCTGGATTTGTTGGATTCACGAACGAACGGCTGGATCAAGGAGCAGAAGCGCAAGCCGTCGATGGTTGCCGCGAACTGATACGCAGTCGCGTACTCGAGGGGAGCTCGCCGAACATCAGCTTGTAGTCGCGTGAGAAGCGGCTCCAATGCCAGATGCCATGCCGGGCAGCGATGGCGCCAATGGATTCATCGCTGTCCGGGTTGGATAACAGGTCGCGCCGCACTTCGTTGAGCTGCAGGGTGCGCACGTAATGTCCCGGCCCCGTGCCGAGTACCGACCTGAACACCAGCTCCAGTGCGCGTCGACTCACGCCGATCGCTTCGCAGAGGGCGACGATCGAAATGCCGTCGGCGAGACCCTCGTGAATGTAGTCGCGGGCGCGCCGGAAAATATGCATGGTGCGGTCGCTGGTGTGGCCGTTGGCCCGTTTGACAGCCATTGGCGGCTGTTGAATACCGATCTGCCACAACAGGTCGCCGAGCGCCGATTTGAATTCCTTCACGGCGGCCGGGTAGTGGGCGAGCGCATCCAGCGAGGTCAGGGCGCTCAGGCCCGAGCGCACCAGATCGCGCAATTGATTTGATCGGAGCGGATCCTCCAGCACGCGAACTGCTTTCAACCCACGCCCCTGCGCGGGCAACAGGTCCGCCGACACGTCCATACAACAAAGACTGACACCCTCGGAAGTCTTGCCTTCGAGAACGAGCCCTTCCGGACACAAGGCAACCTGGCTCAGTCCGAAATGTCCGGCATTCAGCGTGCACGCATCTGTTGCCGCGGTCAGCATGCATACGGACAGCCGTCCTGACGGCGTCGAGGCTGCCTGGGCCAGGGCGCGGTTGGCCACCTCGAGATGAATGCCCAGATCGCCCTCAAAGTTAAATGAACGAAAGCGGCCTTCGAACGGGCCTTCACTGAGCTGCTGGTATTGCTGGTCGTAACCGTGCAGGTGCGCCGCCTGGGCGTCGACGTCGGTGAACTTTCCCCCCGAGATCCAGGGGTGCAGGCTCATCGAGGGCTCACTTTGAATGATGGCACCTGGCTGTTGCATAAAAACGCCACCCGTGCTGGTGGCTCGCGGCGCACCACGCGCATATTTGCGCAATCGGGATAACAGCCCGGTTGTATCACCGGCTACCTTAATTCTCAACGGCGACGATACGCCGACCTACGGGATGTGCAGATGAATATGAGCATCGGCCGCTGGCTCGTTGCGGTACCGTTGATCACCTGGATACCGGCCGTGTTTGCCGAGGCGCCCGCGGAGGGCGATCAACTGGCCGAGATCGTTGTGACGGCGCAAAAGAGGGCGGAGAGCCTCCAGACGGTGCCCCTGTCCATCACGACCTTCGGTACCCAGGAGCTGCAGGACCGGGCCGTAGAGAACTTCATGGACTACGCCACCTCCGTGCCGAATCTGGGCTTCGGCGCCTCCGGCGATGGCGCGGCGAATTCCCGCACCATCTCCATTCGTGGCGTCAGCGGCGACAACACGACCGGCTTCTATCTGGATGAGACGCCGCTACCGGACTCACTCGATCCGCGCATCGTCGATATCAACCACATCGAAGTGTTGCGTGGGCCGCAAGGCACTCTGTATGGCGCGCGTTCGATGGGCGGCACGGTGCGCTTGCTGACCAACCAGCCGGACACCAACAATTTTTCCGCAACCGTGCATGGCGGCGTGTCCTCGACCCAACATACCAACGCACCGAATTATGTCGCCGATGGTGTCGTGAACCTGCCGCTGATCCAGGACACGATGGCGCTGCGTGTGGTGGGTTTCTTTGACCGCGAAGCCGGCTTCTTCGAACGAAAGTTTCCGGTGGACACGGGCGGCTTTGCGACTGTGCACGATGTGGGGCGCTCGGTTGTGCAGGGCGGCTCGGCGTCCCTGTTGTGGGAGATTGGTGACTCGCTGACGATTACGCCGCGCATTCTCCATCAGGAAACCGCCTACAACGGCTTTCCGTTCGCGGACGCTACTCCAGACAACCTGCATCCCACGAACTTCGTGCAGACACGCACTTTCAACGATCCCGAAGGCGGCAGTGACCGTTGGACGCTGTATTCACTCGGCATTCACTACAGCCTGCCGTTCGGCGAGCTCGTGTCCTCCACGTCCTACTTCGACCGGTTGGTAGTCGAACGTGAGGACGAGTCGGATGTGGTCTCCCTGTTCTTCTACGATCCGGCCGGACTGCCGCCGGTATTCTCGCAGATCACGGAAATCAAGCCGCTGCACCGCTTCGTGCAGGAGATCCGCTTTGCTTCGCAGTTGAGCGGGCCGCTGCAGTTTGTGTTGGGTGCCTACTTCTCGCAGACGAACGGGCAATCCACTCCCGGCTACTACCCACAGACCACAGTCCCCGGGCTCACGGAGCTGTCAGGTTATCCGGGCGATCTGTTCTTCTACCAGAACTACCCCAGCAGCATCCGCGAGCCGGCGGTGTTCGGAGAGCTCTCCTACAACGTCACCAAACAGCTCGAGCTCACCGCCGGAGCCCGCTGGTACGAGATCAAGTCCACTGCCAGCGGTACCGAGCAGGGTGCGGCGGTGGGTGTCGCGGTGTTCGACAATCCGAGCACACTGACGGAGGTGGGTGTCAACCCGAAGTTCCAGGCGGACTATCAACTCACGCAGGATGCCATGGTCTACGCGACTGCTGCCAAGGGCTTCCGTCCCGGTGGCCTCGTCCCCACCGTACCGGCTGCCGAAGCCCTGGGCTGTCCGACGCAGTTGGCTGCTTTGGGATTGACGACCGCGCAAACCCACAAGTACCAGTCCGACAGCCTGTGGAACTACGAGCTCGGGACCAAGACGGCGTGGCTGGATAACCGGCTCACGGTGAATGCCGATGTGTTCTATATCGATTGGAAGGACATTCAGCAGCAGATTCTGCTGGGCTGCGGATTTCAGTTCCGCACCAACGCCGGCGCGGCCAAGAGCGAGGGCACGGAGCTCGAGGTTCATGCGCGGCCGTTGCATCGTCTCGATGTGTCCGCCGGACTCGGCTATCAGCATGCAGTCATCACGAAAGCAGGCGCGGGCGGCGCTGAATCGCCCTTGCAGCCGGGCGATCGTGTGTACCAGGTGCCGGATTGGACCGCGAATACGTCGGCCACGTACACGATCCCTGTGACTGCGACTTTCAGCCTGGTGAACAATCTGACGTATTCGTATGTTGGTGAGAGCAAGAGTGCCAACAATGATCCGTTCAATCCGCGTACACGCTCGCCGTACTCGATATTGGATGCGCGGTGTGCGTTGACGTTTGGCCGGAACGAGGTGGCGCTCGTGGGCAAGAATCTGACCAATGAGCATGCCAACCTCGCGGACAACCGGTCGATTGCAGTGGAGTTGCCGGGGCGACCCCGGATTGTGACCAATCAGCCGATTACGATCGGAATTGAGTTCCGGTCGACGTTCCAGTGAAGGACGTCGGCGGTTGTGATCGGGCGGCCGTGCTCGCAGTGGCGCTGGTAGCCGCGACGCTGTTGGTCGGCGCCTGCAAGCCGACCGCCACGCCCACGGCGCCAGCTTCTGCCTCAGCGGCACCGGGCCAGCGGTTTGGCGCCATCGACGCCAACCGACTGGCTCACGCGGCCGACCAGCCAGGCGAATGGTTCACCGCGGGCGGTGACGGCTCCGGCGCCTACTATTCAAACCTGACCCAAATCAACGCCACCAACGCGCAAAAACTCGGTTTTGCGTGGGACTACGCCCTGAACACCAACCGTGGTCTGGAAGCCACGCCGGTTGTTGTTGACGGCACGATGTACACCTCCGGCAATTGGGGCCGCGTGTATGCATTGGATGCGGCAACCGGGCGGGAGCTGTGGACCTATGTGCCCGAGCTGGATGCCCAGTGGGGCCGTTACGCCTGCTGCGATGTAGTCAACCGTGGTGTTGCTGTCTGGCAGGGCCGGGTGTTTGTCATATCCCTCGACGGCTATCTGCATGCACTGGATGCCGCCACGGGCCATCTCATCTGGAAATCGGACACCCTCACCGGGCGCGGCCCGTCCGACTTTCACTACTTCGCATCCGGCGCACCCTTGATTGCCGGGGACGAAGTCATTGTCGGTAATGGCGGTGCGGATTTCAAAGGCGCCCGAGGCTACATCTCGGCCTTCGATCTGCAGACGGGCAAGTTCCGCTGGCGCTTCTTTACTGCGCCCAGTGATCCCGCCAAGGGACCGCAGGATCAACCGCATCTCAAAAAGGCCCTCGAGACCTGGGATAAGAACTACGACTGGTCCATTGGTGGCGGCGCGTCGGTGTGGGACGGCCTGTCGTACGATCCGGAGCTGAAACTGATCTACTTCGGTACCGCGAATCCCTCGCCTTACGCAATCGGAAAAGACTCGCCCGGCGGCGATGAGCTGTACGCGGTGTCGCTGTTGGCGGTGCATGCGCAGTCCGGCGAGTTGGCCTGGCATTTCCAGGAAGTGCCCGGCGACGGCTGGGACTACGATGCAACACAGAAGACGGTACTCACCACCCTCGAAATCGGTGGAACCAAGCGCTCTGTGTTGCTCCAGGCTGCGAAAAACGGCTACGTGTATGTGTTGGACCGCGCCACCGGCGAGCTGCTGTCGGCGAAGCCATTTGCCTTCGTCAATTGGACCAGGGGACTCGATCCGAAGACCGGGCGGCCGATCCGCAATCCCTTCGCGGACTACACCCAGCGTCCCAAGCTGATATTTCCTGCCATGACCGGCGCTCATAGCTGGCAGCCGATGTCGTACAACAGCTCGACAGGCCTGCTGTATATCCCGGTCATCGATGCCGCCATGGTGTACATCAACACCGAGGGACGGCGGGCCGGTCTGGTCGAAGGCAATTTCAATCTGGTGGGCGTGATGCCCGAGGACTACGACCCGCAAGGACTCGCCGGCCTGTTCGGGCCTTTGCCGCCCATGAATGAGATCAACAAGGGTGTTGCGCATCCCTTGCACTCGCGGGGCGTGTTACGGGCTGTTGATCCTCTGACGGGCCGCGTGGCCTGGGAGCAGCCTGGCAGCCTTTGGGATGGCGGTGTCCTCTCGACTGCAGGAAACCTGGTCATTCGCGGTGATTCCGCCGGCAAGTTGAATGTCTACACAGCGGACACCGGAAAGCCATTGCAGAGTATTGATGTTGGCACGTCCATGATGGCCGCGCCCATGACGTATAGCGTGCGCGGTGAGCAATATATTGCCGTCATGGCCGGATATGGCGGTGGCACGCTGTTCATGCCATTTCCTCCCGACAGCGCGGCTCGAAACCATGGCAATGCGGGGCGTATCGTTGCATTCAAACTCGGCGCTGCCGAGGTGCCAAAACCACCACTTCGCAAGGAAGAGCCATTCCCGAAGCCGCCGCCTCGGGAGGGCTCGGCCACTACGGTTGCCGCGGGTGAGGTGTTGTACAGCCGGTTCTGCGCCCGTTGCCACGTGTTCGGTGTTGGCCTGCTGCCGGACCTGCGGCGACTGTCGGCGCCCACACACCAGTTGTTCTACGAAATCGTGCTCCGCGGCGCGTATCGCGCCAAGGGGATGGGGCGATGGGATGACGTGCTCTCACAGGCGGATGCCGAGGCGATCCATTCGTATCTCGTGGATCAGGCCTGGAGCGCGTACGAGCAGCAGCCTCAATTCGTGCTCCAGAGTGCCGACCCCGCACTGGGTGCTGCCCAGTTTCCGGACAAATACACTCTCAACGACTTCGGCTGCAGCGGCGGGAACGAATCGCCCCCATTGCGCTGGAGCGGGGCTCCCAAGGGAACACAAAGTTTCGCAGTCACGCTCTTTGACATGGACGAACACAACACTCCCTCGGGCTGGTGGCATTGGGTCGTCTATGACCTGCCGGCCGATGCGAGTGAATTGTCGGCTGGCGCTGGCATCGTCAACAGCAAGAGCTTGCCGGCTGCTGCTCATCAAGGCCGCACGGATTTGGGTACCGATGCCTATCACGGTCCATGCCCTGCCAAGGGCGATGAACCGCATCGGTACGTCTTTACGATCTACGCGCTCAAAGTACCCAAGCTGTCCGTGCCACCGGATCCCAGTGGAGCGATGGTTGTATACTCACTGCAGGAGCATCTGTTGGGGAAGGCCACGCTGGTCATTCGTCACGGACGATGAGCGACCCGCTCCCCACGTAGCGTGCTAAGATAGCGCTACCATCGGGCAAGGGTAGAGGGTAGCGTGCTGAAGCTGACAGCGTATCTTGCGGTCTGCATCGTTGCGCTGACTTGCGCGGTCGCCAGCGCCGTCCCGCATCTCGAGCCCCAGGGGAGCGCGCAACGCCTCATTGTGAACGGCCGGCCGATGTTGATTCTCGGCGGTGAGTTGGGGAACTCGAGCGCCTCGAGCGCGGCTTACATGGCGCCGCACTGGCCGCGCCTGCATCAGATGCATCTCAACACGGTGCTGGCGCCGGTGTCCTGGGAATTGATCGAGCCGTCGGAGGGGCGCTTCGACTGGGGCTCGGTGGACTCGATGATCGAGGCGGCCAGGGCCAACCAACTCAAGCTCGTGCTCCTTTGGTTCGGAGCGTGGAAGAACAGCATGTCCACCTACGTGCCGGCGTGGGTGAAGCGCGATCAGGCCCGTTTTCCCCGTGCACAGCTGCCGAACGGCCAGGGTCTCGACATCCTTTCAGCTTTTGCCGCCGCCACGCGCGACGCTGACCAGCGTGCGTTCTGCGCGCTCCTTGCGCATCTCGCCAAGACGGACGCTCGCAACGAAACCGTGGTGATGATCCAGGTTGAAAACGAGATTGGCATGTTGCCCGTCGCGCGTGACTACGGTCCGGAGGCCAACACGGCTCATCATGCAGCCGTGCCGGCGGAGCTGCGGAAGAACGTCACGGGTGATTGGAGCCAGGTTTTCGGGGAGAGCGATGCGGCCGCTGAAGTGTTCACGGCATGGCATTACGCACGGTATGTGCAGGCACTCGTTACGGCCGGTAAGGCGGTCTACCCGATTCCGATGTATGTCAATGTTGCGCTCAATGCGCCGAACCGGGCGCCCGGCGAATATCCGAGTGGCGGGCCGCTGCCCCATCTGATCGATGTCTGGAAGTCAGGTGCACCCGCACTGGATTTTCTCGCACCGGATATCTACTTCGCCAACTTCACAGACCTCGCTACACGCTACCGCCGCTCCGACAATCCACTGTTTATTCCTGAGGCGAATCGCGCGGACAAGAGCGAGGTTCCTGCCAACGCCTTCTATGCGTTCGGCAAGTTGGATGCGATTGGCTTCGGGCCGTTCTCGATCGAGTCGGTGGACACCCGCCAGCCGAATCCACTCGTGGACGCCTATGGAGTCCTGCAACAACTGACTCCGGCGATCCTTGCGGCGCAAGGCCTGGGCAAGATGTCGGGCTTTCGGCCGCGCGTTCTGGAGGATGGCACTGTCATTTCGACTCCCGTGGTGGAGGATATCGGCGGCTACCGGTTCACGGTGTCCTTCACTGACATGTGGACGCCGGTGGCCAACCAGAGCCCGGTGAACCATGGCGGCGTCATCATCCAGGTGGGACCCGAGGACTATCTCATTGCCGGGCAGGGCCTGATTGTGACTTTCGCGCCGCTGGGGGCAGGGCCGCCGCTGGCCGGAATCGACAGCGCGTGGGAGGGGGCTTTCAATGCCGCGGGTGCCTGGGTGCCCGGCCGGCTGTTGAATGGCGATCAAACTCACCAGGGACGCCATGTGCGCCTGGCACCCGGGGAATTCCAGATTCAACGTGTCAGGCTGTACCGGTACCGATGACGGCGTCAGACCGTCGCGCTGAGCGACAGCCCGGGCAGGCCCCGCAGGTCCGTTGAGATCTGCTGGCTCGACTGCTGCAGCATGGTGAGCCGTTCCCGCACCAGCTTGGCCTTGGATATTTTCTTGGAATGACTGGAGCTGTTCAGGGCGGCCACGACCCGGCCGCGCTGATCGAACACCGGCACCGCCAGGGCGACCACGCCATAAGCCAACTCGTCTTCAATGGCCGAGTAGCCATTTTTGCGGCACTCGTCAATGAGCTGGCGCAGCTTCGCCGGGTTGGTCACCGTCTGGTCGGTCAGGGGCTCGAGCTTCGATGTCTGGAAGAACAGCTCCAGGCGCTCGGGTGTCAGGCCTGCCAGCAGGACCCGTCCGGTGGAGGTCGCATGCGCCGGAAAGCGGCTACCCACATGTGCTTCGAGACGCAACAACGTTCTCACAGAGGTGCGGGCGACATACACGATCTCGGTTCCGTCCAACACGCAAAGCGCCGCGGAATCGGTGGTACTGCGCGCCAGTTCCTCCAGGTGAGTCTTGGTCAGATGCTCGATGTCCATTGAATCGAGATACGCCGCTCCCAACTCCAACACCTTGGGGCGCAATACGAAGTTACGACCGCTGCGGGTCACGTAGCCAAGCTCTTCGAGGGTGAGAAGACAGCGCCGCGCGGTCGCCGCGGGCATCCCGGCACTGCGCGCAATCTCGCTGAGGCTCAGCGATGCGTGGTCGCGTTTGAAGGTGCGGATGACCGCCAGGCCCTTGGCGAGTCCCCCCATGGCTTCCCGGCGGCGGGTGCCATTGTTTTCTTTTGGCATTAGCGAATTGTATTTCGATTATCGAAAAGCGCAATGGGGGACTTGGTGGCGCCGCGGGGGTCGCGTTTACACGCCCAGTTGGTAGCGCTAACGTACGCCGCCATGAAAACCCTCAGCACCGGACTGCTTTTGATCGCCCTGTCCACCGCCGTGTCGGCGGCAGCCCCTCACCACAGCGAGCAATGGGTAGGTTCCTGGGCTTCGGCACAGATGATTGCCGAACCGAACGCCGCGGCTCCCGGCGAGCTCATTCAGGGAGGCACGCTGAGGCAGATCGTTCACCTGTCCGCCGGTGGTCCCATGATCCGGGTGCGCGTTTCCAATGCATTCGGCACGGCTCCGCTGCATCTCATCGCGCTTCATGTAGCGCAAGCACAGTCGCCGGCCGCGAGTCGCATCAATCCGGCATCCGATGTTGCTGTCACGTTTGACCACCGGGCCGACGTCTTCATTCCCGCTGGCGCCGAGTACACCTCGGACCCCATCAACTACGAGGCTGCGCCTCTGTCGGACCTCGCGGTGACGATGCAGTTCGAGGCGCCGCCCGAGCGCCAGACCGGCCACCCGGGTTCGCGGGCCACGTCATATCTGGCCCAGGCAGTGACCGCCTCAGCCGCCGAGATGCCGGCCACCGCGCAATCGATCGACCACTGGTATTTCCTGTCGGGCGTCGACGTGAGGGTCGACTCTGCTGCCGCGGCCATTGTGACCTTGGGTGATTCGATTACGGATGGCCACGGCGCGACGACAAACGGGAATGATCGTTGGCCGGATGTGCTCGCAGTTCGCCTCCAACATGCCGCCAACAAACGCGTCCTGGGTGTGTTGAACGAGGGTATCGGCGGGAATCGGTTGCTGCTCGACGGGACGGGGCCCAATGCGCTGGCGCGCCTCTATCGCGACGTCTTGTCGCAAAACGGCGTTCAGTACCTGATGGTGCTGGAGGGCATCAACGACATCGGTAACCTGACACGCACGCAAACCGCCACCGAGGCCCAACACGCTCAGTTGGTACACTCGTTGATCGGTGCATACCAACAGATCATCCTTCGAGCCCATGCACACGGCATCAAGGTGATCGGCGCTACGATCACCCCGTTCGTCGGCTCAGAGTTCTATCACCCGGACGCCGCGAACGAGTCCGACCGGACGCAGGTGAATGCGTGGATTCGCGGGGCGGGGCACTTCGATGCGTTTGTCGACTTCGACAAAACGATTGCGGATCCGGCTCATCCGGAGCGCATGCTGGCCGAGTATGACA
>Ga0307510_10002970_pt1 | contig 19505 bp, 19 predicted proteins | sample 12_EM_MG_FD_207224 | JGI IMG/M metagenome (GOLD analysis project Ga0307510, IMG submission 207224) | Populus trichocarpa ectomycorrhiza microbial communities from riparian zone in the Pacific Northwest, United States - 12_EM | ecosystem: Host-associated > Plants > Roots > Unclassified | place...
ACGGGATGACTACATTAGAGTGTGTGTATCCCCTTCCGATTTAGTCCAATTTCTCCTCCTCCTCCTCCTTTTCCACTCTCTTTGTCCGGTTCGTTTCCGCGTTGGGTTTGGTTGTGTATGGCTTACACAATTTGTAGCCCAGAGCGCACCGGTGCAAGAGGGGACGTTAGCACGGGGGTATAGTGCGCTATGAGGATACTAGAATCATTACGGCCACGCTTATTCTACAACATAGTAGGTAGGAAACAAGGAATCTTGCACAAAACATTCTTGCAAAGGGTTGAAATTCTAACCCCCCCGGGTAACACGAATAGAGGAGTCACCCAAGACGCAAGGGCCAAAAATACAAATGAAGAAAAGAAAGAAAACTAGCAATGCACTCTACTCCCTCCCACAACTTTAATTAATGACCTCCCCTTCTCCCCCCTATGTAGCACTACTCGGCGATAAAATCCTCGATATCAAACTTAACACTCCTGGCAACATGTCTGATATAATCCCACCCAGCGTTGACTCTCCATTTGGTGCCAGCTTCAAGTACATCGGTAGCCGAAGCTTTAGTGAGTAATCTCAAGCTCGTCAATGTTGCAATTTGCGTCTGTATATCTGCCGACGAGGATATTCTGTGTGGGAGTATTGCCGCAAAAATCGCTTGAAGGCGTTCCAGTGGGAAGGCTTGGGGGCCGAGGAGTCGTCTGTGGATCTATGGTGCGGGGTGTCAGTCCTTTAAACATAGGAGGGAGGAGGGGAGGGAGGGTATACTTTTCGGTTTTTCGCAGTACGTTTGGTGGGGCCGGTGGCACCGCCTCGCCGTTTTTTTCTTCCAAAGTCGCTGCTCTTCATAAAGAATACTGCGTCTTGGCGGGCGGGGTTGTATGATGCTAGGTATGCCGCGCAGAGGAGAAATTTGGAGTAGTATGGAAGGTCGTGCACTAGCTTTCATTAGCTGCCCATAATCTCCCACGCCGCACGGAGGATCCCTAGCAGACTCACTCTTAGTAACAGCCTTTTCCCCAGTTCCCACCGGAACGACCACATCAATGACGTTCGTCTCCTGCCGGAACATTTCCTTATGCAAAAGGTACAGACTCGAGTAATTCCTCGTCCCATACTTCCCTTCCGCAATCGGCTTGACGAATGGCTCCCACATCTCATCGACAATGGCACGGAACTGCACGATTCCCCGGGCGGTCCCTTTAGCCAGTGAGTCCCACACTGTTCCGCAGAACTTCTGCCAGACGTAGAGCTCCTCCTTTGCATCCTCCTCTGTGTATTCCTCAATGTCTTGGAAGGGTATTCGTCGGACATATTTTGAAAGGATCTTTATGCTTTCTTCTTTCGTGTAGGGAGCGAAGTGTATGTGTGGGGGCTCTGCGGAGCTCAAGAGGCGGGGTTTCGGAACTGAGAGGATGAAGATCACTGTTAGGCTCGGGATCTGCTCAGTGGGGGATTAGCATATGCCACTTTTGAACTATGGTAGATGATAGCTAGATACGACGAGAACACACCATTTCTCCCAGTCTCCCCAGAGCAGCGAGCAGTATACTACTCCCTTCCTTCGTCTTATCAATACGATCCAGCACCAAAAAATGCTTCCTCTCAGCACCGCTCAGCGCCCCGGAAAGCTTCACTCCAAGAGCACACACATCTCCCGCCCGCCCAGCATCAACACCCCCAACATTCTCCGTAACCCCCGCGCTGATACGCTCCATCAGTTGTCGCACCGTAATGCACTCATGGCAGGCGATCCACGTGTGCGAAGCTCCAACGCCGTCCAGGAAAGTGCGCAGGACGGTGGTCTTCCCGGTTGCCTCGAGTCCGTGGAGGACTATGGAGGGAGGACTGGAGGTTTCGTCGGTTCCCACCAGCGCTGCCAGACGGCGGATTTGGGGCGCACGGCAAGGGAATTGTTCGTTAAGAGCTGTGAGGAGTTCTGCTGGGAGCATCTCATCCGTCATTTCTTTTTCTTTTTTCCTCGTCAGCTGGGTTATGGGTGGGTATCATTCGAGCTTGGTTGTTGAAGGGGAAACGCGACTGGAGCCTCAAGTGAGCTGGAGGCGTGGTGTGTGTCACGTGTATCCAACAGGGTTGATTCGAGTGACAGAACGTATGTAAACAAAGGCGCTTGTGGGACCTACGGCATCTGTCTATTACTACCGATATACCAACGAGCACAAACACCTTAATCATCGTGACATTAGCATCCTAGTATCATAAAAAGGAATAATGAAACACCCAGCTACAGAGGTGACTTTGAAAGTTATTTATTTGGATAATCTCTAGCCCCACCCAATTCCCAATTTCCCAAACTCCACAAGCAAAAGAGATTACAAGACAAGCAGTAATAGCAAAATCGCGCATCAGAAACACCTTATTAGTGTACAGCTCCCCCTCCCATGCAAATTCGAACACTCCGTTTACTTCATTTGAAGATAGGACTTGACTAGGCCCTTTTTGATACCCCTACCATCACCTTCCAATGCCCCAACCCAATCCCTCATTTGTACACCTCCGCCCCTCTCTCCATCCTCCCTCCATGCCCCAAGCCTCTGTCCACTGTTCCAACGTTGCTGCCCCCCACCGCCGGCACCCGTACCATCAGCAGACCCAAGATTTTCCCCATCAACGGCACGGCGAGGTGTCAAAGCCGAAGCGCCGGCAGTGTTACTGTGGTCCGCCATCCATGCATAGGTCTTCTTTTTCTTTCCATGACCAAATCCTATTTTGCTCATCATCAGATTCGCCGTGCTGTTCGCAGCCCTATGCGTTTGTGCTTCGTCGAGTTTCGTCTCTCGCGCCTTTTTGCTCTCCTTCGCCGAGAATTTTCGATCACCCATGTAGTCCGCTCCGGGAGTGGGAGGGCCGGATTCGGCGAAACTCATTGCGGAGGGAGTGCCTGGTGTCGAAGGGATCGCACCGGCGGCGAGTTGACCGGTAATGGCATCGCCGTTTTTCTTGGCCTTCTTATGAAGACGCTCCAACTCTTTGGCATACTCGTCCTGCTGCAGTTTGCGTAGCGCCTTCGCCGCCTCGTTTGTGAGTGTAGTTGTAGTGACAGCTGGGTTGGGGGTAGGAGGTAGCCCGCCAACCGCAGAAAAGGACCTCTTCAAATTATTTGTATGAGGGGAGACGATGCTATCCTGGTTATCCGGGGTAGCATCCTTAACAGCATCTGCCCAATCCCCAATGACAACATTTGTAGCTTTTCTCCGTGACCTCGCAAGAACAATAGCCCTCGTAAGAATCTGATTCGCCCTCTCCCTAGCCGCAAGACTCAAAAGCGCAACAGTGTCTGCCTGAGTGCCAGTTGTCATCAGATGACCAGTATTATTTGTAAGAGTGAATGGTTGACAGTGGGCTTCGCGGGTTTTGCGGAGCAGTCGACTTGCGAGAATGGGTACCTCGAGGAAAGGGTTGTTGAGATGATTCGCACGGGATTCGGCGTAGCGGCGTTGGACGATGCGTATTGCCTGGTCTTCGGGGAGAGATGAAACGTTCGATTCGATATGGAGGCGAGCTTCTTCCTCCTTAAGATCGATACCAGCAGAGGTTAAGGCGTCTGCGAGATCGGTTGGATCGGTTGGTTTAGAGGCAGGCGCCGAGGGTGGCGGCATGGAGGAGGAAGCTAGTTGCTGCTGCTGCTGTTGTTGAACGTGAGGCCCAGGGGGCGTCGGAGTGTTTTGAGCATTTTGGGGGCTTTGGTATTGCGCTAATGGATTAGGATTTGGCGACGATGGAAATGAAGACATCGCGCTTACTAGAGGGTGGTAGAGGAGGTGTTGGGGGCAAGCTGAGGTTAGGCGTTGGATCGTCAGAGTGGAAGCACTGAGGATGGAAAGTCGCGAAAGAACGACGAGGTCTTGGCGTGTTTCAGCCTCAATGGTACTTACTCGAGTACGTGCGCAACTCCTACCCCAATCGTGTATTTAATCCTCATAGCGGTTTCGTAGTGATCCTATCGAGACGAAACATTATCAGTATCCGGAAGGACATTATCCAAGATTACCCCAACCGTCGATATTTTCAACCAGTCTTCCATAAACCCCCCCCCCCGGTAAGAAGGCTTAACACTTTTCGAGTGCCAACTTGGACAATACCGTTTCCAGCACCATAGGGTATGGTTCGAGCCGTCCAAAACGTGCACAAACCCAACGATCTCCAAATTCCATAGCTTCCGTAGCCACTACCGTAACGTAATTAAATATTAGTATTGAAGCTCCGGCAGATGTGCTATTGATTAAACCCCTTACCATAAACCCTAATTTTCTCATTTCCTATCCCTAAAATCAGGCACTGGCATCTAAATTTGCCCAGCTACCGTTACTCAGGCATAATCATAATATGTATGATATCCTTTTTTTTCCAGCCAGGTGCATCTTGTGGACCCCTTGAGCCAAAGTTTTCATAGCAAAGCACCTGCGGTACTTTACGCACAAGAAAATCACATGGCAACAGATATCTGTAACTATCGGTGACATGAAGCAGGTACCTTCCATTTATCTCAACAATGTGGGTTTTAAGAAAGAAAGTTACCTAGGCACAGAGTGACAAGGAATGTGTATGATACAATGAATCATTCCTCAACCACTGCTCGGCTATACACAGCAGGACATCTCTCTTTGAAATATTATGCAACACTAGACCTTTATATCATTTGGTTGAAACAAACCTTGAATCTAATCATCATGATCCTCATGATAGTCTGGGTTCATGCGATTTGGTGCACCCCCATTACTTGGCTAGAGTTAACGAAGCATCCTACTAACAACCACCAACATAGGTGCCCATTAGAAACGGAGTAACTCTTTTATTAGAATATGCACCGCTCATATTAGATCCGCCAGGTTACAGAACCTATTAAATAACGTGGAGTCAACGCTGAAGATTGATAAATGGTAGTCTGCTACTATTATTCCTCAAGCCTAGAACTCTAGCTTAAGTTCCTAACACTGCAATAACGCACTCGGGAACCAATGCCAGAGCTCGTGGCAGTACAAAAGAGAGCAAGTGTTACCAGTTAGGATTTCACTAAGGAAATAGAATCGGTTGCGAAACATCAGTGCTTTGCCAGCTAAGCATCTCTTTAGGCATGTTTGGAATGTGATTGCAAGATAAACACAACCTGTGATGCACCCTGTCTTCCCCTCTATACCCCCCCCCCCCCTAAATGTAGCGTTTCCGGTATGTATGAGATCCACCTCCCCCGCCATCCCTCCTAAATTCAAGGAGTCTCGGGCTCGGAACCCAGACCCAGGTCTAGGGCACTGTGAACCAGGAGAATACGATCTGTGGATAATACGGCCAATTGAAATAGCATATATCCTGAACCTAAGTAGGGGTTGGATAACACGAGTTCCTTGGGTTCCCAACAATATTGAGTAAATCGCCTGATATGCCCAGCAGCGATAAACCCCTTTTCCTAAGGAATGAAGCAATTCCCATTGTACTCACATGCATCCTCACATCACAACAATTCCTTGCTTGAGTGCCTTCAGGGATCATTCAATGGTGCTTCCAAAGCTCCTTACTCAGGCAATTCTACCAGCAAATCTGTCACACTCAATGGCATACTTGAGTTCAAGGTGCAGACTACTAACACGCACAATCCAAATCTATTCATCGAGCCTAAACCTACTTGACACCGGGCAATAGCCAACTCGCACCATCAAACCGAGTGATCGTACGTGACAGGAAAAACCATCCCGAACCGCACAAAACCCCACCCCATCACCAATACACTACAGTATCATAGCAAAATTCATATTTATCTACAGGCACACATCACGCCCTCCGGTCATCACCCAGCCACCATAAGGCGAGTGAGATCGCATGCAAAAACCCCCACCCTAGACGACCAAAAGCCCCCAACCAGCTAACCAATCACAGCCCACCAGCCCCTCACCCTCATCCCCCCAAGAAAAACACGCCTCTGGTTTCAATGTAAATATTTTCAATCGCTACGGTATGTGATAGAACGGTAAACACCCAAGTCCAGTGCACAGTCCCCGGCGGCTATCTTTTTCTTATCAGTCAGGATTCACTAAGATTAGACCGGCGGTATCAGTGGTGGCTGTATCACGAATCCAGCCCCGCCCGGGGACAAACATACCGGTACCGGTACAGTACTGGTAGGTAAAGCTTCGCCTAATTCCTTCTTTTTTTTCTTTTCTTTTTTTCGCCCCCGACACGTTTTCGCCAAAACTGGAAAACCGTTACTTGTCACCAGCGTCATGTGGTCCTGCAAACCCGGAGAAAGGGAGCGAGAGAAAACGCCGGTACTGCGAATTCTGGGTGAACTCGACCCGCTGCCATTACCATAATCTACTGTAGCAAAAGTCGGATTGGTACTAAATTAGTGAGGATTTTCTTGATGTCCAACCACAGCGACCTATGTTTAAACTGTGGCGAATTCGCCTTCTTCACGCCTTCCTGTTGGCTCGGTTACCTTAGTTTCGCTTTAGCTCCAATCCGACCTTTGCCAGATTATACGGTATCTGTATAGCAGTTACTACTCTACAGTATCCTGAGGAAAGCGCTTTTGCCACGGGATTAGGCCTTAGGAGAAATAGTGGCTACCTGAAGAAGTCGCCTAGAGTTTACAATATTTTCTCTAGCTTCCCCTACCGTGAGGTCTATGCTTATGCTCATGATCAGTCACTCGGTTTTTGTTAGAAAGTGTGCAATTGGGGTCATCTTCCTCAGAGGAAAATATCATGAGCTATGTTGTAGCGGGTAGGGGGGTTCCACAATACCATGAGATATGGGAAGGGGGACCAAGGAAGATGGTACCGGTGGCTTCAGTGGGCTAAGTTACTGGTTCGGTACCGTACTGTACTTGTATGTTGAGTGCATGTTCTGCGGTTGTAGTGCAAAGTATGCTCTATCGTATACTATATTACTACGTAGAGCACATGAGGAGAAGCGTTCCTTTTTTCGGGGTCGTGCGAGTGGGGGGACGATTATTTTCCAGAGACGCCGAGGGCTTCGGCAAGCAGTTGCTGCTACTGCGAAATATCATAGCGTCGACAAGATCTAAGTGCTTGGAAACATACGAAAAATGTTTTGGCAGCTAAACTAGAGCCAAGAAAGCCCCTAATTTCTCTTACTTCACAAACTGTCCCCGATAATGTGCTTGGTGCTTCCCCCAGCTTTGGTCCATTTTGCCTATGGTGGGGTTTGCCAAATGGTGAGGGAATGTCTGGGATAGGTTAATTACTTAAAAAATTCCTTGACAAGGGCTGTTGATTGATATTTACCAATATTTTAACCTGTAAATGAACAGACTTGGCAAATTAACCTACTAATTCATTAGGATGAATGTCCGCCTGTTCAGGCTACAGAGTTCCACCATATTGTACCCGGCATTGTGGTCTGTTTTTCCTTTTAGTCGGCGGGGAGGAGAGATATATCCTTCTGTTGGGCCAACGAGTTTGCGAAAGTAGAGCCCCAACAAAAAGAAGGAATTTACCACTATTCCATAGATGCCCTATGATGTTTTTTTTTGCATTGCCTAAATTTATGACAACTGATAGGAGTAGATTGGATTGGATTTTCGTGTTACGATGTATTATAATTTTCGTTACATAGGATACTCTGGGCTCTTTGTATGCGGGGAACTGGATGATAATGGCACCCCCGACTGGAGGACTCTTGTTGGTCCTCCAGTGAGGTATTAGGTGTTCTGCACACTGGGGAGTTTGCGCACCGGGACCCAGGCGGCGGCTAATAGGAAATGGACCTAGGTGGGGGAATGAGTTTGCGCAATTGGCGTAGGTAGCTTGGTAGCTAGACAATGGGGTATTGAGTAGGGTGATATCGCATTCCCTCAAATTCATTCCCGGCTCAAACTAGGATTCCCAGCTACACAAGTTGGGTACTAACCATACTGTCTGCCATAGAACAGGAGATAATCTGCTACTGAATACCCAGTATTATCATCACTAAAATCTGTTGATGCAATGTAAGAGGGGAGCTGTGTTTGCTGCTGACTTGTTCTGTAGCGATCGGATATCTTCAGGTCTGAAAAGCCCTATTTTTACACTCCTTCCAGGTCTCGCTGCCCATCTGGGTGTCCAAGACTTTTAGGTTAACAGAAAATAACCAGTTTTCCTACCACCTAGGTCTCCCTCCAGCAAACGAGAGGCTATCAAATGCCAAATTAGCGGGTCGTGAACTTGGCCAATTGTGATGCCGCCCATTCGTCTGTTGTCAGGGCGGGGACTCCGAGAGAAGAACAAGAATGAGAAGGGAAGTGAAAATAAATAAATAAATAAATAAAACGGGGAAAGAAAGAAAAAAGGCTACCAATCTGTGAACAATTCTCCTATTTTTAAAGTATGATATCATGTTTATTTCTTTGCCTTCTATGGAATGCGGTTTACGCCTGTCTGTTATCCTGACTAAGCAACACACCGACCATCGTCGCCTGACAAACTTTGCGTCTCACGGGACTTTCTGGAATGCCCCCTCACCCGAACTTTCCTTTCCTCCTGCGTCTTCCAACCATCGACCCGCGTCGTAACCCCCCCGCAGCGACAGGCAGAGCAGCCACTCTCTCCCTTTCTACCCCCTACCTCTCTCCATACTATTACCACCGCCTACCATCTCACCTCAAGTCACCTCAAGTCATCCCTGATCTGTACCTCTTTTTAATTTTCCCGAGAAGAGCCTGTTCCTCGCGCCACTCCTTTTCCGATCGACTCTCTTGACCTCCATAATCTTACACCTTCATCACCCTCCGCACACACTACCTCCCTCCACCCATCATCCATCATCATCCTCGATTTTTTTTCCCCCCCTTTCCCTAACTTGTGGATTTGATACTTTGACTTTCCTATCCTCCTGGTAAATAAGCAATAGGAAAAAGTCTGACGCGACTCCCGTTTAAAAATATAACATCCTTCTGCCGGCCATTGTCTGCCTTGTGCGCACAGTAATCTACTGTACACCCCTACTACCGGTTTGCTAGACGGAGGTTTTATCGAGTAGAGGGAGAATCAAAGAGAGAGTTACACACAATACACGTGCAGTACAGTACAGGATATCAAGGAGAGAGAGAGAGAGGGAGACAAGCAACCCTAAAGCAAAGGGGAATTTTCAAAGGAATTAGTCGCGCGACAGCTTTTTTTTTGAGGCTCTCGTTTAAAAGAACAATTCGTACGCGTCATCTATCGTCAACATTACTGAGTCCCTGGGGACCTTTTTTCTCCCTTTCCCTTTACACATTCATCCCCTTCCTCATCTCTCCCCTCTGCGAGTAATCTACATACGAAAGTTCCAAGATCACCGAATCCATAATGTCTGCAGTGGTGACTGAGCTGGAGAATGCTCTCCAAGCCATGCAGGCCACAAAGGCACCCGGTGTATCGGGTACGAAAATCAATCAAATCACAGAACTAAGCTTAAGAAACGTCCAGGTACTTTTTCCTATTGTTTTTAACGGCAGATCATCACATCTCTCACAAAAAAAGTAGATTGCATTGTAGAGGCGAATATTCGGTTGCTGACATTCGTTATCATATCTCTCTAGTCTGAATCTGTCATCATCCAAAAGGTCTACACGCACTTTAAGAAGTGCCCTGGAACACATAAACTAGGCCCCCTCTACGTCGTAGACTCTATCGCTCGGAAGTATCTTGAACAGGCAAAGAGGCTGCATGAACCAGTATCTCATGCTGCACCTGATGGTACATTTGGCGCTGGGGTGCATAGAATCACCAATCTGCTGCCCGCCTTAATGAATGACATTCTGCAAAATGCTCCTCCGGAAGAAAATAAGGTACGCTATCTTCCAACGAAGAATTTGAAGTATGAAAGAAGAACATCATTCCGAAAGCAGTCCTCAGCTGGATGAAATAACAATCTGTCATTATTCTCTCTACCCCCTTGGCCATCGAGCCGTTGTATCAATCAATTCTTGACAACGCGGATAAAATACCCCATTCCACACTACTATTATTATTATTGCTTTCTCCTTTCACCGCTTTGAAACCCACAGCGCCTGCTTGCATAAGTGTAGAGGCATCCGACTTACATAGAGATTGTGTGTGTTCTAGGATAAGATAGATAAGCTGGTAACGATTTGGGAGCGCAGTTCTACGTTCCCTCTCGAGGTTTTGGCCGATATAAAGCAGAGGATCGCTGCGAGTCCCATGTCAATTGTCCCGAGTAAGCTCACATTTCCCCCAACAGGCGGCCCCTAGCCATTTTTAGTACATCGGAAGAAGTTCGTATGAAATTGATGGTTTCCCTCCCCGGGTTATTTGTAGATGCTCGCTCGACAACTCCTACTGGTTCACCGCCGCCTCACCTACAGTCCCTTGCCGGTCAGATACAGAATCTCCCCGTGTACCAACCGCCACAGGCTCATCAGACCCCACAATCCGTGATCCCAAATGCGCAGTCGCAAAATGCGTCGACTACAGCTGGTATATTACAGGCTCTGGCTCAAATGGCCAAGCAGAATAAGACCGCTATGCCATCGCAGGCTCCTTCTCAGCAGCAGACACCAACCCCTGTTCCACAGTATAGCGCGCCGACCCCTCAACCGCAGCCCAGTGGAATGCCCAACCTAACCCAAAATGCAAGCTCACTCGTTGTATCTCAGCCTCAACAGGGCCAAGTTCCCATGGCTCAGATGCCGTATACTTCTGCTCCCGCTAGTCAAACCCCAAATGCTACTATTCCGATGATGGGAAATCAGTTGAGTGGGATGTTCTTGGGGCAGCCCGGTCAGAGACAGTTTCCCAACTTCCCCCCGCAGCCCCCTCCCCCACCGCCCATGCCTCAACAAGGTGCTGCACCCGCTGGAATAGAACAGATGGCGCTTTTGCAATTGCTTCTCCAACACGGAGGCATGAACCTCCCGCAACTGACCCAGTCGTTTGGGAACTTAGCTTCTGGACAAGGTGGACCTGGCGCCGACCTGGGCGCCGTTCTGCCAGCGTGGTCACAAATTATGAATGCTGCCCAAGGGCAAACCCAGCAAGATTCCTCTAGAGGTGGTGATGACGGATATGGTAGAGGTCAGAGGAATCGTGAACATTATTCTCCCCCATCCCGCTCCCCGCCACGTTATAGTAGAGACGCAAGGCGGGGAAGGTCTCGTTCTAGATCGCCAAACAGATTTGACCGTGGCAGCGGAGGCGGCGGCGGCGGCGGTGGTGGTGGTGGTGGTGCTAGCGGCGGTCGCTCGCCACCAGCTTTCAGGCGCCGCAGTCCAGTGTACGGTGAATATGAAGGCAACGATTCTCGTGGCCGTGATGGTGACCGTAATCGTGGTGGCAGGGGTCGCGGTGGCGGGGGATTTGGACGTAGAGGAGGGTCCCCCCGCAGCCGCAGGGATCGTAGCAGAACCCCGCCCAGATTCGCAAATGGAAAGGGCCAAGCCGAACGTAATGTCACTCCTACTGCGTTACCTAAGTTTCCTAAACATGTTGAATTTGACCCTACGATCGGGCCGAATAATATCAAAGGTAGGTTAATTTATTGAGGAATATCCCTCTCTCGCTTATTGGAAGCTCCCATTTTTGTCTACTTCCTATTTGCTAATATATCGCTGCAGTCCTCAGTAGAACCTTGTTCGTAGGTGGTGTAACGTAAGTTGAGACAAAAAAAGAAAAACACTTATTCCGTGTCACATATGTAGGTTGGACTAATGTTGAATGTTGAGTAGCATCTCCGACGACGAGCTCCGAAAGCTCTTCGAAAAGCATGGATACGTACAGTCTTGTATTGTCAATCAAGAGAAACGACATGCCTTTATCAAGATGCTTACCCGCCAAGACGCTGTAAAGGCTCGTCAAGGAATGGAGACATATAGAGCCGATAACATGACCATCAGAGTAGGTTGCTTTGATTGCCTCATATTTTCTTCACCCATATGGGAGATAGCTCGAGACTGACTACTTCCTTCCACAGACCAGATGGGGTGTTGGCTACGGCCCCCGTGACTGCAGCGACTACCAAACGGGTATCAGCGTCATCCCGATAGACCGTCTGACTGACGCAGATCAGAGATGGATGGTTTCAGCAGAATATGGTGGCACCGGAGGCCGACCTCTGGAAGGGGGCATGTGTGTGGAAGAACCCGATATTGAAATAGGCCAAGGTGTGTCCTCGAAAGGTAATTATGCCCCCAAATAGCCATAGCTATAGTCTGTAGCAAAAAGGGGGGGGAGGAAACCACAACTTACACAAATGAGTACACGCAGCCATATCCAAACGCTTCCCCACCGACTCTGGCGGAGCCAAAGGACCACGCTCCTCGCACGACAACAGCAACAACGGTGCTGGCAACACCAGCGGCAGCAGCACCGCCCAGCGCGAGCCCCCCCGCACTAAGCGGAACGATTATAGTGAACTTCACGATCGTACCGGTCGCGATAGCAATATCGGCGTGGCGCCTCCAACTCCGGGTTTCGGCACGGGCCTTCCGTTCCCAATGGGAATGATGCCGCCAAATATGCCTCCTGGGTATCAGTATCCCGGTTTTCCTAACCAGAGGTAGTGGATGAGGCGAACTGGGTTCGAAGCAATCCCTTTTCTTTTTTTAAAAAAAAACGAAAAACGAAAAGCAAAGTAAAAGTTTGTTGGGGTTCGTTTGTTGAGGTGTGCCGGAGGGAGGAGGGGGTAATGGTATTATAGTTTTTCCGGCCGGGGAGCACAAACTTGACCCGACATTGACCATGATTTTAGTTTTAGTTTTTCTAGTACTTTTTTTCCCCTGTTTCCTTCTCCCTCTACTGCTATTGTTACTCTCCTTTTTTTTTTGTTCCTTTTTCCTAATATTTGCTTGTTACAATCTTTCCTCTTTTTCCTTCTCTCCTCCCTTTTCATTTCTGGCTATGGTTGTCGGTGGAAGTAAGCAAGTAAGGCGGGGAATTGAGTCGAATTGGACTGGAAAAAAAAAGCTGAAGGGAGCCTAGTTGAGTTTAGCTGAGTCGAGCAGATAATGACAATGTGATGGTTGCACTACGAATGACGCTGGTGAGTGCGTGAGTGTGTATTACGCTATTTTGCTCTCTGTACTGTAGCCGAATATGATATTCTTCCTTTTGGTATCTTTTCTTTTTGGCTTCATTGAGTTTGAATTCCAGCGCTGCCTTCTTTCCTCCTTCCCTTCACTCTTGTGGTTCGTTTTCTCCTCTCTCTCTCCCGAAATCCTCCTTATCAAACTACCTCTCTCCCCATCTACCTTTTTGTACTAGCTCACGAGTCTGCAACACTGCACAAAATCACAGCACGCTTCTAAGTTAATTTCTATTCACTCACTGTGCTTACCTTGCCACCCCCTTTCTTCCTCCCTTCCTACCTTCCGCCCCTCTATCGACATCAATCCCTCCACCAAGCAAAACGAAAAAAAGAAACAGAAAACCACCATGATACCCGCCAATATACACATAAAGTAAACGGGATTCCTCGTTTGAAAGAATCCCCAGTAACTGAGAAATCTTTCCTTTCTGACGAAGGAAATTCAAAGTGGTGCCGAACACAGTGACCTCCCTGGCCTAGATATGAACACCCACGAATGGAAAATATTGAGCCCTTGTCATTCCGGCCCCTTTCTCCTCACTGGTTAGATATATCGTGCTATATATGTTGGTTTATATTACATTGTCCAAAAACTCTAGACTTCAGGCGCTATGTGATGTCCTTTTTCTTGATACCCGCCGGGAGGGGGGAAGTGATGTCCGATGATGCTGGGAGTGGGGAGTAATGATTAGGATGAAGGTTTCCCCCGAGGGAGGGTGAATGTGGCAATTATAGCATGAGGAGTAAAAGAACAAGTAAGCAAGAAAGGAAGCAAGCAAAAGATTTGCAATCCCAGCATGTCCTAGCATGTAACCATCCACGTACCATACATACCATGCGTCCACGCATATCACCACCATACGACAGAAGGAATTTCTAATGAACAACTAATGCAACCAATTTGAAACCCGCCAGACCCATCAACCACGGGCCAAGATACAGCCAACAGAAAAGAAAAGAAAAGAAAAGAAAAGAAAGAAAAAAAGAATTCACCGTCATACGACGGCGTTCGCCAGCTCACCCTCCAATATCACACACACCAAACGCCCAGCATAATACCATACATATCATACACCTAATTAACACTCAATCAAATCCCCACCCACCAGGTAGGTACAATAGACCGGGTGAGTGAGTGGGGTGAGTGCTCAACGAGACGGCACCCTCAGCGAGACTTCTTGGCAAGTATTGTCAGTTGCTAGCTAGCGGGGGGGTCAAAATTAAAATAATAATAATAATAATAAAAAGGGGGAAAAAAAACATAACCCTTGTCTCTACGGAGAATTGTAAATTATTTTGGATAATAATTATTATGGGATTGGCCGGCAGAAAATAATAGTTCTCCGGTCCCTCCCCCGAGCAGAAACATTAATGCTAAGCTAAGCCACGCCAAGCCCCCGGCTGAGGGGGTTGTTGCTGCTGGGTGCTGCCTCCTCGCTGAGCACTCCTCCGCCGTTTTGTTTTGTTTCTATGATACCAAGCCACTTCTCGGGTGATTGTGCATGACTTGGCGTAACTTGGCTCTTCGGGCGATTTGGGATTTGGGATGGGGATGGGCAATTAAATTATATTGGGGTCGTTTTATTCGGAGTTTTATGAATTGGATTAATTGCTATGCTGTAAGATGGAATAACTGGTGCTGGTACACTTGAATAGTAAAAGATAGGAAAAGCAACTTTTTATATATATTATATAAAAATCTCTCCAGATTCCCTAAGCAAACGTTTCTCGGGATAGGTATGATATCGGTAGCTGCCCGGACGCCAAGCTATTAACCCCCCCCCCCATCACCGCGGTTCTGCTCGGACACAAGCGCCGATGAATGCTCATTCTGATACACGGCCAAGCCCATTGACCACAAAAAAGAGAAAGATCCAAGGAGACTTGATCACACCATTTCCCTACTAGTACTCACCAGCCAGAAGGGGAGGCATCTCCGGCAGTACGACCAACACTACGGTGTATGTGTATTCACGGATTAACCTCCCCCACCCGAGTGCCATACACCTTATCTCCGCGTTCAAGGATTGGCACGCTTTCTGGAATCAGTTACTGTACCGGCCGGTACTGTGCGGTAACCATCCTGAAAGGCCCCATGGGGCGGGCGAGCGGGTGCCAATTCTTGGCTCGGGGACGAGAGAGATCAACAACGGGCATCATGTCGGGTTTCCGGAGAAAAGAACGAGGGGGAGAAGAAAAGGAGAGGAGAAGACGAAAAGAAAAGATGAAAAAAAGATGAAGGGAATGTGAGGCTGTGGTGCTCGTGGAGATTACCTTCAGCGCTTCCTGTTCTTCCTCCTAAGCTATGCTGGTATAGTGCCTGCCGTGCCCCGAACCAAGGATTGGGAATGGTCCCCCGTTATGTGGACCTGTGATGTGTGCACTGGAGTCATATCAATGTCCTCTGTTGCTGGAGGCCAGAGCCAAATAGCACCAGAAATACCAGTTTTCAAGTTACTTGTACTGCTGTGTATCACTCTGCGGATTCCTCTAAAGCGGGCTTTATTTTTTATGACAATTCCCACCCCCGAGCATGGATGAAGTGGCAGGTTACCGTATGGGGCGAGTTACAATCTGCCCTCTGCATACGACACTGGTTGCAAAGGCCGCTGTCTTGGCAGGAACCAGGTCTCTCTCGAAAGCGGACATTTGACACTGGTCCACCATCCGCGAGCACAGTAAAATGACCCGAAAATCACATTGCCTTGGCGAGCTTGGGGCAAAATATGTTTTTTTCTAGTTTCGCCCTCCATCGATAATAGTTTCCATTAGTCCAACGCTCGTTGCTCTGAGTGATTCGGTCACTGTCTCTTGGCCTGGGGTAGCCGGGGGCGCTGTCATTCCGGGTGCCAATCACTTGGCAGGGGTTCATGAATACCGGCATGATACAGGTACTAGGTTAGTTGAGTCTTGGATGGTTTAACTTAAATTACCCCTAGGTCATCGAACCCATCAAAAATAACTGAACGGCCGCAGATGGCAGCGGGAAAGAGATTTCCTCGATGTGACATCTGTACAGCACCCGTGAAAAGTGAGTTTAATTCAACCCCCCCAGCGACTTCATGAAATGACTTACTTTCGGAGCCGCAGGACAGACGATGAGGAATTGGCCGAAAGTCCTTATACAGAGTAAATTGTAGCAAACTGTAGAGTAGTTGTGGTAACCTGTAGTAGAGCAATGTGCCGGTAGTCTAGAAGCGGGAAACTTTCCGTGAGCCTGGAGGTGAAACCAGAAGTGACTGCTGGTTGTCCCATCGTGACGGTTTCCCCCTTCCAAGAACTCTATTTGTGAACTATGCTCGTGATGTCGAGTGTTCGGGAAAAGGACTGTCCGTCAGATCGCATGCATACCACCGGAAATCCGAGGCCCCGTCCGATTTTTGGTGGTACGCAATAGTGCGAACGCAATGCGCATGCAAGGCGGCGGGGGTTTCGGTCTGATCTGGCTTGCCCAGAGGGAAAATACATTTTTTCTTTCTTTTTTTCTCCCTCTTCTCTTTCCTCCTGTAGTTTTTTCTCCCCCTCATCAACAGGCTATGTACGATGAAAGTATTGGATTGTATTGTATTGGTGTCTGATTGGTGCGGGGGCACCCGGTACGGAGAATCTTTTACACATCGGTACCAGTACAAGAGCTGGGCGGCAGGTGTGATACAGGTACCGTATGTATGCTGCGAGGGGAGGTCTGGATGCGGGGTGGGGGTGTGGGAAATAATCCGGTCTTGGGAGGCGGAATGGCCGAATATCCGGTATCGGTAGATAGAGATAGGGTTTGTGGAGAGGAGTGCTGTGGATACACCGCATGAATTCAAGTGCTGTATCAGGCCGATATCGTGAGTCTGGATAGAGTACCGGTACTACACCAGCAAGGCGGAGAAGAAGTGGGTTGCCACCATTGCGTGGGAATCGCCACCTGGTGTCCCACCCAATTTGACCGTGCGAGGACTTGCAGAATATGGTGAGGGAGGGGCCTCCGCAGGCGGGCATCCCCCTGCTCCCGCCTAAACTTTATCCTACCCCCAGTTTCTAAACCCCAATATCTCCATGAAAACTTGGGGTATTATCATTTTCTCTCCGTCGATGTGTAAGGATCATCCACCTATCATCTAATAAAGACATGATTCCCATTGGGTGATGGTTGATCCTTTAGTAGTTGAAGTCGCACAATATTCTCTCCGCAAAGCACTCAGGCTATTGACATCCCTCCCATAGCGGCAGAGGTATCGGGTCTTGGTGCTGAGCTTGGGCAAAGCAAATCCCTCTTCTCTCATCTCATCAGAAGAAGATCGATCCGATAGCCTATAGCAGTAATTATGACACTACCGGTAGACCGCGCTCTAAAGTAAATGGGAAGGAAAAAACCGAAAAGAAAGACTGGGAAAAATAGGCAAGCTACCCCCATCCATCCTATTCCAGCCATTTTCATCCCATCCCACCCCCATGACAATAATACCATACTGTAACTCACCCGGTACCTCGGCCACCTCCCCTCCCGCCCAAACCTAACCAGTCAAAAACGGCAAATTCCCTTCCCCCACTCACGCATAAACCCTCCCTCTCTCATCTCCGGCGCTTTTTTTTTCCTTTCCACTCCCATCAAAACCAGAATCTCCAAGCGCCAAGGTGTGTCTTTCCCGTTTGGCCGTTATGACGTTATTGCCTGCTGTGCTGTTGCGTGGGGAAAAGGGAAGCTGTGGTTGGAATGTCGGCGCATCCCGCTGCACTTGTTAACCAAGTTCAAGCTGGGTAGGATTGTGAAATTTTTTCGAGCACCACTCGAGTACCACTGCACTTGCACTTGCACTTCGGTCCAGTTTTTTTTGTCGATATATGGAGGGGAGAAAAAAAAGAAAAACGCGGAAAAAAGAATCGAGAATCATTGTAGTTCTCAGGAAGAAGATTGCGGATTGCGGAAGAGGCCCACCACCCGTAGCCCCCCGAGCTTTTTTTTTTCTTTTCTGCTTTCAGAGCTTGATTGCGTGATGGTACGGTATCCACCAAGGGCCCTCCCTTACTGGAGATTTCACTCTGGAGAAATCAGATGTATTGTGAATTCTCAAAGTTCTGTGGCTTGCCAAGTGATAATTAAATACTCACGCGGCCGGATTGAAATCAGAAGGGCTAATTTTGGACTAGTGCATGTTTAGTGATGGTCCACCATATACGGTATAAACTCGCCAAACTCGGTGGAAAATCCCTTCATACTTGTGACACTGCACTCATGGCAACCTTGCTGCATAGCGAGTTTGGAAAACTTATACCATATGTGGTTAGCTCTCACCTGACAAGCACTAGTCCAAAACTAGGCCTTCTGATTTCAATCCGGCCGCGTGAGTAGTATACACATGATGCATACCAGCAACGTTAGGTTACCCGCTGCTACCCAGATCATCCTAAAATTGGTTCTAAGACTATTTATTCCGCCTTCGGCTTCACTAAGTCTCTTGTCTACCTTTGTAATGTCAGCCTTAAGGTCCTCGCGAGTTGTTGCGATATCGGCTTTGAGGTCCTCGCGAGTTCTTAAGAGGTCTTCGCGAGTTCTTGCGATGTCGGCTTTAAGGACCTCGCGAGTTCCTGCGATGTCGGCTCTAAGTTCCCCATGCATCTTTCCCATATCGGACTTCAGTTCCCCATGGGCCTTTCCCATATCGGACCTCAGTTCCCCATGCATCCTTTGCATATCCGCCGAGAGCTTTGCCATATCGGATCTCTGGCCCCCATAAATCGTTCCCATACCGACAAAGAGCTTCGCCGAATCGGATTTGTGTTCCACATAACTTAGTTAGCTCATTCCCATATCGGCAACGAGGTTCGCCATATCGGATTTGTGTTCCCCGTAGTGTTTCGCCATTGCAGCTTCTATCCTTGAATACCTGCTTCCATTATCTTTCCTAAGATCATCCTTTAACTTCGCAAACTCCTAGTAAGAATCAGCTATATTACTCTTTGGTACATAGTATAATCCTGATGCACACTATACCTTTACCGAGGCGTTGTACCTATCGTCTGAGTCAATGTACCTACGATCGAAGGCGATGAATCTAAGATCCGATTGGTGAAAACGATCTTCCAATTTGGAGACACGATTAAACTATCCCGAATGGTTAATTAGCTACCCCTCCAAAGATCACTTGTTGAACTTGAATAACATACCAAGTACCCACCACCCCGGCGCGTAAACCCTGTTCTAGCTTTAGCATTCCCGGAAGCTTCATCGTTGTGTTCCACCTCGGGCACACTCCCGCTGTGGACGTTTGCAGAGGTATTGAGACAGCGGGTAGGAAGTCTGAAAATGGGAGATGGCTTCACTGCTAACGTCAACCACCGGGAAGTGTCACAGCACCTAGAGGTGTCACACATGGCAACCATGACAACCACAACTAAAAAATGTAACAACTCAACCAATTCTTAACCAAATTGGACCAAACAAGGTGATATCAATTGAGAAAAGAGAGGAGAGCTAATTTAGGCTT
>Ga0307510_10002971_pt1 | contig 19504 bp, 31 predicted proteins | sample 12_EM_MG_FD_207224 | JGI IMG/M metagenome (GOLD analysis project Ga0307510, IMG submission 207224) | Populus trichocarpa ectomycorrhiza microbial communities from riparian zone in the Pacific Northwest, United States - 12_EM | ecosystem: Host-associated > Plants > Roots > Unclassified | place...
CCAGGCGACAAGTGTAGTGGAATCTGAAAGAAGGTTGTGCAAAGTAAAGATGAGAGAGCCAAGTGCTAGTCCTGAGTTTACCCAGGACCCGGAAACAGCGCCCTTTTTTATCGGCACAGACGCTTTCACTGCGCGTCGAAGAGATAACTCCGTGATGGCAAGAAGGGCGAGTAAGATGCCTGTCTTGTTGTACCCGCCGGTATTCTCGTTCATGAACGGCCATACTAAACACCTGGTGAGTGGCGGGGAAACGGAACAACGAAGAGAATAATACCGGGGTTATTAGAATGATTGGCGAGCTTGGCAACGGAAGATAACATGAAGCCGAGACCCAAGACTGTTATAGATTGAGTCGGTATGGAATCAAAACAGGTCAAGGGAATCGACTGACCGATTCCTCGATAGAAGGAGTCGGTACCAGACCACTCTACCGCTGCCAGGACGCACGCGAATATGTTCCCAATGTTTACGAGCCACAATCGGCATAATGGATCATCAAAGCGGTACGCTGCTAGCCCAACAAGAGAAAGTAGATGAGACGTAATACGACCCCGTCTACTGGTCAGGAAGTGATGAACCGAGGGAATTCCTAGTAGCACGGGGGACAATGTGCAAAGGAGGGAAGCTTCTGGGCCAGCGATTGCCAATTTCCAAATGGAGAAATAGAAGAGGGTTGGGGCAAGAGATGTAAACACGGACCAGAAAACATAGGCTGGAACCGGAATCAGAAGTTAGGATTGGATGACACCTGGAGACTCACAAAGATACAGGTCAGATAAGAAATCGCACAACCGAGCGGGTTGCTTATCCCATGTAACAGCAACCCCAGTGTCTACCTTTGAGGGATGAGGAGACGTCACGCTTTCGCTGACGAACAATAATATTCAGCCCAGAAGTTACATTCAAAAGCCAATACGGCGGTACGTTTTGGTCTCGATCTTATCCTGTGTAACAGACAACTGCACGACATTTTAGACGGAGAACGCGGGGAAGGATAGACGGCATACCCGCAGTCCCGACTCGCGCAAGTCTCTTGCGAGGATTGAATCGAAGGTGATATCGAGGAATATCAGACCCCACTCGAAGAAACTATATCTTGTGTAGGCTGAAGGGTCGGACGTAAGATTGAGGTATGCTACGACTATGCACACTCACCCCCGGGTCTCTTGTGGACCTTGTGTTGGATGAAGAAATATACCATGGGAACAATGGAGGCAAAGAATCTGTGTTATGCCATAAGGAACTCGTGGTAGATTGTGAGCGAGGTGACAAACGCTGCGGCTACGTATTTTCTGTCTGATATGAGTAAGGTGGATAGCGGCAAACACATTCGCAAACCTTTGCCGTTTCGTGACCAACCGCATCGATGGTGTGTAGGAAATGGAACCAAACATCCAAGGCACGTTACAGATGATGTAAGAGACCATGAGCACGTCGTGCGCATCATGATGGTCGGTCGAGGTGATGTAGACCCAACCGCCACAGGACAATGATCTGATGATGCCGATGATGAGAAGGAGAAAGGGCCACGAAGACCTGCTGGCTTGGTATTGCAGATAGTATTGGAGAAACACCAGGGCAAAGCGAGGCCCAGAAGTCAAGGCGATGAAGATTTGGAAGAAGCTCCTCTCTGGATACCAATCGCCAATGCTGACCGGAAGGGATTGTGGTCAGGAATGCGACGGGGGGTGGAACGCGGGGAACATACGTCGCAGAAACGCTAGGGAACCACTCCTGCGGATAGCCAGCGACCCCATTCTTGACGATCTTCTTGTAATGGAGACCGGTGCCGACGGCAAGGGCGGTAAGAAAGGCGAGAGAAGCGAGGGTCGTGTGGGCGATGACAACCCAGCTGGCGGGGAACGAGACGGGGGGGAACCTGTGGGTCGAGTTGTCTTGCATGGACGAGGGAAGAGAGCGAACGGCCTGTACAACAGACTAACGCATGGATTATGTATACGCCGCCAAGTATTCAATCCGGCTGACCAGGTGACCTCGGTCAATGCAGAGGATAGGGGACAAGACTATTATTCGGTTGTTCATTCTAACCTAACATGCAAATTCACGGCTCTAACGAGGCTGGAAAAGTCCCTGCTTCCCTCTGACCATCCCACTTCTCAATCTGAAAAGAACAGAGTCAGTCAAGGCTACCCTCAGCCAGGCAGGCTCCGGTGAGACATACCCAGCCGTCTTGAACGCGCACAAAAGTCAATAAAAACAACTTGAATGCAACAGGGAGAGGGACTCACTGGGGCAGAGAGAGTGGTAGGCCCTCCTGAATTGTTTACACGGAGCAAAGTCCTCGCCCTTGGCCGTGATGCACTTGAAGTAATCCGTGTAGTTTTGGAAGCTGTACGTGGTATTATGTGTGCTCGCTCTATACCGCAGTGGGTCGTGCGTACCAATGCTTGGATTGGTTCGTTTGGGGGAACCGGGCTGTGACGGGATGTGTTTCGAGGCGTTGGCGCGAGAAGATTCCGAAAAAGCCTTACCGTCAAAACCTGCGGTCTGTAGAACGTATTTGCTGGAAAGAAAAGAATATTTAGTATAGGGGAAAAAGGCGGAAAGGGTGGAAGGAACTTGCGTGGAGAGGTCGGAGTCGGACATTGTAGGAGGGTGTTCGCCGCAGAGAATCAAGCGAGGTTGAAACGATCGACAACTCTCGGTCGGTCTCCACCATGGACGCTCTCAAGGCTGAGATTGCAACAAAGCGAAAGGCAATCCAAGATGATGCTCAAGGTCCCTCAAAGTATATACGCAGAGGTGACCTCGAACGTCTCAAAGCGGAGAGGGAGCAGAAGGCACGCGAACAAGCCGAGAAGCTTGTAGCTTCCCAAGTGAGTCCATGCACGTTCTACCTCTCCCCTGGCTAATCTCTTTCCACTGGAGTAAACAGGTCGGGTCTTCCAGGGCTTCTACGAACTCCCCCTCACCCGACTCAATTTTTGAATCCACAACTACAAACCCCGAGTCCTCGTATAACTTATCCAACGAAGAAACCATCCGCAGACTCAGGGTCAAAGGCCAACCTATCCTTCTCTTTGGCGAGTCAGATCGCGAACGCCGCCTCCGCCTCCGGGCCCTCGAACTTATCGAGGAGCGTGACCATGAACGTCAAGGCGGTCAAAACGATTTCAAAAAGGCACTCGAAGATGTCGAAAATGTCGAGAAGCTCATGAACAAGAACGTGGACGATTCTTCCTCGACCGGCAAACGAAAAGACGAGAGCAAGGATTCTGTCGACATACTTGACCTTGACCTCCTCAAAACAGACCCTCAAAAGGTCTATCCCATCATCTACTACTCGCTCAAGAGGAGACTCAAGGAATGGGAGGAATGGATGGATCAACGACCAGGCACGTTCCCTACCCTCATCTTAGCTTGTTCATCGTAAATTGAAAGACGCCTTTAGAACACATTAAGCGGTCCACTCAAGGTAAACTTGCATCCGCTACCCAACGCCAATCGGCAGAGTACCTCAAACCTTTCTTCAAGATGTTACGCCAGCGGGTCAGTTGATTACTTGTGATCACATATCACCACTCATAACTGCCACAGTCAATGCCCGACGACATGCTTCCGCGCGTAGCGGAGATTGTACACCACATGCAGAAGCGCCAATACCAGCGAGCAAACGACGCCTACTTAAGACTATCCATCGGAAATGCACCATGGCCTATTGGAGTCACCATGGTTGGGTGAGTACCCTTCTCTATCTCCCTACCCAATCCATTGATAACCCTGCCTAGAATTCACGAACGTTCTGCACGTGAAAAGATCTCAACGGACCAAGTAGCCCACGTCCTCAACGATGAGGTGAGCAGGAAGTACATCCAGAGTCTCAAGAGGTTAGTTACGCCCAATCCAACTTTATCCCACGATCTGATCGATCTATTCAGGCTCTTGACTTTCTCCCAGACCAAATACCCCCCGGACGACGTGACTCAGCTCATGGGTTAATGACCTTATCTACTACTGTCTCCCTCTCGCTCCCCTCTTCTTTGCACCCATTTCCACCGTTGGCTTGGGGATCGCGTGGCCTGAGCTCCTGATGTGATTGAACAACCCAGACCGACTCTCGAATTTTGCTTCGCAAACATGACATTTCTGTGCCCAGTTGTCAGTCTAATATCAGCATGACCTTTTCAAACACTTACATGCATGTTATTAATCGCCTGGGCTTGTTTTTTGGCTTCTCGTAATCTCCGTTTATCTCTCTTCGATAGCTTTTGTTCTGATTGGGATTCTTCAATACCCTCGGGTGATGTTTCTTCCACTAAAGCCGCCTGCACTCGATATTCTGGTGGTTCTTGAGCGCAGTGCGGATTCTCATCTTCCGTGCCAGACCTATCGTCCAGGGGTGGTGCCATCGAACCTTCGGATTGCCCGCTATCTTCTGTGGGTTCGGATACTAATTCGTCGTTCGGACCAGAAAGCCCGAGCTCCCTTGCCTCTTCCTCCATATGACGTCTGAGAACCTCCACATTCTTGATGTGCTTTTTGCTTCTCTCGTGACTATTCCATGCTGCTTCGCTCTTGAACGATTTCCCACAAGCGACACACTCAAATACCTCTGGGTCGTTGTTTCCCTCCGCTAACGCCCATTCGAGGTCTTCCGCACCCGAGACCCTTGTTTTCTGCCATTCCTGTTCGACGTAGACAGCAACAGGCTCCGTTTTGGTCTGCGGCGCTGGAGGATGGGCAGGTGGCGTGATGGCGGGTTGAGGCTGTGACTTATGGTGGGCCTTATATCGTGGGTCTCGCTTTCGAACAAACATCACGAGAGACTGCTCAAATGTGGGAGGGTGGCGAAGCTTTACCAAGGGAGGGACCTACCCTGACAGTATCGTTGTACTCCCTACGTGCATCCTCTCGAGCCTTCCTGTTCTCTTTTTCCATAAGCCTAAGGCCTAGTTAGGATATGCAGACAGACGAGTACTTCCACACATACCTTCTCGCTTTGCGGTCTGGAGCGTCAGAGAGGTTCCACTTATCTACCCAAGAGAAGTCTTTCAATGTGGAGAATTTGAGCCACCCCGTGTAGAAGAGACGGAGTTCGGGCCCGCTTTCGGACCCAGTCCAAGTGGATCTATGATCTCCAAAACCAGGATAATTTTCTTGGGAGAAATGAGACCGCTGTGACTCATCATACGCCAGTCGGGAGAAAAGGTTTCGGTAAATCGTGAAGAAACTCTACGCGAGGTTATCCGCAGACCAGTCAAGAAACAGTAGAAATATGCACGGTACATTTTCACCGTCTCCTTCGAACGTCTTCCATATTCTAGGGTCGAAGAACGCCCTAAGGTGACTGACTGTCAGTCCCCGGTCCTTCCCTGGGGGTGGTGCGGCGCCTCTCCGTATACCATCCAGTACGGTGTCGGCATCAGCTTCCGGTACGAGAGAGGCTCTGTGACTGTCATACCAAGCACGCTCCTGGTACGGGAATGTTCAGAACCGATCAGAAATCTGACCACTTGAAGGTACTAACTTGCTCATCGATGAGCACCTTGACCAGAATAGTGAGCGTGGTGGGGAGGTGAAATTAACCGACACCTTCCAAACCTCGTATGCTTGTTGAATAAGGGTGAACCTCTGAGTTGCACCTTCCACATCGTCGGCGTTTTTATCTGGGTGATGAATCAATGCTAGCCTGCGGAAGGACTTCTGGGCGGGTTGTAAGTGGCGAGAGGATATGGCTTCCATGAAAAGGGTGAAACCTTGATTTCATCCATGGTGGCATTTTCATCTACTTGAAGGAGTTCGTAATAGTCAGCGACCTGCTGAGGCTTGGACTCTCCTGCTCCCATCGTGCTGGGTGACCTATGATATTGACCCGACGCCGAAAGTTCACACGATCGCTTACTTCCGTTTGCTCCGCGACCACCGACGGAATGGCGGACTTTCTCAAACTCGGTTCTTCTACCTCTCACACCGGTCCGTACGCTTCGACTTGCATTAGCACTAACTCATCTCTGCTTCAGATATGGAGGCCAGAAAGGAGGCCTTCAAACAGTCCTTGAGGGGCGAGCTTGCGTTGGCGAACGCTCAACAGCTCATTAATGTGCGTCGTTCCAGTTGGATCTCTTTTAACGGGTGCTAACAAGTCATAGACGACAAATGAAAAATGTTACGCGAAGTGCATCACGAAACCGTCGTCGTCACTCTCAAGTTCCGAAGAGGTCAGTCACATATAACCCCGGTGCTCGTTCGTGACTGCCAACATCGCTACACAGACGTGTCTCGCGCGGTGCCTCGACCGTTACATGGAAGCATGTGCGTCTATGCTGCAACTATCTGTTTTCTTCTACTGACGCGTTGCAGTCAACATCGTGAGCCGAACGTATACAGCTCGACTGGTGAAAGAGCGGAACGACAGCTCGAACACCAGTTAAAACTTGGGAGTCATTATTGGCCGAGATAAAATATGCTTAGAATTAGAGGACATAATGTGATAATTCCTGCCTCTGGGTCGTAGCGGAGAAAACTTGCCCATTCGTACTGCAGCACAGACAACACTGGATACTTACACAAGATGTCGGAGGACGTGAGAGCAAGGCCACGAGCGAGAGAAAGTGAATAAAAAAACACTCAGGCAAACTTACGCCATGGTGTGACCCTGATGGGACACCACTAAAAATATGTTCAATACCTTGGTCGCTTTGAATCGCGATCCTCGTCCATCCCTGGGCCCTCCCGTTTAAGGTCGGGACGGTACCCACCTCCATACCCACCGCCACCTCTTGGTGGACCGAACCCTCCTCCGCCGCCTCCGTAACCACCTCCGTAACCACTGCCCGGAGGGCCATACCCACCAGAACCGTTCGGTGGCCCCCCAGGCCCACCGCTTGCGTACTCACTGAACCCCCCTCCGCCTTGGTATCCAATGCCTCCACCTCTGCCACCACTTAAAATATGGTTAGTCTCAGTTGGGACTATGGGGAACGCAATACACACCGGAATCCTCCCCCGCCGTATCCACCCCCGCGTCCACCACCCCCAAAGTCATCACGTCCACCACGGAAGCCGCCTCCGCCTCCACGGAAACCTCCACCCCGTCCACCATACGTCCCTCCCCCTCCACGACCGCGGAATCCGCCACGGTCACCGCGATCTGGACCTCGGAAACCTCCTCTGCCAGATAAAGGCAGCGGTTCCGGCTTTGGACGACCTCCGAGACCACCACCAAGTCGGCGGGGCTTCCAACCTCGAACGGTCCTACCACGTTCCACATCAACAAGGACGCGCTTACCCATGATGACCAAGCGGTCAGATTCCTTGTATGCGACTGTGGTGCGGTGAGGATGCAGAAATTGTCTGGAACGAATGTCATCTTCACCTTTCATGTCTCTCTCTCGTTCGAAAACAATGAAGGCATAGCCCCTACTACGACCATTCTTGTCACGAACAATTCTCACACGTTCGATAGACCCGAAACTCTCAAATTCACGCCTGAGATCGCTCTCGGTCGCGTTTTTTGGCTAGAACCACACACTCATTAGAACAATTCAGGAGGAGGGAAGGGGATGCGACGAACCAGACGGGCGATGAATAGAGTCTTGTACGGATCTCCTACAGCTTCCGAGTCCTCGGAGGGCTTGTCTAGACAAAAGAGAGGGTTGGTCGAGTAGAAGAGAGGGAAGAAAGAGATGGCACTACAAGTGTCCTTTGCTATTTTGAACTGTTCCTCCCTTCGCTTTTTCCGCTCCTCCCTGCGAATCTGGCGCCTTGTTTCTTCGGCATATGTGAAAGAGGGTTCCTCGCCATCTTCCATATCGGGTGCATGCCCAGAGCTGAGCATACCTGCGGTTTTTGCTTCCCGTAGTTGTTCGAGGAGTTGGGCAACCCCAGAAACGGATTTGTTTGTGACACGGTCAATATCCTTGCCGACTGGGCGGATGTAGGGGAGTGGTGGCCTCGGTGCGAATAATTTGAGTAAATTCGGGGGGAGGAGGTGAGTGCCAGGCATCTTGGATGCCGATGATGATGGAAGAGAGCGAGAGTCCTGTGACCGAACGTCACGTCACACGAGGAACCTCTGACCCGACGCGACCGCTTCCGACGTCTGGTGGTGAGTCTCCTGGTATGAGCCCAGGGCGTTTCGAAATCGCTCATCTCCTGTCAGAAAATGGCCAGGCTGAAAACCCTCCTCTCATCGTGGAGGATATGCCGGACCTCTCGCTCTTTTGCTGCTGTGGCGAGTCCCAGATCGCTCGTGTTCGCATCCTTCTTCAATCCCAACGAGCGATGGTCTGGCATGCGCCCGGGAAACACCCAACCCGACGTCACTCTCAACGCCCAGTTTACCTCACCTCCAGTACCACTCTCTGCCTACCGCCTCTCCCCTGCCCCAACAGCCCGCGTTTTGCCGAAGCTTTACACTCAACTGTCCAAGTCTCGGCTGACGTTCCTTGTTGTTTTGACCTCCATGGCAGGCGTGGCAATCTCTCCGCTGCCTGCAAGCGTGCCTACCCTCCTTGCAACCGCCGTTGGGACAGCACTGTGCTCCGCATCAGCAAACACTCTCAATCAGCTCCAAGAGGTTCCTTTCGATGCCCAAATGGTCCGCACGCGAATGCGACCGTTGGTCAGAAAAGCAATTGGTTCCCTCCACGCTACCGCCTTTGCGGCGGCTACCGGGACGCTTGGTCCGATCCTGCTTTACACCATGGCCAACCCCACCACTGCCGCCCTTGGGTTGGCCAACATCGCTTTATATGCTGGAGCGTACACTTGGATGAAACGAAAGACGATTTGGAACACCTGGGCCGGTGCCGTTGTTGGTGCTATCCCCCCTCTTATGGGCTGGACTGCCTGCGGGGGGAAACTCCTCCCTTCTGCGACCTACACGCCAGAATACTTCCTTCCCTCCTTCCTTTTGGACCCAATGGTCTCCTCCGTGGACCCCTCCCTGATTGACAACCCACTCGGCCCACTCGCCTTGTTCATGCTGCTATTTTCGTGGCAATTTCCACATTTTAACGCTCTCTCCCGTCTATATCGGGGTTCATACGCACAGGCGGGCTACAAAATGCTTTCCGTATTATCCCCCGCTAGAAACGCGCTCGTCTCTCTGCGACATGCCATCATCCTCATCCCCACCTGTTCCATCTTATTCCCTCTCTCCGGCTTGACGACTTGGACATTTGCCGTGACCAGCTTGATTCCAGGTTCTGTCTTACTCCGTGCTGCGTGGCGGATGTGGCGTACAGGGAGCGAAAAAGATGCCAGGAGCCTGTTCCAACACAGTCTCTGGCACCTCCCCGCCGTTCTCGGTTTGATGATGATCCACAAGAACGGCATCGACTGGAGTGAGAGGTTTGAGAAGGGAGACGGCACAGATGGATCCTGACACGAGTAGTTAGCCTTGCCTCCCAATAGACTAGTGAACTTAGTAACGACCTCACTGCAACTTTTTGGCTCTGGTAGCCTTTGCTTCGTTACGTCTCTTCTTCAGCGCGTCCAGTCTGCCTTTCAACAACACGACTTTTGCGTCAGCCTCCTCCTGCGCTCGCTCCTCTTCGACCAATCTATCCATAATCAACTCCTTCTCGTCCTCTTCCTTCCTCTTCTTTAATTCCTCCTCGCTTTTCGGAACCTCGGCCACCACAGCATCGACATCCAGGGGTTTTCGTAAAGGCAACCCTAGAACGTTCTCCGGGAGAAGTTCTGGTTCTGCAAAAACTGTGGCACGCTTGAAAGCCTCGTGTCGGTGATCAGCCGAGGCGGGGGCGGGTGTCAACATTTCCTGTTGGAACCTCTGCCACTCCAGATCGATGGGATTTTCGGCTGCTACTGGCGGTATTGGGATGTGTTGACCCCCGTCCTCGTCACTAGAGTCATCGTCAACCGAATGAATAGGTGCTCTGGTGGGATCGGAGAAGAAGTTGGATGGGAAGGTGTGTTCTGGTGTTGTCCCAGATGCCAGGTCCTCGGGCGTAACTTTGGGCTTCTTGGGCTCGGAGGTGGGGTGAGCTTCTTGATCATCCGAGGAGTCATCCTCTCCAACCTTCCGTTTCCCAATGGACCTCGCCGTCTCCCCTTGTTGACCGGCAGCTTGGGATACTCTCTGTTTCGCAACATTCTCCCGGTGAGCTTTACTGCCAACATGTCCTGCCCAAGCAGATGCTTGCTTGATCACCGTTTCGCATGCAGTACACCGTAGTTGGCCAGTCGATGTGTAAGACACGTAAGGGTGCTGGATCTGAGCTTCCTGCCGCTTCGCCTTCAGCAAGGCACGTACGTCTGACATGGTGAGGAGAGAAGAGATCGTGGGAACACAACTAAACCCGGTCGTCCTCCAGTGTATAAGAAAGTGCATGTATCGTAAGGTATCCTAAACGTTAAATATTTATCCAACAGCCCAATCAGTTTTTGTTGGCAAATATCTTCTGAATAGAGGCGGTAGAGTACGACTTGGGACGTTCCAGCGCTACAAGAGTGACATGAGTTGCTTTCTTTTCCCAGGGAACTAAGGATATACACACGGGCACCAAGGGCACGGTCCCAAATGAGTTGCGCGGCCACACCGAACGCACGGGAGACACCAAACAAGACTGTGTAGAACTCCATCTGAGTTAACCCGTAGTGTGTAAGGAGGACACCGGAGTGAGCATCAACGTTGGGCCAAGGATTCTTGGCTTTTCCAGCCTAGATTCTATGTTTCAGTGATGAATTCTGGGGTGAGAAACTGGTACCTACCTCGAGCAACACATCGGGGACAATGGCATAGACTTGGTTGACCAACTTGAAGAGGGGGTCCTCGGGCAGATGCTTCAACGCGAACTCCCGCTGGGCCATGTAACGAGGGTCGGTTTTACGAAGGACAGCGTGTCCATAACCAGGGACGACCTGGCCACCTTGTAAAGTAGACCACACATACTCACGGACGGCCGCATCCGATGCATTCTCGCCGATACTATTTTGCATCTTTCGAAGCCAAACAAGGACCTCCTGGTTGGCAAGCCCGTGAAGAGGGCCCGCAAGACCGTTCAAGGCGGCACCAAACGCCAAGAAGGGGTCCGAGAGAGCCGATCCAACGAGTTTCCCTGTGTGGGCAGAGACATTGCCTCCTTCGTGGTCGCTAGAACCGACACATCAGTGGGGGAAACAAAGTGATAAACAAGAATATCTACCTGTGGATGGTGATGTACAAGCGCATGAGTTCGACGAAGGCCTCGTTATCGCCAAAGCCAAGTAACGTGGCTAGATTGTGGGAGTAATCTTTGGCAGGATCGATGGCAGGGAGCTTTCCTTGACCAAAGACATTGCGGTAAATCCGCCCTGCAATATTGGGGAGTTTTGCGATACTAGAAATATCGTTATCAGCAAGCAGGGGATAGGATGAATAAAAGAAAAGGCCCACAGATCCATGGAGTCTTCGAAAACAGGTCCCCAATAGTCTTTTTTGGAAACCCCTTGGGAGTAGGCTTTGGCAAACGCAGAGTCATGGTTCAGCTATGATAAAGGTTATCAGAGAAGAATGGCAGGGCTGTGAGAGGAAAACTTGCAGCAGTGACGGCCAAGCTGAACTGGCTCATAGGATGAAGTGTTGGGGGACACCTATCGAGGAGTTCTTCAACAAACTCTGGGATTGCAGCGCGGGCAGCCCAGTCCTTGGACAACCCGGTAACCTGTTCTGGAGTAGGGACCTCTCCGGTCAACAAGAGCCAGAAGAGAGCCTCGGGAAGCGGTTCGCTACCACCGGGAGCCTTCGGAAGCAGCTCCTGGCATTCGGGAATTGTCTTGCCACGGAAGCGAATGCCCTCATCTGGAATGTAGTGAGAAAATAGATGGATGAAGGGAGGGATAGTAACGGACCAGCATCAAGGACAGAACCATCCCAGATGAGAGCTGGGAGACCGCGCATTCCACTGGACCTTGGAGTGAGTGGGGAGGCGATATGGACGGAGCGGGATATTCACCCGTATAATTGATTGACAACAACGGGTCCGAATGACTTTTTGCCGTGTTCTGCCCTGGTTGCCTTGACCTAGAAGAGAGTTGGCGGAAGTAGGCTTGGGATGTCGGGACATACATTCTCAATTTCTTGGGGAATAAGGGCAGCCAATCTCTCCTTGAGGGTTGGTTGTTTTGATGACGTAGATGCAAACCGGGTTGACAAGAGAGCGAGTCGGGAGGGAGAGGGAGACTGGAGAGAAAAATTAGCAGGCAGAAGAGAACGAAAGAAGGAACACGGTGGCCGACCTGTCTGAGAATGGAGCGGTACATGGTGGATGGAGTGGAAGGAGGATGAGAAACGAAAGGCCGGAACAACCGCGTTGGAAAGAATCGGAACAGTGGCTAAAATTTCAAACTTGAGTTGAACTAGTGTGAGCTCCCCGTGCCTGCCACGTGATCGGAAGGAGATTATCGGCACATCGACGAACCCCGGTCGAGATTCGAATGGGCAAGAGGAAACGAAGGCAAAAGACAGAGGAGGCAGGAGAGGGTGAGGCAGAAAAACCAATCCTACCCCAGGTTTATTCCATTTTCTCGCTCGGATCTGCGGCTGACCCCGGTTCGCAGAAACGACACTACAGGCAGCGCGCGCACGCAAATCCATTTTCAGACCATGTCTTGGATTATCCAACTCGGCCAGAGGACGTTGACTGGGCCGGGCATTTCCCGAACCACTCAGCCAATGCCAAAGCCCCAGAGTTCGCAGACATAGGGTGTGGTTTTGGTGGCCTTTTGGTCGCCCTGTCGCCTCTCTTCCCAGAGTCGCTCATGCTCGGTAAGAAAGGCCACTCTTTATGACACCGTTCAGCCCTCGACTCACCGACGCATGCACAGGGCTGGAGATTCGCGTCCAAGTCTCGCAATATGTGCGTGACCGCATAGCGGCGCTTCGCACGAACAGTGCAGATGGATCATTTCAGAACATTTCCGTTGCCCGTGCCAACTGCATGAAGTTCCTGCCCAATTACTTTGCCAAACACTCCCTCTCATCCATCTTCTTTCTCTTTCCCGACCCACATTTTAAGCTACGAAAACACAAGGCGCGCATCATCTCGCCAACACTCCTTGCCGAGTATGCTTACGTCTTACGGCCGGGTGGTGTGGTTTACACAATCACCGACGTTGAGGACCTGCATCTGTGGATGAATGGTCATTTGGAAGCATTTCCGTTATTTGAAGCGGTGGAGGAGACAACGCTGCGAGCGGAGGGGAACGGAGCGATACTCGACGCTATCTACAGTGGGACAGAGGAGGGGAAAAAGGTCGAACGAAACGGTGGCAACAAGTATCTAGCGTGTTTTCGAAGGATCCATGTCGCTCGAGAGTAACTATAGCCCAGCCAATCGAATCCGTGGGATTTTGGTCACGCGGGCCATTCCGGGTCAAGCCGTACTTTGGCTTTTCGTTCTACAACTAGCCATACCCTTCTCTCCATCCTCCAAAAGTCGCAATGTTCTCGAGCCTGTCGGCTTCCAGGGCCGCCTTGAAGTCTGCCAGAACCGCGAGGCGTACACTCTCCCTTCACAGCTCAACCGTCCGTGCCCAAACAAACCTCAGGTCGCCGTCCAATCCTTACCTTTCCATTTCCCCAGGTCCGGTCCCTCTCGTCCAACGCTGGCCAGGCAGCTGTTCAGGTACGTATCCTCTTTTTTTCTCTCTCTCTCTCTCTCTTTGTTAACTCCTGAACCCGTTCCATCAGCCCTCACTCGCCTCTCGTACCGCGTTGGCCTCCGCCAGCATACTGACCGTTGGTTCGATTGCCTGGTACACCCACCTTTATGGGTCGCTCCCGTTCGTTGGTGAAGTTCATGCAAACTCTCCCGCTGAAGATGGTCTACATCCCACCGCATACCCATGGTCACACAACGGATGGTTCGACACTTTCGATCATGCCAGGTACTTTCCCTAACTCTCATGCCTCTTCACTTTTTAACGCGTTTTTCTAGTATCCGACGGGGTTTTCAGGTCTACCGTGAAGTTTGCGCTGCTTGTCATTCCTTAGATCGAATTGCTTGGCGTAATCTTGTCGGTGTCTCCCATACCGCCGACGAGGCGCGAGTTCTGGCCGAGGAAGTCGAGTACCAGGACGGTCCTAACGATGCTGGTGAAATGTTCACCCGCCCAGGAAAACTTTCCGATTATCTTCCTGCACCTTATCCCAACGAGGAGGCTTCCCGAGCTTCCAACGCCGGTTCCCTACCACCGGACTTGAGCTTGATCGTCAAGGCCCGCCATGGTGGTCGTGTTAGCCGAGTTTCGCACCTCTTTCATACCGTGATCTAACGTCAACTATAGGATTACATCTTCTCTCTCCTTACTGGCTATGTTGACCCTCCCGCCGGTGTCGAAATCCGCGACGGAATGAACTACAACCCATTCTTCCCCGGCGGCACTATATCCATGGCTCGTGTCCTTTTTGATGGACTGGTCGAATACGAAGACGGTAAGCGTCGTATCTCGGACATCCCTGCAATTCTTACCGGGATCCTTCTCTCCCTCCAGGTACTCCCGCTACGACCTCCCAGATGGCCAAGGATGTTGTTACTTTCCTTCATTGGGCTGCTGAACCAGAGCATGATGAGCGCAAAAAGATCGGACTGAAGGCTGTCATTCTCTTCTCTGCCTTGACTGCTATCAGTTTGTACGTCAAGCGCGCAAAGTGGGCTGGGGTCAAAACGAGAAAGATCTGTACGTACAAATCCGGCGACTCCCTTGCTTCCTTTCTGACTGACCCTCTCTTTCCAGTATACACTCCTCCAGCCGAAAAACACCATTAGCTTAGTTGTTCTAGACGTCTATTATTTGGTAGCGAATATCAATTATTACGGGTATTCTGCCCGAGCCTCCGCGTTGTTGAGTAACACTATCCAGAATGCTAGATAACATTGTATCCATCGTAGAAGGGTACCAAGGTTTATTTCTCAATACCTGGGAACTTCCACATCGTTGGGCCAACAAAGCTAGAGAGTCACGCGTAGGGGTGACGCCAGCATGTGGTGGGGTTGCCGTCCTTCCCGCCCCCCATAGTTTGGAGGTTGGCCGGGTTTCGAGCGAAATGGCCGAGGTGTCGGATTCCAGATGTGTGGTTTGGAGACAATATCCACGCCCCAACGCAACGGCGTCAACAAGTCGTGGAAAACCCAGTATAACCTTGTGATCGAAGCGTTCCCCGGACAGGGGCTTAAAATGGAACGTGATCACCGGGGACGGGATCCAAAGGTCACAATGCACACGCACTAGGCGGACATTCACATTCGCGAATCTTGATCTCGTGATGAGTAGGAGAACATAAGTCGTTTATATTCACTGATGCCAGCAACCAGGATGAAGGGGTGAAGGGTAAGGCTAGTGACACGCAGGGATCGGTGACCAGGGGAACACCCCCAGGCCACGCTGATCTTGTATAGAAGATGACACTCCGCTTGTTTAATCCACCTTCATATGGGACCACGTGAATTGTCTCCCGAGATCCCTTCATAGGTAGTAGAACCTTCACTTTCAGAGGCAGTATCCCCGTCCCCGTTCACACCTTCAACATCATCGTCAGATACCCCAGATGTACCTCCATCATCGTCACTATCGTCAGTACCGTCGTCGCTTTCGACCGCTTCTTCGACGTCTGCGTAAAATTGATCCAGGTTTGTCCAGGGTGCAGGAGAGCCGCCAGTTGCCGCTGGAGAATGCCCTCCCGTCGGCGTAAGGGTGACTGGAGTGGGACCGTGAGATGTTGATGCAATTGAGCGCGGAGTGGGCGCCTGCACGAGCACCGGAGGACGGGTGTCATCTTCGGTGTCTCTCAAGGAAGATTCAGTCCCTTGCTCGAGCCATTCGGGGAGATCCTGGGCAAGGGCCATGGCCCTGCCGGTGACGAGACTTGACGTTGCCAAGGGGAAGCCACTCATCCCTGATCGGTGTTAGCACAGCGATGTGCAATCCCATGCGAATACACACCTTCCAATACGGAAGACTCCTTCACCGCCCCCTTGTGCTCAAACAGAACCATTCTCACCTGTTCTTTCCTAAGTATCACACCTCCATGTTCCCCTTCATCCCGTTCCTCGTCGCCTAGAACGTCTGGTACGACTCCCATCAATAGGGTGGAGATAAGCCGTGCACGGTCGCGAACATCGTAGTCTTGGTCATAACGGGCTAATGTCAATGCATACCGCCCCAACAGTCGCAAGGTGGTGTTTGTGGTGTTCAGCACGAGTAGTTTTGCGGCTAAGCTGATGATTTGTAGCTTGACCTCTGGATCCTGCTGGCATATGGGTTCGGAAGCCACTTAGGTGTGAGTTTCGCTTACCTCGTACACGAATGACCTGCACGTTCGTCGAAGAACATCAGGAGCCCATTCCGCGACCCCATCAAGAGCGGCGGTTTTAGCGGTATCGAGATATGCGTACTGTCCCACTAGCCATACCGCGCAGGACTTTGACTTTGGGTGTTTGATGTCGTCGATAAGGTAGGCTAGCCGTGAGATGACTGTGGCAGGGAGACTGTTCTCCTGTTCGCTGGTATTAATCAATTGCCGCTGTACCAGGGTTTTCAGAACCAGAACGGTATTCGTGACAATGACATCTGAGAAATACGTTCAGGGGCTGATTTGTGGTGTTTTCGAAAGACGTTGACCGACCGTGCTTGCTCTGAATGAAGGTCATCATTGCGTTGAGGGCCTGCTGAGTGCATTCCGGGACGATCCTAGCACAGTATCCGATAGCGCGGATCGAGGATTCAACCAAGTCATCGTCCGGGTCCTCTGCATAGTGCTGATTCCTTGAGTCAACAACAGTCTCGCGATGAAGAAGGCACGTACGATGAACTCCTTCAAAATGGCTTGGTAGTTATCCGCATTCAAAGTGGACCGCAAGATACGCAACTTTCCTAACTTGGTGACTCGTGGATCGTGCGACCGGATGAAAAACTTGTTGTAGTGGGGGGTGAGTGTGTTCTCGAGGTGGGTGTCAATTCCAACTGTATGTATTGTTTCTCAGAGCGGGACTCACAGGAAATTTGGACGAAATGGAAAACAGGTACGGTAGGACCGTTCGCTCGACCTCTGAAGAGTTATCAAGTAATCGTAGGAGTGCAGGGATTGCGCGAGCGATTCTCGAGTCAGAGCTTAAGTAGAAGATTGCACGAGTAACTGCAAGAGTTACCTGTGGCGATTAGATTCCTGACCCACCGCATTAATTGTGGATAACTCACTGCTGGGTTCCGCGAGTGTAGCAATGATTCAGAGGAAGATAACAGGAGCTCAAGGTCAACGTCACTGCTGGTTACATCGCCTGTACTGTCAGAAGACGGCTTTGACAACATCGTCCTTGCGTAACGGAGCAATAAAGTCAACCACCTCAGTTGGCCCCACTCATCGAGATCCACCAAAAGTCGACACATTCTGCGGTAGTGGGGATGCAAAAGATCCAGCCGTGTCGGACAGATCGCATCAAAAGCGACCGCAACAGATCCGGTTGACAACGGGGACCTATCCCGAAGTAGTGTTGTGACTATCGAAACCAATTCTGGTTGGTGGGACGGATCCAGACTGCAGCATGTTTAAATGCCATCGTTACAACCAGGGTATCACGCTCACCTGAAGCACTTGGGAATCGCGAGAGCAGCCGCTTTGCGGACGTATGGGCTCGGGTCGGCAGAACATTTCCTTATCGCAAGAACGACAATGCTGCCTATCATAGGAACTTTCACACCACTCAGTACACGCAAAGCCATTGCGCGGATGAGGGGGTTGGGATCCGTGAGGTCCTTCTGAAAGGTGTTAATCGAGAGCAATGCCAAGTCCGGTTCTTGTTCTGCATAACGGAGTAGATAGATGTAAACGAGCTTCCTGATCTCAAGATTGTTTGATGCCACGTTCTTCACCACCTGGGCAAAGAACTCGGAGACGTTGCGACCTTTGGATATCATCTTACACATGTTGAGCAAGAAAACTCAAAAAGACGGTGAGTGAGACCATACAGCGATCAAACGTTTCATGGCATCGAGTTTCTCTCTGTCACTGTTCGAGTCAAGCTGGTGGTGGATATTCTTGAGCCGTTCCTCGGTCGTTTCGAAAAACTCTGTGGATGTTCCTCTGGAGAGATTTAAGTCTCTTGTGTGTTCCGAGAGAGATTCCTGGAGGCGAGCCCCCAAGCGAGAGGCATTCTCCGCTATAGAGTTAATGCTGAGGGCGGCCATGGGAGGAAGTGATTGTGGTCCTTAACCGAGAACCGGAGTCGCGGCCGGCAAATTCCGGTGGCTGACAGATTCGCCCTCGCGGCGTGGGAAAAAGTCCGCACCTTGCTTTTCCCTGTCCTGATCTCTTCGTCTCTTCAACAATGGTTTGTCCTTCCAACCTACCTCCAGCTGTTTATCCCTACTCACCACTCTCGTTTACCCAGAGTTACAATGGTTACAGCAACGGCTATGGTGGTGGAGGTTATGGGGGCTACGGAGGCTACGGCGGCGGTTATGACGACAAGATGGGTAACCTTGGCGGGAGCCTACGAACCGTGGACTGGAGCTCCACTAAGTTGGAACGCTTTGAAAAAAACTTTTATGTCGAGGACAAGAGAGTCTCCAGTCTCTCTGACAGAGAGATAGAGGATTTCAGGCGGGAAAAGGAGATCAAGGTGTGCTTCGTTTCGTTGTTGACACGTTTTTTCCACTCACCTGCCACCAGGTCCAAGGTCGCGGCGTTCCTCGGCCCGTCGCTGCTTTCGACGAAGTCGGATTCCCTGAGTACCTCATGACGACAATCCGCGCGCAGGGATTCCCTTCGCCAACACCCATTCAGTGTCAGGCGTGGCCTATGGCGCTGAGCGGCCGAGATCTCGTGGCCATTGCCCAAACTGGAAGTGGAAAGACGATCTCTTTCGCCTTGCCCGCGATGCTGCATATCAATGCGTCAGTGTTCCCTCCCTTCATGTTCATGTTCTCGGCTCAAGGGCAAGTTTAGCCAACCACTACTCAATCCCGGAGATGGGCCAATAGCGCTGATCCTTGCGCCAACCCGTGAGCTTGCCGTCCAGATCCAGCAAGAGTGCACCAAGTTTGGGTAAGGATCTCCCGGCTCTATAATATTCGAGTTCTGACACTCGTTAGATCGAACTCGCGGATTCGCAACACTGCAATTTATGGCGGCGCCCCCAAGGGCCCGCAGATTCGTGACCTCTCTAGGGGTGTTGAAATTGTCATCGCCACACCCGGTCGTCTCATCGACATGTTGGAGACCCAGAAGACTAATCTTCGCCGTATCACTTACCTTGTCTTGGATGAGGCGGACCGTATGTTGGACATGGGCTTCGAGCCTCAAATCAGAAAGATTGTTTCCCAGATCCGCCCCGATCGTCAAACGCTCATGTTCAGTGCTACATGGCCCAAGGATGTCCAGAAGCTTGCCATTGTAAGACCCCCCTCAACTCTAGAGATGGCGGATGCTCATCTCATTACAGGACTTCTTGAATGACTTCATCCAGGTCAATGTTGGTTCGATGGAACTAACAGCTAACCACAACATTCGTCAATTCGTTACTGTCTGCACCGACTTTGA
>Ga0307510_10002972_pt1 | contig 19503 bp, 23 predicted proteins | sample 12_EM_MG_FD_207224 | JGI IMG/M metagenome (GOLD analysis project Ga0307510, IMG submission 207224) | Populus trichocarpa ectomycorrhiza microbial communities from riparian zone in the Pacific Northwest, United States - 12_EM | ecosystem: Host-associated > Plants > Roots > Unclassified | place...
CCCTTAAAATTATTTGCAATTTTCGGATTTATCAAGTCACGTGCAAAACACAATAATGACAGTGGCTATAACTCGAATCTCTCTCTCTCTCGCAGGACTAGCCAACTCTGCCTAGCGTGTCATTATCATTGCCATCTATATTACATGCATGTTTACCAAAAAACCGTTTCCGTAGTGAACTACTGTACAGTATAGTACTACCCGCCTGAAGGTCAACAGTTGTTATAATTGTAAGTCATAAGTCATATAACCTGAACATCAGCAATGCCATTGTTTATCCCCCATTACTTCTCGTGTGCCCGTCGTCTGTGGATGTCGTGCGTGGGCTGAAATACCAAACGCACCCTTCTTTGTTGACATCGCCCGGGTCCAAACATCACCAGCCAATGCCAAATTTTGGGTCTGAGAAGCTCATCGTCTCGATGGTGTCACCAAGAGAGCGTCCGGATCGGAGCAACACAACAGAAATGACAATCGCCTCGAGAAGGCCTGGTTCAACCAGTGCTTCTTGGAATATCTCCAGGTCAAGCTCATCAGAATGGGACCTGATGCGCCACCGTGCAACTGCGAGACCTGATCGGTTGGCAGGTATTAGCTATAATGCGCCTATCAGTCTGGCAAAACGTATGCTAGCGGTTGCAGATACACACGTAACCAGAAGCGGATGATTTATGCACCCAAATGAATTGTGAATCCCCGTGTGCAAGTATGCGAGACCTGGTAACATCACGTTTCGATTCAGAATGAGAACAAGTGGTAAGAGGAGGGTGACCATACTCGGTCTCGGGCCTCGCGAGCGGTAGCCACTCCTTGCACCTCATTTTCTTCCGACGAAAGACCATCCGTGGATTAGAACGATTCCACTCGACGGTGGCAACCTCGGCATCGTTCTTGCACGCGACGAAAATCGTACGCTTCGAATTACTTGAGATGGAGTAGAGAGACTGGCCAGATGCATTGACAACGACAGAGTTGACAATGTTAGATTTACCACATGGGATCTTCAGCTTGACCGATGGACGCTCATTGTGGTATGGGGTGTTGACCAGAGCCTCACTGGGAGGTGTGGGAGGGGGTGACACTGGACTGTAGCCGTGAGTAGATGGGTAGTATCCGCCCGCGGATACTTGACTCGGAGTGACGTAGATGGCCATAGCAGGCATGCCAATGGAAAGCGGGGGATGTGGAAAGGGGGAAGTTAGGGAGCGGCTTGCAATCGGGTGTTGAGGCCTGATGTTTTGGGGAAGAGAAGCAGTTGAGCCGCGTGTCTTTTATGTGCGAAACAGCGGCCAGCCAGTACAGAGTGAAAGGTAAAGACAAAAGACAAAAGACGCCCGTGGGATGTTCCTGGACAGATCCCTCCATCGATTCGAGGCAAGTTGACTCCACTCACCGTGAAGTCTGAATCGTGCAATGATGTTTATTTATAGCTAGGAGTGACCGTACTCTACAGAACGAGAACGAAAAGTTAGCCGTCCATTGCTCGTCCCGAGTTGAGGATGAGCAACTGAAAGGGATGCAAAGGATCTCGGAGGCCCGGCACGTGTTTTGCGGCCGACATTAATTTGGGGATTGACGTAGCTACTCGCTCCTATTGTCTACATCATCACTGCAGCGTGCACCTGGCGACTCGAGACCGAGACCGCTACATAACACAAAACACAAAACCACAGGAAGCTAGCCATGTGACACGTGACGGGCCTCCTCGCGATGTCAATGTCAGATCAAGGTGTCATCGCAGCCAGCCAGCCAGTGAGGTCAGCGTGGTCAGCCACCGTACCATAACGAACTCCTTTGCCCTATCATCGTCCAACTCGCCTGTATTGTTTAAGATTGCAAGGTTGCAGTGCCTGCTGACCAGTAGAAATGAATAGATAATCGCTGATGCCGTCTCGGGAGCCCCTTGCAGCTGACAAGTGATGGTCCATGTACTTAGCCTGAGACTCCTTCATCCACAGAACCACCGGTAATAGCCCGTACAATATTAATGTAGTGCTTCCAAAGTTGCAGCCTCTATGAGGACTCGGAGTATGTCCGATTCTTATGAGTTTGTGCTTGAAGTTACCTCTTGGCTATCGGAACTCGTCTCAAGGTTTGCTTCAGATAGGCTTGCTGGGGTGTTACCGCGGGAGGGCGAAGGTAGGTAATAGAAGCAAGTTGGACAGTCAAGACAACGGAGAAATGAGAGAGGTGGAACAATTGGCAGATCAGTGGCCCGGAAATGGGTTTAGCAGCAGAGCCTGAGATGCTGGCACCATCCTGACTCAGTCGTTCATTGTTCAACGTTCAACCTGCACTAGTTGCTCATCGAATCAAACTGAGAAAATGACGGTGACGGCTGGTCTTCGTTCTATAGACTACGGTCACTTCTGGAAATACACATCGTTGCGCGACTCAGAACTCACGATTGGTGGACGCCAACCTGCTTCACATCGGCTATCAAACTGTTCAGAAAGGACGAGCCACCCCCATCGCCACCATTTGCGTTTCGTCTATTCCTCACCACCTGGGACAGTAGTATCGTGGTGTTAATTGCCTACTCTTTTGCACATAAAGGAACTGCCGTGCGTCCACTTCCTTTCTTCCTCAAATCTTCAATGTCTGACAACAAATCCCTACTACCCTACTTTCCCTTTTGCCGTCCCTGCACGTTCTATTGGCATGATCGCTGCAGCTGTTTATTCGACTCAGGTATCCGCACATGCCCATGGCTATAGTTCCGTGTCACCCCTCCTAGCGCAACTCTAGTCAACTCCCCGCGCCACAACGACCGTCTATCGGTCAAGCTCAAGAGCCCATTCGGTAATTCTAAACGCATGACCGTCGTTGCGTGCAAGAATAACGTTGAGATTGCCACCGTCGAGTGGGACCGTCCCAAGCCACGGATGGTTTTTCGTTGGAAGAAGTGTAACGATCGCAGAGCCCCGAGCGAGAACGACCCGGCTCATGCCTGCGGTCATTCTGAATCGATTACCAGGTTTCGCGTACTCGTACACGGCGACTCACAATTATTTGGATGCGGTCATCCACCTCAGGTTACGTGTGTTTCTAGTATCAATGGGTGTCTTCTGAGGGACTGATGGACCGGTCTCACAGTTGCATCTCCAAATCGAGATCAGAACGGGATCTGATGCGCCACCACATATCCAAGAAGCACTAGACCTTTTCGTTCTGTCGTGTTGCTCTCTCTCGATACACGAGACCCAATCTTCCTCCCTTGAGGTCCGGGAGCCATACGACATCGATCCAAAACCGACCACGAAATTAAGGACACAAACACACGATGACACGATTCGCTGTGTGTACTACTGTACTGTACTGTAAAGTCAACGGTGACAGCACCTGTGTGTGTTGATAACACTTTTTGTACACGCCAACCTTACATAAATGATTTTCACACGGCAATTCGGCAAAGACTAGCCCAAGTAGGAACAATCCCTTTCTCGGCTGCTCGGCCTGCTTCAACCGTTAGTCCATCCTTACTGCGGTGTCACCTCGTGCCCGTGCCTTCAAGGGTCCCAAGCCTTGTCACTTTGGAGCGCCCGTCTCCCTTCCACGCTGACCACAACCACGACCACCCTGGGCTTTTGGTCCCTTCTCTCTCCCTCTCCCTCTTTTACTTCTCTATCATCATGTCTGCTCGTCATAACCACTCGCGCAGCCATGAGGGTTACCCTTCTCCATCCTTACCCACCGACATGAACGATCCATTTAATTCCCGTCACTATTTCGAGAATGATATCGAACCATCTGAGAACTACCACAGAGACAACTATGGCTCAGAAAGTAGTGCCGCTGGTTTGAATGATCCTGACCCTTACGGTTCGTCATCCTTTTCCTCTCCCGTCTTATCTCACGAATGAATATCATATCCTGTAATTCTAGGCCAACCAGACACCGACTCTGACCATGATGTTTACGGACAACGCTTAGGCCCGTCAGCGGAGTCTCTCAATGGTGGGCGCTCTTCGGCGCCAAACCTGGGCGACTTTGGCACAGCTCAGTATACTGGTGGTCGTGAGCCCTATCCCGCTTGGGGGGCCGAACGTGTGATCCCACTATCGAAGGAGGAGATTGAAGATATATTCCTCGACCTCCAACAAAAGTTCGGTTTCCAAAGAGATTCTATGCGGAACATGGTGTGTTACGATCATTACTTATCATTTCACCTGGGCGCCTGTGGCTAACAGTTCCGGCAGTTTGACTTTACCATGCAGCTGCTTGACAGCCGCGCGTCCCGCATGTCGCCCAACCAGGCACTCCTCACCCTGCACGCGGACTATATCGGGGGGCAGCACGCAAATTACCGCAAGTGGTACTTTGCCGCCCAGCTTGATCTCGACGACGCTGTTGGTCATACCCAAAACCCAGGCCTTCAGCGCCTCCGCTCTAAGCGTGGCGGTGGTCGCAACCATTCCGAGAAATCTCTGTCTAGCGCCCTTGAACGGTGGCGTCAAGCAATGAACAACATGTCCCAATATGACCGCATGCGTCAGATTGCCCTTTATCTTCTCTGCTGGGGAGAAGCCGCTCAAGTCCGATTCGTTCCCGAGTGCCTCTGCTTCATCTTCAAATGTGCGGATGACTACTATCGCTCTCCCGAGTGCCAGAATCGCATCGATCCCGTACCGGAAGGCCTCTACCTTCGCGCAGTTATCAAGCCACTTTACCGCTTCATTCGTGACCAAGGTTATGAAGCCGTTGATGGCAAGTTTGTGCGACGGGAACGCGATCACGATCGTATCATCGGTTACGATGATGTGAACCAGTTATTCTGGTATCCAGAGGGCATCGCTCGCATCGTGCTCACAGATAAAGTATGACCCCTCTTATAATCCGGACCAATCGTTGTTTATCCTCTTTTTACCAGACTCGTCTTGTAGATATTCCTCCAGCACAGCGTTTCATGCGTTTCGACCGCATCGACTGGAATCGCGCATTCTTCAAGACTTATTATGAGAAACGCTCGTTCGGGCATCTGCTTGTCAACTTCAACCGCATTTGGGTCATCCATATCTCTCTGTTTTGGTTCTACACGGCGTACAACTCCCCGACCATATACCAACCAAAGCGAGGCCACTCGTCTGCTTTAACTTGGTCTGCAACGGCGCTTGGCGGTGCTGTTGCAACCCTTATCATGATTCTCGCGACGCTTGCCGAGTTTTCCTACATTCCCACAACCTGGAACAACACGTCGCATCTTACCCGTCGGTTACTTTTCCTCCTCGTCACGCTAGCTCTCACAGCCGGCCCCACCTTCTACGTCGCTATCGTGGAGAACCAAGACGGCGGCGGCGGATCCCTCGCCCTCATCCTTGGCATTGCCCAGTTTTTCATTTCTGTTGCCGCCACCCTCCTCTTCGGAATTATGCCTTCCGGTCGGATGTTTGGCGATCGGGTCGCCAGCAAGTCACGCAAGTATCTCGCGTCTCAGACCTTCACGGCCAGTTATCCGATTCTACACTCTCAAGCGCGCCTGGGGAGCGTCTTCTTATGGTTCCTCGTATTTGGGTGCAAGTTCACTGAATCGTACTTCTTTCTCACCCTCGCTTTCCGCGACCCAATCCGTACCATGGCCGGAATGAAGGTCCAGAATTGTCACGAAAAGTTGTTTGGCGATTCCCTCTGCCGCAACCATGCCATCTTCACCCTCACGATCATGTTTATTATGGACCTCGTGCTTTTCTTCCTTGACACATTCTTGTGGTACATCATTTGGAATACGGTCTATTCCATCGCTCGCTCCTTCATGCTTGGCCTTTCAATCTGGACGCCTTGGAGGGATATCTACGCCCGATTACCCAAGCGCATCTACGCTAAGATCCTCGCGACCTCTGACCTAGAGGTTCGGTACAAGCCCAAGGTACGTCTTGTTATATACCTACCTAGCTCTATTGATATAACCCCACTTGCAGGTCCTTGTTTCTCAGATCTGGAATGCGATCATTATCTCGATGTATCGCGAGCACCTGCTGTCCATCGATCACGTACAAAAGCTTCTCTACCATCAAGTTGACACCCCAGACGGTCGTCGCAGCCTTCGTGCTCCCCCGTTCTTTGTTGCCCAGACCGACAAGGGTTTCAAGGGTAGTTTTTTCCCACCGGGCTCCGAGGCCGAGCGTCGAATCTCGTTCTTTGCTCAGTCCCTGACGACCGCGCTCCCTGAGGCTCTTCCGGTGGATGCCATGCCAACATTCACAGTCCTCACCCCGCATTACAACGAAAAGGTATGCTTCCTCTGGAGTCTGCTACCCTCTGAATTATTCTCAACGTGCTCGAATCACAGATCCTTCTTTCGTTGCGAGAGATTATCAAGGAGTCCGATATCAACACCCGTGTCACACTCCTCGAGTATCTCAAGCAACTGCACAGCCTTGAATGGGAAAACTTTGTCAGGGACACCAAAATTCTAGCTCAAGAGTCGGATCTATACGACGGTGCATTCCCGGGCGATGAGAAGGGCTCATCCAAACTCGACGACCTTCCATTCTATTGTATTGGTTTCAAAAGCGCCGCTCCCGAATTCACTTTGCGGACCCGTATTTGGGCTTCGTTGCGCTTCCAAACCCTTTACCGTACAGTCTCGGGCATGATGAATTATGCCAAGGCAATCAAACTACTATATCGTGTTGAAAACCCCGAAGTAGTCCAGATGTTTGGGGGCAACACGGATAAACTCGAACGCGAGCTAGAGCGCATGGCCCGTCGCAAGTTCAAGTTTGTCGTCTCGATGCAGCGATATTCCAAGTTCAACAAAGAAGAACACGAGAACGCCGAGTTCCTACTTCGCGCTTATCCGGAACTTCAGATTGCCTATCTCGAGGAAGAACCACGCAAGGATGGCAGTGAACCACGGTTATACTCTGCGCTAATCGACGGACATTCCGAGTTCAACCCACAAACAGGGCGACGTAAGCCCAAGTTCCGAATCGAACTGCCTGGAAATCCCATTCTTGGTGACGGCAAGTCGGATAACCAGAACCATGCAATCATCTTTTATCGCGGCGAATACCTGCAGCTTATCGATGCCAACCAGGATAACTATCTTGAAGAATGTCTCAAAATTCGTAACATTCTTGCGGAGTTTGAGGAGTACTCAGTCAGTAGTCAGAGTCCATACGCTCAATGGGGCCAGAAGGAGTTCAAAGCCGCACCTGTCGCAATTGTCGGTGCCCGCGAGTATATATTCTCGGAGAACATTGGCATTTTGGGCGATATCGCGGCTGGCAAGGAGCAAACATTCGGCACCCTGACGGCGCGCTCGCTTGGTTGGATAGGGGGCAAGTTGCATTATGGACACCCTGACTTTCTCAACGCGACGTTCATGAGCACACGCGGCGGCGTATCCAAAGCACAGAAAGGCCTGCATTTAAACGAGGACATTTATGCGGGTATGAACGCCTTTGGACGCGGTGGGCGAATCAAGCACACGGAATACTATCAATGTGGCAAGGGTCGCGACCTTGGGTTTGGCACGATCTTGAACTTCCAGACGAAGATTGGCACCGGGATGGGCGAGCAAATGCTCAGCCGCGAATACTATTATCTGGGAACACAGCTCCCCATCGACCGCTTCCTCACATTCTACTACGGTCATCCCGGTTTTCACATCAACAACATGCTCATTATTCTATCTGTGCAGCTCTTCGTCGTGACGAGTACGTTCTTCACCTTTGACCTCCTCACCCGAGAGAAATTGACTCCCTTTCTTACTCTAGTGGTATTCCTGGGCACTCTCAACTCACAGCTTACGATATGTCAATATTCGAGCACTGGCCAACCGCTCAATGGACAAGGGGGATGCTATAACCTTCATCCGGTCTTTAACTGGATCCACCACTGCATTATCAGTATTTTCTTGGTTTTCATGATTGCATTCCTCCCCCTGTTTCTTCAAGGTATGCGATATGGCTTCCCCCATCTTTTTTTTGAGACCCCGTGGCCCTGATCACGTTTCCCTGGCAGAACTGATCGAGCGTGGCACCGGCCGTGCACTCGCGCGTCTCAGCAAACAATTCATCTCGTTTTCGCCAGCGTTTGAAGTGTTTGCCACTCAGATTTACACACACTCGATCCTGAACAACCTCACTTTCGGTGGTGCGCGATACATCGCTACCGGTCGTGGATTTGCAACATCTCGGATCTCATTCAGCATTCTTTTCTCGCGCTTTGCCGGCCCAAGTATTTACCTGGGCATGCGGACTCTACTGATGCTGTTCTATGTGACCCTCTCGTTTTGGACACCGTATTTGATATACTTCTGGATATCCATTCTTGCGCTTTGTATCGCTCCGTTTCTTTTCAACCCCCACCAGTTCTCGTTCACAGACTTTATCGTCGACTACCGGTGAGTTGCCCAGATTCTAGTTATGATACTCTCACTCACAGAATTTTAGCGAGTTCCTGCGTTGGATGTCTCGTGGAAATTCACGCTCACACAACAACTCTTGGATCGGATATTGCCGGCTGTCGCGCACTATGATCACGGGCTACAAGAAGAAGAAACTAGGCAAACCATCGGAAAAGTTGTCAGGCGATGTACCTCGGGCTGGTTGGCGTGCAGTCATCGTCTCTGAAGTTCTCTTCCCCATCTTCTTCGCTATTCTTCTTGTCATTGCATACATGTTCGTCAAGTCATTCCCAGTCGCAGGTCAGACGCCACCCAGCCCTCTCATTCGCATTACCGTCGTGTCAATCGGTCCCGTCGTATGGAACGCGGCAGTCCTACTTGTCCTCTTTCTTGTCTCCTTGTTCCTTGGGCCAATGCTCGACTCGTGCTGCGTGCGGTTTGGTGCAGTCATGGCGACTATCGCTCACATATTAGGCACGATTGGCATGATTGGATTCTTTGAATTCTTCGTAAGTTGTCCTATACTCCCTTAACGATGTTGTTTTATCGTACTCAATGCATGAAACGCAGTGGTTCCTCGAGCTTTGGGACACATCACATGCTGTCCTTGGTCTCATCACTATCGTAGCAATCCAACGTGCCATTCACAAAGTATTGATCTCGGTGTTTCTCTCGCGCGAATTTAAGCACGATGAGACCAACCGAGCATGGTGGACGGGCAAGTGGTACGGCCGTGGACTTGGTGCACATGTACTTTCGCAACCGGCGCGCGAATTTATTGTCAAGATCATTGAGCTGTCCCTCTGGAGCTCCGACTTCCTGATCGGCCACTTCTTGATGTTCATGCTAACACCCGCGATACTGGTACCTTATTTCGACCGGCTTCATTCATTCTTACTTTGTAAGTCCCCTCCCAGGTATAGGTAGCTACCGACTGAATGATTGTTTGCAGTCTGGCTGCGGCCGTCGAAGCAGATACACGCACCCATCTTCAATATCAAAGTGAGGAAGCAGCGTCGTGCCATCGTGAGTATTTGGTCATTCTCAGACCCTATGAAGGCAGGAGCTGACAGTTTTCGCAGATTATCAAATACGTCCCTATATTCTTTACGGTCATTGCAATCTTTGTCGCCTTGATCGCTGCTCGTGAGTATTTGTGCCGCTTCTCGGAAGATCACGCTAATCCGTACCTTGTGCTTAGCTGTCATTCTTAACGACTCCATCCGCCTTCATTGTTCATTATGCAATCAGTTGTGATGCTGGACCCTTGGGACATTTTTTCTACTTGCTATACCATTTGCTGATCGCTGTCCTTGCCCTCCCTTTTTCCGTCCACTTTTTTCTTACTTTCCGCGGTCTGTACACTGCTGCCCCATGGACTCGAGGGTGTATACGTTTTCCATGATTAATCTAATTTCGGAACATGCATTGCAATGAACAGTTTGCTTAGAACAAGGAATTTCTCATCATCGTAAGCCTCAAGGGCTGGTATACTAGCCATGCTCCAGCATCACCCTAGCACGTTTCGAATTACATTTTGATCCGAGGCAAGTGTGTATCTCGTGTATCGCACATCATAAAGAGCACTCCCTAGCTGTAACACAAATGATACTTGATGACCTGAGAATAGGCCAACTAAAATTCGAAGCCAAGTCCCAACATCTAAATGGCGGGTATGTAAGAGTGTCGATGGTTTATCTGTTCCCTCTCCCTTCAACGTACCGGAATATCTTACAGCATCGTCAGTCGGACTTTGGGTGCATCGGTGCAGCGGTGGCCCAACTGAACCATCCACTCGAGCGGCTCGGGGCGGTATCGGTCGGTGAGCCGGGAGACCGCTCACCTTCGGTATCACTCGGTACCTCGACCTCCTCGAAACGACCACCGGGACCAAGATTCGTGCCACTAGCGACGCGTGCTCTGAGGCTGCCGGCGGACTCAGAGGACGGGGTGCGGATCTGCATGCGCGGCATCGAAACGGGATCGGGTCCATCGCCCACATCGTATCCCTGGGTGGATCCCGCAACTGTGGCACTACCGCGGGTGCCGCTAGGAGCAACGCCCTGGCGTTGCAAGAGTGCGGTACCACCCGCAACGATGGCCGGACCGTACGTACGCCATAGCGTACCAAGCATCTGTGTCGGACCAGACACGGAGTCACTGAGCGCCGGCGCCGGCGCTGAGGCACCGGATGGGTACTCGGTCGCGGTGGCCGACTGCGGGCCAGTGGCGCTGGTGATGACGGAATCCCAGAGCATGCGTGTACGGGCTTGGAGAAATGCGAATACGCGGGCCCTGAGCTGGGCCAAGGCGGCGTCTATTTGGGATTCGTGCGCACGCAGAACGGGTTCCAGCTGCGTTAGGTAGAGGTAGGAGGCACCCTGTGTTTGCGGAAGAGAGAGGTAGAGAAGGAAAAGGGTCTTGAAAAGATAGTAAAACGGGATCCTGTAAGGGAAGAGAAAGGTCGTCGTGACGAGAACAAAATTGCTGACGGGAAGAATCTTGTAATACGCACCAGGAAACAAGCCACTCTGCGAGATATTCGACACCTACGACACATGCAAGCACAGACCAATACATTAGCCATCGCTCGAGATCCTCCTCCGACGCAGGCCGCTGGGACAGGGTCTTGAATGAGGCGTAGCCCGGATAGAGAAAGGCGGCGATGCAGCTTATAGGGTAAAAGATCAAGGAATTGGTCAACAGTCGAGTAGAAAAAGCAAAAGATGGATACCTGACGATTCGAGAGGCGAGATAGAGAAACATGGTGGAAGTTGGAAGACAAGAAAGGGGCCGACGAGAGGGAGGAATGTTGCTGCTACGGGCGCTCCCAGGACCACGTAGGGCTGCGGGTGTACGTGTATTGTGTATGGGTTTTCTCACAGGTCCTCTCTAATGGCAAACATCGGCAGTGTCTTTCTCGGTGACGTCCAACGCAACCGTTTACGCTCCTCGGGCTCAACGCCCGGTTCAACACCTCCGTCATCACCTCCCCCGACATCACTCGCTTCCCGCGGCGCTACACATTCATCACCAACAACAACCTCGGACCCGGCATTTCCTGGTTCGGCACATAGACAGGAAAAGCTCACACCACCGCCTCACCTGGCTCCAACGCAGTCCTTAGAGCTCCGCGTACGTTGGCTTGAGGCAATCCTCTATGGCGCAAAGCGCGACGAGTTGCTCGCAGGTTTGGGGGAACGTAAGCCGGAGCTAAAACGAGGTGAAACGCTGATACGTGCTGCCGAACATGCCCAGCGGCGGATGAACGATATCGCAAGTGCTTACGACGTTCTCCGAAGGTTTATCGGCCACTGTGAGTCTTTCCCGTCGTTATTCCCTGTTCTTCATCAACTTGCAACAACCCAGACGAGCAACATGCGCAGTACTTGACTCCCGCCTTCGCACTCTCTGGCACGCTCCCAAATATCACACCACCTGAATATAAAGACATGCCTCCTGCGGACTTAGCAGCCCTTGCAGCAGAGCTCGAGCCCGACATCCGTGCCGCGGACAATGACATGCGTGAAATCGATGACTTGCAACGGAAAGGCATCACTGGCGCTGGGGCGCTATCAGGTGTGCTCAGCGTCTATCGCTTGCGTCCCGCTTACGCACACTATGATTAATTTTGCATCGGTCTGGTAGAGTACGAAGCACTACAGCCACGGCTCGATGCGCTCCTACTACGACATAAAGAAGATCTTGACCGTGCAGCCGCCCTCGAGAAGCGCGTTGCGGGGATCGTTCGGCAGTATGCCGTGCAGGTTTGCATGCGTTTCTCCCACCTAGGCACAAGTCATCCTAACTTGTGACTGTTCCACTCAGGTTGACTCCCTATCGGAACTGTTTGTGGCATGGGATGAGACACTCCGCGTGGCGGAGGAAAGTGTTGGACAGCTGGAGAAGGGGCGAGAGGAGCGTTCGCGCCGCGGGTATGATTAAATACAGCCGCGTGCCTATCCAAGGTTTGTCTGACGACCCATGGAAACCCACTAAAATCCATGATTTTCTGAACCGAACTGAACCCTGTACGACTTCCATTGTATCCCCATCATTCGAAACCGAAGAGATAAGCCTTATCGAGGCATGGTTTGACCCACTGTAGTTACTGTGTAGGGTGTGTGTGAACGTCGAGCGTCAAAATGCCAAACTTGACGGCATCAGCTACAAATAAAGGCAGAGCGGATGCCCATGTTACGTTTTTTCAACTGTCGTCCAACTTCCACTTCGTTCTCAGCTTCCCGACAACACTGTCTGGGACTAGGAGGCGTCCAGAGGGAACGATTCTCATTATCATGCCGCCTTCGGGACGCAACGATGCGACAAACGGAGGCAAGTACAAGGAACGAGAGTGGAAGCGCTCGCAAGGGGCCATCGCGTGCGCAGAATGTCGGCGGTATGTTTCGCTCTCCCATCTGTTATAAATCACAAAATCAGCTGAGCTCCTTCGCTCTTTTGTAGCCTCAAATTAAAGTGTGACAGAAATGTACCGTGTTCATCATGCTCACGGAGAGGCTGTGCTTCGATTTGCCCAAATGGTGAGTCCTCCACTTGGACAATATTCCCCCCATCATGTCTATGCCAATGCCAGCAACTGCGGCAATTGATATACCCTGTCTTTCTCTTTAACCTGTCCTTCGAGTGGGGATGATAAAATTTCTCGCAAGCATGTGCTTATTGACTCCCTGCAGGAAGCCTCGTAACAGGACAAGGCACACGGTACGTCCTTACGTTTAGCCTTTCATACTGCGGTCTTGCCCATACTATTCTAGCTTCGTCCTTGCAGACACTGACAGACTTCACAATAAGATCACGGAAATGAGTGCCCGCATCCGCCAACTCGAAGACGCTCTTACCGTCTCCCATTCGAATGTCTCGCGCGATACACATACATTACTTCAGCATGACCTTCTCAAAATAAAATCGATCATTGACCTACATTCTGCCGTAGAACAAACAGCCGAGGATGAGGAGACAACTGAGGTTGATAACGGCCGACTGCTGGACGTATTCGGCACGCTGGCTCTCCGTGATGATGGAGCGTCCACGTTCTTTGGGCGGTCTGCAGGTCATGAAGTGAGTATGTCATCCCTGGTGAATATATCGACCTTGAACGTGTTATTTTCAGGGTCTCCTTCTAGTAAGAGATCATTATCTGCTTTCCGGATAACACCCATGACGGTTGTCTTTTTATCGTCAGAGTGAAGGAGATCGTCCAGAGGAGTCATTCTCCTCAAGTAGCGGTTCTGGGGAGCGTTTTCATCCGTCAAATCCCGACGAGATATCCCCAAACCTTCCTCTGCCTATAATCGAACTCTCCGCGTCATTCCCGGATGCTTCCATTCGCCTCCCGCTTTTTGTCCTCGAGGCATACCTTCCGCCCTGGTCTCGTGCTTCGCAGCTTTCTAACCTCTATCTTGAACAAGCTCCTTGGTTCTTTGGCGCTGTAAAAGCACGCCAGCTTCATGAAGAACTTCTTCCTTTATATTACGTCGAAGCTCGGTCGCACGGTACTGGCCCTCCCGCCACACCCACGGCTCATGACCTTGCTCTTCTGTTTGTTATATTCTGTTTTGGGGCTATCACAGATGAAACGCTACCACCAGCACCAGGGAACCCAGAAGCGGACCGTTTCTATACACTAACGCGTGCCGCAATTGCACTGTCACCTCCAATGGACCGTCCCCCTACAGTAAGCACCGTACAAGCGTTCAGTTTGATGGCGATATACCAGGGCCTTGTTGCAAATCAAGGCAGCATTGAGAGCACCTGGGCAATGATGGGGTTGGCAACTAAGTTGGCCCAGAGCGTGAGTTGTGCTTAGTCCAGAGTCAGGCACCTCTGCCTCTGAATGCTTATCTGGTTGGATTACAGATTGGCCTCCGTGAGTGATCATGTAATACATGTACATGTACACCCCACACTAAGCCCACGCCCACGGTGGGTAGATCGAGATTGCGCGAGATGGAATCTAGCCCCTTCTGAAACCCAGAAACGTCGAGCACTATTCTGGGAATTATTTATCACAGATTGCTGGCAGGTGAGGGGCTTTACAGAAGGAGCGTTCTTTGAGATAATCATTCTACCTCATCCCAGAGTCTTGCTACAGGCCGCTCACCCACGTTTTCACTCCCCTTTGTCGACTGTGAACTTCCTCAAGATCTCGAGCAACTCTTGGCTGACGACGGTACCACTCAAGCGTCTTGTAAGTATTCCATAGATTGGTTAGTCTGTTTCGATGTCACTCAGTTGTCCTGGCAGTTCCACATTGGAAGGCTCTGTTCGGCAAACAATGTGTTTCAGAAGTTGTTGCGGGCATTCTCACCGCACGCCCACCTAAGTACTCTATCATTGTCGAGCTTGACCGCAAGATCCGTGACATGGAACTTCCTCGATATGCAATCGATCTGCCTCCAGAGGGTGCACCTTTCTCCATCGTAATGCAGCACTTCATGCCTGGGAACTATCGTTGCCTAAGTACGTCATCATCCTTGTGACCAGCTTCTCTCTTCGAGAGTAATGATATGTCGGCCGGTAGCACTCCTCTATGTACATCGCGCATTTTTCGCGCAGGGCCTATGTGATCATCCTACAGATCCTCTCCGCGGCACGTATGCACCGTCCATTCTTTCCGGCTACCGCTCCGCTTGCCAGATCCTATCCAACCTGCGGGCTGCCTTCATTGTCTTCCCTAGTCGGGTTGCCAGATTCTGGGTGCTGTGGACTCATGCCTTTTCTGCCTCTGTGAGTCTGTTACATTCAGCATATAGTTATGCTAGAGCTGATCTGATAATTGAAGGTGATGCTCGCTTTGGTTCCGGTGCGAGCACCGCGGAGTAAAATGGCACGAGGGGCATTAATGGAACTCCACTCGGCCCACGAGTTGTTTGAGCGTGCTGCGCCGTTTGGTGGCCGTGCTGTCAAGATGCTCGTATGTCTCACCTTCATCAATCCTCATCCTCATCAATAACAACATTCTCCTTACCTTTACTCTCGTAGCCCATCGTAAAGAGACACCTTGAGAAAGCTACAGAAAGTTTCAATGCCGTGCACACGGCCATCGAGCCATTCGCAGGGCCCAAGCGAGACGAATTCTCAGTCTTCTCAGGCATGACGTCCACTGTGCACGCCGCAACCCCTGCGCCTTCGTCATTGATTCGTTCCTCCCCCGGGTCATTGACTGATTCATCATCAAGTCCCCCTCATGACACACACCGTGCTGCTTCCGGAGAAGCTACCCGACCTTCCCAACCAACGGGGCCACAGGCCCCATTGCAGCCTGTCAGCCTAGAGGCCGATTCATCTCCATGGACTCAAGTCCATCCAGCGCTCATCGATCAGTTGGCGGCTTTTGAAGCCCAGATAGCGCCGTCTCCCGTGGTTGGAGGATACTCGGATGGGCGATCAGCGTCGTCTCACGCATCACGCATTCCCTTCTCGTTCCCAATGTCTACGAGACCTGCCAGCCCACCAAGGCTTACATACTTACAGCAAGCGCCGCGTGGACACCATCCCCCGCATGACCCGCAATTCATGGAAGGCACGAACCCTACTTCGGCTATGTCAGATACGAACGCAGTCGACGTACGCTGGGGTGCACCGCATACGGACATGCAACCCCAATTCACCCGCCCATGCACGCCGCCCACCGGGGCGGCAGGGCGCGATCGCGTGATACGGCAGAGCGGTGGTCTCAGTCTCACCGAGGCCTGGTCGCAGTTTCTAACGCAGATGGACATTCCTGCTGCTCCGCAGCGACCGCCATGAAAGGGATGTTGGTTCAGCATTTTTTTTGCTTCTGTTTCTAATTCCCTGTGGCCGATTGTATTGAGTACGTCTACCAGTTGTGAGGTTCATCCCGCTTTTGTTTGTCAGCGGTGTAATTGTATAATTATTGTCGACTACATATCCGTACTTTTATGCGTACAGTATCTGGGCCATGGGAAGAGCTGGTTACTGTCACTTATGGGGTAATGCAAAATCATCTGGAGTTGCAAATTTCTGAAAACGCTCTGGAGCCACCACACCCCCATGGCTTGACCTGATATTCTTGTAGTAGCTTCTTATATATCTACGTAAGAGGTTCCAGCGATCATAATATATATGACTTCAAAATCTGGCCGCAATTTGGGCGCTCGTTTTTTGCAACACTAGGTGGGTTTTGAATCTGGCCCATGGCCTGCCGCCTGAGCCTCTCTTCAGAGTTTGTTGAAGTAAAATGGCTTCAATAGATTCTCTTCGACCGCTCTGCAAAACCGAGTCAAGTTAAGGGTTTGGCTCTAATTGCTGTACAATTATTTTTTAAAAACCTGGTGCGTGATAGTATCGTCGGTGACCCAGGTGAGATGATGGATCGTGGTATATTGGCGAACACACTCTAGCTGAACCCACAGTAACTCTGTAAGTTTCAGATACCCCACGTAGTTACCGTGCCGGACACATCAAGTCTAGTACACGCACGCACGAGCAATGAATTTGGGTATACCTTCCCCCACCCCCAGACAGGGATCACGCACACGGTCCTCGAACTCACCGAGTTTTCCGTAAGGTTTTCATCCCTTAAATAGCACCCTGGACATCTCCACTCTCCAGTAAAAGCTCGGCGCTGCGAACCTAGGGATAACTAAAGGTTGTCATTCATATTTCCGTGGCATCTGAATACGGCGCCGACGTGTATTGGTCCCATGTGTGGCGATATATGAGGTTCGACGCCAGCGGACGGGCGATAAGGAAACGGTAGGGGGGGTAACGGTCATAAATGTATTTGCGTTGTGCCTGTACATGTGTTTTCCTCGAGAATTAGTCACTTTTGTGGCCACTGAAACTCTACTGAAGCGAGATGACACTACCAGAAGAAATGATTGTGTCAGCGGAGCACTGTTAACAACCCTGCGAACCGAAGCCGAATGCCGCAGATCGTTAATCTAGTATCTGAGGCTGAATGAGTCCCGAACGTACATTACACACAAGATAACCGAGAGATCGAAGGACCCGCATTACTTCTGCATTACGCTGTTTTTGGGGTCAAGGCAAATCTTTGGGCCCGACCGTCGACCGTCATCATCGGAGGGATACACCGGCAAACGAAATCACTGCGTTTCCATCAAGGGGATACATACCTGCTTACTTTTGTTTGAGGGACATTCAGCCTTTTGCGCCAGACACACATAGACACGCTGCGGTATTACCACAGAAACCGCAAGGCGAACAATTAGAGCGAACAACACAAAAGTGGTACTAATACAGTAGAAGGCTGGAGGAACAATTGGGAAGGATTCCATAAGCCCGGCCCGTGCAGTCCAAGCACCTCGCCTGGGCCGTGATTCACTGGCAGGATCAAAACCACTGACTCGGAACGCGCAAGGACGGCACAGCGACTGGTTTTTTATTCTGTAGACTAGACTACGATCACTTCTGGCTAGAAGTGCGCATCATTATGTAGTTCAGAAGCTCCAACCTGACACCATTTATGTCCACGGCAGTCCATCCAGGAATGCCAATGGCACCTTGCCACGCAATTCGAGTTCCCACTGGTACCTTTTGTGTCTCTGCTTCTCTTCGGCGACAGTACTGCAGCCAAGCGCTCGTCCTCGCATAAAAGAATTGCTGTGGCCCACGCCTCTTTCCCACTGCCACCACCCGAGCGCAAGACGCTCCCCTCCTCCCGCCCCCCCTTCTCCCCACGACCCTCTCCCTCCGTTGACATGGCCGCTACCTCTATCTATGCCGCTCGGGTATCCGCTGGCGAATACCCACACACTCACGGTTACGGCTCCGTGTCACCTCCTCACACCCCTCTGAGCGCGACTCTCGTCAACGGTCCCCAGAACAATGAGCGTTCATCCGTCAAGCTCAAGATCCTCTGTGGTAAATCCAACATTGTCAATTCTGCAGTTATCGATGCAGCCGGCCGGTCCCTCTATTCCATCACAAGCACTTCGAAGCGCACGACTTTCATCGAGTGCAGGAACAATGTCGAGGTTGCCACCGTCGAGTGGGACCGTTCTAGTCCACGGATGGTTTTTCGTCGGAAGAAAATAAGGTGCAAGGAGTGGCTGCCTCTCGCGGGTCCTGAGACTGAGTACGCCCTGTTACTACCCACTACCCACTGACAGTTTGGACCTGACCGTCACCTCACCAGATCTCGCATACTCACATATGGTGACTCACGATTTACTTGGATGCACGGGTCTACCTCTGGCTACGTGCGCATCTGCTCCTACTATGGTACCTTTTACTGGGGCTGATAAACCGCTACAGCTACTTCCTGCCAACCGACCCGGTGTCGCTATAGCGCGGTGGCGTATCAAATCCCGTTCCGATGACCTCCGTCTGGAGTTATTCCAGGACGCAGTTGTTGAACCTGGCCTACTCGAGGCGATTATCCTCTCTGTCGTGTTGCTCCGATCCGGACGCTCCCTTGGTGACAGCCCAGATTTGAACAATTTCTTCAACCCAAGGTTCTTTGCCAACGATCCCTTTAATTACCGTTGAACGGGAAGTCTTGAACGGAATCATGCCACACGTTGTGGTTGTCCAGATGTTTGATAAGCATATCTCTGTATGACTTGATATGGAAAGCGCCTTACGATCTTCAGTTATGATATATCTCTGTAGCAATACTAATAACATGTACTATGATGGCTTTGTACGACTCGTCATGCATTTATCAACCCTTCCTTTTGACTTCCAAGGTTAGTTTTCCGCCCTTCATAGGCATCGCCCGAACGTCTGAGTCCTCACGAGCAGTCCCGAGACCCTAAAGCTCACTCGCGGGATCTATCATTGGTCACACGAGACAAACAGTATTTCTATTACGAACCCTGATATATAGTAAAACATGCACACGACTTACTGTCTCTCGTTGTTCGGTTGTTTTGGATATGGGGGGTTGTCATGATAGTCAAGACTTTGTAAGTTAGAAAGCATGAAAGCCGTAGATTGATTCCCGGGTACGGCACAATCCTCGGAGCATGCGTTTCAGACACGGGAACGGAGGGCACGAACGTCTTGCCGACAGTGCATAGAGAGAATCAGGAATCTAGGATACTGTACTAAACTAGCGCGAAACGGATGGTGCAGGCACTACTGTCAATAATGAATGGTCTAATTAAAGACTCTCGATCCGCTCCGTACTAGTAGTACACTCT
>Ga0307510_10002973_pt1 | contig 19501 bp, 18 predicted proteins | sample 12_EM_MG_FD_207224 | JGI IMG/M metagenome (GOLD analysis project Ga0307510, IMG submission 207224) | Populus trichocarpa ectomycorrhiza microbial communities from riparian zone in the Pacific Northwest, United States - 12_EM | ecosystem: Host-associated > Plants > Roots > Unclassified | place...
CGATAACTGGAATATCCGACTCAAGTGGCGCATGCTCGCCCACGTTTGTCGAAGATGGCGATATCTCATATACGACTCGTCTTCCCTCCTGGATATGTGTCTTCTTTTCAACCCTTCCTTCTCAATCGACTTACTAGCCCATCTACCACCCTTGCCCCTCATCATCCATTACTTGAATGAAACCACGACATGAGTCAGAAAATATGAAGAGAGTATACTCCCTAGACTCCAACAGCATGGTTGCTTGCGCAGCGTTGCTCTTCAGGCCCCTTCTCCGGGCTTATGTATTCTCCTCGAGACAATGAACGGACATTTTCCGATACTGGAAAATCTCTCTCTCTTGTCCACAACTGAGGAAGAGGCGAACATAGTACTTCCTGGCACATTTCGCGCGCCAAATCTACGCCACCTTGCACTTCACGGTGTGGGTCTTGCGTCGGGATTGTCATTATTCACTTCCATTACCGCCCTTGTCACACTCACACTCACTCACATTCCGGCGCCGTACTCTTTCCCTCCGGACCACTTGGTCGCGCAACTCCAAGGTCTTCTCCATCTCGAGGAACTATCGATCGGGCTCGCAGACCTGGTACCTATTCCTAATACTGAGGAGGAACTGTTACCTGGGCCGATACCACACGTGGTGCTGCCCCTCCTCAAGCGGCTCGTATTCCGGGGTGAGGCCGCTTATCTTGAGAACCTCATCGCTCTGATCAACGCCCCACTTCTCGAGCAACTCACTATCACATTATTCTTTGAACTCGCCTTTACCCTCCCAAACCTGACCCAACTCATCCACACAAATAAAGAGCTTGTATGTCTCTCTGCAAGAATCCTTTTCAACAAGGACTGTGTTTCTATAGTCACCAGCAATGCCGAGTTACAGGTTGGTCTCACGCTCAATGTCAGCTGCCAGCCCCTCGATTGGCAAATGGATTCAGCGGCGCAGGTTTGCGGCGCACTGGAGCAGGTTCTGTCCACCGTAGAGGAGTTCGCACTTGACCTTGACAAAGACGGAATACCGTCCGGTTGGGAGGCTGCACTTGACGACATTCTGTGGCACGAGCTTCTTCTGCCGTTCAGCAGTGTGAAGAAGCTTCACATTGGCTCTTCACTAACATCTGAGCTTTCCCATGCTCTCAAAACGGTCTCAGGAGGGTTAATCTCGGAACTCCTACCCGAGCTTCAAGTCCTCAAAGTACAGCTCGAGATTGACGACGCATACAGGGAATTTTCCACTTTCATCGAGGCCAGAAAACATGTGGGTCGCCTTGTACGTCTGTCAGCGCGTGAAAACCAACGCCAACACCGTGAACCCCACGTCCATTTCACTCAGCGACAACCCAACGTCCATCTAACTCAGCGACAACCCACCCGTTTATATGACAATTTTTATGCTCCCAGCTCGGGTCGCACCCGTAGACGTAAACCAGATCCAAATGCGCTGCGAGCAAGAGACAGACCCTACGCCTATCGTCTCTTCAAATAATACAAGCCCTTTTCGAAGGAGGCTAAGAAATATAGATACGATTGAAAACGGGCAACTTGACACGCGACCTGCGGCAAGCAGTGAGCGGGAGGGGGGCCGCCGTCTAAGTCTAATAACAGTCAGAAGGGAGCGTGCAGGGAGATGACGAGCAAAAAAAAGAGGGAGGGAGGAAGGGCTAGGGCTAGCAAGAACGAGGCCCGGGTAAACGGGGGGAAGGTGCGTTAGAGTAGTAGAAACGAAAGCAGGAAATCGTGTCAGTCATCTCTCGTGGTGTGTGAATGGATAGACGAGGATGCGGGTGGCATGAACGGCACTGCTCGTGTTGTTCTGATAAGCAGCGGTGTGTGAAAAAGAGAGAGAATATGGGTCATGGTCGTCGATAAGTCGTTACGTATCACGTGCACGTGTCGTATCAGAGCTTTAGCTCCATCAGAACTCGACGTGCGAGCATCTGGCACTACCATCTGTCTCCGCCCGCACGGGAGAATTGGATTCCATGTAACGGCAGCCATGGGACCTAGAAAATCAGAATCAGGGCCAGGGGCAATAAAATGGAGGAAAGAAAAGTTTGGCTCGCACCTTGACGATGTTGATCTGAAACCTGACCGAGAGCGTATTCCGGCCCATACTCTCGAATACCTCAGGGTCAGGGTCAGCGACCTCCCCAGTCGGAGGCAGCGATACCTGTTGCTGCTGCTGGGGCGTCGCCGCATCAAAATCGCGCGGTATCGGGGGCAGCGTCTTGCCTCTCGCGGGCAAATCGAGCGGGGGCTGGGCAAGTCATCATCCGGTTGGACCGTGGGTGCGTTGAACGGAACGTTGAAGAACGAGGACGAGCCGCTGCTCTGCGTCGCGCCGAACGTTGGGGTGTTGGGTCAGGCCCGGCGCCACCGCCACCTCCCGATGGTCGGCTAGGCAGCTCCTTCTCCTTCGCTTTGTGCGTACTTCCGTTCACGCTCATCTCGCCCATGCGGTCCTTTCCTTGTCCTTGTAACTCATCCCAAAGGCGAGCTTCGACGCCTTGCGAACGATCCGCCAAGTCGTGCCTCCAGAGTCGCCCGACCCTGCCGACTCTTGCTGGCAATGTTTTCTCGGGGATGGGGTCGATGTCCCATGCAGATCCTGGAGCGATGAGATGTCGATCAAGGGTAGGTGTATGCAGTCGAACCCGGTCTTGCTTTCCCTATATTGCACTTGCATGCGGTCTAGCACCCGCCGGGTGTCTAGCTTGAGCACTGCCGGCGGCTTGGTGGACATCGTTGCGACACTATAATGGCAGAAGAGACAGAGGTTATCATCTGGCGCAACAGAGCGGAGACTCTCGCACGTACCTGAACAAGGCCTTGAGGAAGACTGGCTTATTGTCAGCCGCGTTCGCATTCGTCTCATCCTCTCCATCCGTCAACTCATACCCGGCACCATTCACACGGGCCTGCCCCGACGGGACGACCTAACCCATCTTCCTCCGGCACCTCAGCCGTCTGCCCAAACTGTCGCTCTCGATCAAGCTGCGATGGTCGTCCCCCGGCGTGACTCGTCGACGGTGGACGATGACGCCCGATCGTGCCACCGGCACTCGACAACGATGTGCCGCCCGTGCTGCTCCGGCGTTCGTGTCTCTTCGCATGTCCCTGAGGATTGGGGGTCGTCGCCGTGCGTCGATGTAGAGGCTGCGTCTGGCTGTGCGAGATCCCGCCCGTCGGCGATACATGCATCTCCACGTTGCCATCGTCCCCAGCAGGCGGGACTGTGGGCGCTGAAGTTGACGGCCGCTTCGTTTTCTCGTTCGGTGGCACGACGTGATCCTTTTATCTCTCTGGTGCATGTCTGCAGATGGCCGCGGTCACCCAAAGCTACCCAAGATGCTCGTCCTCTTGGTGGTACGGTCTCCCGACCCACATATGCTCCCGCCACCAGCCAGAAGATTTCCGAACCTATGCACGACGCGGGCATAGGTGGTGTCGCAGGCGACAGTATGACTTCTGGTGGTGGTGAGCGAGGAGTTCCGGGCGTAACCGTCGCTTGCTCGTCCTCGACTCGTTCGGAGAACGTCGTGAGTTCTGGTTCCAACAGTCTGGGGTCCCTCGTATCCATTGACATTTGGGTGAATGATGACCCTGAGCTGTCCGTGCTCGTTGACGCCAGTGGCACCCCTACCGCCAAACGTGCCCTCCAAGCCGCGTGGGATGCCCCGGTGTTGGCCCACGCTGTGGGGATCGGTGATGGGTAGGAGGGACGTGGTAAGGTAGCGCTTGCAGGGAGACCTGACGAGTGACAGCACCGGCGGATTCCGGCCCGCTTGGTACGGCAATCCATCAGGAAACAGGAAAACCCCTTGTTTGCTTTTTTGTGCTTTTTCTACTTTTTTTGTGCTTTTCATGAAAAATGTAGAAAAAGCATGAAAAAGCATGAAAAAGCCAAGTCCTCTACTTGCCAGAGTGCTTTCCAAGGCAGTCAAAAAAGTACATTGCTTTCAAAAGTATTCTAGGTCACAAAAGTACATAAAAGTACAGCCAAAAAATGACAAGTAGTGATAAAATGGAAGTAGTCTCAGTTATATTGCATGAAAAAATATAGAGCTGTGTAAAAAAGTAGAGCAGTAGTAAAAAAGTACATGGAAAGTAAAGGGGTTGGCTTGTCACAAGTAGTCTGTACTTTCCAAATTTTTACTTTTTTTACACAAAAAAAGCAATAAAAGCAGTAAAAGTAGCAAAAAGCAAATGAGGGGTTTTCCTGATGTCAGCGACGGTGACGAGCACGGTGGCGAGAGGTCGACGCAAGGTCAATGTGCTGTTGCCATCGTTGAAACGTCGGTGCTGCCGGGGAAGAATAACTGGAACGTCCTAGGATATATTAGAGTAGCTATGATACATATTCATGGATTAATGCCGTAAATCAGCTCAACAACGCGCTATGAAGCTACGAAGCAGACAGGGACCTCGATCTGGTCGGAGACACACGCGCACAAACCACACACCGAAGTGATAAGCGAGATCAACCGAATTCGAGAACATTCCGAGCAAATTAACATGGCGCAATTAATGTAGTGTCAAGTGTAGTGTGCTAGAGCTGACAGTTCAGAGTTGACAAGCACCGGAGGACTCTCAGGCTGACAGTGAATCGACTTTTCGGCGGTGGCTGATCGTCTCTGGGAGAGATGATCATCCATCGATATCCATCCCTCGCACTTGCTGCGAGGCCATTACGATAACGCCGTGATCCGTGTTTGGAACCAAAATCGAAGGGTAAACCTTACCGGGAATTCCCGGTCCAGCAACGGTCACGGTATTTCGATCCTTCCACAGGATACTGTACTCGCCTGCGTTCATCCATCATGACAGAAATCCATCACCTTATATCAGTTATGTAAAAACACGCCATGCATCAAAGAGAACGGATCTCATCTTTCGGCAGTAGATACGGCCCCTTTGGTCATGGGCTGTCCAAGCCTGGTCCAAGTCCTCACTGATCCGGGCCATTCCACACGTGGGATGTGAGCCACCTTGACGTGAGGTACATAGCCCATGGACCCCCGCACACCACTCGTGGTGTCCCCAACAGGCTCAACGACGGGGTCAACATCAACTTCATTGTCAACCCCCATCATCATCGTTACCCGCTTCAGTTCACTTTCGTTTCCTCACTCGTCTTCCATCGTTCTCTCTCAAGACCATACATTCCGCCCATCACCCCCACAAAGATACAAATCATGACCTCGAGAGGGTGGTTTAATTTTGAAGCGACCCCGACCACTGCCTCAGAGTCGGAAACGCCTTTCTTCAAGGGGGATCCCAGTTTCAGGTCCCATCGTCTGACTCCCCGAAAAAGAATCATATGGTTTGCAGGGCTGTACGTTGTAGTTTTCCTCCATATCGGTTTAGCTTCTCGGCGGTCGGCCGATCCCCGACGGGTGAACTCTCAACTCTTGTCATTCTGTAGTTACGTTTTGGGGATGACCCTCAGCATCGTCGGCATATCAGTGGTCGGCCCGCCCATCAGCTCCGGTGCGTCTTTGACCATGGCCCAGCGGTCTCTGTGATTTCTCGAAATGCGTCGGATCCTGATACCTGCTCCTCTATCCTCTCTTCTCCCACCACGATCTAGTTATTTATACTGCAGGCGTCATCTCCTCGCTACTAGGCACAGGTTTCTTGATTAAGGTACGGAGAATTTGGGTGGTTTGTGTACAACGACCGACAAACTCACAATGGAGGTGCAAACGAAGCAGTTCACAGAGCAAAAAAAGCTGGTAACTACTAGCCTCTTACGTACATTGCTTCCGTTCATCGCCCAATTTATTCTCCCCTCCCACGCACATACCCCTCTAATCACTACCATCAGATGTTCAAGCCTGTCCGCATTACTGCGGCCACGCTTTTCCTTGTATCGACGCTTATCAACATCATCATGACCAGTTTGGAACCAGTCATAGCTGTATGGATTAGTAGGTTTCCCCGCCATTTTTAGAAGAAGGTTGCTCATCTCAGGCGTACAGTTTTCCTCGTATTGTCCTACCTCGCCCTACTCTTTTACTCGTTGTCATACATCTCCTCTGTCTACGCCGGCCTTCTGAAAAATTTCAAAGCTACATAATTCCCTCTATTCATAACCACATTTCTCATTTTAAACACAGATGTTGAGGGCCTTGTGTTTCTCGACAAACAAGTTAGAGTCCAGTTCGGAAAGAATATTGTCATACTGGGAATTTTAATTACGTTGAACCCATGACCAGCGGGGCGGTCCAGGGCTACGAGGATGACCGTGGTCCTCGTTCCCTCCTCATACTTTCCAAGTTATGGAGAAGAGCTCATCATCACCAAGACGAGTGCTCGTGACTCGGAGTAGCTGCCTCCGAGAACAAGGGGCACAAATCCGGGTTTCATGTCCCGCCTATCAATATGACGTGTTCGGTATCAAAAGATGAATTCTGTGGCACAGAACAATTCGTATGCATAATATCACTGTTTCTGTTAGGAAATCTTTATTCGGGGCCCAAGGAGGTGTGTGTATGTGTAGCCTGTATAATAACTGCGCAGTTAGGGCCGTAAATAGGAAGGTAGAAAGTACAAGGAATTCAGAAATTCAGGTGGGTAAATAATGATAGAGGTGCTGTCCCGTATGCGGTAACTTCGTTAATCGTTATCGTATTCACAATGAGATGAACCGCTTGGAAATTTGGCTTGAGAACCGTATTCCGGCTAACTCAAACCTAACGACTCTCCCCCTCACTTACCATGAAGATTGGCTCGGTTTACAACTTTGGTGGGGAAGGCTGGCTCATCGACGAACGAGGGAAACAGAATGACCTGCATCCTGACGTGCGCGAATGAATGAAGTGAAGGCGTCGTCAGCATCACCTCTCGCAGAATATATCAGCTCCTTCAACTGGGGTAACAGGTCTAGTGGTGGTTCTCCACCGTCCCCTCGTAGGGCAAGAGAGAGGTCATTGATGAGCCCATCTTCGACGAGAAGGGTTTCAACGTTGCTGAAAGTCCCAAGGAGCATGCGCCACTCTGTGGGATCTACGTCATTGTCTCCCTCTAAAGGTGATTCACGTTCCTCAAATTGAAGGCTGAGACGCCCAACCGAAGAGAATTCAGAGCCAAGCGTATCGAAAATCTGTGCCACGCATTCCACTTGCCAATCGAGGTGTTGGCAATTAACGTGCATGTAGAATGCATCCACCTTGGCCCCTTCATGAGGAAACGCACGCACGACAACTACGGCCCCAAGGAAGCTGATCGAGAGGCTGCTGAATCTGAGATGCTCTGCCGATCTCATAAACTGCAGGAGGCACGGAACAGAAAACAAGAGCTGATTGAAGAAGATGACTTGGAGCCTCTTGAGAAGCGGAGTGGTGATGTGAGGAAGAAGCGCTTCCAAGAAAACATTTTTACCACCGAAGGCGAACCAACGAAGGTGAGGAAGAGTGACGTGTTGCGTGATCGGGGTCTCGGATAGTTGCGTCTCCAGAGCACTGTCTTGACCGGGGGAATGAAATGTGACGCCGAGGGTCTCCAAACGAGGCATGAAAGATAGTTGTGCGATTAATTCATGCGGGCTAAAGTGGGCGGGTGGGTGGATGTAGTCGAGCGTCAATGTGACGAGATCCGGGGCTGTCGCAATTAATGGGGATCCAATTGGAGTGGCAAAATTTATTAGTATAAGTTGGCGCAGTTGTTGTGCTCGAAATGCTTGCGGAAGCGTGACGGTTGTATTGTGCTTCGTCGGAGGTGCGATATACAGATACTCCAACATCGGAAATTCTTTGTCCATGGCCAATATGAGCTTCTGCAAATTCGGGACAGGCATCCGAAGGCGGATGCGACGCACGCGGTCAGAGTGCTGGAGGGCGAAGGTGATTCGCTCTTCATCTTCTGCGGAGATGTCTCGGAAATTGTCGACGGTATCGATGACGAGCGGAAGGCGGGGTGAATGTGCTAGCATGTCGGCTACGGGCGTGCCGTATGTGCAAACGAGGCAAAGACCCAAGTGAGTTGCTGATTGAAGTATGAGGTATCGCCATCTTCGGCAAATGTGCACGAGCTTGCACCACCAGCGTTCGCGGCCCCATTCTCCCCCTTGCAAGATGCGGACGTCGACAACCTCATCCTCGTCCAACAGGGCCGGCCGGTAGAGAGAAAATATCCTGAGAAGGCAGTCATCGTTGAGGACATGTATCAGAGTACTACGTCTGTTGTCGAGTGGCTGTGTTAGAATCATGGCATATCGAGAACAGCGTGCGCACCGTGACTGCCTGGGACGTCCAAGTATTCCGACACGGAACGGAAAGCAAATCACAGGCATGGAAGGGAGGTGAGTATCTACCACTAGGGTGCAAGGAAAGGTTACAGGCGAAGGGGAAGACGGGAACGAGGATGCGCGGCGGGACGAGTAGTATGAGTCCAGCACGAGGTAGCAGGATGGGAGACGTGAGGTCACAGTAAAAAATTAGTTCTGGCGTCTAATGTACACGTTCTGAGGCCTATCGCGTGTCCAGAACTCGATTCTAGCTTTCATGCCTTCTACAGGACGCATCCGGCGAGGCGTTGGAGATAAGAGGACGAACCGCCGCTCTACCGCGCCGCGCCGAACGCAGGCCAGCGCCGCCCGATGGCTGGCTGGGCCGTTCCTTCTTCTACTCGCTGTGGCCCTGTACCCTAGTCTCGCCCGTGCGGCTCTTAGCCTTTCAGCCCATGCCATAGGAGAGGCTTGGACGCCTTCCGAAAGATCCGCCTCGTCATGCCGCCGGAGTCGCCAGAGCCTTCTGAACCCTGCTTGCGATGCTTTCTCGGAGATGGAATTGTCCCGCGCAGATCCTCAGCTGTAGCGACGGGATGTCGATCGAGGGCAGGTGTATGCAGTCGAACCTGGTCTTGGTTTCCCTGTATTGTACTTGCACGCAGTCTAAGCCGCACCAGGTGTCCGTCTTGAGCACGCCGGCGGCTCTGTGGGTGTCGTTGCGACACTATAATGACAGAATCAGATAGTAATAGTATCATCTGCATGACAGGACGCCGCGGAGAGTCGGAGACTGGGGTGTTTGCAGTGCCAACGCAGCCGCTCCGTCCTCCACTGGTTTGTAACGGTCCGCGTCACTCATTGGTGTTGTCACGGATCCTGGGATCACCTATCTTCATGCCGCGCCCTCGATCGCTCGGTCGATTCTCAAGTCGAAGCAAAGTCGAAGACGAATTCAAAGTCAGATTTCAGGGCGAAGGGTGAGAATTCGGCAACTTCCGTTGACGGGATCAGACGGCGTAATATTGCACCTCACCTCAAGGCGAGTCCCGTGACCAAATCAACCGAAACGGAAGGTCAGTGTGGAGTGCATCATGGCATCATGGAATTCCGCCGATTCGATGGCGATAGCGGAAACTCCCGCAAATGCACCCGTGATTCCACAGACTGTGTGTAACGCGCTCTGGGCTCTGGCCCGGGCCCTCACGGTCGTTGTCTCGGATTGCGGCTCGTTTAACACGCATCCCCCTCAGATAGCTTTATCTCCCCTTCTTGTCTTCGGACACTGGCGTTCTCGTCCATCAGGACTCCGTTTTTTTTCGCTTCGTCTACTTTGATGTCCCTCATTCCTGCCAACAGTCCTCCTTGTCAATCCTCCAAATTCGACGAACAGTCGCTTGTCGACTCGGTAAATAAATTTGGCAGGGCGCATCGAACACAGGCGCTTCAACTCATCTCTGATTGTCGACTTTTCATCCGAACCCTAGAATCAAACCTCGATTCATACGCTAGGCTGAGATAGTGAGGCCTTGAGTAGTATCCGCCCTCTGCCTTGTTTTGATGGGTTTTTTTAACAGTGTGTCACAACTTGTTGACGATGTGCTCAATTCCACTATGGACTCGGAGATCGAAAACAAGATATCAGAGGCGGCCGAGAGTTTTAAGAGGGCGACCAATGTGACGAGTGGCCCAAAGGACTTACCTTCTAACGATCCTGTGGCGAATCAAAATCCGGCCGGTGCTGTCACCAAGGAAATGGCCATCGCAAGCGCGAGCGATATGTCCCGTGTCCTAGTAACGGATGCGCTGGAAGGGCATATATTCCCGAAAGTAGGTGTTTACTATTGCCGTACTTCTTATGGCTAACCACTCATAGGGAGCGGGAAACGAATGGTCAGAATCAACGAAAGAAATCGAGTTTATCCTCCTCAGGTCCCTTCCTGACCAGCACCCCATCATCGTGAAACGTGAGCTCCGACTCATTAATCTTGCCCCCAGGAACTGATCCAGACACCAGAGGTGCTCAATGAAAATCCCACCTTGGCAGAAATCCTGTGGAACTTCAGCTGTTTTGAGGACGAGAGGCGCCTTACTCTCAAACAAAATCCACACTTCTACGCAAATCTATCCCTGTCGCCGGAGGCGTATGGTGCTGGATTTACGATGGAACCAACTGAGGACTTTCGGCATGCAGACAAGTTCTATGTCCTCATCGATAGGCAGGGTCTTACTTATTTTAAGACCGATCAGTACACGCGGTGTTTTGGCAACTTCTGGTGCCCAAATGGGGCCATCATTTTCAAGGGTGAGCACATTTTGTAGTGGTTTTCCTTGTTTTTACTTGTTTCTGACATCTTGCCAGACCTCAGCGGGAGGCTCGTGGGTGATACTATCATCAAAGCATCCCTCAAAACCAAACACTGGCAGTTTTGCACGCGGCCCCTAGTGTCTGCTACCCCGATCGTGAACACCGCAGGGAATAGTCGTGGATGCCGGCCAAATATGACACTGGAATGCCCATGTGAAAACTGGATACGTCAGATTGACGGTCTGCCTGGTTCTGATGATGTTAATTTAATCGTCTGTCCTGGCCGAGGCACACCCGACAGTCCAGTACGTTGCCACAGATACCACATGCTCAACGCCGCTAACGTCGGCACAGCTCCTGACCCCTTTGCCACCAACATCCGAGCGACCACAGTACAGCGTAGCGTACAGGACTCATATCTACATGCTCAACTACGATGCACTCCTCAATATATTTCATCACTATCGGCTGGAAGATGTCGATAGTTGGAATCTCCGGCTTGCATGGTGCAAGCTCGCCCACGTTTGTCGAAGGTGGCGATACCTCATATACGACTCATCTTCCCTCCTGGACATGTATCTTCTCCTCACGAATGGTTCACCTACCTTAGGTTCACTAGCCCATCTGCCACCCTTGCCACTCGTCATCGATTACCGCAATATGACCACTACTACCAGCGTCCGGCAAGATGAACCGAGTATACTTACTGGACTCCGAGAGCGTGGTCGTGTCCGCCGTATTTTCCTTCAGGCACCCTTTCCATGCTTGGGTATCTTCCTCGCAACAATGAGCGATCTTTATCCGATCCTAGAAGACCTCTCTCTCTCGTCCACAACTGAGGAAGAGGAGAACATCGTACTTCCTAGCACATTTCGCGCTCCAGAACTACGCCACCTCGCACTTTACGGTATGGGTCTTCCGTCAGGGTTGTCATTATCCACTTTCACTACCACCCTCGTCACACTCACACTCACACGCATTCAAGCCCCATACTACTTTCACCCGGGGAAATTGGTCACCCAACTCCAAGGTCTTCTCCATCTCGAGGAACTATCAATTGGTTTTGCAGTCCCAATACCCCTTCCCAGTACTGAGCGAGATCTGTTACCTGCACCGATGCCACGGGTGACGTTGCCCACCTTGAAGCGGCTCATTTTCCGGGGTGTGGCAGTTTATCTTGAAAACCTCGTTGATCAAATCAACGCCCCACTTCTAGAGCGACTGATCATCGCACTATTCTTTGAAATTGACATTACCCTCGCAGCCCTGACCCAGTTCATCCGTACAACCGGAGGGCTTAGGTGTCTCTCTGCCAAAGTCTTATTCAAAAGGGAGGGTGTTTCTATAGTCACCAACAATGGCGAGTCCCAGAGTAGCGGAGGTCTCACCATCAATGTCAACTGCGAGCACCTCGACTGGCAAATAGACGCAGCAACGCAATGCTGCTGCGTGCTGGAACTGTCTGCTGTAGAGCTCACACTTGACCTCGACGAGGGTGGAATGCCATCCGACTGGGGGGATTCACTTGACAACACGCTATGGCACGCGCTTCTTCTACCATTCAGCAGTGTGAAGAAGCTCCAAATCGGTTCTTCACTTACGTTCGAATTTTCTGATGCTCTGAAATCAGACGCAGCAGGATTGGTTTTGGATCTCCTGCCTGAGCTACAAATACTTGAGGTACAGCTCGAGGTGAACGACGCAAACAGAGCGTTTTCTACGTTCATTGTGAGCCGCGAACTCGCGGGGCGTCCCGTGGAGTTGTTGGCCGTCGCGGCACCGTCGCGCTTTGGGTCACTCAAATTCGCCTTGCATGACTACGCAAAGCAGACAGGGACGAAATTAGAACATCATCCCCTCACCAAGAAGCTCAAAAAGTGTGGCTCGGTGGGCTCGATCATGTCAGTTCTTCAAGACTATCAAGAGCATGCAAAGGCGTTCCGAAAATTCCGAGGTGACCATGGAAAGATCATGAGACCGATGAAACGTGCTGTCTACGTTCTGTTTACACTTTCTTCGAACATGCTTCTTGACGAGGCCGTCACTCTAGTATGTCCGAAGTCCTTCATTTCCATCTTCGCCCCTGACGCGTATTCCGCAGCCACTCCCACCAGCAGAAGCAGTATTCGCTGCCTTCGGAATCTTGCTTGGTGTAGGTCTTTCATCATTTAAGCGCATATACCCTTGTGACACCGGAGTATATCAGGCGGTGAAGGACGTCAATGCAAGCTATGACGCTCTCGTGGAGTTGTTCGAGTCTGTCGAGAGATTTCTCGGCAGACTCGAAATTTACACAAAGATCACTCTCTCAGAAGCGATGAAGGACATTGTTGTAAAGATTATAGTAGAGGTTATCTCTACTCTCGCTCTGGCGACGAAGCAGGTCAAACAGGGACCTCTAAGTAAGTCATGTCCTCGCTGTTGTTGTTCTCTCACTTAACACGGCATAGGAAAATTCATGAAAAAATTGCTCGGGGAGAATGAGATCGAGGCTGTCCTCCAACGGCTAGAAAGGCTCACCCAGGACGAGGCCCGGGCGACCGGAGCGCAGACCCTTGAAGTTCTGTACGGTCTCGTCCAACATAGGAGGCTTGGTATGAATGGTAAGCAGACAGTACTAAGCTTGTTTGTTTCATGTTGATGAACGGTCTTACCTCTAGATCTGGACGACAAGATGTTAGCAGAGAGTGTCCGAACGGCTCTAGGTGAGCCTTTATAACAAGCCTTCAGCTTTTATCCAACCTGTTTTTAGAACTTTTGCAGACAATTTCGAGCGACATGAACAAATTGAAGCGTGAGTTTGTCCTCAACGGTCTTCCATGACTGGGAACGCTGAGAATTTGAGACCGCCTCATAGGTGACGAATTGCTGCAAAACATTCGAACGTGGCTCTCTCCTCCTGATCCCTGGAAGAACCACAACATCGCCCGTGAATCTAAACATAGCGGAACCGGAACATGGTGGATTCATGGTGAAGCTTTCTCGAAGTGGAAACATTCTGGTCCGAGTTCACTCTTATGGATACATGGGAAACGTCAGTGTTTTGGGTGCTCAGTGCCTTTTCGTGGTACTCACAATCTTCATGTCTGTAGCAGGAGCAGGAAAGAGCGTCCTCTGGTGCGTTCATCCTTTTATAATTTGTCTCCAGGGAAATAACCCGCCATCATCCAGTTCCTCGATCATCCAGGATATCCGTGTCATGTGCGTTGCGGGACTGGCCTCGCTTGCATTCTTTTACTGCGACTTCCGAGAGGACCAAAAGAAGGAACGCCGTGGGTTACTCACATCCTTACTGACCCAGCTTTGCTATCAATCCGACGCGTACTCCGCCATTCTTTCTGACTTGTATTCGGCAAACGGTAGCGGCTCGCAACATGCGAGTGACAGCGAACTTCGGGAATGTCTTTTGCGAATGCTCAGGCTCCCGGAACAAGCCCCTGCCTATATCGTCATCGATGGACTGGACGAATGTCCAGTGACGAGTGGTTTACCGTCACCCCGTGAAGGCGCCTTAGATATTGTGGAGGAGCTTGTCAACTTACAGCATCCGAAACTGTGGATTTGCGTCACCAGCCGACCTGAGGTCGACATTGAGCCTGTTCTTCGTCCTTTGGCATTCCATTCTGTTTCCCTACATGACGAGAGCGGACAAATTCAGGACATCGCAGAATACGTCAAATTCAAGGTTCGCAACCGTGACGACCGTCAGACGCAAAAATGGAGGGAAGAAGACAAGGAACATGTCATTAAAGTACTCACGGAAAAGGCCGATGGGATGTAAGGAGTTAATTCCACCGTCTATCATGGCTGCTCACTCACACCTGTGATGTAGGTTCCGGTGGGTGTACTGCCAGCTTGAGTATCTCCGCCTCTGCCTTCCTGGTCGTATAAGGCGCGCTCTGGACGACTTGCCGCAGACTCTCGACGCGACATACGAGCGCACGTTGAAAGATATCGGCAAGGCAAACTGGGAATACGCACAGCGACTCTTCCAGTGTGTCGGAGCCGCTTCCCGCCCACTTCGCGCCGAGGAGCTTGCCGAGTTTCTCGCATTCGATTTCAACTTCGAATCAGCATTGGGTCCTCAACTTCAGGCGGATTGGCGCTCAGAAGACCCGGTCCAGGCTGTACTATCCACATGCTCTAGTCTGCTTGCTGTCATCAACGTGGACGGTTCCGAAATTATCCAATTTGCTCATTTTTCGGTCAAGGAGTACCTGACATCGGAGCGCCTTGCTGGGACAGCGGACCCCATTTCACAATTCTACGTTTCTATGACTCCGGCCCACACCATCATTGCACAAACTTGCCTCGGCGTTCTACTACACATCGACGACAACATCACCGAGGACGGCCTGAATAAGTTTCCTCTCGCGAAGTATGCTGCCGAACACTGGGTGGGCCATGCCCGGTTCGAGGGTGTATCCACAACCATCCTAGATGGGTTAAAACTTCTATTCAACCCAAACAATCGCCACCTATCAGTGTGGGTCTGGATTTATGATCCGGCATCACCCAAGCGCCGACTCGATGGATCGAAATCTCCATCTCAGGCCACGGCACCTGCCTTGCATTATGCGACCATTTGTGGCCTACACAGCATCGTCGAGTCCCTCATCGATGAGCATTCGCAGGACGTAAACGCTCAGAGCTTCGACAGGAGCGAGACTCCGCTGGCTATTGCATGTCGACTTGGCCATACTGAAGCTGCTTGGGTCCTCCTTGAACGGGGCGCGGATACGACAATCCGGGACAAGGAATACTGGAGCCCTTTGGAGCGGGCGTCAGAAAATGGTCACGTGGATGTTATTCGAGTGCTTCTGCAACACGGCGCCGATGTGACAGCTCAGGACAATACAGGTACCAGTCCATTGCATACGTCATCGGCATACGGACAACCGGAATCTGCTCGAGTACTCCTGGAGCACGGGGCAAACGTACATGCGAAGGGAATGGATGGGGCAACTCCACTTCATTGGGCATCGAACGAGCTGGTTGCGCGGGTTCTCCTCGACCACGGAGCAGATCCGAACGCCAAGGACGACTATAAACGGACCCCATTGCGCGAGGCAAAGGTAAGACAACGCCCGAAAGTCGAAAGCCTACTGCTCGAGAGGGGCGCCAAAGAAGTAGATACGACAGTAGGCACCACGCCATTGCATACGGCATCGACAAACGGACAGATGGATGAGGCTGTGGAGCTCCTCAAGGGTGGCATGGATGCAAACGCCAAGGGAAACAACGACGAGGCCCCACTCCATTGCGCGTTGAACGAGGGTGTTACTCGTATTCTCCTCGACCACGGCGCAGATCCGAACTCCAAGGACGGCTACAATCGAACACCGTTACACGAGGCGGTGGTAAAGCGACGCCTTGAAGTCGTTCACGTACTCCTCGATAAGGACGCAGATCCGAATCTCGTAGATGTTGAAAGGAGGACTCCGTTACATCTTGCGTCCGAAGCGGGATATCTCGACGGTGTTCGCTTACTACTTCAGCGAAGCGCCAATATCCACGCGCAGGACTGCTGGGGTCTGACGCCTTTCGCGGTAGCAACGGCGAATCACCGTACGGAAGCAATGGACTTGCTGTTGGAGTATGGAGCGGAGGACCACAGAACGTACTAGCTGCTGACTTGGAACCCAGCGGCGCGGAGGGCCGAACGCCAACCTTGTATTCGGGTACTATGCAGTCTTTGGTTTCGATGTGAACGATAATGAACTAAAATTCTAATCGCGTAGGAAGGCCACGTCAACAAGGGTAGTACCTCTCCTATCGTTGACCTCCGCCCCGGAGAGAGCGACCGCCGGAGGGCGTTATACTTCCCTGTACGATACTCCTGACCCTTCCACCTTCGTGACTTGACATCATGGACACATTTATCTCCTACTTGACCGAATTATTTTTGAACATCCAATTTCGAGGTTTTTAAGACATAGAATTACGAACCAAGCCCAAGGCATAGGGCCTCACTGAGGCGATACGATGAGTCGGGCACGGTTTAACGAAAGGTCACCCTCATGTAGCGTGTTTCAATTCAAGTTATTTCTCTGCGGTCTGGTCGTATTTCAAGGGCGACCTCACACGGGCGTCGTGGTTTGGGAGACGCACGCCTATTCACCATCTGGGTTCAGCCCGACAATAATCATGTGGAAGCATGTCGTCCTTGCGGGCACGCCCTTTGTCGATGAGATATTCCGCATCCTAGTAGGCGCCCACGAACGTAACCTACGTGTAACCGACACCCAGCCGCCGTCGTTGTCATCCCTGGCTCAGTTGGTATGTCTCCTGAGCTCGACAACCCACAAGGTAAGTCACTGCGACGCATGTCCAAATCTCAGACGCAATGTGTGATGTGATGTGCGATGTTGGCATGGTTGTGCTATGGGACGCAAGCAGACATCAGGGGATACCCTCCAAAAAAAACCTGATCATAAGCCGAAAAAAGAAATCATACAAGCCCTTTTCCGAAGGAGGCTAAGCAATATAGATACGATTGAAAAACGGGCGGCATGACACGCGACCTGCGGCAAGCAGAGAACGGGAGGGGGCCGCCGTCTAAGTCCAATAATAATCAGGGGGTAGCGTGCAGTGACATCACGAGCAAAAAAAAAAGGGAGGAAGGGCTAGGGCCAGCGAGAACGAGGGGGAGGTGCATTAGAGTAGGAAAGAAAGCAGGAAAATCGTGTCAGTCATCTTTCATGGCATGTGAGTGTAGATAGACGAGGATGCGAGTGGCATGAACAGCACCGCTCGTGTGTTGTTTTGATAAGCAACGGTGTGTGAAAAAAGAGTGAGAATGGGTCATGGTCATCTATAAGCCGTTACGTTATCACGTGCACGCGTCGTGTTAGAGCTTTAGCTCAGTCAGAACTCGACGTGCGAGCATCTGGTACTGCCATCCGTCTCTGCCCGCACGGCGGAATTGGATTCCATGTAACGGCAGCCATGGGACCTAGAAAGAAAGAAAAAATCAGACATCAGGATCAGGGACAACAAATGAAGGGAAGAAGAAACTCTGACCTTGACGATGTTGATCTCAAACCTGACCGAGAGCGTATTCCGTCCCACACTCTCGAACACCTCGGGGTCAGCGACCTCCCCAGTCGGAGGCGGCGACACCTGCTGCTGTTGCTGCTGCCGGGGCGTCGCCGCGGAAAAATCGGGCGGTATCGGTGGGAGAGTCTTGGTCCTCGCGGGCGAATTCGAGCGCCGGCCGGGCGAGTCGTCATCGGGTTGCAGCGTGGCCGAGACGTCGTCGGGTTGAACCGTGGGCGCGTTGGACGAAACGTTGAAGAACGAGGACGAGCCGCGGCCCTGCGTCGCGCCGAACGTGGGCGTGTTGCGTCCGGGCCCAGGTCCGGGCCCGGCGCCGCCCGATGGTCGGCTGGGCAGTTCCTTCTCCTTCTCTTTCCCTTTGTGCGTGCTTCCGTTCACGCTCGTCTCGCCTGTGCGGTCCTTGTCCTTGTCCTTGCGATTCATCCCAAACGAGAGTTTCGACGCCTTGCGAACGATCCGCCGAGTCGCGCCTCCAGAGTCGCCGGAGCCTGCCGACCCTTGCTTGCGATGTTTTCTAAAGGACGGCGTCGGTGTCCCGCGCGGATCCTGTAGCGATGAGATGTCGATCGAGGGTAGGTGTATGCAGTCGAACCCAGTCTTGGTTTCCCTGTATTGTACATGCATGCGGTCTAGTATCCGCCGGATGTCCGTCTTAAGCACTGCCGGTGGCATGGCGGCCGTCGTCGCGCCACTATAATGGCAGAAGAGTCAGAAATGATCATCTGGTCCCACAGAGCGGAGACTCTCGTGCGTACCTGAACAAGCCCTTGAGGAAGACCGGCTTGAAGTCCTTATCAGCCGCGTTCGCATTCGTCTCATCCTCTCCATCTGTCAACTCATCCATGGCACCATTCTCACGGGCCTGCCCGAACGGACGACCTGATCCAGCATCATCCGGCACCTCAGCCGTCTCCCCAAAGCATCATTCTCGATCAAGCTGCGACGGTCGTCCCACGGCGTGACTCGTCGACGGTCGACGATGGCACCCGATCGTTCCACCGACACTCGACAATAACGCCCCGCGCGTGCTGCTCCGGCGTTCGTGTCTCTTTGCGTGGCCCTGCGGATCGGGGCTCGTCGCCGCGCGTCGATTTAGGGGCTGCGTCTGGTTGTGTGAGATCCCGCCCGTCGGGGATACATGCATCTCCACGTTGCCATCGTCCCCAGCAGCTGGAACTGTGGCCTCGCATACAGCGGGGGAAGTAGGCGCTGAAGTTGACGGCCGCCCCGTTTTCTCGTTCGGTGGCGACGATATGGCCCTTCTATCACCCTAGTCCATGTCTGCAGATGACTGCGGTGACCAAAGCTACCCAAGATGTTCGCCCTCTTGCTGGTACGGTCCCCTGACCCACGAATACTCCCGCCGCCAGCCAGAAAGGCTTCCGAACCTACGCACGAGCATGGAACCTGCGGACATAGGTGGTGTCGCAGGTGACAGATGATTTCCAGTGGTGGTGAGGGAGGAGTTCCAGGCGTAACCGTTGCTTGCTCGTCCTCGACCCGTTCGGAGAACGTTGTGAGTTCTGGTCCGGCAGTCCGGGGTCACTGGTGTCAGTTGACATTCGGGTGAACGCTGGCCCTGAGCTGTCCATGCTCGTTGATGCCAGTGGCAACTCCACCGCCACCGCCACCGCCACCGCCAAACATGCTCACCAAGCTGTGAGGAACGTCCTGGCGTTGGCCCACGCTGTGGAATCGGCGATGGGTAGAAGCAGGATGGGTACATGATGAGGTGGCGCTTGTGGGGCCTGTGGGCGTGGCAGCACTGGTGGCGGATTCCGGCCTGCTTGGGACTGCAATCGGCGACGGCGAAGGCGAAAGGCCAACGTGCTGTCGAACGGGTAAACTGGTATCGCGCGCACGGGGTTGTGTGACTGCTCTTGCCATTGCTGAAACGTCAGCGC
>Ga0307510_10002974_pt1 | contig 19501 bp, 24 predicted proteins | sample 12_EM_MG_FD_207224 | JGI IMG/M metagenome (GOLD analysis project Ga0307510, IMG submission 207224) | Populus trichocarpa ectomycorrhiza microbial communities from riparian zone in the Pacific Northwest, United States - 12_EM | ecosystem: Host-associated > Plants > Roots > Unclassified | place...
TCACGTGTTCATCAGCACATACAGGGAACAGACTCACAGGATCGATAAGGCGGGCTACGGCTCAGAAATATGGCTGCGCGGTGTGGTTTTACTCGTTTCCGAGCCTAGCGCACGTACCGGCCTTACAGCGTGCTCATGATTGGCTTTCAATTTGAGTCCTCTCCCTGGGCTGCTAACTGATGGAGATCGCCAGACATGAAGTGGTAAGGACAAGCGAGGGGTCCAGAGTCGGGGTAGAGTGAAGACGTAACGGAGCGAGGGGAATGCATTTGAGTGCGTGAGTATATGCAAGGGGAAGTGCAGTCTACCAGTGTACGAGACTGTTGTATTTATGCGACAAGTTGGATGAGTGCGATGTCCAGAGGAGGAACAACAAAGCAGGCAGATATCCTGTATGCAATATATTGCAAGTCTTTAATCGAAGCACATAGCGGCTGTACAAGTACGCTGTGCTGAGCTTGCAATGTGTAGAAGTCAAGCGGGCAGCGGGAATCCGCAAAGAGGTGATAATATCCCAGCACTGAAAGTAGACTATTTATATATTATACAACACAAAGAAATGTCTAAAATTGTGTAGAAAGTATGTCTGAGGTTTGGGTGTCGGGTAGAAAGGTATAAGAGTGAGCAAAGGAGCCTTGTATCGTTAGCTTATTGCTTATTGCTACCCGTTCTAAGCACCCTTAATCCCCATATATGGTAATCCGGCAACGTGTAGGCGTCGTGTCTCAACACACGCCGAGTGTGCGTGGTCGTACCAAGGACGCCCGTACTAGGATGCCACCATCACCACACCATCTCCCCGCGACGACATTCTTCGACACTACAATGTCCAATGTCTCCTCAACAACTACCTCTTCCACTAACTTCCAAAATCTTTTCAATAATGCTTTGGAAGCATACAAGAAGAAGACAAAAAATGACCTTCTCACCCACCCTCTCTCCGCCAAACTCCAACACTGTCATTCGCCCGATGCCATTTTGTCGGTGATTCAAGAACTAGTCCAACAATTCGACCAACGTCAACGTAGAAACGAGAGATTGAGAAGCTGCCTCAACCCTATAGTGAATGTTCTCTATGCTTTCTCCACCACAATAGGGGAGGGTGTTGGGTTGGTAGGTCCTAAGTTGCAATTCCCGTACGATCCACGGTCTGATTGTCTCTTGTCAGGGATTTCCCCCAGCAAAGGCAATATTTGCTGGAATTGGCGTCCTTCTCTTGGTGGGCTAGCTTCTCGATCCATTGGTATGACCTATTAACGCTAGCATTTGTAGGCTGCAAAGGATGTCGACGCCAGCCAAGATGCCCTGGCCGATATTTTCGAGCGCATCGAAAGCTTTTTCAGGAGGCTCGAGTCATATGCAGAAGTGTCGCCGACTCCTGCGATGGCAGGAACGACTGTGAAGATCCTAGTCGAAGTACTTGCTATTCTTGCGATCGCCACCAAGGAGATCAAACAGGGGCGTCCAAGTGAGCGCATCCACAACAATCGACTATCTTTTGCTCACGTCGGTTTAGAGAAATACCTGAAGAAGCTAATTCGGAAGAACGATATGGAAGATGTATTGAAGAGGCTAGATGTATTGACGCAAGAGGAGGCTCAAATGGCAACAGCAGAAGTGCTGAAATTTACGAAAGGCATCAATGACAAGGCGAATGTGTTGATCGATGGTATGCAAACAAGTTAATCTAGTCGTTGACGGATTCCTAAAATTTAAGCGACTTAGCAGCTGAGATTCGGCTGCAAAGAGCAGACAAGGCAAACGAGATTACACTTCGAATGGCGAGTGTGGCGGTGATGGCAATACAACAGCAAGCAACGCGGCCCGGGACACCTCCACCTTTTTTTTTTTTTAGTGGCGTCGAAACACGTTCTACGTTCTAGGAGGTAAGTCAACGTACCACAATTGCAGATACCGGCTATATTACTTACCCGAGCTCCGGTAGCACGTGAGATGACAGTACTACACTACAGACTACAGTACAGTACAGTATGCTCTGGTGGCACGCGTCCGGTTCCCGCAAATCCACACCCTTCCCCGTTATTAAGGTTACGGGTAGCAGCACACGTAGGTTATAGTGAACTCTCGCACGTAGACACTTATTGTATTAGCACGTTACTATACAGAATATTATACAGCCCTTGGGTAAGGGCAGTACTGAGTTCCGTCCGGGTGATCGGGCCACACGGCCCCGCTCCTTATTGTTGTCTGACGTCTGCGGCGCCTTGTATCTGGCTGCCTCCGGATCGGACTCCAACACCCGTTTCCCACCATTCTCTGCGTACCCCTCCCGGTTGCATCCTACACAGCAATGGACACTACAATGACCGTCCTCGCCCACTTTCCTAGTCGCTGACATGAATGACATATATTTTATCTTATCACTCGATAAAAACGACGTGTTGATAATTTTTCGAAGGTGATTCGATGTGCATGCTGAGTACAGAATGGCCTAAACAACCCAACTCCGCGTTAAGCTCAACTTGACCTTACATCGCTGTACATTCGTTGCCTACCGCATACATACAGTACCTCCCTACTACCAGCGACCTGAAATCGACCATGAAACCTGTGCTGGCATTCTCATGGCACAAAAGATGACAGCGTACTGTAGTTTACCACAATGTCCAGCGACACTTCACATTGTGATACAGGGGCCCAATACATAGATTGTGATCCTGTTGCCCGACCGGCGCAGTGCTCGTAGAAAACGCGATGCAAGTCTTCAAGGATCTTAGATAGCAAATCCTTGACTACAAGCAGGGCGGAAGTTTGTCCAGGTGCCACTATGAAAGTTTTGGGACTGAATTACTGGAGGTCAATGTGGAAAGTGTGCCTTCACCAGCAGTTCCTCCCATGCCACTGCCATCCACCAGCAGCAGAGAAATGTGGGCATCCTGTCCATTCAAAAAGACGTCGTTTCAGAGGCGAAAGGCAGACATCGAGCCAAGGACGTGAAAGTGGTCATGGACGAGAAGGTACGGAGGAGAAAGCTAGGCGTCGAAACTCCTAGCCCCGATACCTCGCTCGTAATTGATGGACGAACAGCTGCAGCCTCGGACAAGGCCTCGGAGCGGAGCACATTTGACCACGTGACGACCTCGGCCCCGCCTGCTATTCCGACGCGTCCAACCACCACCACCACCGCCTTGGCCTCAGCCTTCGTCGCCTCTCATTCCTCCTCCTTCTATTCCTCAAAGTCCCTCTTTGCCTCACCTCAAGCTCACTGCAGATGACACGTGGATCGCCCAATCTTGCAGGCCGACGCCACAGGTGCGCGCCTCCTCGATAGCTGTCATACCAACTGTCATGCACGACGTGTGCGAGAGTCGCCTTGTCCGGGATCCATGTGTTGCTGGAGAGACTTTATACCATGGATAGAGTCGTTAAGGACACCATTTGTACGTCCCTTATTATCTTTCTTGCCCTAGAACACCGCCTCACGCCTAGCATACATGTACTTCACTGCCCTTGTCTGGCCCCGACCAGGCAGGCAAGAATAAAGCCCCATATCCCCTTTCTTTCCGTTTGCGTGTCCGCCTCAAGTCGCTCGTTACGTCTGTTACGAGTCGCCAGCCGTGCCGTTGGAGCAGCGAGTGCCCATCATGGTCTGCGTCGCTACGTCTAGTCCCTGCATCATCAAGCGGCTCGCGCGGAGCCCTCTAGTATCACACACACACACTCTCTCTCTCTCCCGCCGGCGCTCCCGCGATTAACAACCGCCAATCCGCCTCCCCCGTATTCACCCCATCGTACTAATCCTCCGAACTCTTGCGCGGACCATCAGTCTGCGATATAGTACCTGGAGATGACAGTCCACCCGGAAGGTCATTGTCGTGTGTTTGTGGGTGACGCCGTGGATTGGGTCGGTGAATGGGTGAAACGCTTTCTCGGAGAAGTTCACGTTCCCTCTGTCGGCGAGCTCGTGGACCAATCTGTCTGCTAGAACGTACAGGATAAGTCGTGCTCGGGCTCATTGCAGCAGGGCGGGAGAGAAAGGAAGAAGGAAAGAGAGAGGGAAAGAATTTATTGAGTATAGTACAGAATAAAGCAAGGTGACCAATTGAGATCCCGCTGCTCGAACGCAGAGAATGCAATAAACTTTCACATATTGCCAAATCATTGACTAGATCCGCGCGGGACGGAAGCATGGCAGGGTACTGAAGACTTACACCAGCGGTGCATCGATATCGACCACGTTCCACTCGTCCTTGCAAAATGTACCGTCCGTCCTGAACAGTGGAAAGCTTGCGGTAGGTACATGCGTACTGGATATATATACACATCACGGTTTGACTTCTGGTTGGGTCTGACAAACTCGTCCACAACGCACGCGAATAGCCTTGCCCACTCGACTCGAGTTGGCGCGCCCCAGCTTTTCCGATATCCAAAACCCAACGTCTACCAGAGCCTCAAGGTCTCCAGGCACAGAGTATGGAGAATCTTGCGATGCGTACAGAATGTCTTCTGTGGCCACATTCCCGATCGCACCAGGTGAGTATAGGCATCCTCCGAGGCCACCGATCGAACTATCAAGGGTACGGATACCAGCTGAGTGTGGCCATGGAATTCGCAACTCCCATGCCGAAAGTATCGTGGAACTGACACAGAAAGAATAGTTGGGAAGTGTGACGCGAAGCGGAGGGTCAAATACGTGTCCAGCTAGCTTTTCCACCGGATTCGCCGCGAGAGTCACGTTGAGCATCTCGCTCACACTCATCGGGTTGCCCGTCCCCGTCGTGTCACCCAGGCTGACCTCATAGCACCCCATATCCAGCAACTCCCTCGTCACGTCCCGCACGCGCCGGTAATCCGCATTGCCGCCGTACGGACACGTAATGACGACGCTGATGGACCCGCGAGCCCTGATGCCCTTGTCCAGCGCACCCGAACGACGCGCTCCAAGCGCTTGAGCGGATCAGCCACGGTGGCGTTCGTGTTCAAGAGCGAAGATGCATCTATGGCCGCGGTGAAGACAGCGATCTCATCGACTGGGGGTTTGTCTGGATGTGCGGCAAGGAGACAGAGGGCGGTCTCGAGGCCCTTTTCATTGGGGACAAGTACTTGGTATGTGACGCCGGGAGTTTGTCCGTCAATGTCACGACCTCGGCTGTGCCAGCCATATGAGCCTGAACGTGGCGACATTGGATGAGATTGTAAACGCACAGATATGGTGTCCCGATGTCCACCGAATCCTCTGACCCATTCAACTTTCTCGGCATCCCACATGCACACCCTGTGATCCTTGCCCGCACTGGCAAGGTACCTCCCATCGTCACTTAGGGCAAGGGTAAGCACCTCGTCGCTGTGCCCAGGGCTTTCAGTAGTTGTCACCTTCACCTTGCCCTTGCCGCCTCCAGGCTGTAGTTTGGGAAAGGTAGCAAGCCTGGAACCAGTGCGCAAGTCCCATTTGATGATAGAACCCTCTTTTCCAGACGTGAAAAGGAAGCGCGCATCGCTAGAAGCAACGGCAGACGTGACCGAAGATCTGTGACCCCGTGTCCGAGGTGTAGGTGGAGACCGCGAATGTCAAACTACAGGGGATGGGGGAGTCGGTACACGCATATACGTGTAGTCACCATAAGCTACGAAAAGGTACTCACAGAATCTGCCACAAATAAATGTAGTTTGCCCGCATGTTCGAGGACATCCTGCTTGAGGCGAGCAGATATTAACTCCTTGTCAATTTCCGCCGCATCTACCTCGCCATCCGCTGAGAAAGTAGAGAGGTTAATGTCAGGACTGTAAGAGCCGGGGGGAAGAGACGCACCGAGGCCCTCCTCGATAGATTCGAAGATAAAGCTTCGCAAGACGAAGGCTCTTCTCAGGAGGGGTCTCACCCGTGTCCTCGTCACCGCTCTCATTGGGGTCCCCCTCGTCCACTCGAAGGTCAATATCTTCCAAGGGCTCAGACCCGCTTCCGCCCGAGTGCAAATCCTCGTCGGCCGCCGGGCGTTTCCTTCCCCCTTCGCGGATACGCGACAATTGCTCGTCTTGAGAACTTTTTTGCTGGAGGAGGGGCCGGAGTTGAAGATACGCGCTTCAGCTTGTGCGATTTGTAGCGAAGAATGAGTCTGGCATGGTGTGGTTATTTTTGTGCAAAGCGGCGGAGACGCTCGCTGCCAGTTCTCGAGCTCGAGTTAAGCGCGTTTCCAGAAACATTCTTGCAAATTATCTTCGGAAACAACCGAATGTCGACGCCAACTCCCGCGTCCCCCGACGCTGCCCTTTGTGTATCGTTCTGAACAGTGTCGAGCTTGTGGTATGTATCTGGTCTGTACACGGATCACAGTTTGGCTTCTGGTTGAGTCCGACGCCCTCGATCTTTACGCACGCGGACAGTCTTGGCCATCTCTGGAATTTAGTCGCCCCAACTTTTCTATATTCAAAACCTGCCAGGGCCTCGACGTCGCCAGGCGCAGAATAAAAAGGATATCCCCGTGCATGGGGAATGTATTCTGTGGCCGCGTTTTCGGTTGTACCTGGTGGGCATGGGCATCCCCGAGGCCTTGGGTGGAACTATCAGGGGTATGGGCGCCAGCCGAGAGTGCATGCAGCCAGCCATGAAATTCGCGACTCCCACATCAAAGGTACCATGGAAATGATTTAAAAAAGGTGGGAACTGTATACGCGGGGTGGGTTGATACGTCTGTGTCAACTTTCCACTGGATTCGCACCGAGACTCATGCTGAGCATCTCGCCTAAACTGGGTTGTCCGTCCCCGCCACGCTCACGGCCGTGTCCACGAAGCTCGTCTTATAGCACCTCATATCTAATAGTTCTCTCATCACATCCCGCACGCGTCTGTAGGCCATCTTGCTACTGCACGTCTTCGCAATGAATTTTAAGTTAAAATTTGTTGTAAAAGTCTCAACATCTTTTCTTTGAGAAAAATATTGTGAAAATTTTCACACAAAAACATATTAAATTTGGCTGTAGCAAGCACACGAAAGTCGTGGCTTACACAATCTCAGCTGATCGTAAGCGGTGACGTAAACGCCTCGCGTGTACACTGCCCACCAACCATGTCGCGCGCAATTGACCACTGTCCGAACTGCGTCTATGCTCAGGTCTATCTCTAGACTCTCTGTGGGTGAAAGGATTATACAAAGTAAAGTCCAGGCTTTTATGTGCTCATGTTTTCCCAGCTTTCTCCCTTACCCGTGGCTCACCCGCGGCCACATCATTCGCCCTACATCGACTTCTCTCCTCGGAAGCCCGCGTACAAATCCAAAAGGTCATTTATGCCTCGCCGCTTGTCCTTTTTATGAAGGGCACGCCCGAGTTGCCACAGCGTGGTTTTTCCCGCGCTGTCATACAAGTTTTGGATCTGCACGGTGTTCCACATGAGAAGATGCGGACATACAATGTGCTGGAGGACCCTGAGTTGAGGATTGGGATCAAGGAATTCTCGTGCGTATGATCCCTCAGTTAAACACGGCATCCTCTCATTTCCTCACATTGTTAAAGAGAGTGGCCAACAGTTCCCCAGCTATACGTCAACTCGGAATCTATTGGGGGATGCGACATCGTCCTCGGAAGTGAGTCGAGTCGAGAGATGATTTATTACTTGTGTATTAACTGAGGCAATATCTATTACATGACAGTGCATCAATCCGGAGAGCTCGAAGAGCTCTTCGAGAAGCATAACATCATACCAAAGGTAGATCAGGAGACAGCCACACAGGCCACATCCTCATAGCTGCATTAACCCCGCTGTTACGCTATGATATGCAAAGATAGACTTTTGGATATAAAACGTAAACGGCGAAAAGCTTTTTTTTTTAATAGCAGTTTATTGTCGTAGCGTTAGATATGGGACATACTGGGAGCGTCTTTGTAGGATCTAAATACATCTACCTTAGGACCTTGACTGGGTCCAAGTGAGGCGGAAGTCTGTCCAGGTGCCACTATGCAAGCCACTATGGGGAGTTGGGGACTGAAGTACTGGGGGTCAATGTAGAAAGTGTGCCTTCACCAGCGGTTCCTCCCACTCTATCCACCAGCAGCAGAAAAATGCGGACATCCTGTCTATTCGAAAAGACGTCGTTCCAGAGGCAAAAGGCAGACATCCAGCTAGGGACGTGGAAGTGGTCATGGACGAGAAGGTACGGAGGAGCAAGCTAGGTGTCGAAACTCCTAGCCTCGACACCTAGCCTGTAATTGACGAACAAATCACGGTACCGAACTTTGAGGAGCTAAGTCGGAGTGGCCGAGCAAGTGAGTTCGAAAGGTCTTGAACGAGATGAGAAGGCCCGGGGCCGAGTTCCCAAGTGAATGAGAACGCACAAGAGGGTTGGAAACGGGAGAAGCGAAGATGTCGGCGTGTCGGCGTCGATGCTAGTGAGTGTCCGAGATGTCGGCGAGGCTGAGACGAGCGGCGTTGTCGAGGCGAAGCTGATCGTTGTCTGATGAGACAGAGGCGGGTGATGTTGGCGAAGCGAAGGCAGATGGCCGAAGCATTGAGTAGAACACGACAGCGGAAGATCAGAAAGTTGGCAGCAGCACAGCAGGCTCGCAAGGTCTTCAGACGGCCGGTCGAAAGCACACAAAAGAAATGAGAGGGGGAAATGGGGCCGCGGTTGCCTCCGGAAGCACGCAAACGAGAAAAATGGGGAAATGGGCTCGCAGGGTGCCTAGTATTATCTAATCGGGGGTCCGATCATTGCGTGTCCGAGTCCGAATCAGTCTACGCAACGTGTACTAGGTGTCGTGTCTCAACATGCTGAGTGTGCGTGCAATGGCAGTAGGGCGTCACTACCGAGGACGCCTGTACTAGGAACCCACCACCACCAGAAGTACCAGGCCTATCGAACACCACCACCACCACACCACCTCCCCGCGACCAGAGTCTTCGACACTACAATGTCCAATGTCTTCTCAACGACTACCTCCTCCACTAACTTCCAAAATGTTTTCAACAATGCTTTGGGGGCATACGAGAAGAAGACAAAAAAAGACCTTCTCACCCACCCTCTCTCCGCCAAACTCCAACACTGTCATTCGCCCGCTGCCATTCTGTCGGTGCTTCAAGAATTAGTTCAACAACTCGACCAACGTCGATGTAGAAACGAGAGAATAAGACGCTGTCTCAACCCGATAGTAGATGTTCTCTATGCCTTCTCCACCACAATAGGTGAGGGTGTTGGGTTGGTACGTGCTAAGTTGCAATTCTCATACGATCCGGGGTCTGATTATGACTTGTCAGGGATTTCCGCCAGCAAGGGCAATATTTGCTGGAATTGGCGTCCTTCTCTTGGTGGGCTAGCTCCTCGATCTATTGGTATGTCCTATTAACGCTAGCATTTGTAGGCTGCAAAGGATGTCGGCGCCAGCCAAGATGCACTGGCTGATATTTTCGAGCGCGTCGAAAGCTTTTTCAGGAGGCTCGAATCATATACAGAAGTGTCGCCGACTGCTGCAATGACAGAAACGATTGTGAAGATCCTAGTTGAAGTACTTGCTATTCTTGCGATCGCCACAAAGGAGATCAAACAGGGGCGACCAAGTGAGCCCATCCACAACAATTGACTATCTTTTACTCACGTCGGTTTAGAGAAATACGTGAAGAAGCTATTTGGGAAGAACAAAATGGAAGATGTGTTGAAGAGGCTAGATTTATTGACGCAAGAGGAGGCTCAAATGGCAACAGCAGAAGTGCTGAAATTTACGAAACGCATCAATGACAAGGCGAATGTACTGATCGTTGGTATGCAAACAAGTTAATCTAGTCGTTGACGGATTCCTAAAATTTAAGCGACTTAGCAGCTGAGATTCGGCTGCAAAGAGCAGAGGAGAATGTGGCGGTGATGACAATACAACAGCAAGCAACGAGGCCCCCCCCTTTTTTTTTTTTGGTAGCGTCCTAAATGGGTGCCCTTAACGACACTGGCTATTTTACCCGAACTCCGATAGCACGTGAGATGACACCTGAGGCACGCGCCCCACACCCTTCCCCGTTTTCCCACCCCGTTCTCGTATCTCCCCTCCCCTCGGTTGCGTCCTACACGCACGGCTTCACATGTGACACTTCTGCTGTAGTTCCCGCTCCCGCAACACCGGACACTACAATGCCCGTCCTCGCCCACTTTCTCAGCCGCTGACATGAATGACATATATTGTATTTTATTACTCAATATAAACGACGTGTCGATGATTTTTCAAAGGTGATTCGATGAGCACGCTGAGTGTACAGAAAGGCCTAAACAACCTAACTCCGCGTTAAGCTCAACTATGACCTGACATTCCTTGCATCATGCTGTACATCTAGTTTGCCTACCGCGTACACAGAGTACCTCCCCACTACCAGCAACCTGAATTCGACCATGAAACCTGTGCTGGCATTCTCATGGCACAAAAGATGACGACGTAGTTTACTGCAATGTCCAGCGACACTTATGTAGTAAATGGCACGTGCGAACAGATCGATTAGATGTACCCATCCACTCATGCATTAGTCATTCCTTGGATATTTCATATCAAAGTCATAGTAGCCATCTTTTATATAGCCGTAGTTGACTTTTTGTATCCTCAGTTCCCGCGTTTACCACGCCGTTCTGAGGCCATTGTGTGCTCGGAAATCAACCCTTGAACCTTGAACCCTTCTAGATTCGTTCTTTTCTACGACTTAAAGTGAAACGGGTGCCCGATATATGGATTGTGGTCCTGTTGCCCGACCTGCGCAGTGCCCGTAGAGGAGAACGCGATGCAAGTCTTCAAGCATCTTTGATGGCAAATCCTTGACTAGGTCCACGTGGGGCGGAAGTCTGTCCAGGTGCCACCATGGGGAGTTCGGAACTGAAGTACCGGAGGTCAATGCGGAAAGCGTACTTTCACAGCGGTTCCTCCCGTTTCATCCACCACCAGCAGAGAAGTGCGGGCATCCTGTCCATTCGAAAAGAGGCCGTTCCGGAGGCGAAAGGCAGACATCCAGCCAGGGATGTGAAAGTGGTCATGGACGAGAAGGTACGGAGGAGCAAGCTAGGCGTCGAAACTACTAGCCTCGACACCTAGCTTGTAATTGACGAATAAATCACCCAGCGATGACGCGATGACGGTCCATCCGGAAGTGTGTTTGTGTTGTGCGCGACGCCGTGGATTGGGCCGGTGAATGGGTGAAGCGCTTTCTCGGCGAAGTTCATGGTCCCTCTGCCGGCAGGCTCGTGGACCAAGCTGTCAGTTAGAAAATCCAGGAGAAGCCATGCTCGGGCTCATCGCAGCAGGGGGAGAGAAAGGAAGACGGGAACGGATGTGTCGATTATAGTAGATAAAACAAGGGTGTGACTAGCACTCCTAGTAAACATGCTGCTGGAACGGCGCAGTGCCGCAGAGAATGCAATGCAGACCTTCACATATTGCAAGTATGGCAGGGTACTGAGGGGTTAATGCATTAATGTGTGGAGTGTGCCTACACTAGCGGCGCCTCGTCAATATGATAAGTAGCAGGAAACAGCCGAACGTAATGGACAAAGAGAGAGGGATGAGCAAGCCGATATCGACCACGTTCAACTCGTCCTACTGTCCTGAACAGTGTAAAGCTTGCGGTAGGTGTATGGCTACAGAACATATATACACAGATCACAGTTTGACTTCTGGTTGAGTCTGACGAACTCGTTCACGACGCGCGCGAACAGCTTTGCCCACTTGACTCGAGTTGTCGCGCCCCAACTTTTCCGATATCCAAAACCCTACGTCTACGAGAGCCTCAAAATCTCCAGGCGGAGTGTAAGGAGAATCTTGCAATGCATACAGAATGTCTTCTGTGGCCACATATCCCGTCGCACCGGGTGAGTATGGGCATCCTCCGAGGCCACCGATCGAACTATCAAGAGTACGGATACCAGCAGAGAGTGCGGCTATAGAATTCGCGACTCCCATGCCGAAAGTATCGTGGAACTGAAACAGAAAGAATAATTGTGAAGTGTGATGCGAAGCAGATGGTCACATACGTGTCCAGCTAGCTTTTCCACCGGATTCGCCGCGAGAGTCACGTTGAGCATCTCGCTCACACTCGTCGGGTTTCCCGTCCCCGTCGTGTCACCCAAGCTCACCTCATAGCATCCCATATCCAGCAACTCCCTCGTCACGTCCCGCACGCGCCGGTGATCCGCCTTGCCGCCGAACGGACACGTAATGACGACGCTGACGTACCCGCGCACCCTGATGCCCTTGTCCAGCGCACCCCGAACGACAGGCTCCAGGCGCTTGAGCGAATCGGCCACGGTTGCGTTCGTGTTCGCGAGCGAGAATGCGTCGGTGGCTGCGGTGAAGACGGCGATCTCGTCGATTGGGGGTTTGCGGCGAGGAGACGGAGGACGCTCTCGAGGCCCTTTTCGTTGGGGACGAGGACTTAGTATGTGACGCCGGGGAGTTTGTCCATGGAAGTCATGACCTCGGCTGTGCCAGCCATCTAAGCCTGAATGTGTGAACGATGGAAGGGTGGGGGAGAGGGGGGTAGGGAATAGGGCGAGACACACCTGGGGCACCCACTTTGGGCTCACGAAACTGCCTGCCTCGATGACCGTCACGCCTGCGTGGCCGAGCCGGTTGATGAGCCCTACTTTGATTTCTGGAGGGATGACCGCCTTTTCGTTTTGAAGTCCATCCCGGGGGCCCACTTCGACGATCTTCACAGCGATCTTTTTGTCAGCGGCGGTGGCATAGCTGTCACTCCAGACCATGGGGAGCGAGGGTCTTGAGAGAGCGGGACGGGGAGAAGCAAGCATTGTCCTAGCAGGACATAGGGCCCTTGCAGCTGCTCTGAGAGACATGTTTACGTTTGGATGGGTTCACTGATGTGTGTTCGAGAAACCGAGGCACGAGCACCTGATAACTCGCAGTGTGGTAGTGGTAGTCTTTCAAGTTTGGCGTTGCACACCTCCAGGTGCCTCCGCATGATCCGAGTCGGAGCACGGATCAGGCCATGACTATGAGGTGTCCGCAATAAGGGACAGGAACGGGTACTGTACTCTCGAAACCCGATAACATACTTGATATTTACTATTAAATCGTACATATCACATCAGCCGTCTACCAATTTCTATAAATATCCTTTTATTCATAGCTTCGTTGGAAGCACTGGTTCGCTGCCCTGTGTACTAGTACATAATCGCCTCCACACGACTCCAGCTACCCCTGCTGGGTTATGTTGCACGGCCTGAAAATGTGTATCGTCAGTATGGTAGCAAGCTGAGGTGCCACAGACTAACTAGGTGTCCCGCATTCTCAACAACAGATATTGTTCGAAAGCCGTCGCCTGCAAGTTCCCTTACAAATTCGCGGTTCTCCATCGGGCTACAGAGAGAATCATTAGCCACCCTTTTCAGTCACAGGCAAAGACAAGGCGCACTTTAAATCGGCGATTTCCCCGAATACAACGTGTGTCGGGACATCCTTGCAAAAAGTCGGGAGGAACCGTTGCGACTTGACAAGTCCGGGTGTCTCATTGTACGTGGCCTGATGAGGAAGGGCATCAAAAAGAACCGCTAGAAGGGTGAGCAGCACGGCAACGCACAGCTTCTTGGACCTTCGTACAGGTGAGCGTGACTCCTTGGGTTTTATCGGTATAGGTCAAGGTTGGGAGTGCTCTCAGGCCATATCTCTGACCATCAATCAGCGCATAGAGGCATCTAGAGTAGAAGCGGATACGTACCACGTGTAAGTCGATGGACCGGGGGTCCCAGGACTTGAAGGCGCGCTCTCGGAAAAGCTTATGCGCTTCCTCGCTGCTCGACCACACGTCACGACGCTTGACGGTGCCTTCCACAAGGAATCTGTTCACTCTTTTGGAATGGACGGGCTGAACAGTCATGGGTTCCACTAGGATCGCACACGACCACGACACAATCGGGTACATCATTCTGGACAGAACGCTACGGTGATAAAAGGTGAGTCGACGGAACACACAAACAGATCATCATACCAGGGCCTACATGGCTGCTGCCCCCATAGAGTGACCCACGCCGACAAGGTTCCGGGACTGGAAATCCACATCTATACCTTTGCCAAACCCGCTTAGAATGAGATGTATTGCTCGCCCATAGTCCTCCAATAAAACTGTATGATTCGGATTTGCACATTTAGACTGAAACCCCACCATCGATAGACACATGTGTAGTACTCACAGGTTGGAGTGTCGCTAGACAGCAAAGCTTCCTCGTTCAACACTGCGCTTTCTCCGTGATTGGGGCAATCAATAGCCCACGCATCACGAATCTTCAGCACGGGAGAGTAGGCCCTGGGAGAAACGACCGCTTGAGTGTACAAATCCTCCAAAACCGGCTCCCACAGCTCCTTGTGAAAACTTGTAGCGTGGGCGAGGACCAGGGTGACGGCATCGGGGTCAGTTGATTGGAAACCTTGGACCCAATAGCGTTTCACAGAGACGAGTAGTGGATATTGCGGTCTAGCATCAAAGACATAGGATTGGGACTGAAGAATGGGCATCTGTCGCGGACTCGCGTAAAAAATACTCATGCTCATTTATAACCAGGGGTGACCCCCAGTGAAAACTGGAACCGAGAAAATATGAGTAAATATGAGTTCATCGGCATTAAGCGGCGCCGGTCCGAGGACTTCCAGTGCGAATCTGAGAAAGCGATGAACCTCAGATAATTTCTGAGTCTGTCCCGCTTATAGATCTTATTGTCCGGTCAGCCACCACCACTCCAAGTCAAAAACATGCCTGATTCACGCTTGCCTTGTCCCTGTCCAAGGTGTAATGGTGCTCTCGTTACACAGTGTACTGTACAAAGGCATGCCTCCCGCGTCCCGCCTACTTCTCTCCTTTCCTTCTCTGCTTGGTCACAGCACCTGGCTGGCATTACAACAATACAATCTTCCAGGAGCGACAATTCTGATGTCGATGGTGTGGGTTGTAGCCATGGTAGTTCCCAGGACAATACTGAGCATCTTTGACCTTCGAAACAGTTCCGTTCATCTGCAGTATGTTTATCTTCATCATTCTTGATTTCATGCCATACCTATACCATATCCCCATCGCCCATGTATGCACTATATCTCCACACAAGAATGATTCATACACTATTTTTCTATCCATCCAACTTCAGGACAATCCAGACAATGCCAATGTCGGCAGTGATTACAAACGATCACCAACTGCATTTTGTGACGACTTGGACCCCCTTCAACCTGACAGCACCAATGGCTCTCAGGCTACAAGTGATTTCGACCCTGACGATCTTGACAAGCATAAGCAGCAGGATGCTGCGTTACAGGCCGAACTGTCAGGAACTCACTACTTTATGGGTAGCAAGACTTGACGACAGCGCGGAGTTGAAGGTGACTGATCCAGAGGAGCAGCACAGAGACGTTGAGGAGGAAGAGGCAGAAGGCTAAAAGAGGGGGGACGGAGTAGACAGTGGAAGACGTCAGGCGGGTTGCTGCTGACGATGGGGGAGCTTTGAAAGGCTCCAGTGTGGGGATTGACAAGAGAACAGTCTAAGGACTGTTCACCTAAATTTGTAGGTCTTATATACTAATACAGGGTGGTCTGTGCGCAGTTTAGGGTAGGTAAGTTTACAGGTAACGGGGGACTGCGCAGTCAATGCGCAGTAACTGTGGATTACATAATACATCTCGATTAGGGTCTAGCCCTAATGAGTCGCGTCTTCATTGATCGAGTTGCGTTGCGTGTTTGTTGATTGTTTAGTGGACGCGTCTTGTTGATCGTTCCCACGATCTGCCATGTGTTGATCAATGGGTTAGATGCGCATCCAAAGCGCGTCTTGTCATGTGACATTGTTGATGACCAGTTCCTTGATAGGTCATGTGTTATCTTCCCAGGGTCACGGGGTCGTAGGTTCCCAGGGTCACGTGCTGATAAGTCACGTGATGTATGAGTGGCGAAGGGGTCACGTGATGAGTCACGTGTAGGGTCATGTGATATGTTCCCACGGTCACGTGGTCTTGGAGTTACGAGTTTGTAGCTGAGGCTGGGGGGTGCGAGTACCGCTCGCGACAGTATCCCCTCTTTAGGATCTCCTTGCGCCTGCAAGGCTCGTATGCATATACCCTCTTTAGGGCGATTACGGGCATGGAATTCGGCGACTAGTTCTTTGGCGTGTGTTAGTTCTCCAGCTGGGATCCATGAGTCGTCTGCGTCTGTGTAGCCTTTCCAGTGGACAAAGTACTGTGTGCTCTTGTGATTTTGTGTGGGATGTGCTGCTAAGACTTTGTCGATTTCGTAATGTCCTTCTTCTCCTCCAACGATTTCTGGAGGGGGTCGCTCGAAATTGGGTCCATGTGCTTGTGTTTCGTGGTAGGGTTTCAGTAATGAGTTATGGAATACGGGGTGAACCCTCATGGTCTCGGGTAATTGCAGCTTGCAATTTGTAGGTGAAGCCCATATGACCTTGAAAGGTCCATATCATCGTGGAGCGAGTTTCGCTTTGGGGTGTGTTGTTTGTAAGTTGGTGGCTTCCAAGAGTACTAGGTCGTCTTTGTGGAATGTGTAGGATAGTTCTTTGGGTCCTCCGCTTCGCATTTCTTTAGCCGCGATCATGAGTGCTGCAGTGACTTCTTTGCATATTTGCTCTAGGTATTGGATGCAGTCATCCACGCTTTGTAGTCTGGTCTGTAGTTGCAAGGGTGGTTTAAAGGTTGGCTGAAAGCCATACCAGACTTTGAAGGGTGATCTATGGGTGCTGTGGTGCGGTCGTGCATTGTGTGCGAATTCGATAATGGGGAGGAGTGTGGTCCAATTGTCTTGTTGGAAGTTTCCACAGATACGAAGGTATTGCTCGATGACTTGGTTAACTCGTTCTGACTCGCCGTCAGTTTGAGGGTGAAATGCAGTGGACAATTTCTGCTTGATTCTGAGCTTTCTCCAGAGTTCTTGTGTTACTTGTGCAGCAAATTGTGGTCCTCGATCAGAAATGATTGCCTTGGGGACGCCTGTTCTTTTCCAGACGTTGTCTACTAGTAGTTGGCTCGTTTGCTCAGCCGTGATGGTCTTATGACAGGGGGATAGAATGATGGCTTTGCTGTGACGGTTGACGACCGTGAGGATGCTGTCATATCCTTATGATACTGGGAGGTCTATGATGAAATCCATGGTGATTGTTTCCCATATCCCTTCAGGGATCTTGTTGGGCTTGATTGGTACTTTGGTTGGTGGCCGTATCTTTGTAGTTTGGCATGTGGCGCATCCTTGTATGTAGGCTTTGACAAATTCGGTAATGCCTGGCCACCAATATTCGCATGAGATTAGTTCGATGGTTTTCCATTGTCCTGGGTGTCCCATTAGATTGTCATGAAATTGCTGGGTAACTCTTCGTTTGAGTTCTTCATCCTTTGTCTTGGGAATGTATATTAATCCTTTGTAAAGGATTAGGCCATCTTTGTAGTTCCATTCTTGTAATCCTTTGTTTACTTGTCTTGGGCTGCTAGTGAGGATATCTTTGAGTTTCTGGCCTGTCAATGTGTCTGTCTTTATGGCCTCTTGTATAGCTTCCTTGAGCTCTTCGTTGATCCCAGTAGGGATTGCCATGTTATGTAGTGCCTGTATATGGAATTGCTCTGGCTTGAGTAGGAATTTTTCTGGTGTGAGCAAAATTGTTTCCACATTCTCGGATGCTATCCCCTCTTTATAATCTGGACGCCTGGACAGCGCATCTGCCTTGTTAATTTTGCCAGGCTTGGGGATGATAACGTAGTCAAAAGTGCCAAGGAAAAGGGACCACCGCGCTTGGCGACGTGTGAGCGTTTGTTTCGTGGTGAAGTACTTGAGGTTCGTGTGGTCCGAAAATATCTTTGTCTGGTGGGCACTGCCTTGGAGGTAATGACGGAAATGCTTGAGAGCATGAATGATAGCCAGGAGTTCTTTGTTGTGGATTTCGTAGTTACGTTCGGCTGGCTGGAGGGACTTGGAGTAAAAAGCGACTGGGTGCGACTGTCCTAACGTGTCGTCTTGTTCCAGAATTGAGCCCGTGGCATAGTCGCTAGCATCGGTAATCAGGGTGAATGGTTTGTTGTAGTCCGGTAGGATTAAGACTGGCGTGGAGGTGAGTGCGTGCTGTAACGCAGTAAACGTGGTTTCCTGTAAATGGGTCCATGCCCATGGTGTATCCTTCTTTGTAAGGTCGAAGAGAGGTCATGCCAATGTGGAGTAATCTTGCACGAAACGACGGTAAAAATTGCAAAATCCAAGGAATTGCTGGATGTTCTTGACTGTCTTTGGTTTAGGCCAGTCTTGCACTGCCTTGAGTTTCATGGGGTCCATGTGTAGTTCGCCTTCGGAGATGATTAGTCCTAGGTATTCAACCGATGTTTGATTGAAGGAGCATTTGGTGGGTCGAAGGTAGAGGTCCAACTTGAGTAAAAGCTGGAAAACTTGGTGCGTCCAATAGACGAGTTCTGTGATTGTGGTTGTGTAGATAAGGATGTCGTCAAGATAGACGACTACATGTCCTCCTTTGATTAATGGACCAAATTCGATGTCCATGAAGGTCTGAAATGTCGTGGGTGCATTGCATAGTCCGAAGGTCATGACTGTGGATTCGTATAATCCCATGGGTGTTTTGAAGGCCGTTTTCCATTCATCGCCTTCACGTACTTGGATATTGTTATATCCCCATTGTACATCTAACTTGGTGAAGAATCGCGCTCCTAATAATTTGTCGACAAGTTCGGGGATCAGTGGGATTGGAGCCGCATTCTTAACAGTAATCGCATTCAGTGGGCGATAGTCTTGTACTGGTCGTAGTTTGCCATCCTTCTTGTCGATAAAGAAGAAGGAGCATGCGTGGGGTGCTTCGGATCGACGGAGTGTGCCTCTTTTTAGGCCATCTTCAATATATTCTTTGAGGGCAACTTTCTCGATGGGTGTAAGACAATAAACTGTGGTTTTCTTCATTTCCATGCCTGGGATGAGGTCTATCTTGTGATCCCACGGCTGGTGCTTGGGTAGTTGCTGTGCTTCTTCATCTGAGAAGACTTTGTCATATCGACGGAATTTGGGGGGTATTTCAACATTCTTTGGTTGTTCTGCCTTGGCTAGAGTAGTGGACACCGTAGTTCGAGCGACTACTGGTTCCGGATAGTTAAGCGCATGCCAATTTGCACACATGTAAGACACCATGGGCGAAACCACCGGTTCTGCTTGGATAGGAGCGTGCCGTGACGCTGACTTGGGAGGCACCGTGGATGTAACCTAGTGTTGCCGCGACTTGGCTCAGAACCGGCCCGGCGAGCTGAAGCTGGCCATTTTGCGACTCGGTTAACCGGACCGATCCTGGGAAAAGTTGCGGTTCCAATGACTGTTGACTCGACTTGAGTCGCGACTCGAAGTCGCCTCAGACCGCCCATCCACTGCCCTCTCCAGCGCCTCGCCGGTTCACTTCCTTTCTGTGTCCTGACAGGATCTGTCCTCTGCCTTTCCCCTCGCTTGCTCACTTTCTTTCTGTTCTGACTACTCGCTTGTTTTCATGTCGTGACCATTTCCACCTGCTTTGGCTGGCTGCTTTCTTTCCGTCGGACCAGG
>Ga0307510_10002975_pt1 | contig 19500 bp, 22 predicted proteins | sample 12_EM_MG_FD_207224 | JGI IMG/M metagenome (GOLD analysis project Ga0307510, IMG submission 207224) | Populus trichocarpa ectomycorrhiza microbial communities from riparian zone in the Pacific Northwest, United States - 12_EM | ecosystem: Host-associated > Plants > Roots > Unclassified | place...
GACGCAAAGCGTTGAAGAGAGAGTAAAAACACCCTTCGCGAATGAAGCCGACATCACCCACTGCTACGGCATCATATAGCCCCCCTGGGTCTGGTTCCCACAGGGCATGGCCGTGTAGAGGGTGTGTCATGGCGAGCTCTTCACGGAAAGTGTAGCAGTTATCCATGCTCGGAGAATGTAAGACCGGGTTGTGAGGAAAGGATGTAGGGGGAGAAGCTGGGCGGATGAGTGGTAGGTGTATTCGGTTAAGTACGTGTAAAGACTATGATATGATATGATATGATATGTTATATGTGGTGGCGGTATTTCCGCCGTTACGCCAAGTTAATTTGCACACAGCACCCAAGAACAACCACTAGGATGATTGGATCGTGCAAAACCGTGTAGAAACTCTGGAACAACGGCATAGTTACGTCGATTTTACACGTTTGGTTTGTCCATTGCGACGGAGACTAGTGTACATAGTACTGAAGAGACTGAAGTTTTACTGGCGCACATCCTCATTAACGTCTCGGTTGGGACACAGGCGAACCAGGTAAGAGATTTGAGTCTATTCTGTGAAGAACTTGCATGAATTTCTTGTAGTTGCAATGTCAGCATAGTTGAAATGTAAGTCCCGAAACGCTCGGACATGTTCTGTACCAGTGCGGTGGCACTCAGGCGGGCATCGTCTGCCGAGGTTTGTGGGGTGCTTGCGGGGTAGCCCGTCGGTCTCTAGGTCGTCTCCGTAATGGGTAGTTGATAGAAAATTTCCACTCGGTCTTCGATCTTCGCCTTCAAGGTCTTGGAGTGATGGGGGCGGTAACCCACTTAATCATGGCGCCAGCGGAGGTTGAAACTAACTCGAACGAAGCGCCGGTTGACCGGTTGACCACTACGAACGCATTTTGGGGTCCTACTTATACAGGTTGCCGCCACCGCCTCACCATGCTGCCAGTAGGTGGGTACTGTATATCGATACACAACGCGTGTTTTATTGACGCAGTTTACCATGTTCATCTGGTATATGCGCCGTCCTATGAAAAACAGAACGCCGACATCCTACTTCATTGAGCACAGATTCCTAATACTTGGAAAAGTGGTGTAGGTGGACCATTGAACTCGACCATAGGCTATCGTGTGTTGAATCCAGTCACGACTGTATCATTATTTGCAAGCACACAGGCTGACGAGTTTCTGGATAGAGTGACGGCAACTTGAAGTGGGCAATGTCATGATGCGAGTAGACGATTCATCGGCTTTCCCAAGCTATTCGTCTATATCCAATACCCCTTTTATGTGTCGCCCGCCTCCACACAATTATACTAGGATCATGGGGTATCTGCTATCCTCCAGCACCACAAGTCCACAAGTACTACAATACTGCGGGTGCGGCATTAAAGTTTGGGACAAGGCTATAAGGTAGGATCTTGACGCAAATCTCTTGGAGATAAACAAGTGAGCTGGCATTGTTGAAAAGCAGTCCATCATATCTGAACTATTGCTTCTACTTTGGGACTTAGCGTCCAACGAGCGAGAGGTGGACGGGCAACCGTACAGTAGTCTTGATCAGCGACAGTGTCCATTTGTGAATGATGAACACGGAAAAACGAATCGCCCGTACACCCCAAATTCGACCATCGGACTTCAAAATTGTTGGACATGCCCGATCATAGGGTTTGGTTTATTTATGACGTACTGGTGCTAGACGATGGATAGATTTGAGGATAGGCCTAAGATCTTCGTCGCGTTTCAAGGTGAGGCTCGTGAGATATTGCCCTGTACAGAAGATGAAGTGACAATTGTACACTTCGTTGTCGCGGAAGTGCATCAACGAGAGACGAAAAAGAACCTGATGAAACAGAACTCACTGGCACGTCACTATTGGCACCAGCACAGTGCTGAAGCGTGTACCTACGGGACATGATGCATGAAGAATCCCATACATTAACCAAATCGAAATGAAACCAACTTGAAAGTAGGAGTATGTGGTGAAAAATTCTCCTCACTGGCCTCCTTCACTCAGATGCCTACTGTATGCGAAGGTCGTATAGCAAATGGAACTGTGAAGCATCATCTTAGCTATCTAGAGGCTTACGCACGATCCGACTCGCTCACTCTTTGGAGGATGTCAGGGGACCTTGGCAGGATCGTATTGGTGGTCTCATTCGGATCGGTTCAGTCCTATACGGATGTCCGATGTCTGTGCCCAATGCAGCGGGTCTATCTCGAATCTGGGTCCAATAATCCTCCCTTGTAACTGATGAACCTCTAGAGAATGTGGAATTGCTCTATGACGTAGAAAATAAATATCCGGAATGCGGTTTTGAATACGAGACATATCAAACGATGCGGTCTCTACCCTAAAATAGCTAAGCAATTTAAAATTCAGAAGTCAATGAATGACATGACAATCAAGAGGAAAACCTAAGCCAGATGTATACTGAGCGGGGCAGTCAAAAAGTGGAGGAGTCACAGGCTGGTACGCTACATTCTATTTGCTTTCACTGTTCACGTCAGAGGTGGTTGGTCAGGATCGGTCTCAGCTGGATTATGGGTACCCAGGTATCAGCGGAGACATGCACGGCGCCAATAATATTGACGTAGCATTGCATGGTGCCGTGAGGCCCAATTCCCCTTTCGGCATTGGCCACGTTTCCATGCGCGTAGGGAAAGTATTGCTGAAGGAGAGGCTCAGTTAATGATAGTGATGACGAAGCGAGAAGCTCACATTTACATTGAAGAACCCTTCAACCGAAGTGCCGACGCAATTCATCAAACAAACAAGCTTGATCAAATTTCGAGCACTGGTCAGATCCCTGGTGGTTATATCATGCGCCCAATGTCTATAGCCAGGCCACTGTGAGGGGGTTCCGACAAACATGGATGAGGATCTCTGCGGGGCTGTTAAAAAGTGAGGTCTCACATTGATACGTATATGTGTCATTGCTCCTCTCTCAAGTGGTGCCTCATTTCCCGGTTCAGGATCATGACTACGGTCTTGAAGGATGCCCGGTGACCAGAAACCGACCCCACTATTCCGGTTGACGAAGAAAATGGGAGACTGGGGCGTGGTGCCATCGGCGTGTCGGCAAACCCCGCCTCCAAAGAGTATTGTGTACCGCTTTACGTAATGGGTTTCATCGTATTGGACAGTGACAGGGATGACAGTAAAGGGACTTGTCCATCGTCGTAGGTGTTGGAGGTGTTGGAGCGAGAGCGTACATTGAGTGGTCCTGACGCTGGTATTCGGGGGTGGCAGCGAATCAAACGACGATAGCTCCTCTAATAGATTTTGAAGATGTGATAGCTCCCGCAAGTAGAACGGGCGTCGTAGGAAATCCATCCAAATGAAGAACCTAAGGATTGTTGCTAGAAGAAAGTAGAAGGGTGGTATCAATTCCACGCGACCAGAAGAGCGGAATCGAGAGTTGCGGTTGCTGCTTCTGAGGAGTGGGATTCCGATAAAGTAACGATCGAGCTCCAGCACCGCACGACGGGAATAGTAGGTCCGAACGAAGAGTTCGTCACAATCGTTGTTCCCATGGGCAAGGAGGCGCGCGACTCGGGACTTGTAACTGAAGAATCCGCCGCTGCTATCGAGCTCATGCTCTTCGGGAAATTGGCCAAGGTCAGGAGCGAAAATGCAAAGTGTCAAGTAAACTGGCAGATGGATATACTGGAAAAGGCAGGGCATCGTTGCCTCCATTACGAATTGAAGCCTTAAGTCCTCAAGCTCCCGTCCGACGCGCCTATCAGGAATCGATGGCAGTTGAAGGTGTGAAACCTCTTCGCCAGAGGGCGGGTAAGACGAGACTGGCGGAAATATAGTACTCGGATCGGGGCACGTCAGGGAGCAGGGTGAGAAATGAGGCGCCAAATCCACAGGCGACATGAGCGGGCCTGTATGATAAGTCTGAGTCAAGTGAGAGGGACGTTCGGATGAGCTGTCAGGAGGTGTTCTAACAGAGTCATTGAAACACTCTTGCGAAGGAATTGTTGGCGTTGGAATATCAGCAATGTTTGACATGGATTCGCCGTGCTGGGAAATTGGGGGGATAGATCGACGAAGGCCGCTGGATGCGGTTCCTGCGATTTCTGGTGATTTTGGCCGTGGGGTGACATTTGCTGATCCACTCGTGATTGCCATCGGACGAGGATACTCTATAATATGCCGATCTTCGTGCTGTTCTTCGAAAACGTCTTTGGATAGTGTCGCTACGATATTAGTTGCTGTCTCAGGACCTGATCCGGTTTCATCGCCAGGCAAAACTTCTTTGCGTAAACCCCATCAGAACGGGACCAATGGGATTAGTGTGCTAAATACTTACTACACTGGACCTGTCGTATGGCTGGTCCATAACACTGGGTGTCTCGTATCAACTCCGAGTCATCTCCCTGCAGGGTTGCCAGAGGCTACAGGAGTGAGGGTCACGATGGTAGAGCGATGAATGGGTAAACAAGCTTACAGTATCGTCGATGAATGGCAGATCATCATCATGAACGAGAATCATATTACAATCCGGCGCCTGCTGTGAGGTCTCTATTACACCAAGATACGCACGTGTGGTGACTCAATAATCGTACTCACCTCAGCAATATGTGCTGACAGCACGTGAAGAGGATCTTGATACTTCGAAACTTTAGCAAAGGTTAGAAAATGATGACGCTGACTACATACGTCGATGTCGGCAGGGATGCTTATGAGTTCAAGAAGCCTGCCCGATTCAGGCTCACGTTCACCGAGATCGGGAACGGGACCTGCCCCACGGAGCCTGGGCCAAATGTTCAGGATGCGGGTGACGCGGAATCCTCGAACAAAGATGCATTGATTCTGGGGAAGATTCTGCATGCAAGGTATCAGGCCGATAGCCTGTCAGCACGGGTCAAAGCCCCAAGATCGTGCAAAGCCCACCTCACCACCCGGGCCAAACTTCAACCCCCTACCATTGACGTTACGCTCGTCGAAATGGACACCAGAACTGTCAGACACTCGAGCCCCAAACGATACCTGTGAGCCTCCCCTGCTCTCAGAGAAGGCGACGCTAACCCATGATTTGGCAAGGTGACACCCGGTGACAAGGATGACATCTTCCATGCGCTCGACACCATAGCCAAGATCTTCAGCGACCTTGAAACAAGCATCGATGTTCTCGAGCATCCATTCGCCGAAATCACCGCGAGCCAGGGTGTCGTGACGTTCTGCTAGGAGAGGAAGATACAACAAAGCACCTTTCTTTCCTGAGCACGAAAATGTGACTGGTGCTTCGTCGTCAGGTCTGAATAAGTTATAAGCGATGAGGCGATGAGGAGTCGAAGGAAGAGAAGCTCGATTACCCTAGGGTAAAGGGGTTAAGGTCACAAGACACCCTCTTGACATTATCTGAGCAAAAATATTGTTGATTGTCAGTGCTGCTACGAATATGAGGTGACCTCTTGGGTAGTAGTGGGGGAGGATATTTGGGACCATGGAGAGAGTTCGGATTGGATGGAGGGTTTATGGCATTGAACAGAGGATAAAAACAGCCTTCGCGAATGACACCAACGTCACCCACTTCCACCCTGATATATAGCCCCCCTGGGTCCGGTTCCCGCAGGGCGTGCCCATGTTTAGGATACTTGATGGCAAGCTCTTCACGGAGAGTGTCGCAGTCGTCCATGCCAGAAGAGTAGGCTGGGTTGTGACTGAGACGATATCGGGAAGGAGCAAGGGGGGATCGTCGGTAAACTACCCATCATGTCGTATATATGGTGCCGGTGTCTTGGTGGCGCCAGGCTGTGAACGGTTATATCCGCAGAGGTACAGACATCCACAATACGCAAGCATGTTTCCATTGATAATGCAGTGCTAGTACTGTTGTATGGGATCCCAGTGGCGGCTTCGCACGAGCGCCCTCTCTTTTCGTTCGAGACGTCGGCGCGTCCCGGCGACAACAGACGACAATGGAAGACAACGGATGACATAGTGTGGCCTCGTCGGTCTCTAGGCCGTCTCCGCAATGGGTCGCTGATGGTCATTTTCGTCGACGGGCCACTCGGTCTTCGATCTTCAAGCTTCAAGGTGCAGATCACAATTTCTGGAGCGATGGCGGCGGTAACCGCCGCGCCGCCACCAGTCCACCACCCTTATCATGGCGCCAGCGGAGGTTGAAACTAACTCAAACAGAAGCGCCGCTTGACCCACTCGAACACATTTTGGGGTCCTACTTATACAGTGGGCGGTGGTTGTCGCCGCCACCGCCGTCGCCGAAATCACCATGCTGCCAGTAGGTGGGTATATCAATACACAACGCGATTTTTTTGGCGCAGTTTACCGTTTCTGTAGACTCGCTCGTTTACAGGCACTTGTGTGGCAGGCTATGCCCCAAATTATCTCCTTGTACCGTGGAAAGCCACCAACATAGGGGCTCACCTATTAGGGCCTCTTTAGTATGCAGGGAATTCTTGAGCATGTCTACTGTGCAAAAAACATCGGTTTGATAGGACCTGCCAGTGAGAGGTAAGCCAGAGCATCCAGTCCGGCATGAACATAGGCGCTGGGGGGGTATGAGAACTCAAGAAGGAAACTTCAGGGAAAACCATGCAGTAGTATTTATGCTGTCCTCCGACAATACCCAATACCCGTTACTCAGTGCTCAGAGGTGGAGAGACGCGGTCGTCTTGACCCGCTATAGCGGCCATCCGTACTACATGATGATAACATGAAAACACGAACCGGCCTTTGCGCGACGAATATTGTACTTCCACCTGGATAGAGACATTTTCGGACACGCAACCAGAGAGTCTTTAGCATTGCCTCGTCGTCGCCAGTCCTACGCATGAATTCAGTCCGGAATGACACAGAGTGGCGATGTCAACGATCCGCTGGCACATCACATAGCAGAACTATGCTTGTGTCATTAATGACCTGCCCATGTTTCGGAACCCACGGCGACATGGAGCTACAGTATTCGGAATGCTACTAGTATGACTGGTGCACTGCAAATCGACAGAGCGCGGCCTCCTCGACGGAGTATATCGAACCGGAGGTGCAGAAAGAGTGTACGAATTGGTGTGGCCCTACAGAACATACCTAGTGAGCTGGATAATAGGCATCCAGCTACCTGCGGAGACATGCACAGCACCGATCACCTTGACATCATGTGGTGTAATACCATGGGGCGCTATGGCCCACCTGGGATCGGCTCCAGGGAGATTCAGGCAGTCCTAAATGTAAAGGGATTCGGTCAATGTCGATGATAAGGGGAGACGCGAGTCTGGCGACAAGCTCACATTGATGAAGTTATTAACTGAAGTGCCAACGCGCTTCATGAATCGACCAACCGTGATCGGGTTCCGCGAATACGTTTCGTCTCGCGTTGTTATCATGCGTCTCGAAGAGGCATATCCGGGCCACTATGAAAAGAGTCGACGAACATGGATGAAGATATTTTGCAACTAAATAAGAGAGCGAGCTCACATTGATGCGAATATAGGTCGTTGTTCTTCCCCCCAGTGGTGCCTGGCCATCTCGGTTGTAGAGATCATGATCGTGGCCTTCAAGGATGTCTGGGAGCCAAAAGCCAACGCTACCGTTTCTATTGACGAAGAAAACTGGAAGCTGAAGCGCGGCTTCTTGGACATGGCGGCGAATGTCGACTTCGTTGGCTGGGGTCCATCGCCTTTGGGGGATAATGGTGCCTTCAGTTCCCCTGGCGCTGAAGTCCAGCGGTAGATGGGTCGGACTCTCTTGCTGCACATAATCTATATACCATACTCCCCACCAGTATGATACGTGGGAGCGGAAATCCGGTATTCTGAGCAAGAGTGTGAAGAATGCATCGGCGTCTTGGGGCGAAAACATATGAGCGAGAAACCCATCCACAAGGATTTCAGGAGGCGGGTCAGGGCACTTGCATCCAGAATGTTAGATGACATGGGTAAAGCATCGCAGAAAATAGGTCCATTACCTGACGTGAGGGCACATATGACGACGTGGGATAAGGCGGTGTGTTCGGGAACGCAGACTGGCCAAAGCTGATACGTCCACCAGAGAGTGACTGAGAAGCGATGCTGAGGGGTGCGGCACTGCTTTCGCGCTCGCGATCATGCGCTGAGTATGACATAGAAAGGTGAGGGATGCAAGAGTGGTGCTGGGCTCAATTACCTCGTACCTATGTCTTCACCACTGCCCGTCGTATTGCTGCCGCTGGCACCAAGAGAACTTGAAGAGCCAGTTGAGAAACGGCGTCCAATATGTGTATTGGTTGTGGTGGTCATGGACGAGGCATCTTCAACGTCGCTAACAGGCTGTGAACCTTCATCGCTTGAGTCCTGTTCCATGTCCTCAGGTTCCTCGCTAGTGCGACCCTCATGAATAGATAATAATGAGAAATGGGAGATGGATTGGGTTGGAGTGGGGCTCGGTGCAATCTGCGGCATTCTGTTATACGGATAACGGTAGTCAGTCGATAACTCAGTGACAAGCGGAATCGCGCACGATGAAGGCTGGTTTGTACACTCAATTGGGGACAATACAGGAGTATCCATTCGAGAATCCGACTGGGGAGAGCTTATGGAGGAGCCCTGCGGAAGATCAGGATCGAGGAGAACGTTGTGCGAGGAGACTGTGGGGGGTGGTATAGCAGCATCATTCGACAAATCGTCATCTGTTAGTGAGACAGATATAGACCCGGAAAGATCGCTAGACTGAGGTGCTACATTTTCTTGAAACACGGGCTGAGAGATTTCATCATCTGATCCATTTGTGGTATCTGTAAGTTGAGAATATTCGAGATTATTCTGATTTTGAGACGGTGCTCCGAGTAGGTCATGGGATAACGTCGCTACGGTAACGGTTGATGCTTCTGTTCCTGAGCTGCTCTCATCTCTGGGTAAAAGTTCTTCGCGTCCGATCAGAATAGTACCCATGGGATCATAACTCTAGAAACCACCCACCATACCGAACCTGCTGTATGGCCGGCGCATGATTCCGGATGTATTCTGACAATGTATCCGATGGCAGCTGTTACAGGGGTGAGGCCGACGGTACGAGAGAAAAAGAATAAGCTTACGGCACCGTTAATGAACCGCAGGTCATTATCATGGACAAGAATCATATCACAGTTGAACGCTTGCTATACGACCCCGGTTACAGCAGTGAACACACATGCGACGGCTCAAAAGCTCTACTCACCTCAGCAATATGCTCAAACAGAACGTGAATAGGGTCCCGATACTTCGAAATATCAAACAAAGGTGGTCAAAGATAGACAGGGTTACCTACGTCGGCTTCAGAAGGGACGCCCATGACTTCAAGATGTGTGCCATCTTCAGATTCGGGTTCAGGATCATGCATATCGGAATCGGGTCCTGCCGCCCGAGCTTTTGGCCAAAAGTTCAGGAGGCGCTCAACGTAGTAACCTTGAACGAAAATGCATTGGTTTTCTGGTGGACTCTGGTTCGCAAAGTATCAGACCCATCGATTCTTCAAACCAAAATTGTACAAAAGCCTCACCTCACCACGAGGGCCAAGTTTCAACTCCGCTCCACTCACTTCCCGCTCCCCGAGGACAACGTGCAGATCTCTGGTCGCAACCTTAAACGTTACTTGGGCGCCTCTGCCGCTCCCAGAGAAAGCAACGTTGACCCACGACCTTGCGAGATAACGTCCGGTGACAAGGATGATATCCCCCATGTGGTTGACTCCACACCCAAAAGCCTGAGCGACTCTGAAACAGTCGTTGATATTCTTGAGGATCCAGCGTTTGAAATCACCATGTGCGGTGGTCTCCTCCCGGTTTGCCGGGAAAGGGAGATATGACAAGGCACCCCGGGTCCCAGAACATGAAAATGTGACATCGTCGGGTCTAATTGTGCGTGAGTGGTGTGAATTTGTCTGAAGTAAAGCCCAGTTACCCGGAGGCATAGAAGTTAGATTGAAGAGGCAGCTGCGTAACTGTCCCGGAGAAAAAAGCTTGGTGACTGTCTACGCTTTTGCGGATATGGCCCGGATTCCTGGGTTGCAGTGGGGGAGGATATTTTGGACCATCGGGAGAGTCTGAATCGGATGGAGGGGATATAGCATTGAACAGACGATGAAAATAACCCCCGCGAATGTACCCGACGTCGCCCACTGCTACGGCTTCATATAGGCCCTGTGGGTCTGGTTCCCATAAGGCGTGTCCAAGATTAGGATACCTGGTGGCGAGCTCCTCACGGAAAATGCTACAGCCATCCATTTGGGACAGTGCGGGATTCCGTTGTCACGGCGGAAAGAGATGAGGAAGGGAAAGGCTGAGGGGGACGCAGCCTGTTAGGACTGCATCAATCCTAACACCTAGCATATATTTGTAGAATGCCAGTACTAGGCATTACTGAGGGAGCTACACCACGAGGCTGGCATGAGGCCTGATACATGGGCGTGAGGATTGATACTGCTTCAGGTTGCACAGCCATCGCGCCAATCTGTTTAGTCACTGGCATCACATGACACAGGTCGTAGTAGGTATCATGGGGCTATGTACAAATTTTAGAGCAAGCTCGTGGCCGTGCAAGGAGGTCAAAGCATTTCTCCTCCTCGAAGGAAAATCAGGCCGTTCATATTGTGTTAAAGCATCAACCTTATGGAGAAATAAACTTGAAAACACCTGTAGGTAGTGTGCATGACAACCAAACGGTGTAGGTCGTGTAGTTTGACGAGCGTTCGTCTACAGTTGGGTGCAAGGGGATGCTTTGGATACAGCGGGGAAACTGTGACATTATTGCCACTGACATATGTCACTGGGTGGACAACTCGGTGAGTAACGTGGATGGTGAATAGTGGTGTGCTGACTGCTGGAATGGCCCTTACAATGTGCGACTTCCAAGTTGGAAGGGAAGAAACGGTGTGGCACATGGGCTGCATCACCCAGAAGTGCAGTGGCGGCTTGTATTCCATGGAGGGGCGCATGAACTGGCGCAAGAACGTGCTCATGCCATCTTTTGGGTCCAACCAAGTTGCGGATGTCAACCCTCTCGGATCCCCGAGGCCCGGCATGGGTCATCCAATTCGAAAGCGGCATCGGGAAAAGGAAGATGGAGTAACAGAGAGACAGTAACAAGGCGAAGGAAGATAGACTTACGTGAAAATTATGTGCAAATCAGACTTGCTCAGCGTCCAGAAGGCGAAAAGCGCTGTTAGGTACCTTGAGTCCTTGACTGGTCACGGGCAAGATCATAGCGGCCATTTGAAACCACGAATAGCTCTCGGTGATGTATGATACAAAGCGATTAAAGTGCTTTCGGGCTGATGGCGGCCTCGAAAGCGAAAGTGGGCTTGAATTGGATTTTCAGCGCGTGGTTCTCTAGCGCGCTGTAGCGAGGACAGAATTGGTGATATTTATTTATGGTCCCCTGACAGAACCGGCATGACCGGGCCCCGATCACCCAGGCCAGCAGCGACAGATTCATGCACCACGCTGCTGCGATCATGTTTCGACACCCCAGCACCTATACCGTACCGCGGGGGGGACTGGAATTCACCCATTCTCTGCGAGCGCCGATATCTCCTGGTTGGGCACTCGTGCGAATTTGCAATCGGTTTCCTTCCGTCACCGTCACAACGATGCCGGCTCCTATTTCACAGGGCGCCTAACTGCCCTCCTGGACACAGCCGATGACAGGTTTTTTTCACACCAGGCCACGAAAGGTATTCCGACAGACGGAAAGAAGGCGCACGAATGTCTATGGTGGGCTGCAGCGCCGCACTTCCGCTCTTGCTCCCGCACCCACCTTGATGATGATCGTCCACACCCGCGCCATGCTTGCTGCCCCGCTGCTGGCCATTGCTGTCGTGGTATCATCCGCCTCTGCGGCGCTCTTGCGTCCTCCTTTCCCACCGCGAGGATCTGGCCTCCTAGTGCGACAAGATGGAGAAGTCAAAATTCCCCAAGAGTGTGACCCACAATGCGTCCCTGCGATAAACACAGTCAACGTAAGCACCCACCCCTCTCACCGTTCGCGCAGTTGCTGTCATACACTGAACCGTCACGACCTCGATTCGTAGGATTGCCTCACCGCAGAATGCGCCTGTACGAAATCGAACATGAACGCGTTACACGATTGCATGGAGTGTGTCGTCTCGGTTTTTCCTGATGAACTTGGCGACAGCCAAGGATTGCTATTCGGTTGAGTATTTTTTTATTTTATTTTTATTTTCATTCTTCCGCATGACATTTCGACGTAAAAAACTTATTCTGTCCCCCCGTCTGATTTACTTTGGCACAGATTTCGCGCAAAGTTGTGCACAGGATGGAATTACGCTTAACGTGCCTACTGTGACGGCGGTGGCCTCTGGAGCGACCCCGACCCCGACTGGCCCTAGAAATTCGACGGGAACACCAACTACGGACGATGTTCCCCCGCCGACGGGGGTTCCGCTTAGCTTTGGCAGGTCTGCTAGTAGTGGTACAACCGGTACTGCTGCTGCTGCATCGAGTACCGCGTTGAGTAATGGCGGAGGTGGTGCCACACCGACCACGAGTCCTAGTACGTCTGGTGTGATGCGAGTTTGGGATAGGGCCGAGGTTTTGAGTATGGTATTCAGTCTTTGTCTTGCGGTTGTGTTGGTACTGGGGTTGTCGTGACGGAGATTGCCGGGTATTTGATTTGTCAGATAGGCACGATTTGATTTGTCAGACAGAGAGTGCATGACGCGGACGCGAACAGAATCGACCGGGAATCGACCCGACTTACTTTTAACTTTTCCTTAATTTCATTCCACACTCCACACTCTCATGGTACATCGCCCAAGTGACTCGAGGCTTCTCACCAGCCTCCTCTCCAATGAGAAAGAATATCACAAACAACTCCTTGACCTCTTGGACACCTATTCTCAGCAATCACTCGGCTCGTTCGCCGCATACGCCTCCTCTTCTCCCGCACCAGTGGCCCGTGCTGTCATCGCCGTTGCAGGGAACTTTGCGGGCGCAGACGATGCCCTACGTCGTTACGCGATCAGCATCGAGGCGTGGCAGGAAGAGCTGCGTGCGCTCAAAGACCTCGAGGACGACGTTGGAAACACCATACGAGACCGTCAAATCCTGTTCGTTCATCTTTTTTCCCCGCACTGCACCGCATTTCTGTGCTTTCGCTAACGACAGAGTTTTGGGGCTCAGCGTGACACGTCTCATCAAACTTTCCAAGAACCAGAAACCCACGCGTGACTCTTTCATCAGCACACTCGGTTCGTCCCATGGCGAAGGGTCACAAATCTCTCTCAACTCTTTCACGCCGCCCGGTCCCTCGTCCAAACTCGGTGCGGCACAGTCCGAGTTGCAGGCATGCGAGGCACAACTGGCCGCACGGGAAAAGGAACTCGACGAACTCCGAGTCTCCGCCGTCCGACGCGGTCTCGAGGCTCGATGCAAGGCCATGGCGCAATGTGGCTGGAACTGGTGGGAGATGGGCAAAGAGGGTCTGCGCGCACTCGAGGGAATCGACAGTTCTGCGTCGAATGGCACCGACGGTTAGTCGTCTGGCTTTTATTGCACTTATTTACGAGCTTCAAAGTTACGGGAGTCGGCATGGGCTTCCGGACAACGCCTTCCCTTTCATCCTAACAGTGGCTGTCTTGATCGGGGTAAACACGTAGCGCCCGTCAGGGGGCGTGTTGGCGTGTCCTAAGCCTCGCGTGTTACACGTGCGCAAGCATCCCTTCCTTTGCAGGCTTCTTCTAGCCCCGTTTCTTTCATTTCGTTCCGAATGCTCTTTTGTCTCGTGTCGCCGCCTCCCATTGCTTTCCTGATCACAGTATGCCCCCACAGTCTCTCCGCAAAAGCGTCTCCCAGATCCCGGCCGCCCTCCAGGCTCTGACCTCTCCTCCGTAGGTCCTTCGCAGTCGGCTTCGCAAATAAATTTCCCAGCGTCATCCCTCCCCGTGCCCACAAACCAGCCTATATCGTGCGTGATGTTACTCCTTATCACTTATCTCACTCGCTGACTCACTGTTCTCCCCGTAACAGAACGCCGCCTCGTGTGGTCAGCCCACCTCCTGTTCCATCACGGTCCTCCTCCCCTCTCCCTCCTATGCCGTCGTCATCCACCGTCACCCTCCGAATCCCTCCTGCGCATTCAATATCAGAGCTTGCGCTACCATACACCACTCTCCAGAGGCGCATCAGCGACGTACCCGAGGAGTTGGAGCAGGAGGACTCGAGCGAAGAGGATTCGCGTCACGTCGAGATCGTTGAGAACCCACGCTTCGCGGCGTCCAATACCAACGTTTCACGGCGTTTCTCCCTACGTACCTCGCACACTCGCGACAACAGTGGTAGCATAACGACGAGCAGCGGTACAGGGACAGGTACAGGGTCATTTAGCCAGCCCGCGTCCTCGACTCTCGCACCTCTCAACCATTCCTCACCCTACACAGCGCCCGAACGCGAGCGCAAAGGCAGCAGCGGATTCTTTAGCAGCATCGCTGGGCTGTTCCGTGGTGGTGGCAGCATCAGTAGTGGCCATTCCAGCGGGACGGAGAAGTGGAAGACGCGCACACAATCGAATCTACGAGCCGTACGGCACAACGCGGACACCGACAGCGAGGACGATGCCCCTACTGAGTCCCCGACCCGGCGGATCTTCGGTCGGCGGGCCTTACGTGAGTCTCCAACGCCTTCATCCTCCGGAACGCCACAGAAGCTCAGAAAGCGCAAAGCAAGGGAGAAGGACAAAGAGAAGGATCAAGGCTGGATCAGCGATGGCGCCGCGGTTAGAGGTCGGGATGCGCGTAAGGCGTCTGTTAAAAAACGTGCCACTTTGACAGATGGATCGCCTCGCCCCGCATCTCGTTCCGTCCCTGCTTCAGCTCCCACGCGCTCATCATCTGAGGTGTTCGTGGGCTCGTCACTAAGACCGTCAACGCCATCACCTACAAAACCTAGCGCGAAGCCAAAGTCAGATCTGCGTGTCGAGACGATCGCCCGCTCGTCGAGCACGAACGTATCGCGGCAAAGTTCCATGCGCAGCACTGGTAGTGTACCACCAGTACCCCGACGCAACGTGACAGAGCGCGCAGGCAGCTTGCCTGCTTCGCAGTCCACGCCAGCCGCTGCTGCTGTCGGGCGCAGCAGCTCGCATCAACACGGGAGGAGCAGATCCGTCACGTACAGTAGCCCGCCGTCGCCACCTCCACCCGCGCATCCCGACGCGGGGCGTCACGGTGCGGGGTCTGGCCAGGTGTCGCTCATGGCGCTCGTGGAGGGCGTCACGCGAAGTAACCGTGTGGCGTGGGACCGCGCGAACGCCGGTCTACCGCCTGAACCTGCAGGCAGCACGAACAAAGGTGGCGGTTTGTTAAGCGTGCGCGCACCACCGTCCGTGACGAAGTATAACCTCCGCGGGGAGGGCGGTAACGGAATTTCGTTCGAGTCGGTGCTTGCGCCGCCTAGCGTGTTCGCCACGCCACCACCAATAGCAACGACAAAACCGTCGTCGTCGTCATCATCGGCGCCACCACGCCCAACCTCACTTCCCCCTCCGCCTCGCCTGCCAATGCCACCAACGCCCCCAGGCACAGCACCGAAAGTCCCATTACGTAGCGCTCTACGGAACCAGTCTCCTCCTCCGCCGAAACCACCACCAAAGCCCATCGTGATACCGTCGGCTCCCCCGCGCGTCATTGTGGAATCGTCATCGCCCTCTCCGATGGCAAATGGCGGGGATCGTGGAGACGAAGGGAGCGATAGCGGATCCCTTGCGTCCTTCCGCACGGTTCGCGAGACGTTCTCGGCAGATTCCTCGCCGATGCCCTCGCCCGCACTGGTACCTGCACCTGCGCCCGTCCCTGCGCCCGTCCCTGTGCCTGTGCCGGCGTCGTCCAGTGCGCTGGCCGTTCCGGGGCAAGACGAGTCGGACGTGAGCACGTCGACTATCTCTGCGAATGGCGGTGGCGGTGGAGGCGCCTCGGGTCCAGGTCCAGGTCCAGCACGTCGCAAATCGGTGAGGATGTCGCTTCAACCGACGTTCTCGCCCACGCCCCCCGCGATAGACGAAGACGAAGACGCGGTGTGGGAGCGCAGCGGGCGACGGCGGCGGCCTTCGTCGTCACCTCCCGCCGTCCCGCCGAAACAGAAACGCGCGAACGGCAATGCGCACTTTGGGGACGACGAAGATGGTGATGACGATGATGACGATGATGATGACCGAGACGACAATGCGCGTGGGAAGAAGAAGAATGGGCGGGAGAGGGAGAGGGAGAGGGAGCGGGATTTTTGGGCGGATTCGAGCGATGAGGATGAGCAGTATGTGACTGCGCGGAGGATGTTGACGCGCGCTAGTAAGAAGCGGTGGTGAGATTTTTCTTTTTGTTTGGTTTTTTTTTTTTGGATCATTCATCAATCTGTAGCCATCAGACATGATTCTCATTTTTCGCTATTTTATGCGTAGACGTTGCACCTCTACATTTTTACGATTACAGTAGTTTTGCGGGTAATTGTAGCCGTTGATGATAGATAAATACGCACAGACACGTCCTCGTGACGCGTGATCCCTCACGTGCTAATGGTGACCAAGGCGGCTTAATTTGCTTCCAACTTGTATCATCTTACCAGGGCTACACCTTCCCAATTCGAGTCGCAAATATTGCAAGTGGGGACAGGAAACGAAACGATCAATGTAAAAGTATGCGTATATGTATCCACTGTCTATGAGAGGACATCGCGCTGGCTCCAGATTTTTTCGTCCGTTCCGGGTCATCGCGACTGGCAGGGAAGAGGCATTCTACGCGAAGCTCTTCGAGCTCCGGGGTGCGTATGCGACAGAGGTCGGCAAAGACATTAACAGCAGCAGGTACGTCATCTAGAACAGTATGCGATGTCACCCTCCCTAAAAATTTCAACGCATAAATTTGCTTTGCCGCGGCCGCGCGCGTAATAAATAGGCTTTTATACTGTATGATAGGACTGGGACCAAAGATGACGATAGTCGGCAGCTGTCGTTCCGCACGTTCGCTGCTGACTGGCTCGTTTTTGAAAACTATGCTATTGCCGACACCAAGTTCTATCCCTTCTATTGTTCCTTCCCCCCCCTTTTATCTGTCTCTCTAACGTTCGATCTGGCTTCCTCCATTTTTTTCCCATTTTTTGTGCAGAGATGATGGGTGGCTCAGGCGGCCCTAACGTTGACCCTAGTTGGGGGAGATTTGTTCTGTACCTCGATTCCCTCACTTCCAATATTGGTGGAATGTCCTTAGGACTACCGTGCATACATCTCTGCATTTTACGATGACATTGTTGGTACAGTACTTGTAGTAAAGCCGTCGGTGAGAGCACAACGCGACCCTGTCGCGTACTCGTGATTTTCTCAGCACGTGCCAGTTGCGGTACAGTCATGTCATGTCATACAGTCAGGGCTATAAGGGCGCAACCCTCACAAGACCTCGATCAGTCAGTCACTCACGCCTCCTCTCCTTTCCACACATACGCCAGGTATGCTACTTCCTCCTCTTACATCCGAAATACATCTCATCCTTTTTTTTGTTTCTCCGACCAAAAATTGCGAAGAGTGCCTGTGTTGATCGCTTTATCATATCAAGGCCAGACAATCCTATTTCGAGTCACACAAAATGTCCCAAGCCCCAGAAGTGACAACCCAGCCACCACTCCAAGACGTGAAACCGAGGAAGGACGAGATATTAGGAGGAGCAGGAGCAGGAACTGGAGAAACGGGAGCGGGAAACGACCCGATCAATGTAAAAGTACGCGTCTTATTTATCTTCCGGGTTGATGGGGACACCGTGCTTAGTCCGGGGGTGTTTTTTTTCTTTTGCACCGATCCAGGTCGTTGCGTCCAACGGTGAAGAGGTATTTTTCAAGATCAAACGCACCACGAAGCTCTCCAAGCTTCAGGGTGCATACGCGAACAAGGTCGGAAAAGACGTCAACAGCATCAGGTGCGTTCCTTCCGCTGTCTCCCTTCCTTGTATTTCAGCGTACAGCTTTTCCTTTTTTCTTTATACATTTTTCCTCCCCATGTCACTGTATGCTAACTGCGTCTTCTACTTTTGTTTGCTGTGGGCGTAAAAAAACAAACAGGTTTTTGTATGATGGGACTCGGATCAATGATGAAGATACACCCGACTCGTTGGACATGGAGGATAATGGTAAGTAACTAGCTTTCTTTCAAATGCGTCCCGTCCAATTGGCTCATTTTCCATGTTACAGACACAATCGACGTCATGGTTGAACGTACGTCCTATTCCATCTCCTCACTTGTTCTTTCCCCCTCCTCGAATGGTGTCTCTGACGTTCGGTCTCTGGGCCCTTTTTTTTCTGTTGCAGAGGTCGGCGGGTCTAGGCAGCTTTGACTCCACGCCACATCTACTTTTCCCCACCCTCAACTCGTGCACCTTGTCATTATCACCCTCCGCGCCCTTCGTTAACTCCCTAGTACACGTACATCTGTGCGCCACCACTAATCATCTGTTTTCTCTGCCGTCACCGGCGTAGTCTTTGTCTCTTTTCTGTTTGAAGTTGTCTTACAATTGTATCAATTCTGTCCTGCCGTCACCCTCTAGATCTGCTTGATCGCTTTCACCTGCACGAACCACCTGTCTCGGGTATGATATGGTACGGCATGACATGAAATGACTTCCCGAGGGTGTGAGGGGAGGGAGGGAGGGGCGCAGCCGTTCTTTGTTCTGTACCTTGATTCTTTCCCACCACCCAATTAACGGCGGAGCGCCCTTGGGGCCACCACTTTCCGCCACCTTCTGGAATGGATGTCTCAAGTGTGGTCTATTCGTGGGTCACGAGACAACGACAACCAAGCGCCCACGGCCTTGGCCTTTCGCCACCTGGACTGGGACTCCGTCGCGTCGTGCGTGCTCTGTGTTTCTTTCACCATATTTCTCTGAGGGTTAGTGGGGTGTGACTCCTCGAGAAGCGCGTCTTGCTAAGGTGAGCGCCATGACCCACAGTCATCACCCTAGGAAAGCTGGGATGCGTAATCCAGTCCAGAACTAATTCAGTGTGTCGATCCCCATCGATTAGTTTAATTTACGCGGATAGTCTTCCGATAATCACTTTATGGATGCTCACTTTATGGTTCCTTTTCGGCAAACGCACCCCAGAAAACGATTACTACATTACAACCCTCATTTTTGATGAAATGACGTCCAAGCCTGTGAATCGTTCGAAAACGCAGCAGCACGTGGCAAGGGGACCTCCATGGGCCCTAATAAGTGCTACTGTATACCGCACAACTCCGTGGGCTTTCTCGTGATTTAGATCCTTTCTATCTCGGGCAACCTAGAAACTATGTCCACGACGACCAAAACAACATGACTGAGAGATACAGATTTGATTCAGACTCCCAGGTCGGGGAGCCAGCCATGCGTGCGCTGAGCCTGACTTGCGATCTATCATGGAACGAACGAGCCTCACAGAAAGATTGGGATCGGGCGTACTGTACGACCACGCCACGTGAACAAAGGAAATGGCGGAGCCGCGAGGTTCCCACACGGAATGTTGTTCCGCTGTTCTGATGCTGAGCGCTGATGCCTGA
>Ga0307510_10002976_pt1 | contig 19500 bp, 22 predicted proteins | sample 12_EM_MG_FD_207224 | JGI IMG/M metagenome (GOLD analysis project Ga0307510, IMG submission 207224) | Populus trichocarpa ectomycorrhiza microbial communities from riparian zone in the Pacific Northwest, United States - 12_EM | ecosystem: Host-associated > Plants > Roots > Unclassified | place...
TCATTTCTCCCTATTGTCGTCGCCCGCTGTCGCGATTAATTGGTGATGGTGCTGTCAACCACCACCACCACCACCGACACCACCACTGGCACCCTCAGCGCTTCCCTTCTTGCCTTCCTGCCCCTCTCCTGTGGCGCATGATCGCCCTTGCGCCCCTTGCTTCCCCTCCCTCTTCTCCCTCCGCTCAGTAATAACACGATAGTCCTGTCCATAACGAAAGAATATATTAAAATGTCAACGTCTTTTACCGTAAGTCATCCACGACAATCAAGAGATTGTGTCATTCAGTTGTCAGATGCAACGTTGAACGTTTACTTTTCCCTCCGTGCAAAGTGGACGTACGACATGGGCGGGCGTGGCGGGCGGGCGATGATGCCCCCCATCAAGATGGAACCACCACATTTCCCCTTCCCGCCTCTTCCTCTCCGCCTTCTTACACAATCTTCCCCCTCCCCCAACTTTCCCCCCACCTGGGACGCCGCCGCGCCCCCTCAATTTTCCCTTTGCGTGAGCGTTTGGCTCTTTTGAGCTATTCTTAGTCTTTTTTTTTTCCACTCCACCGAGTCGTCGTTCTTTGCGTCCCCCGAAGCTGGTGCTCTCATTATCTATTATCTCATTCATTTATGAAAGATAAATCAAACTCGCACGCCGCCGCAGCGCTCCACTCTTCGGTCCCCTTCGGTGCCACACCACCAAACCCCTCCAGTCCCACCACCCATATAACCCAACTTTGCCTATTGAACGTTGCGTACCACTACAGTACATACAGTACATGTACAGCAGCACCCTTCTCCACTTTCTCCATTCCTCACTCGGCGGCTCCCACGCCTCTGTTGCCATTTCGCACACAGCACAGACACGGAGGCAATCGGCACTACCGCCCGCCTAAGATAACCAACAGAGCCAGAGAAGCACTTGCCTGCCGCCCGCCGAATGGCTGTTATATTAGTTGCATCAGGTGCGTAAGATCTTAGACGGATTTGATGATGGATTGGGTATGTCCTCAACCCGGTGCACGGCACGGTCCTGGCAGCTAGCAGTAGGCCAGGTGGCTTCCGCCACCCATCTAACCTGCACCAGACCCATCACAATCCCACAGCCTTGGCTAAGCGTAAAATGAAAATGCAAAGTCAAAAACGTTTTTTCATCATAGCAATTGCTGTACAACCCTTGGCTTTGTCCCCCCCGTCCGTCATACATGGTACAACCCTAATACACGTTTTGTTCATTTTTTTTTTTTTCAAGGGGGTACTGCCAGTTGTGGCAAGTTTATGTCACACAGCTTCTGTCCTTCTGACTTGTCCAGTGAGTTGGGGCCCCCGTTGACGTCTTAGGAGTGCCCGAGTCGCTGGAACGGGTAGTTCGCAACGAGGTCTTTTCAAACCTGTTTTTCCATTGTGGTCATGGTCAACTTCTTCCCAAAAACGCCTTATCTCCCCCATTCGCAACAACCCACACATTACCACGGTAGCACCGTACCAACACCCCGCCCCCAACCAAACCCCCTTGTCCTCCCAAGCCCATCCCTTCGTCCCTAATTGTAACGTTCTCGCGCAGACTTCTTTTATTTTTTTCTTGTTCTTGTCGGAAGAACTCAACCCCCTGGACAAAATTTTTGAATACAACAAATTTATTCTGATTGTTGATATGCGATGCGTTGACATCTTTGTGTGGGCGTGGGAGTGAGGTGCGATTGCAACTGGTGCTGCTGCTTTACCCATTTGTAAAAAATGGAATTCTAAAATAAGGCGACTCGTGGCAACCGACCGCCAACCGTGCACCGGTTGCCCTTCCCGAAGCCACCCCTACAGTAGTACAAACAACAACAATAAAAGAAAGGAAAAGAAAGAAAAGAACAGTGGTCAACTTCACGTAGGAAGCTCCAGGGCCTCCCTCGCTACGTTGAAAGGCGGCGAGAGCTCGGCAGCGTGGGTGCAACGCCTGCTTAGAACTATAGCTATTTACTGCCCCATTTCCCATCGCTGTTGTTGCATATAATTTTGTTGTTGTCGCCCGTAGCAAAGCCAAGCAGGCCCTCCATCCCATGTAAAAGTAAAACACCGCTCCGAGAACTAAACTTCGAGCTAGCCCGGTGGGTATATTGTTTTTTTTACAAATGGTCGGTCGTTAAGAGTTACAGTGGAGTGAGTTCAAAATATTTGAGTGAGGGGTCCTTGGGGTAGGGAGTGGATCGTGAAATTAAACTACGACACGTACTACAGCACCCAGCGCCGTTGTTCGTCGTGGAGCGTCGTGCCTCGTCTCGTTGATAAGGTCCCAATCCAATTTGCTAGCTCCGAACAGTGGGACCAGGGTTTAAACACAGCTTGTGTAGTAGTAAGCGCCTAAGCTGCTGCGTGCGCCAAGCGCCAACACGCTGGGTTCGTGCGTATATTATGCAATATCGGTGAGGCTGAGTAAGCGATAAAATAAGAAAAAGAATTATATGCGCGAATGCGTGTGGCCCTCGTTTTTGGTAATTCGGGAGCGCGCGGAAAAACGTTGGGCCCACGACCACCGACCACCACATTGAACCCCCGCCAGGACCCCATCCCCCTCCATTCCACTACTGTACGCTCTGCTGTGCATGTGATCGGGGAGCGGGACGGACGAAGGGTAAAAATAAAATTGAGACTACTGTACTAGATTGAAACCGGAGTTGGGGAACGCGCGGGTGGAGTCAGGTGGAGAGGGAGAGAGGGAGATAGATACTGGAGTGGAAGGGGGGGGCCTGACCTGAGGGGAGCGCGCACTTTACCATTCAAGGCAAGGAAGGATGGAAAGGAAGAAGGATGGGAATTGAAGGAGGCAAGGGGTGGGAGAGCGTGTCGTCGTCGGGGGTCGTGACAAACAACAACAATGGCGGGGGCCACAGGGCGGTGCGGGCTCAGAGTGGAGCGCGCGGCTAAAGCTGGCTCAAAAAGTAAGATTGGGCGCTGTCACGACACGTTCTACGTCCTTCGCGCGATAAGGCGTGATTTGTTTACGAGGTCCGTGCCGCTTCGCTCACGCTCACACCCACCCTTCTTTTTTCTCTTCTTTGGGAGGGAGGAGTGAGTCAAGTGACACACCCCCATCTGCGCAGCTAACCCTCCCCGCTGTGTCACGAGTCGAGTCTTCCCTTCGCGCCAGCCAGGAACAGCCTCCGCTCCCAACCTCAGTTACTATGCCTTATTCCTCTTCCTTCCCTCCCGCGCCTTGGGATCGAGTCGGGTTGACCCAATTCAGGAAGTTGAATTATGTCCACGTTGGTCATTTCCCACTCGACTCATCTATCCATATTTTTTGGAAGGGGGTTCGTGCCCAGACTGTAAAACAATGGATTAATACGACACGATGACTGCACCCATGCGATGCGACGGCGACGGCACTGTCAGTCATCGATTCAATTGGCCTGGGAGAATCCAGAAGAAATAATTTTCAAAATACTCTCTCGAAGCAGCCCCTTGGGCCCCCTTCATTGCATTGCGATCCCAATCGACTTTTTAATTACGACGTTGGATCCGCGTCCGCGTGCCTCGTCCATGATCTGGTCTGGTCTGCAATCTGTCTGGAATCTGCAAATGAGCCAATGCCAACCCATCAATGCAAATTGAACCGTCGTTCTTTATTTTATTTTTATCGCCTCGGAGCTTTCTTGTTCCCTACGGGGCTTCCGGGACTGGGGTGATCGCTTTCGACCGACCGACTTTTCGTGCCGCGCCACAGTCTTCTATCTGGACCATCTCGCATCGGGTTACAGTATGAACCGGTGGCTCAACCACGGCACGGCAGGGAGGCGGCAAGACGCAAGCGATGCAGGGAAGGGCGGGATATGGGCCGATAGGAGCCCGAACCCACCGCTTACGTCTATTCAATTACTTTATCGCAATGATTCCTTGCTTAGGTTACGAGGAAGTCAAGAGCGACAGCGTTGAGCCATTGCATATTGTGCGAGAGACACGCATTTACTTTATTTTTTTTTACCATTCAAACGTCCCATTTGTCCCGCGTGAATTCGAAAACCCGTGTGAAGAAAAAACGTACTGTAGCTTGTTTGTTCGTTGTCGTTTGGTGTGAAAAGAAAAAAATAGCAAATGTGTCAACGTGTCAAGGCAACTGTCATGGAGTTTCGCGAGCTCTTGGCAGGTGTGTACAGTCTCGGAATTTGGCATCCGTGTGCTTGATGGACATTTGCCAAAACATTTAAACTCATAGGGTGAGGTTGGGTTTTTTTGTTTCCAAAAGCAAAAACGGTGCTAAGCTGTTTCCGTCCTCGATTGACCCTGATGGGGCTCGGGCTCCCCCTCTCCATGCCTCTTCTATTGTACGAACCCTGGGCAAATCTATCGACGACGTCAAGTCATTATTAGGTCAGTGGCAATTCATCATGAACTGAAGGGGCTACGAGGGTGACAAATGAGAACTTGAAACCAGGCTTTACCTTTATCGCAGGGTTCCCCTCCATCCATCAGACACGGCGCGCGACGATTGTCCTGATTTGCACCGCTTAACGCGTGCCACCGATCGTAATCTAAACATACGATTGACGCCCCATCCCCCATTTAGTTCCGTACGCGCGCGCGCGCGCAAGGCCGCCATGTCTGACTTGCTGACTTGCTCGTTGCCTTGGCTTGTCGGAGTTGAGGCCTTGAGGGGCCACAGACTAGCCTGAGTGTGCGACGGCTATACAATGGCCCCCGGGACGTCTCTCAGCCAACTGAGCCAAGAGCTTAGCTGGCGGCCCTGGTTGAAACGATAACCTGGGCACTCTTATCGCATTTGTAGTGACGGCGCTCGCGTCGAAGTATGATGCATGATGTGTGGTGTCGACCAACTTGGAACAGAGTGGCACAACATGCAACATGGGAGATCGCACAGCTTCCATACATACCCAAAAATTTCTGATGCATCCTTTTATCCTAACACAGGGTCGGTCGGCATCGGCATCATCCACCCACAACACACACAATAAACGCCCAAACCCATCACTGGCAGGGTGCGCAAGAGGCGCCGGCTCGGCACAGGGCAATCGTTCTCAGGCGAGGTAAGGTTTGATTATGGGTTATCGTGGGTGACAGAAACAGGGTGCATCTCTGCGCACTGCGCGGGTCCCCACCCACGAGCCTCAGTTTTCCTGGAAGGGGGGTCTCCGGGACCGGAGGCCACCGGTACCGTACTTGGTGGGCATACTGTCCCGGCCTAGGCTGGGGGCTTTGAGCATGTCAATCACATCAATGTTCATCATACATTCATTTGCATTGTTGCGAGGCCTCCCAAGTTCATCAGAAACGAGTGGCGGCGGGTACAGTATCCCCAGTAACCCCCCCCCCCCCAAGACGTCCAACGAGAACGAACGACGCCACCTCGCACACCTCCGTCTCTTCTCGTTCGTCTTGGCGGCCTTTCCGTAAGGTGACCAAACTCAGGTTATGTGATCTTCTTCAGGAGTTCCGTTTTCTTTGAAAGCACCACGCAAAACAGACAATCGAGCGGCGCAGCCGTTATGAGAAGGAACCGCAAAACATACGGCATACACGTTGGGTCTTGCATGGGTACGTGTAGTCAACCTCTCCATTACGGTGGGTCAATGTGACAGGAGAAGCCCACACGACGCTCGGCGGGCGGTTATTCTTCGATCCTTTCACGGCGATAATGAGATCGACAGGGAAATGACTAACTCTTAGAAAGAAAAAGACGGACGGATGGAGTGTGAAACTCCTGCCCTCGGAATAACAGAAATATCCGCAGCTTCGATAATCTCTAATCTGTGGAGTCTCTGAAATTAACTCCTCCTCGTAGCCGCCCGGGAGCGCTCAAGGGGACCCCGGGGTCACGCTTATTCTAGCAGGAGGCTTTCACCTGACCAACGGCCGATTAGAGCGATTGCCTTTGTTAGCCTACTTAGTGCTGTCCTGTCCGTTGATTAGCCACGTCGACCTTAAAACGCAAGTCCAGCTGACAGGGGTAAGAGACCACGAGGACATGTCGGGTATAGTGACCATATGCGAGTACGTGGACTTCTTCTTGAGACCCTTAGATTAAACACAAGCCGCCTTAAAGACCCATCCAGGCACTCGGGAAGAGGCGGGTGAATTGGCACCGACATGCAAAGACTACTCTCGTCTCGTTTGTCACAATGATGCATCTACTACACATGTTAAACATCCAAATGTATTCACGCGAGGACACGAAATTGGCACTTCTGTCTCTTGGACTCGACGTACATCGATAGGATCAGGAAATGACTCTGCTAACTATTGCGGCGGTGGTTGGAATCTATCAAAGACCATTAGCCACTCCAATCCATCAGAGGATTTGGAAGATTGTCTTACCCAGGGGGTGGAGGGCCACCGAACCCAGGAGGAGGGGGGAACGGCACTCCTGGTGGGAATCCAGGCGGACGGAAGCTAGGAGGCGCACCTGGCATACCAGGTGGCGCAAATGGCATCGGGGGTCTCGCAAACGCTGGGGCACCCGCTGTTGATATGAAAATGTGCCACAGTGAGTGACAATCATTCCCGATCGAAAATGTTTAGGGCAGAATACAACACGCACCGGGAGGAGCCATTCCTATCCCGCGTCCAGCTGGCATCCCACGACCTGGGCCAGGTGGGAGCTAGAGTGCATAAGGAAGGGGAAACAGTGAGAGGTGGCATTCCAAAAATATGGGAACAGGGGGAGAAGGGTTGCCGCGTACCGCATTTTTCTTGTCGTCGTCCTGAACGGGTGGAGGACCTTCCACGGAGAGGGATACGACGGTTTCTCCACGGAGAATTACGAGCCCTAGGGACCGCTTCATTTCCTGCTCTGGGGCAGCTTCAGTCTCCCCTTGCTTCTTCTTTGGCCTGACGCGGCGAAACTCTTCACAATCGGCAAGGACGAGGTTCATGTGCCTGTCAAAGGCAAGCATTTGACCGATGAAGGCGCGTCCATCGTTGATCGTAACCTTCAGCCTCCAATTAATGAGGCCGAGCATTTTCCCACCTTTCGATTTCGGAGGAGGCTAGAAAACAGTAGTCAGTACGACGATTGATCCATAGATGAGGGAGGCGGTGTGCGCGAACCATGGTGAATACAGCGAGGCAGGCAGTCCCAACGTCGGGCACGAGTCGCGTTGTTGTCTGTTTTTTCCCGTCCCGCCAATCTGATCACCAAATAAAGGTAAACAACACATCCCACGCCGGAGAAAGCGGCCCGTCTGTCGTAGATACTCCTTGGGATGTGAAGTTCACCTCTTTCACTGATTGCAATCCAAACATGAGTACGATTAATACTACTCTAACCCGTCTACTCGGTATCACAAAAATTGTCTGTATTGTGACGTTCTACGTGCTCAAGCACCAGTTTCAGGTATCCGAACTCCTATTGTGCTCGCTCCAATGGCCTTTGCGAGCGGAGGTGCACTTGCCAGCGAAGTTTCTCTAGCCGGCGGCTTCGGATTCTTGTCTCCAGGTAAGGCATGGTCATTGCCAACGCAGAAGCTCCGCATGTGCTGAGGGGAAGCGTCGCGCCACTTTCAGCCTACGCAGGGGTCGAGAAATTCAGGAACGAGCTCGACATCGCGCGGTCGACGCTCAACAGGCCCTTTGGTCCGCTCCCCATCGGGGCCGGTTTTCTCGGGTGGAAGCTCGAGGAAGCGCAGGCTCCGCACGTCCCCCTTCTCGAACTGGCCCTCGAGAATGGCGTGCGGGCGATCTGGTTCTCCTTCGGGGAGGACCTCGGACGCTGGATCGAGGTCGTGCGAAACCACGATCAGAGGACTGGCAAATCTCCGAAGACCCTCGTCTTCGTTCAGGTCAATTCCGTCGACGACGCGCTGTTTGCCGTACGGACATGGAAGGTCGATGTTCTTGTGGCCCAGGGTAAATAACACCTTTCACTATCAACCCTTGGCCCCGGCTGCGTCACTCACTCATCATGTGTCTATGTCCCACCTTACCCCGTCGTCATTATCGTCATCACCGCAGGCATCGAATCGGGTGGACATGGTTCAGCTTCCGCTCCACCCGTTCTGAATCTCCTCCCTCAGATACTGTCCGCCTTTCCACCCTCTGAAGCTCCGCCCGTACTCGCGGCAGGCGGACTCTCTAGCGGTGCACATCTCGCCGCTTTCCTGACGCTTGGAGCTGCAGGCGCCGTGGTGGGCACGCGTTTCCTCGCCGCAGAAGAGTGTCAGTACTCGGACGTGCAAAAGCGTGCTATCATCGCTGCCAAATCCGGGTCTGCCGTGCGATCCTACGTGTTCGACGAACTTCGAGGCACGACAGGGTGGCCCGCCGGAGTGGATGGCCGTGGGCTGGCCATCCCCGCGGTAGCGGCGGTTGAAAGTGGTTCAGACATCGTCCAAATCAAGGAAGAAGTCGCAGAGGGTGCTAAGCGAGGGGACCCCAGCTCGATCATTACCTGGGCGGGTACGGGGGTGGGGCCGCTGAGCAGGCTTCAGCCCGCAAAGGTAAGGAGCGGGCTATCTCCGTTCCCCGTTATGGATCGGAACTCATGGCACGCCGCCGCAGGATATTGTGCGAGAGTTACATGAAGTCGCTGTGGCACAGCTGAAAGCGTCATCTACTCTGGTTGGCGATGCATGATAGACGGCGTCCTGGGAAAAGAGCCTGAGAAGACAAGGATAATTGACACATTTTCAGGGGGTGCCATCATCATCGCGTACTGTCCATGACTGCATCGATCCTCAGGGTCCTATAGTAGCCATCCCTCGGGGACTTTGTGATCTTTTGTAAACCCTTGGAACCCCTTTGGTACTCATGCCGCGTTTCGAACTATCAAGGCTTAGATTCATATCCCCTTCTGTCGTCTAAAGGTACTTTCCATTTTTGCGAACCACCGATTGCGTCGCTTTGCCCCATGTTTTAAATTTTCTAACCAATGATCCAACTCGGGAAGGTGGTGGATGATGGATGGACTTCTACCGAGGCCCACACTCCGATGGGGCGAGGAGGGAAATCACGCTCGTCATAAGTCTTGCGATAGAAGCCTCTTGCGCCGGGCCATTACCTTTTAGCAAGCCACGCAACAAAAAAAAGGGTGTGCGGCCTTTTTTTCGCACAGGACATGTCCTCACTTTCCCTGTTGGAAGAGGCTTCTTTTAATTTATTAACGATGACGACAGCGGCAAGGGGTCCAGACTTCGGAGTTGCTATCTTTGCGTTCGTCATAGCCCTGACCCTGTGAATATGGGCGAGGGTAGAGATAAGCAATGCACGAGCACAAATATTTGTGCCCGGCAATGGCAAGAAAGGTGCACGCTTAATGGACTGGACCCTTGGAAAAGGTAAGGTCGGCGCAACCCCGGCGATTGCAGCATGGTGTCTTCGCGTTGACGCTGGGTCCTAGACCCTATCATCATAGGCGACATATCAATCACACACGGTTTTTGAGTCCTCTGTACACTTTGGTGCAAGTTGCCCCAACCCGTTGGGACTACTTCCACCGAGCATCACCCCAGGACACTAGGGTGCTTCGCACGAGTCAGTACCACGGATAAGGGATACGGCGGGAGCATGAGATTGCTTGGGACCGTTCAGGTATTTACAAAAACCGTTCTTACACCGCATACGACTACAACAAACAATTTCTTACTCTCCCACAGGCGACGGAAAGAGTAAGCCTCAGTTATGGAACGTGGAACGAAAAAGGGAAATCTACAATGGACCGCGAGAGCCGCGGTTTGGGATGCTTCCATCAAAGGCTAGTGTACAATCTCGACTGTCAAGTCTCCCTGCGTTATCGAGTCGCCTGAAATAGTAGTTCACATTAACTCAAGATTTTGGAAGCATGTTTTGGTGATAAGTTCGCACCTTCCTGCACCACAACACGTTTGATGTGGCCTGAAACGGGGGCGGTCACGGCAGATTCCATCTGAAATGCAGAGTCAGCTATCGCGCTAATATTTGTTCAAGCGCCAGCTTCAATTACCTTCATGGCACTAAGGACTGTGGTGGAAAAGACCCCGAAATGTGAGAGCGTCCATACTCGAGGTGTGGAACAAGACGTACTGCAAATCGGATCACCCTTCTTAATTTCCTGACCTTCTTTCACGCGAACCTCAACGACGACACCAGACATCGGTGCGCCGACAGAGCCAGGATCGGCTGTTGCTTTCTCACGGGACACAGTTTCCACCGCGGAATTCTTGTCCTCGACGGACACAGCACGTACCTGCCACCGCATCATTCAGCCTAGTCCAGGAACGTTTGTCAAATAATGTGACTCACTTCACCATTCACCTCGAACCAGACGTCACGCTGCGCACGGCCCTCGACCACCGGACCGACAGCCATCAACCGGATGATTAAGGTCTTGCCCTTCTCAATAGAAATGTGCATTTCCTCGCCTACGTCTGGGCGGCCGAGGAAATAACGCGTAGGAATTACACTGATCGAGAAGATCGTTAGCGGCAGAACTCCGCGGAGTGGCCACCATGTGCATTACCTCAAGTCGCCATATTTCTGAAGGAACCCTTGGTACTCTTCGAAGACCTGTGGACGGCACAGTTTACCCATGGACAATACACTCGGCAGAAGTCGTCTTACCTTGGGATACATCACATAGGATGTAACATCTGCGTCCGTGATATGTTTGCCAAATTTGCTGCGTAGTTCGGCTTTGATCTTCTTGAAGTCCAGCGGTTCCATATTAGCACCCGGACGTCCATCAATCCGAGGCTTGTTCCGGATGACATTACTCCTCAGAGGTTCGGGGAAGCCACCAACAGGCTGACCGAGATATCCTTGGAAGAACTCGACAACAGACAAGGGGAAATCAAGCCCATCTGCACGGGCGAGGACATCAGCCTTGGACAACGAATTTTGTGTCATCCATTGAGCAAAGTCTCCAACGACCTTGGAGGAAGGTGTGACTTTGACGATATTGCCGCACTAGCCGATCAATTCAGCCACAAGGGGAAATCTCGAAGGAGACGGATATGCCTACCAGTTCATTAGCTTCTATGTATTTCTTCTTGATCTCTGTCGCGACAGTCACTACACTGCTCATCAGATGTCTTTGTGCCACACTCACCCGTCCATTGAGTACCGAGACCAAGCTGAGATGCTTGGAACTAATGCGGCCAGGTCAATCAAAAAAAGCACGAGAAGGCTATCTAAGCATGAGCATACCATCAAATTCGTATATTGACCTCCAGGCATCTCGTGGGCAAATACGCTAGAGTCCGATGCCCGAACATTGGCTTCGAAGCAGCTGTAGAGCATGCGCACTTGCGACCAGTAAAGGTTGAGAGCTTGTATATCAGCATAGCGAATCCCTGTGCCAAGACCGGTCTGTTCAAGGGCCAAGGTCACGGCACCCATGGGCGGCTGCGATGTTAGTCCGGACATGCCTAATAAAGTACCCGTAAGCCCTCGCACGTAGGACAAATGAAAGTACTTACTGTCGATAGCAACGTCGACCACATCAGCACCAGCTGCTGCTGCCGCAATCATGCTGGCTGCTGAAATCCCAGCCGTGTCATGCGAGTGTACATGGATCGGGAGATCAGGATACTTGGCGCGGATGCTCCCAACGAGCCTGTGGGCAAGATGGCTGTCACCGATAATGAACCTCGAGGACAAGGTGAGGACTCACAACTTGGCCGCCTCGGGTTTGAGTAAACCAGCCATGTCCTTGATGCCTAGGACATGAATGCCTTCTGCAACGATCTGATCTACAAAGTTAAGATAATACTCGAGGGTGTACTTCGTCTCTTTCTTGCTCGCGACGTCTCCACTGTAGCATACCACAGCCTCGACCACACCCCCGGCCTTCTTAGCGGCGTCGATGCCAAGCTTCATCTGCGGCATGCTCAGCATCATATTAACAAGTATTGATCACGGAACCTACGTTCTCTGAAAAGCGCGAACCGAGTTCAGCAGATGAAGGCAAAAAGTAGCGAGTCCACATACCGATGTAATTCAGCGAGTCGAAGACGCGGAAAATATCTAGCCCATTCTCAACTGCCTTCTTGGAGAAATCGTAGATCGCATTGTCGCTGCCGTAGAGTTAATTAGGCTATCCGATCAGATCAAAGGGTGCACTGGCGTACGGGTAGCTGGTGTACCCGACACCGTTTGCACCGCGCACAAGTGCCTGAAGCGGAATGTTTGGAACCAGCCTACGGAGAGCACGCTGCAAGAGTCGACGTTAATGAGCCATCCACCCCGCTGTCTCATTCAACATACCAGACGCTCCCATGGATCCTCATACAGGAACCTCATAGCTACGTCAAACGTCGCACCGCCCCAGCATTCAAGCGAGTATGCATTTGCGAGCGCCCAACTAGTTTCTTTCGCGATGTTGACGATGTCAATCGTGCGCAAGCGCGTTGCGAGTAGCGACTGGTGGGCATCACGCCACGTAGTGTCCATGATGAGTGTCCCGGGGTACTCGCGAACTGCCTTGGCGAAAGCTTCCGGTCCATGCTCAACGATGATGTTCCGCCAACCACGTTCGCAAGGCAAACTAGTGTCGAGGGGAGGACCATCAGGGTCTTCGCGGTTCTGGAAATTGGGAATGACGATCTCGTCCTTGAGACCAGGTTCACCCTTTACAAATCATGAGGTGACAAGTCACTACAACAAGTAGGAAGAAAGAAAATTACGGTCTGGCCCTTGATAGAGCTGCCGTTAACGGCGATATCTCCAAGGTATGCAAGGAGCTTCTGGGCGCGGTTTTGCGACTGTACAAGCTTAAACAGCTCTTGCGTGTCGTCGATGAACTGTGACGAGTTTCAGCAACAGGACCAGAACCCATCTACACCACCTGCTCACGGTTGTCCAGGTCTTTCCAGCAATGAAGACATCGTGGGTAAGTAAACGGAATAAGAAGGGAATATTGGTCTGCAGGATATGTTTGAGTAAAGCATGTAGGTCTATGTGTGGAAAGAGGACGGACCTTGACACCGCGAATACGGAATTCAACAAGGGCACGCAGCATCTTTCTACGCGCTACCTCATAGGTGGTCCCGCTGACGCTGATCTTGACCAAAAGGCTGTCGTAGTGTGGCGTGATCTGAGCGCCCGCAAAACCGGAACTGGCGTCGAGTCGGATGCCATTACCGCCAGCACTGCGATAGACTTCGATCTTTCCTGTGTCTGGCTGGAAGTTTGCCGCCGCGTCTTCAGTAGTAACACGACACTGAATTGCATAGCCGCGCTTGGTGATCGCGTCTTGCATCAAACCGAGCTGAGGAAGAGTCGCGCCGGCTGCGATTTGGATCTGGGCCGCGACGATGTCCAATCCAGTGATTTCCTCTGTCGTCGGGTCGGTAAATGGACATGGTCAGTTTATGGGAAGTAACTTGCCTGTGATCGTATGCTCGACTTGGATACGGGGATTGATCTCGATGAAGTAGTGTCTTCCCTGTTGGTCAACTAAGAATTCTGCGGTTCCTGCATTCCTGTATTTGACGCTCTTCGCGAGCTTAATCGCATCGGCCAGAATCGCTTGGCGAACCTCCTCGGGGAGATGTGTCGCAGGGGCGACCTCCACCACTTTTTGATGCCTGCGTTGGACGGAGCAATCGCGTTCAAACAGGTGCACGATATTTCCTTGGGAGTCTCCGAGAAGCTGAACTTCAATGTGACGGGGCCGTTCAAGGAATCGCTCGATAAAAACGGTCCCATCGCCAAATGCGGACTTGGCCTCCGAAACTGCACGCTCAAATGCGTTCTTAAACTCAGTTTCTTCGCGCACGACACGCATGCCACGGCCTCCACCGCCCATAGCGGCCTTGATGATGACTAGAATGTCGATCAGTGCTACTATATGCGCGTTAAAAACAAGGAAATCACCTGGGAAGCCATATTCCTTGATGAACGAGTCCGCGTCGGACCATTGGTCAACTGCTCCGGGCGTTCCGGGGACGATGGGGACGCCAACTTTCATGGCTAAGTACGTAGGGACACAGTCAGTCAGCGGATTGTCCGCATGGGGATTAGTATCAGAGATGAGTTACCAAGAGTGCGTGCCTTTGTCTTGTCACCCAGACTATCGATGACCTCGGGCGTTGGACCGATGAAGGCAATGCCTGCCTGTTCGACCTTGCGAGCGAATCCAGCATTCTCAGACAAGAATCCATACCTGCAAAGCAGGTCAATCGGACGGTGTGAAAAAGAGAACGACATTTTTCATAAATAGTCTCACCCGGGGTGGATCATATCGACGCCATGCTCTAAGGCGATACGAATGATATCGTCCTGCGCGAGGTATGCAGCAACGGGGGTGAGACCGGCACCGACGCGATATGCCTCGTCGGCCTAGGCGATGTGTGGTTGAGCATAGAATCCCCAGTGAGGCGACAGAGAAATCGCGTACCTTTTGACGGTGAGCGGACATCCGATCTTCATAAGAGTAGATCGCGACTGTATGCATCGCAAGCTCGTGGGCCGTGCGGAAAACGCGGATGGCAATTTCCTAGAGACAATTGAAATGGTATGTGGGTCATACGCAGTCTAGATGGACCATCGTACCCCGCGGTTGGCGACAAGGATCTTTGTCAGGGGCCCGCCATGACCAGCTGACTTGCGTCGCATGGTTTGAATGGAGTGCACGGGTGTGCCTGGCGCACTGGGGGTGGCGGCGAAGATGGGCGCGAGCCTGGGGGGGTGAAGGGTAGACATGATGGGGAGCCGATGGGGAGCCTGTGAAAGGGGGTGTTTCTAGGTTTTATACTCGGTTGGGGGGTGGTCAGTGCGTAAATCCGACGGGAAGCTGCGGTTTTACGCCTTTGAGGAAGAGGAATTACGGTAGATGATGGCACAGTCCCGATCTCTTGGGGAGTGGCAACGTACTTGAAATTGAAAGAGAGAGAGTGGGGATGTGTGAGAAACGCGCACGCTCGTTATCTTTTGCATTATCGGTGCCGGATTTAGTGCGCTTATTTCACCTCAATCGTAACCACGTGGAATCAATATGTCGCCTCTGCAAACAAATTTTCACGCTCACCAACGCCTCTACTACTAGTCCGGTTCCAATCCGATCAACTCCATCGCCTTCCTGTTTTTAGCATCTAACTCGCATCGCACCCACGGAATTAGCTGGAATAAAATAAATCTCATTCGTCTATCTATGTCCGTGTGATCTGATGCCTGTGACCAAGCCTTGTCATTGCTGACAACCTAACCGGGTCTCGGGTCTCAGTAAAAGCCCGTGTCTGGAAGGGAAGACTACTCTTTCCGTGTAGTCATGGGTATAATCGTTTCTGGTTTTGTTGCACCTTCCGCTTTCTTCTGATTGTTCTTCGCAATCGCGTACAAGACCCCCGCAAAAAATCCCACAGACACAGCTGAGACGGACCCAAACGTTATCGGGTCCCCGAAAAAGATCATGCCTGAAGCTGCAACTGGCAACTTGTTGAGTGCACCAGTCATGCTAAGGTTTCGGGCCGTCGTCAATCGCCGAGCCACCTTTCCAAAGTCGAACGGAGATTCTCACCTGTACGTCGTGCTACTGGTCACGCGGATACACCACGCTGTAGTATATGAAATCCCAACTGCGGCAGCACCCGAAAATGCGATAGCGAAGAGGAGTATGTTGCGTGTCTCGTGCGGGCTGCATCAGTAATGAAGAACCCGTGAGCAAGACGGCATGCCACGTCAGTGGCACAGCACAAATTTCACGTACAAACTTTGTTCAATATTTGTTGAGCTCCAGTCTTCGACGATCAAGGAGAATATGAGTAAGACTGGAATTGACAGAAGATTATTGTAGAACATCGAATCCCAATCAGAGAAGCCAGTCGCTTTGATCTTCTTGCGCATTGCCAAAACCTGCCAAAGTATGATATCAGTATTATCCTCCTTCTTATAGTTAAATCTACGCACATAGGCGGCACTGACGAGGCAGTTAACCAACATCCAAACATACCCTACCTTTAGGCTGGTAACGAAACTCGTCAGAGAACTTAGGCCACCTTGGGCTGGAATTGATATTTGCGAAGCGTCACTCCACGCCGCAATTGCAGATGAAACGACCTGCACAGATTCTGAGCGCCGAGGGAAATTTCGCCAACGCCGTTCTTTACGTACCATGAAGATGAATGAGACCAAGGTCAACGCGGTGACGCGACCGCCAAACCATAAAACCTCCCCGTAAGCCTGCGCTCTCCGCTCAGGCATCAGACGACCTCAGGAGATTAAGTAGCACGCACGATGAGGATGATGGTCAAGTTTTTGAAGATTGTATAGACGGGGATGGTCAGGAATTGCTGCGTTTGGACGAAATTGACGCTCAATCCCACGGCTGTCGACGCGGCAAAGCATGTTTTGGGGGACTCACCAGACTCTTCGAGCCCGTATAGATGACGGCGACCAACAGACAGCTAATCGGGAACCACCCCTTGGCATCGGCCATGTCGAAATTGCGGAATGAGATGACCCCAAGCCTTTTCACCGTCGAAACGCACAGGACGCAGACGAGGGATTGTATGCACAGAAGCAGGAAGTTCATGGAAAAGTTGCGTCCTGAGACAACGAACTGCGCAAGATTTCAGCATCCGTCACCTAAGTATCGGCAGGACATACTTTGTTGACCACGGTCATTAAGATTGATGCTATGCAGTAGCATGCAACAGATAGGCCTAGGCCCCAGAGGTGACATGGTCAACATTCAAGCAAAGGAGAAACCTCGCAGGACTATTACGCACTTGCGGAGGAAATCAAAGGTTCCTTCACGCTACCCGTAGCTACTGCCTTTCTAAGTTCGACAGCGTCCCGCTCGTCTAGCGACACGGGTTTGTAATCCCCCCCTCTATCCTGTGACGTGGACATTATGGAGTCTGATAGGATAGCGGACTTGACGTGACTAAGGAGCGAAGACGACGAAAAGGCTTGGAATTTAGCGATGGATGGAGTCGTGAAAGAAACGAAGGGTGGAGCCTGGGAAGGGATGCAGGTGCAACGCGGCGTTCGTTACGCGGGTTTAGCACAAGAAAATAGCAGCGCCAGAATGTGTTGGACGGTTACCGCCTGGGTTGACGGCCGACGGGCGCTTGTCATGCAGGCACGTGCATGGGAATCTCACTATGTCCCCTCAGTGTAAACGAGTCGAAATTAGGCTGAAAAGCACTATAGAAAGCAGCGTAGAACTAACACCCCCACCCACTAAAGTCCTATCGTGAATAATCAACCACCGCCAGAGAGAGTAAAGACCAGGGTCTCTAATCCTCGACTGCAAGGCAAGAGCTGCATTCACACCCGGTCATCGTCCGTTGATCGTGGCTGTCGAATCTCTCCTCGCAGTCGAGGGGCCAGCAGAGGATGTACCCGTGGTACTTGGCCGCTCTGAGGGTATCTTATTAGGGTGTTCAGGGATCTTCGCAATCTCTTTCTTTGCTTCCTCCCAAACCTCCAGGTTCTGCCAACCCTTTATCAGCGAGCGATCCTCTGCATCAGAAAGAGCGACTGTACACACCTTCATACACCACTCGCGGTGGCTACGCGCCATACTGATCGCCATCTCACGCAGATCTGCAACCTTTTGACGCTGGAAACGATCCAAGTCGGCTTGGATAGTGGAGCTGGCATATTTAAGGTCCTGGGCTGAAAGGTGAAGTGCATCCTCCAGCTGAAGAAGAGCGTGACGTTTAGCCATTGATCATTACGCGTACGAAATGAACGACTACCTGTGATATCGTCTCTCTCGTCTTGCTGATACCACTCCGTCGTGCTGACTCCGGATCGGTATCCATCATCCCCTGAATTGTATAACTCAGTGCGCTCAATAAACCCATGCCCGGGGCCCTCCGCTTTACCGGACTGGGCCCCGGGTGTGGTGGGAGGAATACCGAACCCGGGCTATCATCTTGTTCATGCTCTTCCTCTACTTGATCCGTAATGGTATCAATGTCATCGGGTGGAAGAGGAGAGGTCGGGCTGGTGCTAATAGATGCAGGCGCAGATGCTGCGAGAGTACCCGCACGACCACGTTCGAGAGCTTGCTCGAGTCTCTTTGCTTCTTGTTCGCTCTTTTCAAGCTCACTGAGCGACTCACGGCGTGATTCCAAAGCATCCTGGGTCATCTCCAGTTGGACATGCTTCTGGTGGCGATATGCGAGCAACTTCTTGATAATTGACGCAAACTGGGCATATTCGTGCAGGGGTTCTTGCCAGTTTTGCTCGAGATCCTGTAACTATACGGAGTCGTACCGATCAGTGTTACTTTCGTCACTGACATGTATCTAGGGACTTACGAGTCGCGTTGTAGTCATATAAGTAGCGTCGATTGCCTGGCCAGTCTTTTCGATAGCTGCAGCAAGCTCGCCACTCTCATTCAAGCTAAAGCCATTCCATATAGCGCCAAGTTCCATGTGATCTTGCGAATAATCTATCATAGAAAGAGGGTGGTGGTTGAGTGGCTACATCGTGAAAGGGACAAGCACAGGAGAGAAAGGTGGGAATGCAATATAGAATCCAAAGCTGGCTCGAAACCAAAAAGTAGAACTGACCCGTCCACCGCTTCATGGTTCTGCGAGTCACCTTCTCCATCGGGCCGCTGAGGTGCGAAGCAAATTTGTTGGTGAACACCTCCGAATCCAAGAAACGTTGATCCGGACGACGTAAAGGGTGAGCCGGAGATGGATTCGGCAGGGCCTCATAAGCAGGTGAGATATTGGGATCGGTCGGATTGTGTACAGGGGCCTTGAGAGGGTTTTTCGGGAGCTGGGAGATAGGAGGCGAATGCAGAACCTCCGTCTACGCCAGCAAGATGTAAGGCCAAAGCTCAATCTTGTTACAATGATGAATACACACCCAGGACACCTCTCCCTGAAGGAATCGATGAAACACATGTTCGTTTGAGAGGATGGGATGCCGTGCAATTCTGTTGAGGAACGTCTGCAGCATGCGCTTGCGACGTGCTATCATCGCCGTGTCCTCACGAGCTTTGGCCTGCTTGATAGCATAGTCACCAATTGTCTGCTTCGACGGGATGGGGGGAATGATCAAAGTCGGGTAAAGCTTTGTCAAGTTCAAGCGTAGGGATTCAAACTCTGAGTACCGATGACGGGCCTCCGCAGTCTGTGAGCGAACGGTCAACATTTTACCCAGAATTTTGTGCCGTGAACTTACGCCCGAACGGATGACATAGGCGATGTACGGCGAAGTCGAATTCTCACTGGTCTTTAGCGCATCGATGATCTGCGCGTGCGTGCATGTCCATGGAATCGACGTCAACTTATTAGCCACAGATAGAAGGGGCAAGAAGCAACTCGCCAAAATCTCAGCATCTTCTCCCGAGTGTAACCACTGGTCTCGGGCACAGCAAAAGTCGCTCTTGGATGCCGGGGGACGGGGGCTATGCCCAGAGCCTTGCGAAGGAAAACCACCTCGTAACGATGGCGTTTGAATCGCAATGTGCGGAGGGGAAGGAGGTAACGTGACGGTGCGGTTTGGCGGTGATGAAGGGGCAGAGACGTCGACGTGAGAGTTAGAGGAGGCGGAGGAGAGTGGCGGGTCGGCTGTCGAGAAAGGGTTCTCGTCTTCAAAAGATTCCATCGCGAGTCAAGTC
>Ga0307510_10002977_pt1 | contig 19495 bp, 15 predicted proteins | sample 12_EM_MG_FD_207224 | JGI IMG/M metagenome (GOLD analysis project Ga0307510, IMG submission 207224) | Populus trichocarpa ectomycorrhiza microbial communities from riparian zone in the Pacific Northwest, United States - 12_EM | ecosystem: Host-associated > Plants > Roots > Unclassified | place...
TCCTCACAGTGGGCTGCCGCATGTCTGTCTGAATCCACTGCCGCGCGTCTTAGCACTGCTTTTGAATTTCAGCCCTCAAATAGTGTTCAACTCATAGCCAGTGGGGGAAGGGGAGGGAGACTACTATGTCACGTTCGGGAAGTATATTGTCTTGGGTCGGAGGCCCTAACCCTGAGGCATGTGATCGCCTTTCCTCGGGGGGGGGGGTAAGTACAGGGGGTTGTCGGAAAGTCTGTCGAACTCTTGGCAGCAAATCCCATACTAAACTCTGCCAAGAGTTCGACAGACTTTCCCACAACCCCCTGTACAGGTAAGGTAAGGTATGGGCGAAATGTGAACATTAGCCTGGTGGCCGCAGCGGATGGGTGGATGGCTGTGTTGGGCAGGAGGTGCGTCGAGCGGCACTGTTCGGTAGGGTGTACGAGCACTTAGGTATATATGGGTACGGCACCACCCACATTTCCCTTGATGTCGAGTTCCAACACAACACCCTCTTCTACTCTGCAAACCTCCGGAAACTAGCAGATAATGGCTGGAACCACCGAGAAATGGGAGACTTTAAAGGATGGGTTGGAGATTTATACTAAGACTTGGCTGGTAAGTGCAATAGACTAACCGCGGGGGCCTCCCCAACTTGGTTTCGGATCTTGGATGGGTAGTCTGGGTAAAACTATGGTACCTCAGTAACTAATAAATGGTCAAACAATGATAGACGAATTCACCTCCAATTGCTCAGATATTCTTCGTTCATGGCTTCTCAGATCACTGTACCATCTAGATCTTTAGAGACGATAGTTTGTTTGAGAGAAACTAATGATGAACAGGTAACGCCTACGGCATCTTCCCGACTACCGTCGCCGCACAAGGCATAGAATTCTACTCTTTTGACCAACGCGGCTGGGGTCAGACCTGCGTACGTTCGAACCAAAAAGAGAAAACCACCCGCCACTCGGGCAATTCCGGCCCTACATCTCTCGTCCTCTCCGACATAAGCGAGCTTCTCGGGCCCCGTCTGGCCGCACGCCCGGGCATCCCTTGCTACCTGGTCGGTCATTCGATGGGTGGCGGGATAGCACTGACGTACGCCATCCAAGGCACACATAAGAATGCCCTCGCGGGAACAATCGTCTGGAGTCCCATGATCGATTTCGCGAAGGAGAGCTCCCCGGGCTTTATTAAGATTGGTGGGTTGAAAATTGGGGCGACGCTTTTCCCGAATAAGCAGATTGTACAAAGTCTGCCGGCCGAGCATATGTCAAGGGATCCTGAGGTCGTGGAAGCGTTTAGGACAGATCCGTTGTGTCACGATACTGGGACGTTAGTTGCGTACGTGGATATGATTAACCGTGGTCAGGATTTGAAGAAGGGGCAGGTTGCTTCCAAGTTTTTTGCCGACAAGCCAGTTTTGGTGCTTCACGGGTCTTCGGACAAGGTATTTTCAAAATTATCATTGTTCCATTCGCTACGTAGACGTCGAGGGGTTGACTAATGAGGGGATTGATTATCTAGATTACTGACCACAACTCTTCGAAACACTTCGTCGCTAGCCTTGCCCAGGTTAAGGACAAGGAGTTCAAGAGCTTCGACGGGTGGTATCATAAACTACACAACGAACCGGGCGAGGATAAAGTTACGTTTGCGAATTATGTTGCTGCATGGATCATCCAGAGATCTACAGGAAATGTTAGCTCGAAGCTGTGATGAGTGTTGAAGAAACGGGGAGAGAACTGTGAACTAGCGGCTGACCGAGGCGAGTGATTCATCATGGCATTTAGCATAGGATTGGCGGATCGGGTAATTAGCTCTCCGGAATTAGGGACTGCCGGCTCTCTCTTTCTCTCTCTTTGTCTCTTTTTCTGGGGTAGGAGCAGATTGTAATGCTGGTGGTCTAAGGCGTTGGACGCGGTGTGATAGCGATAACGGAGCTTAATTAAATGAGGAGGGCCAGTCGGATTCGAAGGGAAAATATTTAGCTCCGGCTGCACTGTACTGATACCCCTAGCCATGCGTAGGTTTACCATCCTACCATAACATCAGCACCATTCCTGCCCACCAGAGGAAAAACAACTGAATTTAGGTATTCGCCTCACCTGAATCTTTGGCGCCTTGATAGTGCCCAACCGTGGTATAAATAAGATACCCGATATTGTACTCGGTAGACTATATATATACATAGGCTGCCAACTGGGGTGTTAGTGTCACGATACATGTGATCTATGTATATCCCAGACCAAGCAACGATCAAAACCCCAGTTATCACGGTGCATGCCGCTCCGTAGAGGAGCTATCCAGCACTCACAGGAGTATTCAAGAAGCGTTGTGACAGTAGGTAGTCATCTATAATCACTCGAGGAAACCTCAGACATCCCAAATGAAAAAACAAACGTTTCGTCCCAGCCAATCCTACGTGTATCATACCATAGGCAGCTACCGCCCATAAAAGTGCGCCCAGGGTGAGGAACGCCACATCCGAGCAGAAAATATGGACTATATTCACTGGCCTTCCCCAGTGGGAAGAAAAGCGGCGAGAAAGAAAGTAGAGAAAGGTGGGAATATTATAGGAAACTCGTGGCGCACGCTTCAGAGTCGGCCGCAATGCCCGAACGGGATTATCCTAAGTCCGTGATATCATGATAAAGTTGCTCCTGTGTCAAGGTTCACCATCCCCCCTTTCCAAATCGTCTCTTCCCCTCGGCGGGCTGACTGACCCGCCGTCTTCTCCCATCGTTGGGATGGGTTATGGTTGTGCTTGTACTTTTGAACGCGGAGGGCGCGGATCCTGTCTATTTCTCGCTGATCTGCTGTCGATGTCTACGGCACTGTCAGTGGATTCGGTCGGTGCGTAGTGGTGGTGTTGAACTGTTGTCTTTAAATCAAGATTAAGCAAATGGAGAGGAACAAAAAGGGGAGGAAAAAAATAATAACCGAAATTTACATGTCAGTGGGGGAAGTATTCGTTCCAGTTGTAGCATTTGTGAAATACCCACTCCGGAGGATAGGGTTCCCCTCCTCCTCCTCCTCCGATTGTATATATAGCTTTCTGAACGCCCCTCTTCTGCCATGATGCGTAATTTCCGCGAGAAATGGAGGATGAGGAGGGAGGAAGAGTGGGCATAGTTATGGTACATAGCAGCGAGCATCGCCAACCGGATCCAACCACTCCATCTCGTGGGGGGGTGGATCTGTTATCACAAGAGATCACTCGGATTGGTTTTCGCTGTGGATCTTTTCATTGTTGCGCCTTTTTCGGCACTGTTGTGATGAACTCCCCCCGGACAGGGCTGTGATAGAGTGGGGGGGGGGGAGGGCCTGTGCTTTTATTGCCATTGTGTTATGTCAGTGTATCGGGGGGGAGGAGGGGGGTTATGAGGGCTACTCTGGGAAACACAATGTCCTTGAATTGCCCGAAAATAGCAATTAAGAGATTCATGGTTGGCTGTCATTGGCGTCCTAGCTAGCTAGCCGTGGGACCGTGCATTAGCGAAAAGTGAACAATGTTTATAAATTACTTTTTCTCGAAGATATGTTTTTGCTACTGGTGCCATTCATTGACGTGAGAGCATATTATAGTGCTTGTATAACTCACCCATCACGAACCATATCTGTGGCAAAGAACAAATAGTTAAGCGGGTCTTCGACCGCCTAACCTCAGTGATGCCGTACCATACCATACCATACACAAATCCGCCCTCGCCGCAGGTATCATACAGTGCCAAAGTCAACACCCGATCTTGCCCCACCCCACCCCACCTTCACCCTTCCATCACCACTCCAAAGATAACTCCTACACGCCCCTAACCCTCGTACCCCCGCCAAATACGTATGATATCATAAGAGGAAAAGTGAGCCAAGGGATATCTACGGATCTGGAATTTATTCCTCCTCCCCCCCCTCTACTCCCTATAATCGCTGTGCTGGGATGATGGCGGGTAGCTGTTTCGGACGGATGATTGAGGAGAGGAGTGGCGGATTGGGCTTGGCATGTGCTTGCTGGGCTTGGGGTTTAGTGCGGTCTTCTGGGCGGGCGGGCGGGAGTGGCCAACTTGGTATGATGGACTGGAAGAATACCTCTAAGGGTGTGTGTGTGTGTGCTGAAAGAGGTCCCCTATCTTGTGATATGTATACTGTTTGTAATACTACCGTAGGTAACTATCCGGTAGGTACTGCGGTGCTGTGACGAACCGACGGCAGCGCCCTCCCCACGAGAGGCCAACACCCGCAATGTAAAATTCTGATCGTAACATATCACTTAGAGTCTGTTTGGATACGACTGTTCCGTTCCGTTGTTCCATAGTAGTGGCCGTTTGCATCCGGTTGTTTGTATGGGGTAACGGAGTGGAACAGTGGTATCCAAATAGGCCTTTACGAGTCTGGCCCAGCCACGCATTCCTGCTTTCTGGGCCAACGGTGCCAGTCAGGGCACTTAACTTATCGGCCTACCCCTTTCACCCAAGAACACGACTCTGCGAAACCGAATTTCTAAAAAGTGAAGCATTGGTCATTGGATATCTGATACAAAGCTCAAGCACAGCTAGTCTAACCCGAGAGCCGGGAAGAACCTACCCTCCGCCCGCCCACCCGCCCCGTTGAGTGAGACTTGATGAATCGCAATCACAAACCAGCCATCGGAGGACCGCTGATTAGCCTTGATAAAAAAGAAACCCGTGATGAAATTCCCCTAAAAATGCCCTCTAACTCAACCAATGCAAGGATATCCACAGACACAACCCCACAAGAATCAACATCTGGATACAAAAAAGAAAAGATACAAAAAAAAGCTGATTGGAAAGAAAAGACTCCACATAGTGTAACGCAGCTCAAGTTACATTTTCATCCATGTAAATAGCAAATAGCAACAAAAAAAGGTATGCAACGGGATGGCCTAGATTTCCTTTTTATCCGATGAGCCTACTAGTGCGGGCGCCCCCACCACCCCAGGGAAGAACGAGGTCACGTGCCCGAGGCTGTTTCCACGGTGGAGGGGGTGAGCGCGGATCATCTCTGAACGTTCAAGCTCTGACATGTTTGTCACAACGCTCTCGCTGGAAAATACTGACGAGGAGCGCTCGCGGGTATGACCTGCTGCGCCAGTTGGTAGGGACGAGGATGATGCGGCGTAAGAGCCTTGGTGGAGCATAAGGCCAGGGGGAGTCGAAATGTGCAAAGAATTGCGGTTGCTGCTCGTTCCTGGGAGGCCGCCATCAGGCGTTGACAGTGGGGGTTGGGATTGGATGGAGGACTCGTAAGCGTAAAAGGTTGCCCAGTTATCAGCTGAATACATGCGGAAGTCTACCGTCTTTTGTTCCATGCGGAGGATCGCATCGGAGAATTCCTTTTCGAGGGAAACACGATGCTTCTCAACATCTTCTCTGTCGGCTTCCCTCTTTCGGCGGGCCTCGGTGTTCTGTTGGTGCTCCTTCTCAAGCTTCTCGAGATCGGCGCGGAGTTTAGCAAGTCGTACTGTCAGTCTCTCCTTCTTCTGCGCTAGGCTGGCCGCTTCCGATTCAACTGCTGAGGTCTGGCGATCTGCCGCTTCTTTCACCTCCCCAGCCTGACTTTGTGCTGCCAAGAGTCTATCTCTCTCCTCGCACCACCCCCTTTTCTTGGTTTTCCATTCTGCCTTGAGCTTCTCCGGAAGGCTCTGCAACCCTTCAAGCTCCTTTGTCATTTTCTCGGTTTCCTCGTCAGCGCGCTTGATAGATTCCTTCAATGCTAGGATTCTTCGGAACGCCCGCTCATCACCACGGTCATTCCCGAGGAGAGATCTATTCTTTTCAGTCTCCTTCCGAATATCACTCAATACAGTCTTTTGGTTCTTCTTGACGGCCTTCAACCGATTCTTCTTCTCGGTGAGGCAAGAGTTTGCCTGCGATAAGCTGTGTAAAAGAGTAGTAATTGGTGATAGAGGCCTTGAGGGCTGCTTGGTGGCGGGGGGAGCAGCCGAGGAGGCTACACAATGTTAGGCTCGACTCTCTTCAATCAAGCGAGAGTGAAACATACCTTGGGCGGGCATTGTACATGCGCTTGCCTGGTAGACTATCTTCCCACCCTTCTTGACGAATTCAAAATCGTACTCGGTTGCTCCAGTCAGACCAGTAATATCGATTATCCACTCCTCTTCCACATCGCCTGTGATGACTCCATTTTCCCTATCCCCATCCCCACCTCGGATATACTTTGAAATGACTGTCTGTGGCCACACAATGCCGTTCACCCGAACAAACAGAGGAAACGTCCCGTCCTTCCCGCTCCCATCAACACCGTTTGTCAACGCCGCCCCATGCATCTCGTAGCCGACCTCGCCATCGATTCTCGCCCCCAGAAATCCGGCGCCAAACTCAATGTCAGTTGATCCAATCCTCGTTATCCATACTCGCACATCCTCTCCACCCGACGTAGATTCGTTAGAAACAGTGCCGGTCTCAAGAGCATTGGGGTTTGAAGCTGCGGACGAGATCTTGGACTGTTCCACCACCTTTGCAACATGCACCATTGCACTCGCAACCGTAGCCCATAAAGGCTGGTTATTTCGGATATTTTGTATTTGATTTTTCTTTTTCCTCTTTCCATTCCCTGTGCTATTTTGTCGTTCCATGGGCTGAGCCAGTGCTCCGGCCGCCGCCTCCGGGTCCTTATCTTTTTGTTTTCCAGATGCCAAAGAAGTGTCTTTGGCCCCCGAGGAGCTGCCTGGTGCAGAAGAATCTCCCGAATCAGACCTCATCAACCACCTTCTAGTCACCCTCATAACCCCCTGCGCAACGATGTGAATGGCTATAGCACTTCGGATCCATCCCGCTGAGGACATTCGTCCAGCTGATGATCCAATTGCCTCGCCATTGTAAAGAGCCACTGGAGTTGGAGTTACCCCATCCCATGCATCTGCCAACCCAAATCTCGCTTGAACTACTTTCACACCTCCCATAACACTAGCACACACAGCTGCATTCCTCAATGTCCCCCCACTTTGATCGGAATATCCGGCACCAAGGGAAATAGCAATAACGGCTTGGGCAAAATCGATAAGGAAAATGCGAGCAGAAGGCCACAAAAACATGGAAAGAAGAGCGACGAGGATATCTGCGAATATGATTGTGAGTAATGACGGTGCTCCATTCGAGCCTTGCAATAATAGGTTCGTAATGGATGGCAGTGAAGACGTTGTTGAAGCGCTGAGAAGTGTGGTGGACGGTGGAACGAATGTGAGGGACGCAAACAAAAAGTGAATAATTGTAAGAACCGTAGGCGGTAGTTGTAAAAACAATATCAAAAGCATAATGGTATCGAGCAAAGGAAAAGAGGGTAGAACAGTAGAGGACATCCCTCCGGTCATTGCTATTTTCCCCGAAGAGTCAAAATTGATTTTACTGTGCTCAGCTGCGACTGTACCGTCCGTTCCACTCGCAAAAGCCTCGCCCAAATCCTCGCCAGAACCATCATAACTCCTCCCATCCTGATTCCCATCCCAACCGTTCGCATAATTTACACAGGATCTATCGGCATTGACTGACTGGAATTGACTATCCGCGGGAATTTGCTGATTCGGAGTTTGCTGAGCCAAAGTCGGGGCAGTCACGGCGGAAACCGTGGAACCGCTACTAGCAGACCCGGAGTGAGAGGGACGTTTCATTTCATTATGATGGTTCTGGCGTTTTTGAAACAAGCCACTTGGTGGGCCTCGTGGCATCGGCAGCTGGATGTTGTTTGGACGACCCAGACCAGCTCCGAGCCTGCTCGACCAACACAAGGCAAACAATCCAGGAACAGAAGGAATGAAACCCACCAGACTTTTGTGGTGAAGTTGGACGAAATGGAAGGGATAAGGATGAAGGGGGGGCGGTGTGTGGTACCGGTGGGAGTGCGGTGGAGGGGTCAGACGAAGGGGTCGGCGGTGGGTGAATCAGGTGGGTGGCGTGGGGGTTGAGCTGAATGCAAGTTTGGTTAGAGTTGAGCGGGGGAAGAGTACTCTGGGGGGGGGTTGACGGGGTGTTGCGGCCTGTATCAGGAAGGGGAGGGGGAGGCTGCCTCAAGAGTCAAGGGGGGTTAACGGTGTTTTGTGGGAAATCACGACAACCGGAGAGCGGAGGAAATCCACGCCCAGCCAGCCAAACCGACCGAACCAACCAACCAACCGGGGGAAATGGGCGGACGCAGGAAAAATCCTTGGGCTACTATACTTTGGAGCATGCACATCATTCAACAGCGCTTAAAAGGGTACTGTACGACTAGTAGTACCGTACTCAGGCGCTCGGGTATGAAATATGATGCTGCATTCATAGCGCCCGCTGCGGGTTCTGATTGAGATTCATGGAAAACGGTGTATCTTTCTTTCATATACTACTTGTATCTATCTGCATTTAAAACCAGCCAGCCCTGAAAACCCTTTCGATTTGCTATCTCCGGCCGCCTCTAATCTCCGGATTCAGAGACAAAGTCTCGGGAAGGGTTGGTGCTCGTAGCACGGTATCCGAAGTTCTTTACTCGTAGATGTGCTGTGCCTCATTAACCGGCTTTCGCAATAATGCCAACTTCCCAAACTAAACCCATCGTGGGTTTATGCGGCGGCTTCTGCTGATAATCCACTAGTGAATCGCAAGGGTTTTTACGGTACCCAAACTGTGCTTATATATCACTTGAAGACTCCACACAATGTAATCTACTCGAGTACCCGTGTTATGATCCCCCGAGGGGAGCCTGGTAGAAATGCCAGAGTGTGGTACAAACGCATTCTTCCCTGGGCCTATGCCTCATCCTATTGCGAGTTCCTGGATCCGTCCTACATACTAGAAATGGTGAACCGTTACTCCGTAGCAGGCAGGAAGTGCCCGAAAACAGGGGTTGTGAATTTAGATTGCTGATGGGCCCCCCAGATATGCATGGATTTTTTTGGCATATATTTTGCTAATCTCCGTTTCAAGCTACTTTTTGGCTGCTAGGAGAGGGCTACCTGCACTGTTATGTTGCTGAAGGTTGAGTTGCAGTCGCTGTATGTCCATCTGCCTATGCAACACTTGCAAGTAGATGTGCTCCTAAAAAAATGGCAGATAAAGTGAAGTCTGTCAGTGTGTATGAAAGATTAAGGCCCTCACTCCTGCGTAACGGGGATACGATATAGTACCCTTGGACTGAGGGGGGAAGAAGGTTGCACGATGTTCATGTCTAGGCTAAACTCTTATCTCGGCCACGGTCGTCCGGTACAATAGAGAAGCAGAATCTACTTGGTCCCCGCTCCATCACAGCAAGGAGTATTTCCATCCCCCCCTGGAGGAGCACATCCGGAGGGAGCTATTGAGCCTAGACCTATCCTGTGTAATTCTTATACCGGTCCATAGATAACTGGTGTTCCAGGCCACTTCTGTAAAACCCTGACCTCAACACCTAGGCCCACTGCACGAAGCTTGAGATTATAACCGTGAAATACCATCCGGGGCGTGCGGCCCGAGTATAACCCAGAGTTCATGGAAAGAGGAGTAAGAAAAGAGAGGAAAACGAAATCGCTACTGAACCCTAGTAGACAGAGCGCTATTAGCAGAATAACTGGTAGTGGGCTATCCGACTACCTCATCCAATCCCTTGCATTGGCCGAACCAACACTCTGGCCTTCCATCTTACAATAGAGATCCAACGAAGTCTCCGATCAAAATCCTCAACATCCGCGCCATGCGCTGGTACGATAGGTTGCAGCAGGGCAGGTGAAGGATTTATGCCGGCAGGACGGGTTTGAGGGGACCCCTCCACCATAAGTCATCTCTCAGACCAGAGAGAGCGCCTATCATAGAGTATATTTCTCTTTCTCTCCAATGGGTCGCCAGATTTTTTTTCTACCTTTTACCGGCCCACAGATCACCTTTTCCCCTTTCAATTTGAGCGGTGCACCACACTTGAGTAACATAATACGGTACTCTATCTGTCTAACCCCAATAAACGGTAGAGAAGTTGAAAGTTCATGATAATGTTTGGATCAGAAATATTAGAACAATCTTTTTGGAACTATGGGCTGAATTTCTCTTTTTCGTTCTAGTTATGCCAATTGTTATTTTGTAGTCAAGAAGCTTGGTTTAAGGTGTCTTTCCCATAGCTATATGGAAACTTCATAATTATTGTTATTAAATTTTTAAAAATATTCACCGTTGGGATTCCTGGTTTCTAAAACTCTCTATAAAGTTTCAAGTTAGGTATTTGTTTGGACACTCCCTTATGAATTTCCCCTCAAAGATAACAATTTTATCACCTATTTCCTACCCTGGCGTAAGGTTATGCTTAATGGTTGGTTGTAACGCAAGGTCGGTATAAACTCAAGGGCGCAAGCTCAGGCTTCTCTCATTTTTTCTTATATCGTGACAAATCCTTTATATGTCCTGCTAGACCGGTATGCCGGGAAAAAAGTAGAAAGGGAGCGGGAACGAGGGGCAGAGGGGCATCGGTGGAATCTTGGCTGAAGAGAAAAAAAAGCATTCAAGAGGGAGAACTAGTACAAAATTCTGCTGATACAGTGCTGTGTGATAGTAGCGCTGCAGAAAACTCACCTTAATAAGAAAGCGATCCATAACGGGCACCACTCCGGTTGATTCATACAAGCGCCAGGGAGATACTTTCGCACAAGACAAGGAGAATTAGCTAGCAAAATATTCCCTGTCTTGTGCGAAGACATCTCCCAGGTACTGTACAATACATGTGCTCTTTGTAGGAACCTTGTCCCGGGGGATAGTCTCCACAGCTCCTCAGGAACCATCATCGCTGACCGAAAGGAAATAACCCTTCCGCAAAAAAGCGGTCTGCGGAAGGTCCAACCCTATCGCCTTCCGTTTCCCAACTGGGGGAGGAAGAAAAAACACAGGCTCTTCCTATCTCCCCAGATCCCTGTAAATACACACTGAACATTCCCTACTATTCTTGATCTATCCGCACAGTGCTAGTACGGGACCTCATCCACCATCGACCGATTCCCCCTCATCAGCTTTCTAGGAAGTTTTTCTTCTTTCTTTTTCTCTCCCTCGCATCCTTCACCCTACTCACCCCCGCTATCCTAGGAAGGGAATTCCAGGAAGGGAAGTTGTTTATATGGTGGTATGATAAGACACCGATACGGTATGTGAACACACTTTATTTAAGCGATTGGCTCACACAACACTTGACTGGCGCCACGTACGAGAGATTCTATTGAATTTTTTTTATCCAGCTTTATTGGGCGGGGGAGAGGAGAGGGGAAGGGGGGACAGCTGGTATGCTAGTTACGTGGTAACTTCATCAGCTGGCACTCGGGAGCTCCGGAATTGAGTGGCTCAGGAGAATTCTAGTGGGGGGAGATTAGCCCAGATGAAATCACCGCTCTGGTTGGTTCTGTCTTGAGCGCTCCTGGCCCACGGAGAGTGAGAGGGGATTTGGTAGGGGATTTTCGGGTTACTTCCATGCTAGGCTTTCAGCCTTTGGACGGGTTGGTTTCGAGAACTAGATTTGATGGTGAATTGGTTAGGCTAGTCAACTACTAAGGTTTGCCGTGATACTGGATTGGTATTATGACAAGCCTTATCAATAAAGGATAACCTGCTTCAGCGCTTACTTCTCTAAGTTATGGCGGTTATGCGCGGGAATATAATAAGTTATGTACACACTGGCATTCACAGCATCACCTTTCGACAAACGTCAGTCACAATTGAGCTCTGAAGCAAACATCCTCAACGTGGAGCAAATATTCTATTCCGCTTTAACACCTTGAGACTCCTCATTAATAGTATCTGGAATACACTACACATGGGCCAACGGACTTGAAGCCTACAAGCGGCCGTCAACTTACCGAGATCAGCATTTACTTGTACCCCTAGGGCACTCGGTTGAATCTACACGTACCGGCAATGGTGATCAACGCTATATCATATCCGGTCTGATAAGTCCGGGCGTGAATATGGTGGGCTCATCTGGTTATTCCGCGGGACCCTTTTGAGACTGCGGATTAATTTGATTGCAGGTACTCGCACACTGTAGCTGAGACAGCGATAACAGCGATAACAGAGATAATGTCCGAGATACCGTAGGATAAGCTGTCCTACTGCGGGTACGAAAGGGGTGCCGGTACGGCGCCTTATCGGGATCCTTCCAAAGCAGCCCAAAAGCTAATCCGACTGGGAGGTTGCTGTTGTCTTTTTGCTGATAACAACTCAATTTTGATGGACCGATACCAGCATCATAATTGTTCCCCGCACAGGGGTCGCTGACTTTCACAATAGCGACTCCAACGTTTCTGCTTAACCTTTTTCTAAAGCACCTAAGATGCGCTGGGAGTCTATCCCATTGCACAAACACCCAATTCCTTTCAGTGCTCTTGCTCGTATCACGAGAGGAATTCTTGGGTATTTCGCGATCCGGATACTGGTCCTGAACTCAATCCGACCCCCCATTTTACGTGTGAGATCACCACGCGCATGTCTGCGTGTAACAGTAGCTCAACCCAACTAGCACGCGCCACATGCATCGATCGCAGCAGGGGCTACAAGACCAGGCGTTGGCAGCCCCCGCAATTCGAAGGTGGGGTGGGGGCGAATTGGTCGAGCATGCAGGAAGGGTGAGCACGTATCGTGGGGAACGATCCTAGGTGTCAAGTTGACTACGAGAAGACTATTCCACTAGAGACACATGAGGGGCCAACAAATATCTAATTTGCTGGGGTGGCAGCGGTTAAGGAATCAGCAGTTCCGGTCTAGCTGGATGTCGGATTTGGGGCGAGGGGTTGGTGAGGCCCGGCTGGGGGGGGGGCACGGGGTAGCGGTGGTGATCTCTGCTGGATAGAAAGTTGCGACACAAGGTGGGCTGAGGTAAAGTATATACTCTGTGTTTTTTTCTTTCGAACGCCTTGCGCTAGCTGAAGAGAAGTTGGAAGCTTAGACAGTTCCCGAGTGATGTAGGGTGATCAATCGTTGAAACAAAGTTTAGGTTTTTTTTCTTTTAGTACCTACGGTATTCATTTAAATTTTATTCATCCTAAACATCCGAGGACCGTAGTCCTGAAGAGCTGGCCCTGACTGTACTAGAGATAGAGTGAACCGCTGGAGAACTGGTATCATAATGGGAAACTGTGCAATCAATAGAGATGCTGACAAAGGACCTGGCAGGAGCTCCATATATATCCCCCGGGCTTGCCGCTTCTGATGACATCGATATACTAAACACTAAGGATGTGCCACCATGCTGGGTAAATCCAGATAGGGTAAAATACATATATTTTAGAGGTAGGAGGTTTAATTTACCATACGAATAGGCAGCCGACCAAGTTATTCATAGAGTGCCTGCATAACCCTCGCGCGACCTCCTCACATCCCCATTATCTTATCATGCCGCAGCCCAAATCAAAGCCCACCATCTACTCTCGCCCTCAGATTTCCTTCTTGACCTCCTGCCCGCTACGGAGGCTATTGCGCCGACATGGTACCATCGTGTGAACCCGCCCCCTAGCGAAGACACCCAAGAAAGGAATCCAGAAAGATACACATCTACCTTAACCCCCCACCCCCACCCTCAAAATCCAGCAATCCACCTTTTCAGAAGGGTGAGCTTCTCGTGCTGGAATGCCTAGTGGTAATTGCTATGTGCTACGAACTAATCACTCCCCCATGCCGTCGGCGCCCTAGGAACCTTTTTTTCCTTTCCTCCTTTCAATTCTACTCATGAAACGAACAATCTATATATGCAGAAAGACAATTAGAAGGGAGGAAAAAAAAGAGACCAAATCCTGTCACCGTAAAGCCCAGCGAGGTTTTATAATGAGGTCAGTCTGAACAAGTATGGTATAATACTGCCCAAGGGTAGGCCCCGCAAGGCGGTAGGACGTCGTATCACGGCATGATAAAAGTGAGGAGGGGAAAAGGGGAAGAGTTTCACTAGCCAGCCAGCCAGCCAACTATCACACCGGCAGAATACTATAGGGAATTAACAAGGGACCCTAGTGAGAACCGGACGAGAACATTATTTCCCAACTGCATACTGTTATGACGATATAATATAGTACGAAGTCTGAGGTCAAGTGGGGGAATGGAACGGTGGGAGATAACTTCTTCCATCCGTGGTTTAGTGCGTTTAGGATTCTAAACTATGGCAACCGACTGACCGCTCAATCGGGTATCGCGAATAATTGAACGGTTTCTTTCTTTCTTTCTTTCTCTCGGGGGATAGCGAGTGATATTTTATGACTTGATAAATTATGGGTGTATCGTTCGTTAGTGCCCGTGCCCAGTTTTTCAGTCGGTATAGTACCTTGGGGGGAAAGGCTCCGAAATGGACGGATGGGAGGCCGATCGTGGGTGAAATTGGACGCTGGATGTTCCTTCTCTTGGGCTCTCCGGATATATTGATGATATTTTTCCCCACCTCCCACATTTGCCCCGCTTCTCGCGGCCCGGGTGTTCTAATGCTGAAACCGTTATAACTACGATCGGCTTAAAGGATGGTAGAATAACGGAGGGCTGCATTCTATAGCGGTGGGATTAGTACTGTAGGGCACTGAATTGTCATGGGGATGGTTCTTAAGTTTGTAATTCCTCCTGATTAAATTAAGAAGTGAAGCTAGAGAAATTGAAGAGGAAAAAAAAAAGACACCAAGAGCAGCTAAGGGTGTAAATTGTGTTACTATAGGAGAGGTAGGAGCGTTTGGCTAATCCCTAAAGGATAAAACCTGCTAACCGGCGGAGTTACAGAAAAGTTCCCCTCTTGCATCGTGGTGGCCTCGAGTGGTGCATATGCCAGTACCCGATTCCCATCAGATGACATCGAGAGCCCAAGACTTGTTTGAGGTAGGATAGTTCCGTATTTCTGGTAGTAAGCTCTTTCGTTCCACCACGGCACGAGCACGTTGTTCAAAGACCGCTCGTGCTAATTCATCTCTCTCTCTCGCTTCGACGACGACAATGGCAAAATTCTATAACCACTTCCTTATGGAGGCAAGGGGAGGTCTAGTGCACATCCCTCCTCCGTCAATAAACACGTGTGACAATAATCACCGCCATTCTCAGAGATAGTGACGGTCGTACCATTAATCAACCGTGATTTATCAACAATCCCCCGACCGCATGAATGCTGAACTGAACCCTCAAGTAATTCATCAGAAGCTGCGCGATCGATTCATGGCATCCGTCCCATGCGTAATCTAGTGGTGTCAAGTCGAAGCCATCCTTTAAGCTGATGTTGATGTCACTGCAGTCCAGCAGAAGTCGCACTGCTGCTTCATGACCCATTCTGACTGCTAGGTGAAGTGGTGTGCGCCTGCACTTGTCCTCGGTGTTTATATCGACCCTCTGGTCGTCGAGGAGGAGCTGCAAGACTGTTGGGCGCCCGGTGGTGTTCGCGGAGCCGGCGGCGCAGGATAGTGGGGTCCAGCCGATACTGTCCCTCATGTTGACATCGATATCATCCCGGTTTAGCAAAAGACGCACTACAGCCTCGTGACCCATCGTGACCGCCGTGTGGAGGGGTGTACGGCCGTTCTTGTTCCCGAGATTGACGTCGGTTCTCCTGTCGTCCAGTAGGAGCTGTATGGATGCTAGATAGCCTGTCGGGTTCATCGCATCAGCGGGATAGGATAGTGGCGTCCAACCCAATTTGTCCTTGGAGTTGATGTTTATCTCGCTGTGCGCGAGGAGCAGGCGCACAACTTCATCGTAGCCCATCATGACTGCTATGTGAAGCGGTGTGCGGTTATTGTTGTTGGGCCAGTTGACATCGACCCTCCCATCATCCATCAGCAGCTGAACTACTTTATAATCACCCACCTCAACTGCCATATGTAGCGGTGTATTATTCCCGTCATCGGTTGAGTTGATATCGACATCATTCCTGTCCATCAGCAGTTCTACCGCCTCCGAGAGCCCATGTGTTGCCGCCAGGGCCAGTAAAGTCCGGCCTTCGGAATCCCGGGTTTCCGGATCGCAACCACACGCCAAAAGGGTCGGGAGGGCTTTTTCGCCCCATCTTTTCCGTTCATGGTCTAATAAAATCCTCTTAAGCAACTTTTTTTCGCCCAAGCGTTTAAAGATCCCGCCGTCGATTAGCCGTTTGGCTGCGAGCTCGTCACCACGGTTCACAGCCGAATAGAGAGCACCTTTGGCGTACCGCTCTGTCTCAGATAGAGAGCGTAAAGCACAGTCAAGTAAGGCATCGCCTAAGAGATTCGCAAGACCGCGGTTTGTCCTTAGAAGGGAGCACAGGTCTGGCGGGGACTGGTATTTTGAAACCTGGAGGATTATCTCGTTCGGTAGTTCAAGGAACAGCATGGCAATTTCTTTCCTCGAATTAAGATTGGATGAACGGTCGAGCTGCAGGACAGCTAGAATATATTAACTCGGTCAATGCCCGCCGGACAGGTTCAAGGTTTGGGCGATTTCTTCAGGGGCGCTTACGGATTTCTGCACCTGGGTGCACCAAATTGCACTAAAGTTGGCTTAGCACTTTCTCCTGCTTTGTGTTGATGACTAAGGTCAAGTGACCTCAAATCTTCAGGCTTGCGAGTGAGGATCTGTGAACGATTGCTCTACGTGACCGATTTTCGTCTCGCATCGGAGACTGATTAAGATGATACAAGGGGGGCAATACATCTAGAGGATTCCTAATTTGTTTAATAACAATATTAAGATATGTTCTGCTTTGGTTGTAAACAATGCCCTAGGAAAATAGGGATGGTAGATGGCTAGATAATTATAGACTAGAGTGGGCAAGAGAATGGTCAGGCCTTTAGCTAAAGCGGAAGATTCATAAGTACAATATAGAAGCTGAAAGCGGCATACGATGTTGTTAAACGGCGAGTGCGGGTGGCTCAAGGCGGCCCAGCCTTCGGCCGCGCGATCACTTGGGACGGGAGAAGGGCAAACTGGAGATCTCGTCCCAACGGGTATCACATTTCCCATTAATAAGCCTTAAACTAACGCATGGAGGTGAAGGGAAACACTAGTGAAACATTGGGTGCTCTGGCTCGGAAATTTTAAAGTACCGATTTTAGAAAATATTTTTGGCTATCATACTAATTTTAGTTTTCTAGAAAAAAAGATAGCTTAGGAACATTGCATAGGCTCATCTGCTGCCTTACGTCGTGGAATCCACTATGATTGTCTCCTCTAGCTTCGAGAATCGCTCAAAGTATTTCTTAAATAATTTCACCGCGTATTCGATATCATGAGCGCCGCTACAGAGTGTTAGTTCCTATTGGCAATTGTGGTAGAATGGAAGACTCACCCTGTCTCACGGATAGAATGCATGCTCAACTGTGCGCTTCCCATGTCAACAGTTCTGGCACCTAGAGCGGCACTCAACATCGGCCCAATTGTACTGCCGCAGGGGCTGTCGTTTCTAACAACGAAGAGTTGAAGGGGTACACCAGCTTCCCTAGCAACCTCTTCGGTGAGAACAATGCCAGGTGAGCTGGTAGCGTAGCGTGCGTTTGCATTAACCTTGACAACAGGGCCTTTGTTCATCTCGGGACGGTGGTGGGATTCGTATTTGGCTGGGTAGTTGGGATGCACGCTGTGCGCCATATCGCAGGACCACAGCATTGACTTGACAAGGGTTTCCTCATAGGATGTCGGGTTAGAAGTGCTACCGGCATCTGCGAGCGTTGAAAGACGGCGGATTACAGCAGGAAGAAGATTTGAGTCTGCTCCCTGTGCAGTTCGTGAGCCGATCTCCTCATGATCGAATAAGCAGATCAATCGGATCCCTGACTCATCATCGAGAGCATCGAGAGCATCTTTCGGCTCTAGAGATTCGATAATTCCCTCGGTTGCACAGTAAGACATGGTGAGATTATCGAGACGCGCGGAGAATATAAATTCATCATTGATGCCGCCTAGGCAGCTGGCCTGGGCATCGTACAAGATCATCTCAAAGTCAAGGACATCGTTTACGCTAACACCGGCTTCCTCGGCAATGAGGCCCACAACAGCAGGGTGGTGGCGTTCAGTCATAGCCGCGAGAGGCATGAATTCTCCAGCTTCGGTCTTCTTTTCGGGTTCCTTGGCTGCAGAAGATGAAGATTTGTTGAGAGCAGTGGTGGCAAGACCCGCAATGGGAAAGAGGTGAGTTTCCTTGTTAAAAGTAAAGGCCTCCTGGCGGTCAAGATGAATTGCAAGAGTGGGTATCCTCAGAATTGGTTTGTTGATTTTGATGAGCTTTGAGATGATGGATCCATCGGATCGACGGACCATAGCGCGACCAGCAATAGAGAGATCACGGTCAAACCCTTGTTCCCGATATTTTGTCAGAACAGGATGTCATGCAGTGCTTTGCTGTGTAAGAAGACCAATTGCGCTTGATGAGCTGGCCACGGCGGTGGGTAAACCTACAAGTATGCCATAGCCCGCCTACGGGTAAGACCAATTAATAAACACTTCAGTTTTGGGGGTTAAAGAGATCGCTCACCTCCATAAGTCTCAACGCCAACCTGCATAAAAGAGTCTTTCTCTGCGAACCTCTTTGAGACAGGCTTGACACGCAAGGCTGGGGAATCCGTGTGAGCTCCAAGCAAAGCCATTCCATTCCCGGGCTATTTGCCTCAACATGGTCAGCAAACATAGGAAACTCAGCTGTATTCCAGAAGCCCCTTCGAAAGCATAAACCGGAGAGGTTATGCAAACCTTCCACTTCTTCCCAACACCAAAGGCGATCAGAGTGGATCCATTGCGTGTCAAGAAGTATCGACCACCAGTTTTGACTGTTTCTGCCCAAGAATCACGTTCCTGCTCACATGGTTAACCACTCAGCATTATAGGTTTAGGTAGGGGAGTTCTAACTCTGATTTCACTAAATCCTGCCTTCAAAAGCCGTTGTTTAGCGGATTCGACAGCATGGAAGGCTGGATTTGTTAGTCAGGAGAAGGCGGAAACACAGCTTTGAGCCCCACTCACGAGTTGGTGAAGCATTGACAAAGGATAGGAAATCAAGAGCGTATTTCCTCGAGCTTGAAGTCATGATTTGCTAGGAAGATGTGCGGTAGTCCGAGAGTAATTTGTGGTTTAGGCTGGGTTTGTGCGGGAGGGGTAGGACTCAAATAAGGTTGGCGGATGGAGGGGTTCCGAACCGCTGCGCACGAGGGGTCACACGACGTGGTCCGGGCACCGTGGTCTATCTAGTCCATAATCGGGGATCTTGAGGATCTGATAAGGAAAATGCAGGGCTTAATAAGGGATTCTTCATTTGAAACATCATAGCTTGAAACATTCTCAAAAGTTCTCTCATCTTAGGTGTCGCTAGTATCAAACCAAAAAAGCTACCGTAGTTGAAATAAGTTTATCAATCCGGTGAAAACAAGAGCAGATCCTACCACCTGTAGTACGTGTAATACGGGATGGTAGGGTACTATTCTTCCGAAGCATCATAATTCTTTCTCTGAATCTCCTATCGAGATAAATTTTGGATTTCATCTCAGGGGAAGTCCTCGACTTGAGTACTAGTACTGTCGCGCGCTATTTATGTTCTGGTTACCAAGAGAACTATTGGATATCACGTATCTTAAAGCGGCGGCACG